>Ga0163163_10002888_pt1 | contig 14527 bp, 20 predicted proteins | sample S65metaG_FD_119766 | JGI IMG/M metagenome (GOLD analysis project Ga0163163, IMG submission 119766) | Switchgrass rhizosphere microbial communities from Kellogg Biological Station, Michigan, USA - S6-5 metaG | ecosystem: Host-associated > Plants > Roots > Rhizosphere > Soil | place: USA... | reverse complement strand
TGCTCGGACGCGCAGAACATGTTCATGGCGATGAAGCTGTTCGCGCTGCTGGCCGCGGCCAGTGACGCGCTGCCGGGACCGCCGCAAGCCGCCGCCGCGCTGCGGGCGGCGACCGAGGCCGGGGCGGACAGCGCCCGCCTCGGCGGCGAGGTCGGACGGATCGCGCCCGGCTGCAAGGCCGACCTCACACTCATCGATATGAGCGACCCGTCCTGGTTTCCTCTCAACAGCGCGGTGCGGCAGCTTGTGCACGTCGAAGCCGGGCGCGGCGTGCGCCATGTCATCGTCGACGGGGCGGTCGTCGTGCGAGACCGCCGCCTTACGACGATCGACGAGGATGAGATCTACGATGCCGTTCAAGTCGTGATGCCCGGTTTTCGCCGGGACTTCACGGCCATTTCCGAACGCGTGCAGCGTCTGCAGCCCTGGCTCGACCAGGCACATCAGCGCATCGTCTCGACGGAACTCGATTTCGACCGGATCTACATTCCGTTCTAACTTTTCCATAACTCAGATTATTCGACCTACCCGCCAATATGGTCCCGGATTTGGTCACCGCCGCCGCCACGCCGCATCGAGCCGTTCCGCAGCGTCGACTTGCATCGAGTCCGTGACATGGCTGTACAAGTCGAGCGTGGTCGTGATGGTCGAATGCCCAAGTCGTTCCTGGGCGATCTTCGGATGCACTCCCTCAAGTAACAATTGGGTCGCGTGGGAATGGCGCAGGTCGTGGAACCGCACCCGCGGCAGGTCCTTCACTCTGGTCATCATGTAGTGGAAATCGTTAGTGAGGCTGTTCGGCAATCTCGGTTCCCCGTCCTCGCGACAGCACACCAGGGTATCGCCGGACTGGCGAATACCGACCTGCAGCAGCGCCTCTGCCTGTTCCCGCTTCAGGCGGCGCAGCTCTTCGACCGCGAAGCCGGGAATGTGGTGGATGTGCCGACGGGTCCGAGATACGCGGTGGCCTCGCGGAATTTGAACGTGAGCTAATTCGTGTGCGGACTGGCGAGGGCCGCGTTCGCGCGAAAGCCCGAGGCGTCCATATGGGACGGCCCTTCAAGCTTAACCGACATCAGCAGCGCGAAGCGATCGCCCGACGAGAGGCGGGGGAAGCGCTGACAGATATCGCCAGGACGTTTGGAGTGCATCACACTACCATCGGCCGATTGCGGGCTTAACACGGCACGCGCGGGCGGATCAGTCCCGATTTCTTTGGGACCACTTCTGCATACGTTCCGTTGTACGTTTCAAGTGCAAACACTCGATGATTTCGCCACCAAATACGGCGCTGACACCTTCACCCTGTCGCGCGACCCTTCTCGAGGCCCTGGGCGATCTCGAGGCCGCCTGAAAACTTGGCACGGACTGTGAACTCGGGGGCTTCGGCCCCATTTTTTCTCTGCAAACTGGCGGCCCTTAGCTATTAGCGCGCGTTTCTCGCGGTTTTGTTATTCCTGTAGAATGCTGAATTAATCCCTACAATGCCTATATTGCCTACAGTGATGAAGTCGTTGTTGCGTGTTCGGCCATTGGGCAATATCAGTCTTTTTTTGGAGTCATCGAGGGGATCCCCTGGGTTCCCTTTCTTTTTTTTTAATTGTTTACTCCACTACTTCAATCGGCGCCTCACGACCTCATGGTGTGGGAGTGGCTGCGCTACGCAGGAGGGGGACGCTGATCGGATAATACCAACCCTCACAATGAGTGACCGGCGACTGCCCAATCGCTGCGGGCGATGGACATGATTTTCCACGGTTGATCGATGAGCGTATCCCAGGCGTAGCAGCAGTGATCGACGATTTCGTCGAAGGATTTGAAGATGCGGTTCGACAGCCAGTTCGCCCGCATGAATTGCCAGATATTTTCTTGCGGGTTGAGCTCCGGCGCACGCAGCGGCAGGAGTGGTCGCGGGGCCGCGCGGCTGGGAGGTGGGCGGAGTGACGGTGTATGTCGCCTCCAAGTCCCGCCATTGGCCCTTCTGGGCCGCGCTGCGCGCTGCTGGTGTCCGGGGTGCGCCCGGGCTGCTGCCGGGTCCTATGCGTTCCCAGGCCGGCTGGTTGGGTTGAGCGCTTTGAAGACGAATGCCGCCGCGGCCCCTCCCAGCAGTTCCGCAAGGACGTAGAGCCACAAGATGGACCACGGGAGCAGGCCCCGGATCGAGGCGCCGATGGCGACGGCCGGGTTGAAGGCCGCTCCCGACACCTGGCCGACGGCGAATGCGCCAGCCAGGACCGTGAACCCAATAGCGAGACCGAAGTAGGAATTCCCGTCTGTCGCGTCGGCCGTGGCCACGTTCAACACGACGTACACCAGCGCAAACGTGAAAAGGAACTCCGCCAGAAACGCCCCAAATACGGGCGCCACGAATGGAGTCACCGGCGCGCCCCGAAGGGCGAGGCCGACGATCAAGGCCGCACCGGCGGCACCGAGCAGTTGCGCGCCCCAGTATGGCAGCACGTCCGAGGCAGGACACCGCCCCCGCAGGAACACCCCGAGCGTGACTGCCGGGTTGTAATGGGCGCCCGAGATGTGGCCGCCCGCGTAGATCATCGCCATCAGCACGCCCCCTATGGCCAGCGGAGCAATCACGCCCGGAGCCGCTGCGAGTCCGGTGCAGCCGATTGTCAACACGAGAAAGAACGTCCCGATGAATTCCACGGCGTACCGGCGCATGGCGCGTCCTTTCGTTCAATCCCGTGAGTCACCCAATCGGCGGCTTGGTATAACAAGGGAGCCGTGAGGCCGCGCCAGGACTACCGTCGCGGCTGTGCTGGCAACCGCGAGCTTGGCGAATTCGTTGAGCATTGTCGTGTTATTCCGCCGACCGATCTGGGAACGGCGAGCATCACACGAAAATCGTTGAAGGTGAGTAAAGGCCGTCTCGGAGACCGATGAACTGGAACCGAATGACGCGCGACACTTGAGCGGCTTGGGGATCGCGTCTATAGCGCAGGATCTCTCTTGATCGCGCCCCCGCAGTTTCGATCAGAGGAATGCGCGTCGTCGTCTCGCGGCTTAAAAGGCCGACGCCGGAGTTGGGGAGATGTGAGAAGTGTTTAGACCGAAGAAGATGGGACGTCGCCCCGCAATATTTTTTTGATCATATCTTTCTTGATCGCTCCCGCCAAAGCCTGCCCCACGAGTTCAGCGACGCTCAAATCTCGCAACGTTGCAATAAGCGCAAGCTCGCCGATATCGCGCGACGTGAACGGGACATCAGTAGATACCTCTTTGCCTCGCCGCCGCATCATTATCGCAATCTCCACCGAATCCGCGAGGCTGACTACCTTCTGAGGGACTTCCTCGGTCTTCTGCTCTCGCGCGTAAGCAACACCGACCGAGCCCTGAAAAGGAATGACCCTCCCCTTGGGATCGCGCAGGTGCGGGGATCGGCCGCTATGCAAAATCTTTCGTCGCAAGCTGATGCCCAATCTTGAACACGTGACTTGGAGCGACCCTACAGTCACGCCAAGTGAATTAGCAATCTCCTCTCGGCTGGCCCCTTGTGCCACCAATTCCTTAATCTTTTCGATAGCTTGCGGGGTGAATTTTGCTCGTCTGCCCCTGGCGGATGGGCTGGTACTCCGAATCGTCATGGCTTCATCCACAGTAGTAACTCCCCACCATTGGTCGCGTGGGATTGATTTCGGGTTCACGGGAGTCACTCATCCCCGACATCGTAAGGCCCTACCCCTGCGGCGGCTCTAGGCCCGTCGCCGCTGAGGTAGACAGCAGCATCCTCGCCGATCATTCCTGCTTCCTCGTGACGGCAGTGAACTACGGCGAGCCCCCCCACAACATGGCCCATCTGGTCCAGATTTCACGCTGGCGCGGCTCGTGCGCCTGCGCGGCAGCACGTATCTGTCCGAACCACTCGAACACGACCGCCATGTCCATAGAAAACCCTCCCCTCTGTGGAACTTCGGAGGCCAAATATTTTATGAAATTTCTACAGCTGTCTGTCTGCCAGATGACAATCCACAGGCGCCGTTCGCTGCGCGGCCGTCGCTGGGCGTACCGATTGATTGGAGACGACGGGTTATCATTGTGCAGCCGAGGCCATCTTTACGGCCGGTCCTCGCGTCGAGCAGGGCCAGCCAAGCCAACTGCATGTTTTCCCGAACATTTGTTTTTGGCGGCCAAGCGGTGGCAATTCGTGCCTGCCTCTGGCGTGAGGTGGTCCCGCGTCAGCGCGGCAAAGGGCTGACGCGGTCCCGAGTGTGATCTGCACTCCATGGGATGGAATGATCGGAGCGCAGACTGGTTGTTAGTCGGCTTTGCGCTGGTGCGTGTCTTGTTGCTGTCCGCCAAACATTTGTTCTTGGCGACCGCGCTGCTTAGTTGTGGGGAGGTATTCCTACGGGAGGCCCCCGAGGCGCGGCGATTATCTGCGCACGGGCGTGCTTAGTTGGAGCAGCGGCGGGAGCGGTTGCAGCGGGAGCTTCGGCTGATCGAGGGCGAGTTGCGGACGGACCTGGCGTTGCGACTTCAGCAGAAGGCGCGGTCTGCGGCGGAGCGTCCTAAGCTGGCCTGGCGCTGGCGCGATTGGGTGGAGTGACGCGCTGGGCCGAAACGAGAACTGTCGGCTGGTGGCCCACACAAAGATTTGGTTTCGCGGTTTGTTTCCCGTGGCGCGAGTCTCCCCTGCGCTGTGCAACCGTTTCTGTGGTAGTGTCCCGGTGTGGGTTGCCGCGTTTCCTCCAAGGTTCGGCGGCCCTCATGGTTGACTTAGCCCCGCTACCTGGCGGGGCTTTTTCGTGCGGGTTGCATGTACGAAAATCCACAAGAATTTTTTGGGAAACGGAACGTTGCCTTGCTAGTTGTTGGCTACAGGAGCCTGTTTGGGATTGTCCGGGAGAGCGTACCCTCGCCCGGATGCTTGCCGCTTAGCCCCGCCCACTTGGCGGGTTTTTTTTGAACTGAGAGAGCCATAGCTTGTGGATTTCCGGCTGCGCCGTCATCAGACCGACAGCAGAAGAAGGAAATGTGTTGCAACCGGGTTTTTGCCGCATCCGGTAATGTCTCCATCCCGCCCGGCGGCAACGCGCCACTGGGCGGGATCGGAATGCGAAAAAGCCCTGCTCGGACGCGGGGCTTTTTCAGGCCTTGGCCGTTTTGACGCACCAGCGGCGGTATGGCGGGACATTTTGGGAGGACGCGATGTCGTCGAAGAAGTTGGATGCTGCGATAGACGCGCTGGTTGATGCGCTTGGCCCGAGCACGAGCTTGAATTCTGGCAGCGTGGCAACCCGCTCGGCGTCCGCGCTCCCTATACCGGCGCTATCTTGCCCTGGCGCAGGCGACCGCCCTGGTTCGGCGTAAGTCGGCCTGATCTCCCTCCGCTCTCCGTTGCGCAGCAGAGCTTTTGCCAGTCAGCGGGGCGAAGCTGAGGAGGTGCTACCGCGGCGGCATTGCTCGGTATAGGCTTTTTCTGTCAATCCTTGCAGTTCGTCGGTTCCCCGCTTTGTTCGTCGTTTTGTTCGCCATTCCTCTACACACTCTTTAACCTTCAAAGTCTCTCCCGCTGTGGTAGGGGGAAGAGTTGCAGAGGCGGGGTTCATTTGCGGTTCCGGCAAACCGGGACCAGTGCTCGCTGCGCCTGACCTCGCAGCGGCGGCTGCTTTGCAGTCAGCGATGAACATCTTCCGGTTTATTCCGTTGGCCCGAAGTGCAGCCTGGCTCGCGCGCCAATCCTCGCGACAGTTTTTGAGCGCTTCATCTTGAGCCAACCCCGGCAACGACAAAATCGCCCCGCCGATCAGAGCAGCGCCTCCAAACAGTATCAAGTTTTTGGTCCTGATCGTCTGCATAGAGAGAGCCCGGAACGTGTAGAGTTCCTCGAACCCATACACGTAATCCTGCAGACCGTGGCACAGTTCCCTCGAACACCCTCTTTTTGCCGATGTAGTTGCTTACGCTGACTTTCGCCCGGTTGCCCCCGCGTCGCGCCCTCCTCCTCGCCAATTGGGAGTTTAGACCAGGTATGGTAGGGCCACAGTACTCGCCCCAGCGTCGCGCAACTGCGTCCAGAGAGCCGAGACCCACAGGGTCAGAGTCGCCAACGCCGGAAGCCCCCGCTCCAGAGCACCGAGCAACGCACATGCGGTTAGATGATCACTTTGGCAGCGGCTCGACGTTACAACGCAATGAGCGGGTCAAGTTGGCGGCGTCGTTCTGGAATAATGTCGGAGCAGGCATGGTCATTGTCGGGATGGCTGGGGCATTTTTCTTAGACAAGCCCCCGGGCGCTTGGGCCAAAATCGGTATTGCGATAGGCGGACTTGTGCTTGGCTGGCTTTGTTATTCAATCGCCAGCAACATTCTCACGTACATGCAGAAGATTTTACATTCAAAGTGAACCTCGTCGCTGTGGTGCGAGTGCGCGCCGACGACGAGAGTGTTGCACGCAAGTTCGTTCCTACGGTCCTAGGAGCGCTCGGCACCGTTGAAATCCGACTGGCCAATGAGAACAATGCTGCGGGGGGCCATCACGCAACGGTAACCGATGTTGATTTCTCTATTGGATCGGTCAAGCCCTTTAGGGCTGGTTCGAGGTAGGGGAAAGTCGTCGCGTGGATTACTGGGGAGCGCGCCTGAGGCGGCCCGGCAACGCGTGGCTGGTTCACTGAAATTAATTTGCAATTGCCCGAACGAAGTTATGTTCCGATGACACTCAAGATCGTTCCGGCGCCGCTTGTCATTGAAGCGGTGCCCAAGGCGCCCCCAGTGCTGGAAGCGCTTAATCCTACGGCCGAATGCAAATGTGGAAATTGCAGTGCCATCCTGCTGGGGGCTCTCCTATCAGCCCGTACCTAGCCGTTGCCTGATTAAGCCGCGTGTCATCAAAATGCGACGCCCAGTGCTCCGCCAAGAGCTGCGGCAGAGAGTAGAGAAGACCAGTGCCGTATGAAAGCGCCGTCGGAGAAGAGTTCGCGGAGCGATAGCTCACCACTCGCATCGAGCGTGGGCCAGCCTACAGCGATCTGGTACCTGTAGACGTAGATCACCCACAGGCAGCTCGCTGCAATGATGAACAAGCGGCTGATGAGGCGATGATGCCGCCATGCCATACCGGCGAAGAAGCATATGGTAAGAAGGATGATGTACTGCTGGTAGTTCAGAAAGAAGGTACAGATCGTTTCCATTTTGCCAAGCTCATACCTTTACTCCGTAACGGAGAGAGGAAAGAGGCCCTAGTGCGGTGCGGCTGGACGGCGAGGGCCTCTAACTCAGCCCTTAGTCGCTCAGGGCGGGTCCTTGATTTGTTTGTTCACGCCAGAGATTTGCTTCTTTGAGCCAAGCCTCCGGGGGACTCCAGCGCAGCCGGGGTGAGCGGTAAAAATAACTATGACAAGTTCTGCTTGCCGACAGGTTCCGGTTTTATTGAAGATACTCTTAAGGCAGGTACGTGCCGTCTCATAACTGATGCTCAGTTTGATTGCAGCGGACCGAAGTGTTTCTCCTGCAACGAGATGAAGTGCTAATCTGGCTTCAGCTGGCGTCAAGCCAAAGTGACACCGCAGCAGATCAATGGACTCGTTCCTGTCCTGCCCGCCAGTAAATCGGGATCATGCTCGCGAACATGAGCGCAAGTCCAAGTTCTGCTTCGCGGTTGGGAACGAAAGTAGAAATCCACCAGGGCGTGGCCACAGCCCAATCAAATGCTGGCGCGTGGCCTGTGCTCAAGTAGCCAAAAAGCCAAATCGCACATCCGACTGCGTAAATCGCCCAGCCGATGCTCTTAACATTTGGCATCCTACCCCCGCGGGGCTTCTCACGCCGTCGTCGCCACCAGCCGAGCAAGCCACCACTCGCCAGCATCAGGCCCGGAAGCCCTGCACCCAGAACCTCTTTTTTGGCAACATGATTGAGGGCCTTCGATTATGCAACCTCAAAATAGGTCGCATGCGCCCGCTATTTTTTGAACGAGCACAATTGGCAGCAAAGAACAAATGTTTGGCGCAAAGCAACAAATCTCGCACGAGAAGCGAAGCGACTGATGAGTGGCTAAATCCGGGAACCAGGCTGATCGGCCACGGGCGCGATCCTGCGCCATAGCCCAAAAGCAACCTCTCGGATGCGTCGGAACTCTAGGCGGACTCACCATGACCTTCGGTAATCCATCTACGGGAACGCTGGCGAAGCTCAGCCCGCAACTGCTGACTACTCGTGGTAGGCCGATAAAGTTTACGTCGGAGAGACTTCAGCAGATCAGAAATCTCGTGGACCGGGGAGAGAGCCGAGAAGGGATCGCTGACCTACTCGACGTCACCATTGGTTCTCTGCAAGTCACCTGCTCTAGGCTGGGTATCAGTCTGAGACGACCTAAATTTGACAATGGGGCCCGCTTGCTGCGGCAGAAAGCCATTACTCTGCATAGTCCGGTTAATCGCGATGAAAGTATGCTGTCGCAACCTATAGGAGAACCATCTCAGGGAAACTCACGGTCTGGACCGGCGGAGCCAGCCCCAGCCGCGAAGCCGCAGGAAGACCGATTGCAAACGCTTGAGGCCGGCTCCCCGAGCGTCGCGATCAGATTTCAGTACAACGGCATAGAGCGAACAACTGAGTTGCCGCTCAATCTGGATATGATCGGGCGACTGGCGTGGGAGGCAGAGTTTCGGAACATGAGCACTGCTGAACTCATCTCTGAACTCATTATGGGCATGGTGAAAAAGGACCTTTTCCCAGAGGTGCTCGGGAAGCCTTGATCCGTGGGGGCCTGAGCTATGGCGCAAGCGAGAGCGAAGCCACGGCACAAGCCTCTTGAATGACGGATGCCGCACCATGCCATCGTTAGTGATTTCCAGGTAGGTGATCTCAGCATCAAAACGCGGCTCAAGCGAGGCGAGGAATGGCCGATTAATGGCCCTGGGGAGGGACAATTTCCACGATGGCGGCGAGGAGCAAATATTTGGCGCGAAGTAACAAATCCCTGGAACGGATCAAAGCTACCAAGAAACAGAACCGTCAATGAAAAGGGCATAGCGATGAAAAGATGCGCCCAATGTCACGGACCACTCGGATTGGGGGTCCGCTCCCGTAATGTGTGGAACGGCCGCTGGTGGGATCATGTGCGTTATTGTTCAACGCATTGCGAGGCCCTTCATGAGCTGGAGCGATACAACGCCCGCACCAACCGTGGCCGACACGCCTTCATACCTCGCACCAGTTCGCAGAGCTGAACCGAACGCGACATCGCCAGAGATGCCCCTGCGGCACTTTGTGGTGCACATGCGTAGTTCTTTCGAGTGAGGACCATGGCTGAGCAACCTGTGAACCCGCCCTTGAGTGAGTTCGGAGTCGAGCCCAGCGTAAATCACATGATATCTGGAGGCGATGTGACCAACAACAAACCAGCTCTTCTAGTCTTCTACGGCCTAATCATCGCGAGCATGACCGTCTGGGTTTCCCTCGCCGCAACGATGCTGTGAGATTTAGGGGCGCTTCCTCAATGCGCCAAACCCTTTCATTCAGCCGTGGGATGTGACGGCTATAAGCCTCTACCCTCGCTCGGGTGCGCACGGCTGGGGCGACCTTGCAGGGTAGCCGCTATAAGAGCGTGCATTCACTCGCTCTAGCCACCCTGCACAAAATCTGAAGCTGCGGCGGTTGTGCGCATCTGGCTCGGCGTCTTTCCAGTCCAGCGCTTGAACGCATGGGTGAACGAGCTCACCTCATGAAAGCCGAGCAGCCACGCAATCTTGGATACATGCAGCTTGCGGTCGTCGAGGTAACGAACTGCCAGATCGCGCCGCAGCTGCTCAAGGATTTCGGTGAAGTTCAGCCCTTCGTCCGAAAGCTTTCGTGCAAGTGTCCGCTCGCTCATTCCCAGACTGCGAGCGATGTCTCCCAGGATTACTCTTCCATGTGGAAGCAGCGACGAAATCGCATTCTCAACTCTGGTGCGCAACTGGCTCAGATCACTTTTTCTATGGGCCAGCGCCGCTTCGCAATTTTTCAAGAGGAGGTCATTGAGATAACTGTCAGAGTGAATGAGCGGCAACTCACGTGCGCCGACGTTCAAGGCAAACTCGTCTGTGTCACCACCGAACTGTACGTTCGTTCCGACAAATCGGGCCATTTCGGAGTTGGCTCCCGATCGATGGTGAGCAAACGAGAAGTGTTGCGGCGCGAGGTTCTGTCCCGTCAGCACGCGGCAAATTCGTAATACAGCAAACATGCAGAACTCAATTTGGTGCATGTCTGAGTGCCGTGGAACGCCAGAGTAACCCAGACTGATTATTAGCCTGTTCCCCTCTTGATATCGGACCACCAGCGCCTCGTTGGTAGTCTGGCTGTACCGAGCAACCCGCTTCAGTGCATCACCTAGGGTCTGCGAAGACGCCATGACGTAGTAAAGCAGCCCGAGCGCGCGCGGATCGAAATCGCGAGCCAGCGTGAAGCCAAGACAGTCATCCTGCAAAGCAATCGCCGCCTCGTCCAAAAGCGCGATTTGGCTTCGCACACTCAGTCGCTCTTCCGGGTCGGCGATCACCTCGGGCGTCAGTCTGACACGCTTAAGAAGAGGCGCGACTGGTATCCCAGCGCTCTTGAGGCGCGCGATAGCCAGGCGGGAAAGCCCCCCTTGCGCAGTCGGGATTGAAGCCAAGTCCTGTTCGGAATTCAGCGCGGTCTCATTGCTCATTGCTGACCCCGGTAGGGGCGGGACTGCCATTATGGCTCCGACGAGCAAACATTTGGCTCAAAGTAACAAGTCCCGGAGACGAGGCCAAGCGACAAGTATTGGAGAAGCGCCCGGCCGCGCTGTGCGCTGGCCAACTTGGCCAACGGCTCGGTCGCTACCGGCTATTTCATGACGGAGTAATCGTGCGCATCAAGTTCGAGGCCACCGATGCCAGTGGCAAGGCACACAAGCGCAGCAGCACGAGCCATGTTTATACGCACTGTCTCGTGATCCATTTCGCTCCCCATCCGCCGAGCAACCTCTGGCCCAAGGGCATCGCGGCCTGCAGCCACGCCGAATGGGCAGCAAACCCAGCACTGGCCGAACGCAAGGCCCATCGCTGGCGCAAGGAACCGAGTGTCGAAGCCATCGAGATCCTTGAGGCGAGGCAAGCGTGATGCCGTTTGCGAAAACCGCGCGCCTCCCTGAACACTACTTTGCAGGTAGAGGGACTCCCAAATCTTCGTCAGCAACTCCGACGGGGTGATCGCGGCGAACGCGACCCGAAACGATGTGATCAGATCGTGGAGCATTGCGGCGGCTGGCGTCCTGGGCGCAGCGAGCCCGACGCCGCTTGGAGTCGGCGCCGGGCCCTCCTTGGAGCGCGGTGGAGTACACCTCCACTCACCCTCATGATGTGGAGGCTACGGCGCGCTCAGTCCGGCGGCAATGAGACGGGCGGGCGCTCGCATTCAAGCGAGTACGGCTGCCGCTATATGCTTGAGCTGGGGAAGCCCCGCAGCAATTATCAAGCACAGGCCGGTGACGAAGAGACCTAAAGCAATCCATTTGGGCAGCATGGCGAACCTCATCGTGGCCCCCACGACTTGCCGTCATTGAAACTATGGCGCGCGCGGGCCATCTGCAATGAGGTTGTCTCGCGGGGCAACAGCCCAGTCACCGGACGGTCTACTGTTTACACCAGCAACGGACCTTTCGGGATCGGGCGCGTCCGGCGGCGTCCGTCCGCGATCATCGCGCTACCGTCGCGACGGCGAACGTCGAGCGAACGTTTTGGTCACCAAATTGGTCGCGAACCCGTGACCACGGGTCGGTATTGAACGGGACGGATCGGCACGCGCGGCCGATTTTCACAATACAAATCAACACTTCGAGGGACGGAACAAAACGGGCCGAAACGGCCACCAACAAATCTACATCCCGTTTTGAAGCCCCAAGGGGCTGACGCAAACATTTGGCGCTGTGTGAACTGCTTCACACCCGGGCGATTTGAGTGGTGACACCTTGCGCGCCACCGACGCAGGCCATTGAGCGGTCTGCGCCCACGCCAGAAGGCAACCCCGCCATTCCCGACCGGGCCCAACGCGGCCGCAATGCCAGGAACGGCGACGTGAGAGAGACGATGGGCCCTGGATTCCCCTTGCCACGGTTCTTGCGGCGCGCAGGACGCTGCTTCGGCGCACTCGTTCTGGGTTGCGTGATCACCCACTTCAGCCAGGCCGCAACCGCCGATGAGCTGACGGATGCGCTGATCCGTTACGCCATGCACGATTACCCGCGCGCCATCGAGTTGCTCACTCCCCTGGCGGATCGAGGCGATGCCGTCGCGCAGACGAAACTTGGGCTGATCTACACCAGGGGAGAAGGGGTTGCGCGCGACGACGTCGCCGCCCTCGGCTGGCTGACCCGAGCCGCCGAGCAGGACCAGTCCGAGGCTCAGTTCGAACTTGGTGTCATGTACCGCGACGGCTTGGGGACACCGGCAAATGGCAGGCTCGCCATGCATTGGTTTGAGCGCGCCACGGAAAGGGGGGTCCCGCACGCATTCAATGCAATTGGCGAGATGTATCTCGGACATCAGGACGTCGCGCAGGACTATGCGGCGGCGCTTTCCTGGTTCCTTCGCGGCGCCCAATTGGACAATGCCGAATCGCTTTACAACATCGGCGTCCGCTACGCGCTTGGTCAGGGCGTCGAGCGGGACGAAACCGAAGCCTACAAATGGTTCGACCTTGCAGCGGATGCGGGCATAGGGGAACTGCGCAGCGAAGCCGTTCGTGCTCGCCAGGCAATTGGCGAGGGTCTCATGCCCTTGCAAGTGTCGAGAGCAAAGATCGGCGCACGGAACTGGCTGAGCGTTCATGGCTCCGCATCGACAGAGACCTCTCTGCAAAAGACCGGACCCACGCGCGGCACCGAGCTCATGCATCACAAGCGGATAGAATGAGTATCCGGCCCGCCCGCGGAAAAACGGAAATCAACAGCCGCTGACAATCCTGTTCATTGGGCCAGCCCGCACTACGGCGACTCCGTGCCCGTCGGGTAGAGCTTGCGGACTTCCTCGCGACGACGTAGCCACCAGGCGTAGGCCTTGGGAAGCAGGTCGAGCGGATCGGGACCGCCCAACGCCTTGGCCGCGTGCACCGGCCAGTTCGGATTCCACATCATCTCGCGCGCCAGGGCCACGAGATCGCAGCGGCCTTCCGCAAGGTATGATTCGGCCTGCTCCGCTGCGGTGATCAGGCCGACGGCCATGGTCGGGATTTCGGCTTCGCGCCGGATCCGTTCGGCGAACGCCACGTGATAGCCGGGGACGCGCGGAACGACGGCCAGCGTCAGCGGACCTTCGATGCCGCCCGACGAGCAGTCCACCACATCGACCCCGCGCAATTTGAGCTCGCGCGCGAGCGCGACGGTGTCCTCGATCTGCCAAGCCCCGCCTTTGCCGTCGACGCAAGAGGCGCGAAAGAACAGCGGGCGATCCTTCGGCCACGCCGCGCGGGCGGCTTCGATCACTTCGAGACAGAACCGCATGCGGCCGGCGAGATCGCCGCCGTAGCCGTCGTTACGGTGGTTGGTGATGGGCGAGAGAAACTGCTGGATGACGTAGCCGTGGGCGCCGTGGATTTCGCAGATGTCAAAACCGGCATCGAGCGAGCGGCGGCACGCGTCGACGTGGCTTCGGATGACGCGCCTGATGTCGTCCCGATCCATCTCGATCGGAACGGCCGCGCCGGGTTTGAATGGGATCGGACTGGGCGCATAGCCGCGCCAGGGCGGCCGGCCACTCTTGGCGTCGTCCTGCGTTAGCGGCTCGAAGCCCTCCCATGGCGCCTTGGTCGCGACCTTGCGGCCGGCGTGACCGAGCTGGATGGCGCTGAGCGCGCCCTGCCCGCGCAGGAAATCGGTGATCCGGCGCCAGGCCCGCGCCTGTCCGTCGGTATAGATGCCGGGACAACAGTAGGTCTTGCGGGCACTCGCTTCGACCGACGTCTCCTCGACAAAGACGATGCCGGCGCCCCCCATGGCAAATTTGCCGAGATGAACCAGGTGCCAATCGCCGGGCTCGCCGTCGACCGCCAGGTACTGCGACATCGGCGACACGACGATGCGATTGCGCGCCGTCAGCCCGCGCATGGTGAACGGGGTGAACAACAGCGGCGATGGCTGTACCGGCGTCGGTTGGACGTCATCTTTCATGCAGCAATCCTGGAAATGATGGCCGCGCGCATCATGAAGCGCGATCGACGATGAGCGCAACAGGCCCGCCGCCGTCCGGCCCTTGAGGTTCGGCGCCGCCGGACACGTAGATCTCGGCGTGTCCGACGAGACCCGCAAGCGCGCCGCATACAAAGGCGCGGGCGTGCCGGGTGGCGGCGATGTCGGAATCGTCCAGCATGGTGTGGCGGTGGCCGCGCAGCCGGCCGTCGTGGCTGGCCTCGGCTTTGCCGAGGAGCGCAACGAGCCGCGCTCGCTGTGCCGGCGCGAGCTGGCCGGCCGCGCACAGCCCGAGGCGGGCAAGGGCCGCGCGCACCGGCTCGACATCGACCGCGTCGGCCATCACCGCATGATCGATCGCGAGCGGTCCGGACCACG
>Ga0163163_10002886_pt1 | contig 14533 bp, 13 predicted proteins | sample S65metaG_FD_119766 | JGI IMG/M metagenome (GOLD analysis project Ga0163163, IMG submission 119766) | Switchgrass rhizosphere microbial communities from Kellogg Biological Station, Michigan, USA - S6-5 metaG | ecosystem: Host-associated > Plants > Roots > Rhizosphere > Soil | place: USA... | reverse complement strand
GAGCCTCCACAGACTCGCGGTATGCCGCGTTGGGTGAAGCTGTTCGTGATCGCTGGCGTTCTCCTGACCGCTCTGGTCGTGGTGATGCTGGCGACCGGGCACGGGCCCGGACGTCACCTGAATCACGCAATGACCTCGATCGGTACGGTAGTCGGCTGATGATGCCGCCGCGGGTGCGCAAGCTGGCGCTCGTCGTCCACATCGTCTGTTCGGTCGGGTGGATCGGCGCAATCGCCGCGAGTCTCGCCCTGGCTATCGTCGGGCTCGTCTCGACCGACGGTGAGCTGGTGCAGGGCGTCTATCTGGTCCTGCAGGCGCTCGGCTGGACGGTGCTGGTCCCGTTCAGTCTGCTGTCCCTGGCCACTGGGATCATTCAGGCTCTCGGTACCCGATGGGGGTTGTTCCGCCACTACTGGGTGGTGATCAAGCTCGTCATGAACTTGTTCGCCTCAACGATCCTGCTGCTGTACATGCAGACCCTCACCGCCCTGGCCGACGCCGCCAGGGCGGCCGGCGGTGGCGACGCGAGCACCATGGCGGACCCATCGCCGGCCGTGCACTCGGGCGCGGCGATCGCCCTGCTCACCGTCGCCGCGGTTCTGTCTGTGTACAAGCCGGCCGGGCAGACCGCCTACGGGATGCGCCACAATCGCATCTCGAGCACCGCTGCGAAGGCCGGGGCGGCGCCATGACCGGGCAACCCCGCAAGGAAGGGCGAGACTGTCATGCCTTCAGCACAAGCCCGCGTCCGCACCGATCGGGCTAGCCGCTACCTGATCCAACTGGCCAAACATGGTCGGCACATGGGCACTGGAGTCCTCCATGGCCGGCGCCGCCACGATGATGGCGGTGTGCCGCCCACGGTGCTCCGCGCCGAATCGTCAGATACCGAGGGTGTCGTCGACTTCGGATGGGGGCGCTGCACCATGAAGGCGACCGACACGGAGCTTCTGCTGTCGGCCGAGGCCGACGACGACGCTCACCTCGCTCGGATCACCGCGGGCATCGCCGCGCGGGTGCACCGCATCGGTCGCCGCGAGCAGCTCACGGTGGTGTGGGGCCCGACGCCGCTGGGTCGCGTTTGAAGGTGAGTTGGCATGCATCACCACCTGACCAACGCGTGTCGGTGAAGGCGTCGGGGCCCGGCCTCGCGGGTCGTCAGGCGAACGCGAGGAAGAGTTTCTCCATCTTTTTGACATCCACACCGTCGATGGAGTCGCCGTTGGCCAGACACTGCTGTAGACCGGTCGCGACTATCACGTAGGCGCTGCGGCTCAGGGCCTTGTTGACCGCGGCGAGTTGGGTGAGGACATCCTCACACTGGGACCCGTCCTCGATCATGCGGATGACGCTGCCGAGATGGCCATGTGCGCGCTTCATGCGCGCGATGACCGCCTTCATGTCCTCGGGTTCGAGTTCCACGGGATGCTCCCTGAGTTGTCGGAGTCGCTGTCCACCCGGATCAGGATATCCCCCCGGGGGGTTGTGCTACGGTTGGGTCGCGTATCCCCCTGGGGGGATAGCGAAGCGCAACGAGAGAGGACCAGGCTTTTGTCCACGACAACGACCGACCAGACCTCCGTCCACGGCGAGGCGGTGCTGCGCGACCTCTCGCCGCTGCACCGGGAGCTGCGGCGGGCCGTACCAGAGGTCTACAAGGGTTTCGGGGAGCTGCACCGGGCGGCATTCGCCGAGGGCGCTCTCGACGTCCGGACCAAGGAGCTCATCGCCCTCGCGATCGGCGTGGTCGAGGGATGTGACGGGTGCATCGCCTCGCACGCCCAGGCTGCGGCCCGGGCCGGCGCGACGCGTCAGGAGGCGGCGGAGGCGATCGGCGTGACCTTCCTCATGAAGGGCGGCCCGGCGACAATCTACGGACCCCGCGCCTACGACGCGTTCTGTGAGTTCGAGGTCGCCGCGTCCGCCAGCGAGACGCCGGCCTGACCGGGACGGGGTAGAGACAGACATGTGTCGTGCAGTGCGTTGCCGGACGTGTGGGAAGACCACCTGGTCCGGGTGTGGTGGTCACATCGAGCAGGTGCGCGCCAGCGTCACGGCCGCCGACTGGTGCCCCGGCCACGAGCGGCGCCGTGGCGGTTGGCTTAGCCGCCTACTCACCCGCCCCTGACCGGAGCCCGCGGTTCGGTCACGTCTGGCCCTCCAGTTGCTCGACCTGAGCCCTACGACCTTCAGCTACCGGATGCCACCCGGGCGGTCAGGCCAACCGTCAGCGCGTCGGCAGGATGAGGGTGAACGTCGCGCCCTTGCCGACGCCCTCGCTGGCCGCGTCCAGATCGCCGCCCTGGGCCTGAGCAAGGGCGCGTGCGATCGTCAGGCCGATGCCGGTGCCGCCGGTGGCGCGGTTGCGAGCCGGGTCGGCGCGGTAGAAGCGGTCGAAGATGTGCGGTAGATGCGTCGCCGCGATGCCTTCGCCGGTGTCGGCGACGACAATGGTGACCTTGCCGGGTGTGGTGTTGCTGGTGAGGCTGACGGTGCCGCCGGGCGGGGTGTGTCGCAGTGCGTTGGTGAGCAGGTTGTCCAGGATCTCACGCAGGCGATCCGGGTCCGCCTCGGCGGTGGCGGGAGCTGGGCTGGGACGGTGTTCCAGCCGGACGCCCTTGGCGGCGAAGGCGGCCGTCGCGGCGCGGGCCGCCGCGTCGATGGCTTCGTCGACGCCCACTGGTTGGGAGTGCAGGTCGAGCTGTCGTTCCTCAGCGCGGGACACGGTGTCGATGTCGTCGACGAGGTGGCGCAGTCTGGCGGTCTGTTCGCGCAGTGTCCGCCACGTGTCCGGGCCTGACGGGACGACGCCGTCCTCAATGCCTTCGAGAAAGCTGTCCACTGTGGATAGCGGGGTGCGGAGTTCGTGCGCGACGTCGGCGAGGAGCTCGCGTCGGCGCCGTTCGGTCTGTTCCAAGGTGATGGCCATGCGGTTGAACGCGTGGTCGAGTGCGGCGAACTCGGAGCCGAGCCGGCTCGCGGGTACGCGGGCGTGGTAGTCCCCGTCCGCGATGCGGGTCGCCGCGGTGGCCATGTCGGTGATCGGTCGGGTGAGGCGCCGGGTGATGAACCAGCTGACCCCCAGCGTGGTCAACAGCGCCGCGGCGACGGCGATGGCCAGCGACAGCAGGAGGGCTCGGGCCAGGGCCTCGTCGAGGTGGTGGGCCATCTCGTCCGAGAGGGGTCCGATCGCTTGGGTCAAATGGTCGCGGAACAGCCCGGGCGCCACGACGACTGCGACGAGCACTAGCGTCACCGCGCCGGCGACGACGATCAGGGTCTGAGCGGCGAACAGCCGCGTGGCCAACCGCCCGCCCGGCCGAGTGGGTCGCATCAGCCGGTTCCCATCCGGAAGCCGACGCCGCGGACGGTGCGGATATAACGGGGGTGGGTGGCGTCGTCGCCGAGCTTGTGGCGCAGGTTGCCGATGTGGACGTCGATGACATGGTCGTCGCCGTACCAGTCGCCGTGCCACACCCGCTCCAAGAGCTGGTGCCGGCTGAATGCCGTGCGGGGGTGTGCGCTGAGTACGTCCAGTAGGTCGAACTCGGTGCGGGTCAGCTCCACCGCCCGGCCCGCGATGCGCACTTCTCGTGCGGCCGGGTCGATTTGCAGGTCACCGAACGCGCGGACGTCTAGGCTGCGGTCGGCCTCGCCGACGCGGGGACGGCGGAGCATGGCCCGGATGCGGGCCACTAATTCTCGGGGCGAGAACGGCTTGGTCAGGTAGTCATCGGCGCCGACCGACAGGCCCACTAGCTTGTCGATCTCATCAGTCTTGGCGGTCAGCATGATGATGTACGCGTCGCTGAACGCCCGCACCCGTCGGCACACCTCGATGCCGTCGATGCCGGGCAGCATCAGGTCGAGCACGATGACGTCCGGGCCGTCCCGCTGGGCCGCCGCTACGGCGCTCTCCCCGTCCGTCGCGGTCACCACCTCGAACCCTTCCCGGGTCAGGTAGCCGGACACCACCTGGACCAGGGGTGGTTCGTCGTCCACGACCAGCGCCCGGAAGCGATGTCCGCTGCCGGGGCTGGTGCCTGCCCGATCGCCGTGCATGTGGCTAATTCTCGCTCATCGTCAGGTACTGGCCGTGCCAGCTGTGGTACCACACCTGACCGGTGGTGGTGTTGACCGACATCATCCCGATGATCTTCGCGTCTCGAAGGGTGTGCAGGGTGACATAGCCCGGAAACTCCTCCGGGTCGCCGGCCGCCAACCCGGTGTGCCGGTCGTCCAGCCACCGCTGAGCAATGGCCCGCGCGTCGTCCGTAGACACTGGCGTCGGCCCGGATACAGCGCCAGTGTGCATTCCGTAGCGGGTATTCCACATCATCGCCGGACCGTACTCGAGCTGGACCCGACCATCGCGCGCATCGATGAGAACTTCCGTGGCGCCGCGACCATCCACAGTGTCCAGTTCGGCGTAGAAGCTGTTGCTGAACTGCATCACCTCGCCGGCCCGCAGTCCGACCGGGTCCGCGAACGCCTGCGCCCGCTGCCTGGCCGCGGTAAGCGAGTCGACCCGCTGGCCATCACCGGGCAGACCATAGCCGCCCATCATCGCCGGACCAACCCCAGCACCCATCATCCCGGCGCCGTAGCCGTTGCCCATCATGGTCGCGGGGGGCGGTGTCGCGTTCCGGGTCGCGGCCCAGATCGCGGTGGTCAGCAGCGCCGCTGACGCCACGCTGACCACGATCACAATGGCGCTTCTTTGGGCGGCGTTCATCGCGTCACCGCTTCGATGCCCGGCTGGCGGCGAGCTCGTCGCGCGCCCGCCGGTACTGTTCGACGTCGATCTCGCCAGATGCGAACCGGCGGTCGAGGATTTCCTCCGGCCGCTCGGCGCGGCCCTGGTCGACGGCGCGCCGGCCCGGAAGCAGGGCAACGAGCGCCCACACGATCACACCGATAACGACGAACCAGAACAGCCCCATGAAGATCCAACCCGCGAGGCCCATTCCCCATCCGTAACCCATCATCACCCTCAACTCCTCCCAACGCCCTGTGGCGATACCTTCAGTCTGGCCGAGGGGAGTCAACGGCCCATGTGGGCAATCCTCAAGATCTTGTCAAGATCGGAGCGTACCTGGGTCATGCCGGACCGGCGTCGTAGACGTCGTGGCAGTCCAGCATCCACCGGCAGGGGTTGTCGGCGTCGAATACCACAGACGCGGTCTGTCCAGGTAGGACGATGACGGTGTCCTTGCGGACGCCGGTCTGGTCGAATGCGAACGTATGGCCATGCAGATGTACGGGGTACCACATCGCCGTGGTGTCGGATAGCTCGAGCCGCCCGTGTTCCCGGCACGGGCGGGCCCCGAAGTGGTTGGAGTTGTGCCGCCGGCCGTTGATGCCCCAGTCGCAGGCCATCATGGCGTGAGGCTGAGGGTGATGGTCGGTCAGGACGATGTCGCGTCGCGGGCCGCGGTGCCGGCCCGGGTCACCCGCCTATCGGCTGCCAGCGACCGAGGTGTAGCGGTCCGGATCGGCGTCGAAGGTGGCCGCGCAGTGGGTGGAGCAGAAGTAGTAGGTGGTACCCCCGACCTCGCGGGTGACCGCGGCGTTGGCCGGGGTTACGGTCATGCCGCACACCGGGTCGACCGGGTCGGACGAAGGCGCGTGCTGATGGTCGTGGTGCTGCATGGGAATCTTCTGATGGTCGGCCGAGCCCGCGGGCGCGGGTACACCTGCTTCGGCCGTGCCGACGCGGACCTCGGGTGTGATGGGCGATGGTTCGGCGGACGGCAGGGGACTGGGCCGCCAGCGGCGAAGGCGGTTGGCGTTTCCGACAACGGACAGCGACGACATGGCCATCGCGGCGGCGGCGATGATCGGGCTGAGCCGGATGCCTGCGAACGGGTAGAGGACACCGGCGGCGAGCGGGATGCCGATGGTGTTGTAAGCGAGGGCGAAGAAGAGGTTCTGCCGGATGTTGCGCATGGTGGCCCGGGAGAGCTGGATCGCGGTGACCACTCCAGTCAGCGATCCGGAGATGAGGGTGATGTCCGCGGCCTCGATGGCCACATCGGTGCCGGTGCCGATGGCCAGCCCGACGTCGGCCTGGGCGAGGGCGGGGGCGTCGTTGATGCCGTCGCCGACCATCCCTACCCGGCGGCCGTTGCTCTGCAGGCGGGCGATCTCGCTGGCCTTGTGCTCCGGCAGGACCTCGGCCAGGACGCTGGGGACGCCCACCTGGCCGGCGATCGCGGCCGCGGTGCGGGCGTTGTCGCCGGTAATCATGACCACGTCGATACCGAGGTGGCGCAGGGTGGCCACGGCGTCGGCGGACTCCGGTTTCACGGTGTCCGCGACGGCGAGGACACCGACCGGCTGCCCGTCGACGGCCACGTGAATGGGCGTCTTGCCCTGTCCGGCCAGCTCGGCCGCGACCGGGTCCAACAGCGTCGTATCCATTCCGGCGTCGCGCAGTAGCCGGGCCGTACCGATCAACAGTGCGTGACCATCCACTGTGGCCTGGATGCCCTTGCCAGTGATCGAGTCGAACCCGGACGCCGCTGGCACATCGATACCGCGGGCGCGAGCACCGGCGACTACGGCTGTTGCGAGCGGGTGCTCGCTATCGGACTCGGCCGCGGCGACGAGACGCAGCAGCGTCTGGTCGGTCCAGTCTCCGGTCGGGTGCACGTCGGTGAGCGCCGGCTTGCCCGCCGTGATGGTGCCGGTTTTGTCGAGCACGATCGTGGCGAGCTTGTGTGCAGACTCCAGCGCCTCGGCGGACCGGATGAGAATGCCCGCCTGAGCGCCCTTGCCGGTACCGACCATGATGGACAGCGGCGTGGCCAGGCCGAGCGCGCACGGGCACGCGATGATGAGCACGGACACGGTGGATACCAGAGCCAGTGTTAGCGCGGGCGGTGGGCCGGCGATGAACCAGACCGCGAACGTGGTGATCGCGATGGCGATGACGGCGGGCACGAAGTAGGCCGAGACCGCGTCGGCCAGGCGCTGGATCGGAGCCTTCGTGGCCTGGGCCTGCTGCACCATGCGAATGATCTGGGCCAGCACGGTGTCCGCGCCGACCTTGCCCGCCCGTATCCGCAGGGACCCGGTTGTATTGATGGTGGCGCCGATGACCGTGTCGCCCTCGCGTTTGGTGACCGGCATGGGCTCCCCGGTGACCATCGACTCGTCCACCGCGGACTGTCCCGACAGGACGGTCGCGTCGACCGGGATCTTCTCGCCGGGGCGTACGACGACCTCGTCCCCGACGATCACGTCCTCGATCGGGATCTCGGCCTCGGCACCGTCGCGGATGACCCGGGCGGTGCGCGCCTGCAGCCCGAGTAGGGCCCGGATCGCTTCGCCGGTACCCGCCTTGGCCCTCGCCTCGAGCAGGCGACCGAGCAGGATGAGGGTGATGATGACGCCGACCGTCTCAAAGTAGACATCGCGCACCTGCGTCGGAAGAATCCCGGGCGCAACGGTGGCCACAAGGCTGTACCCGTACGCGGCCATCGTGCCGAGCGTGATCAGGCTGTTCATCTCGGCGCCCCGGCCGGCCAGTGCCAGCCAGCCGGTGCGGTGGATCGGCCACCCCGTATAGAACATGACCGGTGTGATCAACGCCAGCTGCAGCCAGTTGTTCAGCAGCAGGCCCGGCACCCACGACGCTCCGAATACGCTGTGCGCCATCCCGGCGAACAGCACCGGGGCGGTCAGCACAGCTCCGATCGTCACTCGGCGGGTCAGGTCGGCGATCTCCGCTCGCCGTTCGGCGGCCTGCCCGGCCTCCGCGTCAGCGGGCGACGGGCCCTCGCCCGACGCTGGCGCTGCAGTGCGCTCGCCGACCTCCGGTGGCGCAGGTGCGTCGCCGGCCGGATCGACCAGCAGTGTGCCGTGCACCATGTTCATCCCGCATGCGAACCCGAACGACCCGGCCTGCCGCGGCGTCAGCCGAACGGTGGTCCGTTCGAACGCCGGCAGCGTCGCGCTGAATGCGAAGTCACCGAACACCACCCGCGACGTGCAGTCGCCGCTTTCCTGCCGGTCGAAGACGAGTTCCACTGGCACACCTTGCCGGACCCGGATGACATCAGGGTGGTAACCGCCCCGCACCGTCACCTCAACCCGCTGCACCCCGCCGGACACTTCGGCGATGTGCGCCTTGCGCGGCGCGAAGAAGAACCAGCCCAACCCGCCGATCGCAACCAGCGATCCGACGAGCACGGCGATGTCGGCGACGGTCATGGCGCATCCCCTCATGGAACCCTGCCAACCAACGTGCCGTGAGCATACCCCCCAGGGGTAGGGGCTATCGGCCTGTTCGTCGGTGACCTTCGACCATACCCCCTCCCGGTATCGCGCCACACGGTGAAGGTATCGATCGGACTACCGATGGGGGCCTGGCATGAAACGCCCACAGTGGGGTGTGGGCGCGATCGCCGTCGCGGTTCTGGTTGTCGGTCTGGTGGCCGGCGTGCCGGCCTCGACCATCTTCGTAGGAGCGCTGGTGCTCGCCTGCCCCGTGATGATGCTGCTGATGCACGGGGGCCACGGCGGCGGGAATGACCATGGCGGATCTGAGCGGTCCACCAGCCGACCGGGGACCGCTTCGGAGACACACGATGACAACACGCCCGACCGGACCGCCGGAGTCTGACATGCAGGCCGACGCCAGCTACGGGCTCTGGCTCCTCGTTCTTCTCAACACGGCGCTGTTCGCGATCTTCGCGGCCAGCTTCCTCCACCCGCGTACGGCGCGGGATTGGAAGGCCATGTACACGTTCAACCAGTACCGAGGTACCGAAGAAGCCACGGAGTCCTACGGCCACCAGATCGAGGCCGAGCTGTCCAACTTCGACTTCACGTTGTTCACCACCAAGTTCGAAAACGCGCCCAATCCGCCATACCCGTCGCAGAGCTCAGCCGCCAGCCGGTGCGGGTCTGTGCACAACCCTCCCAACGCCAGCAAGGAACGCGACACGGCGAACACCACCGGGCACGCCAGTGACTGCATGAACTGGTTCCCGGATGGACTGGGTACTACCTCTTCCATCAGCTGCCTGAACTGGGGCTGCGACAACAACGGCGACAACGACAACCCGTCGCTGAACTGGATCCGCTGGTGGATGCAGAACATCCCCGGCAAGGGCAACACCGTCATGTACCAGGGCAGCCCGCGGAGCAACTGGTGGGACATCCACGCCGACTTCGACACCGCCTGGGTTCGCAACGCCCACGGCAACAACCCGCTGAAGGTCAACAACTATCCGGCTGGGGTATGCGGACCGGTCGCCGGTACCGGTTTCTCCACAGTGGACGGTTGGTTCGCGGGTCGCGGTGTCGGTTTGAAGGGTTACGAGATCTGGACCTACGACAACGGGTCCATTGTGGTCTCCACCGCGACCTGGCAGGCGGGCTCGTTGAACCGATCCAACGGCTACAAGGTCGAGGCTTACATTCCCGACAACTACTCTGCCGCACCGACCGCGCACTACCACCTCACCGGTGCTACAACGCAGGACGCCTACGTCAACCAGCAGAACTTCACCAACCAGTACGCCACAATCTCGTCTTCGCTCTGCCCTGACGCTTCAGGTGGCATCACGGTACGCCTCGACGACGGAGGGACCGCAAACACCGGCATCGTCATCGCTACGCGGTCGTGCAGACCTTCCCCTACAACACCCTCGTCGTGGCCGGCGGTGACGGGCCGTCGACGCCGACGGATACACCTGGCGGCGCATCGCCGACGGTAACGGCCTGGACGGCGGCGGCGGCTTCTCCGCCAGCATCTATCTCACCCGCGCACCGGGAGGCTGCGTCAGCTGACCGACTCGAGGGGCGGCGGCACATCGTCAATGGTTGCCGTCCCTCGATGACGCAAAGCCACAGCAAGTAGAACTGGTGTACGATCACTAGGTGGGGCGGGAAGCTACGAGAAGGATCTGCGCCTTGCGCGCATCGAGCTGATCGGTGCCTTGCGGCGGCTCGACGGCGTCATAGCGATGCCGCGCTCGTTCGGGACTTGGCTGACGATGCCGGAGACGAACCACCCGCTTGAACGCCAGCGGATTAAGAGTCCGATGTGGAGGGTGCCGGCCCGTCCGGTCTGGCGCGAAGCCGTCCGTTTGATGTCATCTGGTCCGGCTGGGAACCATAACATCATGTCGGCTGGTCCGCTTGGTGACGGGCAGTTCCTCGGCGTCCGAGCACACCAAGAGCACACCGGAATCCTATGTGGACAAGACCATAATTGCGTTGCGGTGGACGCGTTTCACTCGGTTGTCTCGTCGCCATGTCCATGTGGCGCTGGGACCTCGGTGGTGTCGAAGCGCCCGGCGAGCGCGGACAACTCCTATATGGATGGCGCACGATCTTCGGTGCCGCCCTCGAGGTGGGCGCGGATGGCCGCGACCGTGGTTTCCTCCTCCTCGGTCTGATCGACGCCGAGGCGGGTAAGGATGTCCAGGGCGTGTTGCCAGTGGGTGCGCGCGTGCTCGGGCTGGTGCATTGCGTGGTGGGCGTGGGCGAGCCCGTCGTGGGCGCGGGCCTGGTCGTCGGGCTGGTCCAGTTCGATGGCGAGCGCGAGGGCCTCGTTGTGGTGGGTGAGCGCGGCATCAGGGTCGCCGACGGCGTGGTGGAGTCGACCCAGGCCCTGCCACGCTTCGAACTGCCCGTTGCGACTGCCGCTTTCGCGAGCCAGGTCGAGCAGCCGCCGGTGGCAGTCGGCGGCCTGCTCGTACCGGCCCTGTATCCGGTGGACCATTCCGAGGCAGGCCAGCGTGGCCTGCTCGTTGTTGTGGTTGCCGGTAGCGCGGGCAAGGTCTAGCGCCTTCCGGTAGTCTTCGGCGGCCTGCTCGTAGAAGCCGAGTATTTGGTGGACTACGCCGAGGCCAATCAGCGCGGTCTGCTCGCCGTTGCGTTCGCCGACGGCGCGGGCGAGCTGCAGCGCCCGCTGGTAGTGGTCGGTGGCCTGTTCATACCGGCCCTGCATGCGGTGGATTGCGCCGAGGCCTGCCAACGAGCCGACTTCGGCGGCGCGATGGCCGCTGGTGCGGGCGAGCCGTAACGCTTGCTGGTAGTGGTCGGTGGCCTGCTCGTACCGGCCCTGGGCGCGATGGATGTGGCCGAGGCCGGTCAGTGCGTCCAGCTCGGCCGCTTGGTGGCCGGTGACGGTGGCGAGCTGCAGCGCGTGCTGGTAGTGGTCGGTGGCCTGCTGGTGCCGGCCCTGCATACGGTGGACCATGCCAAGGCCGGTCAGAGCGCCCAGCTCGGCCGTTTGGTGGCCCGTGGCACGGGCGAGCTGCAGCGTCTCCCGGTGGTGGGCGGCGGCCTGCTCGTACCGGCCCTGCGATTGGTGGATCTGGCCAAGGCAGGTCAGGGCGTCAAGCTCGGCGGCTTTGTGGCCGGCGGCGCGAGCGGTGGTCAACGCCCCATGGTGGAGAGTTTCGGCGTCGTGGTATGCGCCACGAGCGCGGAGGTGTCTGTGCAGGATGCTCGACAGGTGCAGCCGGTGTGCCGGCTGGTCGTGTTCGGTGGCGTATTTGGCGACTGCGAGCAGGTTGGGCAGTTCGCTGTCCAACCAGTGCAGCGCGGCCGCCGGATCGGACAGATCAGGACCGGGGGTGGTCGCGGCCGGGACCTGCGGGCGGTAGCCACGCTCGTACGGGTACGCGGCGTCCATGGCCACTGCGGCGGTGTGCCGGTAGTAGTCGAACAGCCGATCCAGCGCCACATTCCTGCCGCGGTCGGTGTCGTCCCGGGCGGCGGTGTGGCCGGCGTGCGCGCGGGTCAGGTCGTGGAACCGGTACCGGCCTGGGCTGGGCTCCTGTAGCAGGTGGGCCTCCTGGAGCTGTTCGAGCATTCGGCCCGTGTCGCACAGGGTGGCGTCGAGCAGTGCGGCCACCGCGTACACGTCGATGTCCGGGCCGACATGCAGGCCCAGCCGGCGATAGGTGCGCTGCTGGTCGGCGTCCAGGTCCTGGTAGGACAGATCGAGGGCGCCGGTGACGCTGCGTTGCCCGGCCTGCAGCTCGACCAGTCGGTGTTGCTGGTCGCGCAGCCGCGCGATCAGATGGGTCAGGTTCCATGTTGGGTGCGAGCGGAGCCGGGCGGCGGCGATGCGGATGGCCAAGGGCAGCCGGCCACACAACTCGACCAGCTCGGCCGCCAGCTCGGGTGGTTGGCCGGCCAGCTGGTTGTTGCCGGCGGTCTGGCGCAGCAGCGCGACGGCGTCCGGGAGCGGCAGGGTGTCCAGCGACAGGATCTGGGTGTGGTCGAGCCCGCCGAGCCGGCGGCGGCTGGTGACCAGGACCACGCAGCCGGGTGCGCCGGGGAGCAAGGGGATCACCTGGCCTTCGGTGGCGGCATTGTCCAGCACGATCACCATGCGCTGGTCGGCCAGGCGGCTGCGGTAGAGCCCGGCGCGTTGGTCGAGGTCGGCCGGGATCCGCTCACCCGGCACCCCGATCGAACGCAGCAGCCAGTCGAGAGCCGCACCTGGCTCGACCGGCGGCACACCCTCGGTGTAGCCGTGCAGATCGATGAATAGCTGCCCGTCGGGATACCGTTCGACCATTTGATGCGCGGCCTGTACGGCCAGCGCGGTCTTGCCGACACCGGCCATGCCATCGATCGCGGTGATCACCATGGTAGACGCGTCGTGGATCTTCTCCAGTTCGGCCAGCTCCACGGCTCGACCGGTGAACAACTGCGGCGGCGCCGGTAGCTCTCGAGGCAACTCCTGCGACGGCGCCGACATGGTGGCTGCTGCCTGCCGCGGTAGGGCGGCTAGGTCAGGGTCGCCGGCCAGAATGCGCTCGTGCATGGACTGCAGCTCGAACCCGGGCTCGATGCCCAGCTCCGCCACCAGACTGGCCCGGCCGGCGCGGAACACCTCCAACGCGTCGGCCGTCCGTCCGCATCGGTAAAGGGCCACCATGAGCTTCGCCCGCAGCCGCTCCCGCAGGGGATACTCGCTGACCAGTGCGGTCAGGCGTACGGCCACGTCGACCGCCCGGCCGAGACTCAATTCCACCTCGGCGAGTTCCTCGATGGCGGTCAGACGCAGTCCGGTCAGGCGGGCCCGTTCGGCCTCGACGAAAGCCCCGGCTGCGTCCTGCAACGGTTGGCCACCCCAGACCTGCAGCATCTCGCGTAGGCGGTGGGCCCGTTGGGCCACGCTGAGGTTGTCGGCCAGGGTCTGCCGTAGGCCACCTTCGAACACCAGTGCATCGACCCGCTCTTGCTGGACGGCGGCCTGGTAACCGTACGGGCCGGTCACGATCGCGTCGGGCTCGCCCAGTTGGGCCAACTCGCGCCGGATCGTGCCGACTGCCGCGGATACCTGGCCCCGCGCGGTCGACGGCTCCCCCCCAGCCCACAACGCATCGACCACGGCATCCAGCGGCACCGGACGGCCCGCATTCAGCAACAAAAGGGCGAGCACTCCGCGTGTCTGCGCCCGCGGCAGGCTGAAAGCCCGGCTATCGGCGATCGCCGCGATCGGGCCGAGCAACCTGAACCGGATCGCCGTCACGATGACACCCCCCGTCTGGATCGATGGTTCAGGTCCGGGCCACTGGCTTATGTCAAAGTGGCAATGCCTCGTCGGCGAAGCGGTCCACAGGCGCACGGCTGTGCGACCCCTTCCACGGGCTCTCGCCGACCCTCGTGAGCTGCCGCGTACGACGAATGTACAAGCCGCGTATAACGCCGGGCGTGATCCTGTGAACCGATGTCACTCATGCCGCCGGAGGAATCCGCCAATGAAGCTCATCGCGAATCGAAGACAACGGACAGTGCCGGCCATTGGGAGGTTCTTGGGACTCGAGTGCTGGCCATAGCGTTGCTGGTCGGGGGATTGGCGGTGGTGGGTGGGTCGCCGGCTCAGGCGGCGACCTGTCCCGCATCGACGGGATCGGTTGCGGCGGCGTGGAGCGCGATCCGGAGTCACGGCACCGTGGGGGCCACGGCGTTAAGAACTGAGCGGCCGAGGCATTCGCAACGCAGTTGGGTTCGTGGACGGTGCAGCAGTCCGTCGCCGTGCAGCGGGTCCACGCCAAAAGACGGCTCTGGGTGGCCCCGGACGCGTGGCCTGGTGGTGTCGGGTGAAGGCCCCGCACCACTGGTCCGGGCGAAGCAGGGTCGGGCGCAGTTGTCGCTCTCGCGGCCGACCGCGTTGCCGGCCCACGGACCCAGCCGCCGGCCACGGTGAACGTGTTAGGTCGACCTCACGGAAAGGCCCTCCGATGCTGCGCTTCTTCATCCGGCGAGTTCTGCTGGCGGTGTTGACCCTCTTCGCGGTGTCGGTAACGACGTTCCTGTTGTTCTTCGCCGTACCGGCCGATCCGGCGGCCACCATGTGTGGCACCCGGATTTGCCCGGCCGACCAGGCTGCCCGCATCCGCACCAGTCTCGGCCTGGACCGGCCCCTGGCGGTGCAGTACAGCGAGTACATGAAGGGCATCTTCACCGGACGCGACATCGGTTCCGGGCCTGACAAGATCCACTGCCCGGCGCCGTGCCTCGGGGTATCGTTCCGCAACCACCTGCCCGTGCT
>Ga0163163_10002885_pt1 | contig 14534 bp, 9 predicted proteins | sample S65metaG_FD_119766 | JGI IMG/M metagenome (GOLD analysis project Ga0163163, IMG submission 119766) | Switchgrass rhizosphere microbial communities from Kellogg Biological Station, Michigan, USA - S6-5 metaG | ecosystem: Host-associated > Plants > Roots > Rhizosphere > Soil | place: USA: Michigan... | reverse complement strand
TCCGTATGGCGGCCTGTGAACCGGCAGATCGGGCACCCGCGCGGACTCGGTAGCTTCCGCAAGCGTCGGCCGAACGCCTAACGAGCGGCCCAGCTCGACCATGTAGCGCGCCTGCACCGTGTCGGACGGCGTCTCCACCGGGGACAGCTTGAAGAGCGCCGGGTTGTTCGTGGCCTTCACGTACAGGATGCCGGTCTCCGGGTCGAATGCACCGCCTCCCCAGCCCCCGCCTCCAATCGCTCCCGGCATCACGATCGTCCCCTGCAGCGACGGCGGCGTATATAACGGCCCCACGCGGTACTTCCGCACCTCCTCCAATGCGAGCCGCTTGAGCTCGGGCGTGAAGTCGATGACGTCACCCTCCGTGAAGCCCTGCTTCGCGAACGCCGGAGGCTTCGTCGGCGCCGGCTGCGTTGGCGCGGCGCGCTCGCCCGGCACGTCGCTCGCCGCGACCGGGCGCTCGACGATCGGCCACACCGGCTTACCCGTGACGCGATCGAACACGAACACCCACCCCTGCTTCGTCACCATCGCGACCACGTCGAGCGCACGCCCGTCCTTGTGGATCGTCGCCAGCACCGGCGGCGACGGCATGTCATAGTCCCAGAGACCGTGGTGCGTGATCTGATAATGCCACACCCGGCGCCCCGTTTTCGCGTCGAGACAGACGATGCTCTCGGCGAACAGGTTGTTGCCGTGGCGCTCGCCCCCATACCAGTCGTTGCTGGGCGTGCCGAACGGCAGGTAAACGAGTCCACGCCTAACGTCAACGGTGAAGGGCGCCCAGACGTTCGTGTGCCCCATCCGCGCCCACGAGCTGTCCTCCCAGGTCTCGTTGCCGTACTCGCCTGGCTGCGGGATCGGATTGAACCGCCAGACGCGCTTGCCCGTGCGCACATCGAATGCCTGGATGTCGCCCGGTGGGTCACGCCTGTACACCAGCCGGTCCCCGACGCCGTTCCCCACGATCACCAGGTCCCCGAACACGACGGGCGGTGACGTGTTCGTGTAGTGCTTGCGCTCGACGCTCCACAGGATATGTGCCGTGAGATCGACCTCGCCGTTCGTGCCGAACGTCGGGATCAGTTTGCCGCTGGCTGCGTCGAGGGCGATCAGCCGCCAGCGGCTCGCGATGAGGATTCTGCGCTCCTTGCCGTCACTCCACGTGGCGACCCCGCGATGGACGAAGCCCGTGCCATTCGATGGCTGACCCGCATCGTAGGCGTGCGGGTCGTAGGCCCAGAGCTCACGTCCGGTCGCGGCATCGAGCGCCACCACGCGGTTGAACGGGGTGCTCAGAAATAGCGTGTCGCCAATGGCGAGCGGCGTCGCCTGGAACTGTCCCGGCCGCGCGGGGATCGCGGCGCCCGGCGGCGTGATTGGCTGCTCGCCCGTCTTCCACGTCCACGCGACCGCGAGCCGACCGACGTTCGACCGGTCGATCGTCGTGAGCGGGGAGTACTTGAGCCCACCGGCATCGCCGCCGTACACCGGCCACTCGTTAGGTTTGCGTGGCCCGTCTGCGGACCGGAGCGGGGACGAGCCCGGCGCCCCCGTGGATTGTCCGTTCGAGGCAGCCGCCGTTACGCCGATGAGCGCCAACGCGGCGACCAGCGCGGTCACGCGCGCCGCAACGGCGCGGCGCTGGGTTGTCGATCGAGCTCGAGACACGAGGGGCACCGTACCGAAGCGAGGGCTTCAGTATGGGCCCCTACTTCTGCTCCGTCGAGTCCCCGCCAGCGGCCATCGCCACGTTGCCCGGCACGTAGCCGCGCAGATAGAGATTGAGCGACCCGATCGAAAGATCCGACTTCATCTGCACCAGCAATCGCCGCGAGTCGTCGGTGAGCCACATCTCGGCGTGCCCCTTCTCCGAGAAGATGCCCTTCGACTTGATGATCGGCTGAATCACGATCGTCTGATACGAGCCCGCCGGCACCTTGATGGTTTCCTTTCGCAACACGCGGATCTGCACCGGATTGCGATCGGGCCGGAAGTAGCGATTGAACTCGTACGTCTGTCCCACCTCGAGTGGAATCGTGCGCACGAAGTACAGGAACGCCGCATCGTCGAGCGGGTCGGCAACGCTCGGCGCGTGTTCCACCTCACCCTTCTCGGTATACGTCCCGAGGTCCGGATAGATCTCGTAGAATCGCTCCTTGTCGCGGCGTCCCTCCTGGAGGTCCTGCAGGAACTGCAACGACTCGAACGTGCGCGTGTCGATCCAGCTCTCCATCCGGTCGTTCACCTTATAGAAGGGAATCCCGCCCTTCACGGTGAACCGCGTGTGCCAGGCTTCGCGTCCTCGCACGTCCTGCATGCCAACCACTTCCATTCGGCCTGTGCCGACCTTGATGGCGCCGAAGCGGACGTCGAACGTCAGCTTCTCGCCGCTATCGAAAGGCACGACCATTCGGGGCTGAGACGCGGGCCAGCTCGCGGGAAATGTCCTCGGCTCCTGCGACCATGCTCGGTCTGCGCTCACGGTCGAGGTCACGAGAGCGATCAGGAGCGCGAACAGTCGAATCTGAAGTTTATGTACTGCTAGCATTTGACCATCTCACGTCGTCGCAAGACACAGCTGTTGACGGGTCCTACACCGCCACGCCGGCGCGGTGCCGGCTCGCTCGTTTCAGCATAGCGGTGTTGGTGACCGTCCGACATCCGTCAACTGACCTAGTCATCCCTGCTTTCGGTGAGCGTGGGTACGTAACCCGAACGCGTAATCTCGAGACAGGCCAAAAAATCCCCCGGAACCGAATGGCGCGTTCCGGGGGAAGAAGCACCGCCACCGTGTGGTGAGAGAGCAGCGTTTACCGAGTGGTGTCGAGGAGGCACACGGTGGCGGTACGTGGACACGTGACAGCATCGTCACGCGGTCATATCAACCGAATCAGGGTCAGGTATTCCAGCTGAGCGCACTGAGCTCGGCGGACGACAGCTTCTGCCAGTTTACCGGGTAGTTCCATACGCGTCGCACTGCCTGGGCCGATTCGAAGATCAGGCAATTGCTGCCGCGCGGGGCGGGAACGTTGGCCGACGCGACTTCGTAGATGCGCCAGTCGGTTCCCAACGAGTCGACGAAGCAAAGGCGAGGGTTCGTCATCAGGCGTTCGACTCCATCCTGGTTGGCGTTCGTCTGCCCGAGACAACGGCGTCCGCGGGCGAACTCGACCTGAGGACAAGTCAATACACGTGCCTCTGCCTTTTCCGGCGGTTGCTTCGGATTCCAAGCACTCAACCCCCGAGGCCGGCAAACCCGTCCTAGTGCAGATCGCCATCGGTATGGCAGAGGTCCGCTCGTGTGATCCGCGGCGTTGCACGTCGGCGGCATCGCTGGCGCCAGCGATCGGGTGACTCCCCTCACACCTAACGCGAGCCTATCCCGGATGCCGCGAGGTGAGATGGGACGACAGCAACCCCGCCAGTCTGCGACGTGCCGCACGACGGGTAAAGGTGTGATCGGCGTCCGGAATCACGCGCAGCGCGAAGTTCGAGGATCGTTGCTCGAGCAGTCGAAGTGACCGTGCATAACGCCGCTTCAGGAAATCCAGTCCCGGATCGCCCTCGCTGAACACGAGGAGCACATCCACGCCGCGCGCCCCGATGCGTGCCAGGTCAGCGGTGACGTTCGGGCCGTCCTTGCTGCCACCGCCGAGGCGTTGCCAGAGGGTCGCCGCCATCGCGCCTGACACCTCGCGCAGGCGACGATACGCGACGCTCGCGGCATGCCTGACGTTCACTTGCCCGCGAACGAGCTTGACCCACGACGAGACCTCCCGCGCAGCCTGGGAGTACCGCCGCGACTCGGTGTAGTTCATCCACGCCGAGACGTCGAGGGCGCACGCAGGATTCCAGTAGAACACAATGGGGTTGATCACCATGATGCCCGCGAGCCCGTCGACCGAGAGACCGGCATGGAAGCTCGCATGTGCGCCGGAGCACAGCCCCGCCACGATCACGCGACTCACGCGTGCGCGGTCGATCATCCACCGCACCGCTGACGCGATGTCCTCGACGGCATGATCGGGATAGGGATGGTTGTCGATGGCGCCGAAGCGCGCATCGCTGTCACCCACACCGCCGATATCCATGCGAAGCACGGCGATGCCACGCGCAGCCCATTCGCGCGCCAGCTCCACGTGAGCTCTTCCCGGTCCGACCGTGTGCACGGAGCCTGCGTTGACGAGAATGACGCCGGTTTCGCAGCGAGCGCCGTGGCTCTCGCAGAGAATGCCGAAAAGACGATCGTCGCCGAACGTCGCGGCGCTCTCGGCGACTCCGTTCTCAACCGGACCCGGAACGAGACCAAAGTCGCGGGCGTCAGCACCCACCGATTCGACACCCGACACCGCGTAGTGAGACGTGAGCCATCGAATCGATCCGTCGATGACGGTGTTGGGCGAAACCGATTCATGCGCGTCGACCATCATGGCCGCGTACCCGGGCAGCGCCGCGAGCTCGACGTCCACGCCCCGCTGTGCGAGACGCTGCGCGAGCGCCGAGTCCGCGCCCGTGTCATCGCGCGGTACGACGAACGCCCGACGCACGCTCGCGAGCGCCGTTGTCGCGTCGAGCGCCTTGACGCCCGCAATGGTCTGTCGAGTCATGACGAACCCGGCGATCTGCTCGTCGGGATCTTCCAGCGGCGCAGGGGCGTCGGGATCGAGGGGCGCGCTCATGAACCGGCCTAACGCGAGAACCTCTCGTACGTACGTACGGCCTGTTGCCGCCGCGGCGAACAGGATCAAGGCATCGGCCCGTGCGCGTTCGGCCGCTGCCGCGGCAAGCGTTCCACCGAGGCGGACTCCGAGCAGCGCGACGTGTCGCACCCCACTGCGTGCGCGCAGCTCCGCAGCTGCGTCCTCGATGCTCGCGAGCCACGCCGATACACGATCCGGGTCCGTGTCGCCGCCGGCAGAGTTGCCGGTGCCGTCGTAGTCGAACCGCAGCGCGGGGAAGCCGGCATCGGCGACGGCATCTGCCCAGTGACGCAGCGCCCGGTGCGCGCAGAGCTCCTCGTAGCCTAACGGATTGCAGAAGACCACCCCGCACTCGCGACGGGCGGCGTCTGCCGCATGATACCACCCGAAGAGCCGGCGTCCCGCCCCGAAATAGACGGGTCCCGACCGGCTGGCTTCAGACGGATCCGGCGTCGAATCCGGCGCCGGGATCGGGGCTGGAGCGGGAAGCGTCATGCGCGAACGCCAGTCACCGAGGGGACCGAAACCCGAACACCCTCATGGGCATTGAGCGGCTGGACGACGATCTCACTGAGTCGGCCGGTCGATGCGGGCGGGAACGTCACGAGATGCGTGTCGCCGGGAGCCACATGGAAGTAGTTGTCGTCGGGCACCGCATCGCCGGCGTCCACGGTCACGAATTGCGCCAGCTGTTCGGACCGCACGACGAGCGCGACCGACTCGTCGGCCCGGCGTTCGACGTCCACGCTGAAGCCAACGTCGCTGGCTTTCGTATTCGTTAGGCCCAGCGGAAAGTGGAACGCGGCGGCGATGCGTGCACCGGCGGCGTCGTGGAGCGTCGCGACCACCAGATCGTGACCCGGCGCACCGAACCGGTACGCATACGCCGCGTCGTGAAAGCGTCCGAGCACCGAATCCGCACCGACGCGCGCAGAGCCGCGAGCCGGCACGGTCACCTCGGCGCTGCCCGTCGCGGTGCACACTTTCCCTTCGCGAAACAGCGCGATGCGCAAAACGCCCGCGAGATCGTGCGCACGGTCGTTCGCGACGTGGATGTGCAGCCCGTTCGTGCCTTCATCCGTGAAGGCGACCGCCACGGGCTGCATGGCTCGTTTCACCGCGTAGTACGCCGGTTTGGGCCTGCCGCTGGCGTCCAGAAGTCCCCACCCGGCTCCCGGCCAGAGGTCCTGAAGGAACCAGATGAGCGCCCCCGTGCATGCCGAACCGCCGCGCCGCCACTCGCCGAGCGTTCGCGACATCACCTCACCGGTCACGACGCGAGACAGTTCCAGATACCGCTCCATGTTCGCGTAGCGGAGACGCATGGGGTGCACGCCGAAAAGCGTCTCGAGGTAGTGGTCGCGAACATCGTCGAAATCCCACCCGGCACCGTGATCGCGCGGAACGCGCGCTTTCCATCGCGGATGGTGGACCGGCGATTCCCCGGCGGGGAGCAGGGCATCGATCACCGATTGCTCGGGCACATTCGCGAACGCGAGGCACTCGGCGGCGAACCGCACGTTGCTCCGTCGTGCATCCTCGAGCGGACGCATGTACGCGCCGACGCCATAGTAGTGTGAAACGCCGACGTCCGGGTGGAACGGAAGCGCTCCGCCGCTCGGGCTCGACGGCCAGTACGGCACGCCGGGCGCCGACTGCTGGCACCACGTCGGGAGCTGCTCACGAAACAGCGTGCGTCCCCACTGCTCGCCCGGGACGCCGAGCATCGCGGCCTGCTGCTCTATCTCGCTGCCGCCGCACAACACGGCGAGACACGCGTGCCGGCGCAGACGTGCGAGATTGACCGTCACCTCGTGCTCGACCGTTCGCATGAATGGGGCGTCGTCGGCAGGGTAGTCCATGTTGGCGAACATGAAGTCCTGCCACACGAGGACGCCCAGTCGATCACACGCGTCGTAGAACGCATCGGCCTCGTAGGTCATCGTGCCGCCGATGCGCAGCATGTTCATACCCGCGTCGCGCGCGCTTCTCACGAGAGCGTCGTACCGAGCGTTGGTGGCGCCTAACGTGACGATGTCCGGGGTCGTCCAGCATGCGCCGCGGCAGAAGATGGGCGTCCCGTTCACCAGAACCGTGAACCCGCCGCCCTCGGTCGCTACGGTGATCGACCGGAAGGCCAGCGGTCCAAGCTCGACGGTCGTGTCACCGCCGTCGGTCGCGACCATGATGCGGGCGTCGTAGAGCGGCTGGTCACCGTGCGTGTGGGGCCACCAAGGTGCCGCCCGGAGGAGTCGCATCGCGCCCGATAGTAGCACGTGGCCATCGGCGGCCTCGACACGAAGCTGACAGCGTTCGTCGCCGACCAGCAGCGTCGCGCCTCGTACTGTCGCGCCGCCGAGCGGCCGAATCATCAACGAGGTCTCGACCGCTGCGCCCAGGTCATCCCACGTGGGGCGCACGTCACCACGTTCGACGCCGATGAGGTCTCGTGATTCCAGCGTCACGGCGCGCCACGGTCCCACTGCCCGCACGGGCGGTGACCAGCCCGGCATACGGCCCAACAGCGTCGTCCGCATCCAGCGGAGCTGTTGGTGCTCGACGAGCTTCGTGCGCCACCGCGGACGCGGGCGCCGCGCGGAGAGGGCGGCCGCGAGCGAGCGAAATCGGATGACCAGCGTGTTCCGCTCGCTCAACATGCCCGACACGTCCAGCTCGTGTGCGACGAACATGTCGTCCGACACGAGAATCGGCTGGTCGTTGAGCCACACGGTGGCCAGGGTGGCGAGGCCGTCGAACCGCAGCACCCGAGTTCCCGGAACCACGTTAGGCTCGGCGTCGAGCTCGCAGCGATACCACCAGTCGCGCTCGTCGAAGTTGGGTGTCCGATCGAGGTCGAGTGAGCCCGACCGGCGCAACTGATCAGCGACGGTGCCGGGAACCACCGTGGGCTGCCACGCTGGGCACAGCGCGGCGAGGGTCGCTGGGTCGACGGCAGCGCCCGGATCGGTGCTGCACAGCTCCCACCCATCGGTGAGCTCGACGCGCCGGTGGCTGCTCACCGACTGGATGCGTGGGCGACCGGAAGGCGTGTTCATGAGCGGCACCCGCGGGACTGCGATGTCAGTGTGCGAAACGGTCCGTGAGTCGCGACATGCCTTCGTCCCACGCCGCGACCATCTGCGCCATGTGCGGCGCGATGTCGGCATCGCGTTTGAGCCGCGCCATCCGGGCGAGCTTGAACTGGATGGTCTTGGCTTCCGTGGACAGCCGGCTGAATGCAGCTGCGGCCTCGCCGAAGCCGCGCTGGCCATTCTCCTCGAGCCAGTTGAGAAACGCGCTCGTGAGATCGAAGCACGATCCCGCCTGACGCACGGTGGCAAAGGCGTACTGGTGGAACACAGCCAGCGGTTGAACGCGGAGCCACGCCAGATCATCGTCCAGACGGGCTGCGTGGCGGGCGATGGGATTGGTTCGCGGTGCGGCCGCGAGGTGCAATCGGGCGAGCGCCATCGCGCGGTCGACCAGTACCGGCGTCCCCAGCACGCGGGCCGCGTCGAGCTTTGCGATCTCCGCGAACGGCGGCAAGACGCTGACGTCGCCCGCGAACTCCCCGAGGCGGAACAGTCCGTGGAAGTCGTTACCGCTCAACGTGTGGAGTCCCCGGCCGTGAAAGTACTGCAGGACGCCCCGATGGACGTCGATGCAGGCGATCCCGATGGTCGTCTTCGCATGCTCGTTGCGGTACGAGACGCCCGCCGTATCGGGCAGGTAGAACGCATCGACTTCGGGCATCAACACGCGGCCAAGCGCGGACTGCTCCGCGGCGTGGACCGTGAGTGGGCGCCAGATGTTCAGCTCCTGCACCTCGATGCCGTAGAGCGCGCGCAAGTCCATGAGCGGCGGCTTGTAGAACGTGTACTGGTCGCCCTCATCATCGAGGCCTAACGTGAACGCCAGGCACGCGCGAGGCTCGAGCCCCTGAGCGTGAAGCAGCTCGATCCAGAGATCGACGTAACAGTTCGTCTCCGGCCAGGTCCGCTCATCGCCGTGCAGCGGGTGCGGGACGTACGTCCCGGCAGTGCCCGGCATCGTCGCTGTCGCGGTCATGTCAAACTCCTAGCGTAGCGCGAACGGGCGTCGGCCACCCGTCCACGGTAGTCCCGTGGTGCTTGAACAACGCGAGCACGATCCGCTCGAGCCCGAAGCCCACACAGGCCGAGTGCGCGAGCGACCCGCGCGCGTCGCGAATCGCGAACGCGCGGCCGAACGTGTCCTGATGGTAGTTGCACGACGCGCACGCCGTCGGATGCTCGACCGACGTGATCGGCACGACGATCTCGAACTTGAGCGCCTGCTCGCGCTGGCTCGCGGCGAGCATCCGCCCGCCACGCCCAAAGAACGGGTCGTTGGCCACAACAGCCTCGGCGGGGAGCTGGAGCGCATTCAGCATCTCCTGCGCGCGGCGAATCCACAGATCGCGATGCGCTCGACACTGCTCGGCATCACCCACGCACACGTACTCGCGCTGGCGGAACATGCGCATGCGTGCGGGATCGTCGGACGGCTCCTGCCGGAAGCACACGCCCAGCACGTCGAACAATCGTCCGGATGACGGAAGCGTTTCTCCGCCCAATGACGGATACACCGAGTAACAGGCCGCAGGAGTGAGCACGACGTCGGTCGTTCCCAGGGCATCAGACCAGTCAGTGCCGTGAGCGACGGCCTGCAGCATGGCGGCGTGCGCGCGGTCGTCGCCATCGAACGCGTGAATGAGTCCCACGAGCTGGGGGAACGACTTCAGGTAGCCGCTCGCCTCCAGATCCGTGCGCGGCAAGAGTGACGGGAATCGAAGGACCTCGGCGCCATCGTTCTCTCCCGCACGCGTGATCAGCACATCCAGACGCTGCAGCACGCGATCGAATTCGGCGCCAAATCCGTACACGCCGCGCGCGCCGGTGGGGATGAGCAGCCGATGCCTGACGAGTGTGTCGCGGAACGACGTGACCGGAGCGACGCTCATGGTGTCGATCATGCGTCCTCCCGATGGACGAGCAGCATGGACGCGCTCGCACCGAGCACGCGATCGTTGTTGATCTGGATGCCGGCGCTGTACGCGTCGCGCAGGTGGCGCTCGACGCTGTACTTCGTGTCCGTCTTGTAGCCGGCAATGCCGCAGATCGACAGCGCTTGCGAGACGATCTGCACGGCGAGCGTGGCGCTCTGCACCTTGAGACCGTTCATGCGCAGCGCGAAGCCCATCGACGAGAGCGCATCGCGGTCGTCGAAGATCGCGTCGAACGTGTTGGCGGCATCGGTCACGCCCGCGCGCATCGTCTGTAGCATACCCACGACTTCGGCGAGCCGGACTGCGCCAGGCGGCATCGTGCCGGGCTTGCGTCTGGCGGCGTCTCGCACGAACGCGCGCGCACGGTTCACGGCGTCGGTGGCCAGCCCGAGCCACAGTGAGCTCCAGAGCACGTGGCTCACCGGCAGCATCGTCTGCGCGGAGATGTCGTCGTAGCCGTCGGCGAGGATGTGCGAAGCGGGGACACGCGTCTCGAGCACATACCCTGAGCTGCATGTCCCGCGGAGACCGAGGGCGTCCCAGCCGCTCGTTCGCGTCAGAGTCGTGCGTGCGTCATCGGTCGGCGCCACGATGAGCACTTGATCGCTGGCCGCGGCGTCGGGGTGACGTCGGGCAGTCACGAGGATCGCGTCGGCGTGCTCGCCGTACGAGATGACTGGTGCCTGCTTTCGCAGCTGCACGTCGTCACCGCACGGCTCGACCGCACAGATGCTGCGCCGCACATCTCCGCCGACTTCGACCTCCGAGGTCGCCGACGCGAGCAACAGTTGTCGCTCGACCAGGTCGCGCATGAGGCGGTCGAAGAACGGGGAATTGCCGGCGTGGCGCGCCAGCACGGCAACCTGGATCTGGTGCATGGCGTACACCATGGCCGTGTTGGTGCAATGCTGGCCGAGCACGTCGCAGATCTCGGCGACCTGTACGATCGAGCACCCGAGCCCGCCAAAGCGGACCGGCACCAGGGCGCTCATGAGCCGCGCTTCGCGCAGCGCGGCGATCGCCTCCGTCGGGAATCGCGATTCGCGGTCCACGTGCGTCGCGGCGGGACCCGCAACGGCACGTGCGACCTGACCGGCCAGCGCGACGGCGTCAGGGCGAGCTCGCGCGGCGAGATGGGGAACCGTCGCAGCCGTCATGAAGACGTTAGGCGGCGAAATGGACCTGAGTCAGCTCACGCACCGCGGCCGCGATGGACGAGACGGACTCGAACGTGCGTCGCCGGAGCATGCGCTCGGGAAACTCGATCCCGAATGCCTCCTCGATGGCGAGCATCAGGTTGACGCTCGCGTGTGATGTGAGCCCCGCCTGGTACAGGCTCGCGTCGTCGGTCAGTGCACTCACGGCGACGGCCAAACGGCCATGCTCGCCAACGATTGCTCGAATCCGTTCGTTCAGCATCGGCGCCTCACGCATCCCACGAGGTTGACGTTGGTCGGTCCTTCCACTGATTCGGTCTCGTCGACGGATCACCCACGTGACTGCGTGGTGTCGCCGACCGGTGCGAGGCAAGCGACGACGGTCGCCGTCGCGTAGTCCTGCTCATGACTCATCGACAGCGACAGGTCGGCGATCCCCGACCGTCGCGCAAGCGCGATGGCGCCATCGTACAGCACGATCTCGCACGCACCTTCGGGCAGCTGCCGTACTTCGATCGATCGCGGGTCGATCGCGTCGTGCGCCATCACCCGGAACACCTTGACTGTTGCTTCCTTGGCGGCGAAACGGGCCGCGTAACGTTCGGCTGCCCGCGGCACGTCTGCGTCGCAGTAGGCGCGCTCGTCAGCGGTGAAGAGCCGCTCGGTATAGCGCGTACCAAACCGCGCGATGGACTCTGTCACGTCGGCCACGCGCACGAGATCGACGCCAACGCGAAGAGTTGCTGACGACATATGTTCAGCGGTGCGCGGAACCATGGTGAGATCCGACCTCTGGACGACTCGTTAAGCGCCGGAGATACACGCGACTCGACCGACGGCGATACCAGCCGATGGGCCTTGGCGGAAGCAACATTGGTGCACGCGCGGTGAGGCGAAAATGGACAGTGCGTCCAGTTGTTAGGCGACACTTCAACCGCCTAACTCGGGTCGCTAACGCGTTGCCCTCACGACGCTTTTTGGCCCCGCGGCCCGTGCTAGAGTAACAGGGCCAGTCGTTTTGACTGGCGCTGGGCCGAGTCAGCGTGAGCGTTACCTGGCGCGCCGAACACGAGACTGCGGCAGTGAAGGAACACCCCTGCCGATGTCGTGCGACTACACCCGGGTGAGGAGCGGGACCGCGAATTACGCAAGGATACGGCGCGACTCACTGGTAACAGGTTACTGGAGCTGGTTACAGGTAATCAGAACCCCCGGGATGCTCATCTCTCAATGAGAGGCATCCCGGGGGTGCAAGTAACCAGTAACCAATTCCAGTAACCAACTACCAGTTCTGTTGCGCTGGTTCCGATTTACGGATCTCGCGGCTCGTCTTCGTTGAAGCCGAACGCGCTCGTGTCGTCGCCGCCACCTACGCGCTCCACGCGCAGCAGCTGCTTGTATGTCTTGCCTCCGACTGTGAGCGTCACGAGGTAGTCACCGCTCGCGACGACTGGTGCCTGGGTGCCGCGTCCACCAAAGCCACCAAAGCCGCCACCGCCACGTCCCTGCTGACCCGGCGGCCGCAGGAGCTGCTGGAACTCCTGCGCTCCACCGGGAAACGCGTTCAGTGCATCCGCGGGATTGTCGCTAGCGGCCTCTCCCGCGCCAGCCCGAGCGCCCGAGGCGCCAACCACCGCACCTTCACCCGGGCGTGGATTCCACGCACCGCTACCAGCACCGCGACCGCCGCCGCGGAACAGCCCGGCCACGTCGCCACTCATCACCAATTGGCGGATGCGGTCGAGCGCCGGTTTTGGCATGGCACCAGCCTTCTCGAGTGAGTCGAACACGAACGTCATACGCCGCGCGGCGACCACGCTGTCACGCAGCTGTGACGGCGAAAGCGGGGCGCGCGGTGCCGCGCGACCGCGGAAGTCCCACGTCACGCGATGCAGGCCGGCCGTCGCCGGTCCCGTCAGCGTCCGAACCGTGTCGCCCTTGGCATCCGTGATCAGGATGCTCGCCTGCGGGCCCTTCTGTCCGCGCTGGCCCTGACTGCGCCCCGAGGCCTGACCGCCCGCGTTAGGCTGCTGGGTGCTGGCGTCGTTGTCGCTCCCGGACGCCGCCGCGGTCGCGGCCGCGCCCGCGGCGACCCGATAGGCGATCTCGGCTCCGTACGTCGGGCTCGGTGCGCTGAACACCTTGTGTCCTTCGCCGTTCGACGACGCGCCGAGCGCTGGCCCCTGGCCGTACTCGTACGACGTCTTTGGCTGGAACAGGTACGCGGCATCGGCGACGACCTTCGCGCCCTTGTCGCCCGCCATCTGCTCGAGCGGCGTGATATCGACGATCCAGATCCCGCGTCCGTGCGTCGCCGCAATGAGCTCGCGATCGCGCGGATGGATCTTGAGGTCGTACACCGGCACCGTCGGCATGCCGGCCATCATGCGCTGCCAGCTCTGCCCACGATCGAGCGATGTGTACACCGCGCGCGATGTGCCCACGAACAGCAGGTCACGGTTGTACGGATCTTCGCGCACCGTGTGCACGAAGTCGGCGACGCTCTCCTTCGGCAGATTGTTCACCAGCGACTTGAACGTCCTGCCGTAGTCCGTGGTGACATACAGGTACGGCGTGAAGTCGTTCCAGCGATGGTTGTCGAACGTGATGTAGAACGTGAGGGAGTCGAAGTGCGACGGCTCGATGCGGCTGACGTACACGTCACCCGACGCGAGGCCCGGGAACCGGTTCGCCGGAATCTGCTCCCACGCCGCGCCGTCGTTCCTCGTCACCCACACATTGCCGTCATCCGTGCCGGCGGCGAGGAAGCCCGGCCGAACGTACGACTCCGCCAGGGCGACGACCGTCCCGTACGTTTCGGCGCCCGTGGCGTCGAGCGTAATGCCGCCGGTCTTGTTCATGCTCGTATCGATCTTGGCCATCTCCTTCTTGGACAGATCGGGCGAGATCGGGTACAGGTTGTCGCCGCGCTGCGTCGACTTGAGCACGCGGTTGCCGCCGATGTAGACGACGTCCGCGTTATGCGGCGACAGAAAGTACGGCGTCTCCCAGTTGAAGCGCAGGTCGAGGTCGGCCGAATCGGCTTTCTGATGGGAGCGGAACTGCGTGATGCGGGCCTGAACATCCTTCGGCACCGGCTGCGCCGTATCGCCGCGGAGCGTGAGGATCGAGTCCTCGTACATCGCATAACGCGGGCGCCACGTCGGCTTCACCAGCGACGTCGCCGTCCCGTTCTTCAGGTCCCAGCGCTGGATGTTGCCACCCTGCGACTCGCCGAAGATGATCTGCGGCTCGGTGGGATGCTGCGCGGTCCAGAAGCCGTCTCCGCCCGAGTACGTGAACCAGTACGCGTTCGTCACGGGGCCCTGCTTGCGCCGGCTCGGCCCGCACCACGAGCCGTTATCCTGCGCGCCGGCACACACGTTGTACGGCGTCTCGTAGTCGAAGCTCACCGAGTAGAACTGGCCGATCGGGAGCGTCGCCGCGAAGTCGTACGTGCCACCACCATCCCACGTCATCGAGATCCCGCCATCGTCACCGACGACGAAGTGATCGGGGTCGTTAGGATCGATCCACATCGCATGGTGATCGACGTGGATTCCCTGTGTCGCCAGCCGGGCGGTCTTGCCGCCGTCGCTCGACACGAGCACGGACGTCGACGAGAACCAGACGCGATCGGGGTTCTTC
>Ga0163163_10002882_pt1 | contig 14543 bp, 9 predicted proteins | sample S65metaG_FD_119766 | JGI IMG/M metagenome (GOLD analysis project Ga0163163, IMG submission 119766) | Switchgrass rhizosphere microbial communities from Kellogg Biological Station, Michigan, USA - S6-5 metaG | ecosystem: Host-associated > Plants > Roots > Rhizosphere > Soil | place: USA: Michigan... | reverse complement strand
TCGTACTTCGCCCCAGGCGTCAGGTCGCGCGGCTCGCCGCCATCGACGCCCACCACGAACAGGTGCGAGCGCGTGCCCTCGTCCCACGCGTTCCAGTGGCGGAACATCAGGTTGTCGGCGACGTGTGCCTTGACCTTGTTCTCCTCCTTGGCCTTGTCCTTCTGCGCATCGCACGCGTCGGTCGTGCACTCTGGCCACACGGCGGAGACGAACGCGATCTGATTCCCAGTTGCGGCCCACACCGGACCGCTGGCGCCGCCGTTGAGCGTCGTCAGACGCTTTCGCCCACTGCCGTCGGCGTTCGCAACCCACAGCTGGCCGCCGGCGGTGTATGCCACGAGCCGTCCGTCGGGAGACCACCTCGCCTCCGTCGCGTGCGTCGTGTCATCGGGGAACTCGCGGGCCGTCCCGCTGCTTAACGCCATGGCGTACGTGGTCGTCGCTCGCTTATTCGCGTCGACGTCGGTCGTGCGCACGGCGTACAGTACGGTCGCGCCATCGGGCGACAGCTGCGGGTCGGCCACGGCCTTCATCGCCGCGAAGTCCTCGAACGTCATGGGACGCCGCGACTGAGAGAGTGCCGGCGACGCAAAGGCGAGTGGCGCGGCGACGGCCAGCGCGAGCGAAGTCCTAACGATCGTCATGTGGTCCCCTCTCTACGGGGCCTGCGGCCCGGCGGTCCGTTTGTACCACTCCAGCTTTCCGGTGTCCCGCTTCGGACCACCAGCGAGCGCTTCTTTCATGAGCGCTTCGACCTCGTTCAGCTCACGCGGTGCGCGCGAGATCCACTCGAGGCCTTGATCGGAGATCACGTAATCGTCCTCGATGCGCACGCCGATGTTTCGGAACTTTGTTACCGCCGGTCGCAGCCTGGCGGCCAGCGCCTCGTTCCGTTGTGTTTTCGGCAGGATCTCGAGGAGGTTCTCGCGGACGTAGATCCCCGGCTCGATCGTGAACGCGCTGCCCGTTTCCAGCGTCCCCTTGAAGTAGAACTGGTCGGGATCGTGGACCTCCAGGCCGATCCCGTGCCCAAGGCCATGCATGTAGTAGAGGCTGAGCTGGGGGCATTGCTGCGGCTGCTGGCTCGCCCCGCAGTCGTACGTCGCGGTCGGCGACTCGATCAGCCCGACTCTCGTTAGGCCCGCCGCCAGCACGGCCGACGCCGAATCGAACATGAGCTCTGCCTTCGCGCCGGGCTTCGCCTGGCGCTCCGCCGCCGCTTGTGCATCGCGAACGATCTGGTAAATCGCGCGCTGGTCCGGCGTGAACGTGCCGTTGATCGGGACGGTACGCGTGACGTCGGCGGCATAGCCGCGATACGACGCGCCGATATCCATCACCACGACCTCACCGGCGTTCATCAGCCGATCGTCGGCGTTGTAGTGCAGCGTCGTCGAGTTCGGCCCCGAGCCCACGATCGTGGAGAACGACGGGCGGTCCGCACCGTTCCGCCGGAACGTGTACTCGATGAGCGCCTGGACCTCGAACTCGTACATCCCCGGCTCGATCGCGCGCATTGCCTCGCGCTGCGCGTCCGCCGTGATCGCGACGGCCTTACGAATCAGATCGAGCTCCGCCGGGCTCTTCGCGCCGCGCAGCATCAACACCTGCATGTTCGCCGACGACACCTTCACCGACGGGTGCTCGGCGGCAATGGCGCGCACGAACTGATCCTCGGGCGACAGTACGTGCTGCTCCTCACCCTGGCGCCCGCCGAACTGCACGTTGCCAACGACATACAGCTGGCCCGCCGACTTGAGCAGCGAGTCGAGCGCTGCCCGCAGCTGCTCGACCGGACGTGCGTCGATGCCCGTCGCCTTCGTCGCGCCCTCCGGGCCGAAGCGTTTGCCGGTCCACACTTCCGCGGCGGGATCGCGCTCCTCCACGAACAGCGTCGCGGTCGTCTGGCCGCCACGCTTCACAATCACGAGCGCCGCGTTGGGCTCGTTGTAACCAGTGAGATACGTGAACGGCTCGTTCTGGTAGAACGACAGGTAATCCTGCGGCGGCTCCTTGCTGCCGATCGCAAGTAAGACCCCATCCTGGATCTTCCCCGCCAGCGCCGCGCGCCTCTGGGCGTATTCCGTTGGGGAAACTTGAGCGCTCAGCTGAGCGGCGCCCATCGCCAGCCCAAGGCCCGAGACGAGCATACGAAGTTGCGCGAACCGCACGGGCCGACCTCCGCGAAAGGGAATTGGGGTCAGAGTCGAATTTCACCGTTCCAACGCCGCCGGCGTTGGAACGGTGAAATTCGACTCTGACCCCAATAACCTACTGGACGGGGCGCGGTTCCAACGAGTCCGGTTCGTCCCGTTAATCCCGCTTCCAGGCCAGTGCTCGCCCGCCGCGCAGCGCGTAATACATCCCGATGAACGCCGCCGCGTTGATCATGCAGAAGTAGTAGGGCAGTCGCAGGATTTTCGGCTCGAGCCGAACGAGCGCGCCGAGCACCACCAGCGCGTAGAACATCAGCTGAGCCCAGAACACCGTCCGATAGAACGGCTCGTCGAGCAGAAACAGGTTCGCGACGAGCATCGCGATCATCGCGATCGGAACGATGAGCCGACCCGCCTTGTGCGAGAGAAAGAAGAACGCCGGGCCCGGCCGGAGCGGATTCAGCAGCGCTTTGAGCTCGCTCAGCTGCTGGAAGTTGCCGGTCATGATCCGAACGCGCCTGCTGAACCCGGACATCTCGTGCGCCTCCTCGCGCGCGACCGCGCTCGAGTCGTAGGCGACACGGTATCCTCGCTGCAGGATTCGCATTGGAATGACGTAGTCGTCGTTGATCGTCGTCGGCGCCGGATACGGATAGAGCTCGCGTCGAATCGCGTACAGCGCGCCGTGACAGCCGAGGATGGAGCTGACGTCGCCTTCGGCTTCCTTCAGGAACGTCTCGTACTTCCAGTACAGATCTTCCTGGTTGCCGAGTGCCGCGTCGTCACCGCGGACGACGCGGTACACACCACTCACGGCGCCGACCTTCGGGTCCGCAAAGTTCTCCACCAGCCGGCGCACCGCGTCCGGCGCCAGCATGCTCGCCGCGTCGGTGAACACGATGATCTCACCGGTGAGCTCGCGCATCGTGTCGTTGAGCACGTAGAGCTTCCCGCGATTGCGCGGATACGCGAACACACGCACGCGCCCCTCGCCGATCGACGCCGCCGTGCGCTGTGCGATCGCCGTCGTGTCATCCTTCGGCCCATCGCACGCAATCGCGATGTCGATCCGGTCCGCCGGGTAGTCGAGCGCGATGGAGTTGTGGATCTTCGCGTCGATGACCTTCGCCTCGTTATAAGCCGCGACGAGGACCGACACCGTCGGCTCGATGGCGCGTTTCGCCACCGGTCGCCGAGCGAAGCGCTGGAGGAACGCGAGGAGAAGCGGGAAGCCGATGTAGATGTAGGCCGCCACAAGAGCGGAGGCCCAGAGAACGATCCTGGCGATCACGTCGGTTCAGGGTCGCGTATCGACTCGCCTGCTACGTCCACCCTCCTGGTCGACCATGCGCTCGTAATTGTCCTCGCCGGCCGTCCAGAGGTATCGGCCGAACAGATATCCGCAGAGCGGAAAGACGAGCATGGCGACGCCGATCCCGACCCGGAGATGCTGGGTCATGACGAGCCGCCAAACAAACCACTGCTCCTGCACGACCTGGTAGGCGATCGTCAGCAGGGCGACCGGAATGCCCCAGCCGAATACGCCCCGCCGCCAGATGAACGTCGATCGTCCCATCGCGCGCGTGCGCTCCCACCGAGCAATAGCCTCAGGGCGCCCTACGCCCTCAACCGGCGCGTGGACGTTGGCGGATCGTGAATCGCGAGCGACCATCGAAAATCAGAGGAAGGGAAGGCGAGCGCGGCAGCACGCGCTCCGTCGAGAGGCTCCAACCGTAGGATGTCCTCGGGTCAGCGCCAAGGCAATCTTTACTCCGACTGTCCCCGGGGCGTCCCTGTCACAAGGTCATCCGGTGGGGACAAGGGCGCGTCAGCGCAACAGCATCTTCGCGATGGTCTGCAGCTGCATGTTGGACGTCCCCTCGTAGATCGTGCCGATCTTCGCGTCGCGATAGAACTTCTCGACCGGGTAGTCCTTCGTGTACCCGTATCCGCCCAGAAGCTCAACGCAGAGTGACGTCACGCGTTCGCATACCTGCGACGAGTAGAGCTTCGCCATCGCGCCCTCGCGCGCGATGTCGTGACCTGCGTCCTTCAGTCGCGCGGCGTTGTACACCATGAGTCGCGCGGCCTCGAGCTCGGTCGCGGCCTGGGCGATCTGGAATTGCACGGCCTGGAAATCCGAGAGTGCTTTACCGAACTGCTTGCGCTCGCGCGTGTAGTCGAGCGCGATGCCAAGTGCCCCCGCGGCAACGCCGATCATCTGTGCGCCGATCCCGATACGCCCCTCGTTGAGCGTCTCGATCGCGATCTTGTAGCCCTGGCCTAACAGGCCGAGCATGTTCTCCTCGGGGACCTCGCACCCGTCGAGAATGAGCTCGGTCGTGCTCGATGCGCGGATGCCTAACTTGTCTTCCTTCTTGCCGACGGCGAATCCCGGGAACCCACGCTCGACGATGAACGCCGTGATCCCCTTGTAGCCTGCGGCGGGATTCGCATTCGCGAACACGACGTAGACCTGTGCTTCGGCGCCGTTGGTGATCCACATCTTCCGGCCAGTGAGTACGTAGCGATGACCCCTCTTCTCGGCCCGTGTGGCGAGGCCGAACGCATCCGAGCCCGAGCCGGGCTCGGACAACGCGTAGGCACCCACCGTGTCTCCAACGAGCCGGGGGAGATATCGCGAGCGCTGGTCGTCGCTGCCGTATCGCGAGAGTGGGTAGTTCACGAGCGTGTTCTGCACGTCACACACGATCGCGGCGGATGCATCGACCTTGCTGATCTCCTCGACAGCGATGGCCACCATCGCGAGTGTGCCGCCGGCGCCGCCGTACTGCTCCGGCACCTCGATCCCCATGAGACCGAGGTCGAAGTACTTGGGCAGAAGCTCCGGATCGAGCTTGGCCGCCCGCTCCATCGCCTGCACGCGCGGTCGAACCTCGTCATTCGCGAATGCGGCCACCGCGTCGCGGAACAGCTGCTCATCCTCGGAGAAGACGGTGAGCGGTAGGTGCGCGGTCGTCGTGGTCATCGGTCGAAGGCTGGTTCTGAAGGTGTTGCGGCGGTGCGTGACGTGGACTGCGTAAGGTAATCGCGAGCCGCCTCGCCCTCCCCGTCGAATCCACGGAGGTCGCCGATGACGTACATCGGTCGCTGCTTCACCTCGTCATAGATCCGGCTCAGGTACTCGCCGACGATGCCGATCATGAGAAGTTGAGCGCCCCCCAGCAGCAGGATGACCACGAGCGTCGATGCCCACCCTCGGACAGTCTGGCTGCCGACGAATCGCTGGTAGATCGCCCAGATCGTCAGCAGGATGCTGAACGTGGATGCCGTCAATCCGAGGTACGTCGCAATGCGCAACGGCACGCGTGAGAATCCGACAATGCCATTGATGCCGAGGCCGAGTGACTTGAAGAACGTGTACTTCGGCTCACCGGCGACCCGGGGCGGCCGCTCGAACGGAACGGCCGTCTGCCGGAAGCCAAGCCAGGCCCGCATCCCTCTGAGATACCGATTGCGCTCCGGCATGCGGTTGAGCAGATCGACGACGCGACGATCCATCAGGCAGAAATCGCCAGTGTCCGCCGGAATGTCGACGTCCGTGAGGCGCTGGAGCAGCCGGTAATACGCGAACGCGATGCCGCGCTTGAGCACGCCCTCCGCATGCCGCTTGACGCGTTGCGCGTAGACCACGTGATATCCCTCACGCCACCGGGCGACCATCGCCGCGAGAAGCTCGGGCGGGTCCTGAAGGTCCGCATCCATGACCACGACAGCGCTGCCTCGAGCGAAGTGCAGGCCGGCGGTCACGGCTGACTGATGGCCGAAGTTCCGTGAGAAGTGGACGCTGCGAAACCGCGGGTCGCGCCGCGTCATCTCCGCGATCATTTCCCCGGTCCGATCCCGACTGCCGTCATCGATGAGCACGACCTCGTACGACAGGCCGAGCCCCGAGAGCCGGTCGCGCAGCGTCGCGAAGAGTGCGTCGAGCGTGGCCTCCTCGTTGTAGACGGGGATGACCAGCGAGAGCAGCACGGGTTCGTCGCGCGGCTGGGTTCCGCCGGCGAGTGGCGCCAGCGAGTGGTCGGCGCCACGAGCGTCGACCGGTCGAGCCGTGACCGGAGACTCGATCATCCCGGAGACGCGTTAGGCGCCGGGGCGGCTGACGGCGAAACGCTGGCCGACCCGCCAGACCGCGCCTGCTTGAGCACCCGAACCAGTCCCATCACGTTGTCGCGGAAGAAAAGCCAGATCGCGGCGCCGTACGCGAGTGCTCCCACGGCAACCTTCAGCGCCAAAATGACCAGCAGCGGCAAGTCGCCCGGAATCGCCGAGCTCACGCCAAGCACCGTGACCGCCATGAGTGCCGTCGACACGACCGCCGGGGCAATGGCCGGTGCGTAGTCCCGGATACCGATGCCCAGGTGCCGCGAGACGCGGTGCAGCATCGGGATGAGTACGACCGGCGCATGCACGATCATCCACGCCGTTGCGATGCCGACAATCCCCCATCGCGAGCCGACGAAGAAGCCGATCGGGAGGCAGATCGCGGCCGCAATGTTCCGGCGCATCGTGTAACGCGTGTCGCCGGTGATCGTGAGTGCCTGCGCGAGAATGGGCGTCAACGAACGCACCCCCGCGTATAGCACGAGCAGACGCAGCGGCACGATTGCCGCCTGCCACTTCGCTCCCACCGCGGCCAGGACGAGCTCACGTGAGACCAGCGCTACGCCGGTGGTCGCCGGGAGGAGTATCAGCGCGAGCGCTCCCATGATGCGCGTGATGTATCGCGTGAGAAGTGCGCGATCATGCTTCGACGCGGAGAATATCGATGAGGTGACGCCGTTCACGAGCGACACCACCTTGTCGACGATCGAGTAGGCGAGGCTCCACGCAAAGGTGTAGTTCCCGAGCGCCGCCTTGCCGAGCACCTTGCCGGCGACGAAGAAGTCAGCGCTCTGGGAGATGTACCAGGCAGCGCTCCCGATGAGGATCTCGCGGCTCGTCTTGAGCGTGCCGCGCAGCTCGTGAAACTGCGGCCATCGGAACCCGAGTGGTTTCCAGAACGTCGCAAGCGCCGTGGCAATGAGTCCTCCGGCCACCGTGCTGATGACGAGCGACCAGTACCGTGCTCCCGCAAACGCGAGCGTGACCGACGCGGCCGCGGTGACCAGTGCGTTCACTCCGTCCAGTATCGCATACCGGTGGAACTGAAGCTCTCGCTGCATCACGGCCTGTGGGACCGTTCGCAGCGAGACGAGAATGAAGTTCACGCTCATCACGACGATGACCCACTTGAGGGCGGGTGCGTCGAAAAAGCTCGCGATGAGTCCCGAAACGAGACACGACAGCAAAAATCCGCCCAGCCCCACCAGGGCGGCGAACGTATGCACTTCCGCCAGCGTGGTTCCGCGAAGCTCGCGGAGCGCAATCACCGTCGTACCCATGCCAGCTTCGCTGACGAGGATCAGGAAGCCGTAGTAGACGGCGGCCATCCCGACGAGCCCGTAGTCGTCTGGCGACAGGATTCGCGCGACGACGAGCGTTGACGCCCACGCCGCGAGCTGGGTGAGCCACTTCACGCTCCCGGTCCAGGCCACGCCCCGCACCAGGCTTCGGTCGAGCGACGCTCGATCGAGCGGCCGATGCCCGCGGGTGTCCGCCTCGGCGACCGGTATGGGTTGTGAAAGCGAAGGGTCCGTCACGTCTGCTTGAAAGTGAGTCGGCGACGTCGTCGTCGCTCGCGCGTCGTATGTAGTCGAACCCGCTGGTCGTACCACGCGGCGGTCCAGCGGCGGCGCACCGATATGCACGGCATGCGCCGGACCCAGCTGACTTCAGGTCGGATCCGGGAGGCGTCCAACTGGATCCGTGTTGCAGGGCCGCCACATACAATGTGCACAGTCGGCCATCCCGAGTCACGCCCTCCCAGGCGCCAGGGTATGGTCGTTACCGTACTCCTCGATGCCACCCACGCCAAACTCCAGACCGCCGCTCCGAGTCGGGCTGCTCGTCGACTCGTACCAACAGCCGGCCTGGGTCCTGGCCACCATCGATGACATCCAAAAGTCGTCGGTCGCAACGATCTCGCTGATCGTGAAAAACGCTTCACCCGGCGCGGTCGCGTTGCCGCGCGGCTCCGCGGCAACGAGACTTTCCCGATGGTACTCCAACCGCCACAGCCTGCTCTTCGCGCTGTATGAGCGGCTCGACCTGCGCAAGTTCGCCGCGGCCGACGATCCGATCCGGATGACCGACGCGTCGTCGGCGCTGGCCTCCGTTCCAACGCTGGACGTCACACCACGCGAAACGAAGTTCTCGGACTACTTCGACGACGCTGACGTCGATCGCATTCTCGCGTACGACCTGGATGTCGCGCTGCGCTTCGGTTTTCGCATCCTGCGCGGCCGCTCGCTCCGGATCGCACGGTATGGTGTGTGGTCGTATCACCATGGCGACAATCTCGCGAATCGAGGTGGCCCTCCGGGATTCTGGGAGGTCATGGAGGGCACGCCGACCACAGGCTCGGTCTTGCAGATCCTGTCCGAGGACCTGGATGCCGGCCAGGTCATCTACCGCTCGCAGGCGCGGACGCAGCCGCTGTCGGTGACGAAGAACCGTGCCGGGTACTTCTGGAAGACGTCGGAGTTCGTGATCCGCAAGCTTCGCGACCTCTACGAGGATGGCGAGAGCGCGCTCGTCGATCCGGAGCCCACGGCTCGCCACCCGCAGGCGTACTCGCACCGCCTCTACCTCACGCCGAACAACGCGGAGCTCGCGCCGCACCTCGCTCGCCTCGTTACTCGTTATGCGGGCGTGAAGCTCCGCGAGCTCGCGACGGTCGATCAGTGGGCGCTCGCCTACCGCTTTGGGTCGAAGACCGCGACTGACCACGTGCCTGACCTCGCGCCATTTCGGTTCAAGCCGATCATCCCGCCGATCGACCGGTTCTGGGCGGACCCGTTCCCGATGCAGGTCGACGGCCGCTTCTACGTGCTGTTCGAGGAGCTCCGGTTCCGCTCTCCGAAAGGCACGATCCGCGGCTTCGAGCTCGGTGAGCGGGGCATGATCGGCGACTCAGTGCCGGTGCTCGAGTGCGACTATCATCTCTCGTATCCGTACACGTTCGAGTGGCGCGGCGAGCGCTTCATGATTCCGGAGTCGGTCGCGAATCGGACGGTGCAGCTCTACCGGGCCGTGAAGGCGCCGTACGAATGGGCCCTGGAGCGCGTGCTGCTCACCGACGTGCGGCTCGTCGACTCATCGGTCGTTGAGATCGACGGGCGCTGGTGGATGTTCGCCGGGACGGTGTCGCGAGGCGGCTCGCGGTGCGACGAGCTGAACATCTACTACGCGGATTCTCCGCTCGGGCCGTGGTGCGCACACCGGAAGAATCCGGTGATCTCTGACGTTCGGCACGCGAGACCCGCCGGTCGGCCGTTTCGGGTAGGCGATACCTGGTACCGCCCCGCCCAGGACTGCTCGCGCCGCTACGGCTGGGGGGTGACGCTGCGTCGTATCGTGCGCCTCGATCCGCGCGAGTTCGTGGAGGAGACCGTGACCACGTTGACGCCGGACTGGGACCGATCGCTTCTCGCTACGCACACGGTCAATGCCGTGAACGGTCTGACGCTGATCGACATGGAGCGCCGCCGGCGCAAGGCGTGGCTCGGCGGCTGACGCGTTAGGCGGCGGTATGATCGCGGAACACGTCGAGTGCGAGCTCCACCTTCCCGAACGGCGCTGACACCTGGACGCCCTGCACGGCCGATTTCACACACGCGAGCATCTCGCGCGCGATCATGATCCCCTCGGCCACCGCGTGCTCTTTCGACTTCTCGTTGGCGCGACGCATTCGCGTGATCACGCGCTCCGGCACCACCACGCCGGGCACCTCGTTCGCCAGGAACTCCGCGTTGCGGACGGACACGAGGGGCCAGATACCGGCGATGACGGGGATGCGGACGTGATCGATCTGGCCGAGGAAGCGCTCGAGCTGCGCGACATCGAACACCGGCTGTGTGATCGCATACTCGGCCCCCGCTTCGACCTTGAACTCGAACCGCTTGAGCTCGAGGGCCGGGTCGACCGCGGCCGGGTTCACGCCAACACCGATCGCATACCGCGTCGGCGCGCCGATCGGATTGCCGCCCGGGTCGAGCCCGTGATTGAGGTTGCGAACGAGGTTGGTGAGCCCGATGGCGTCGATGTCGAAGACCGCCGTGGCGTCGGGGTACGGCCCCATCTTCGGCGGATCGCCCGTGATGACCAGGATGTTTCTGAGCCCCATCGCCGACGCGCCTAACAAGTCGCTCAGCATGCCGAGCAGGTTGCGGTCGCGGCAGCAGTAGTGGGTGACGGTCTCGATGCCGACCTGCTGCTCAATGAGGAGGCTGGTCATGACCGCGCCCATGCGGCTCTGCGCGCGTGGCCCGTCGGGGACATTGACCGCGTCCACGCCTTCGCGCTTGAGCGCCGCGACGTCGGACAGCATCTTGCTCGCGTCGACGCCGCGCGGCGGGACGATCTCGACGGAGGTGACCATCTCGCCCTTCGCGATCTTGGCGGCGAAGTGGGAGCGTTCCGCAAACGCAACGGGTGTGCAGCCTTTGTGGGGGCTGGGGACGGGGGACTGGGGACCCGGCGCGGAACCTTCTACCACGGCGGAGGTCTCCCCGGCACCAAGAGCTGCCCGACCGCGTCCCCAGTCCCCGGTCCCCAGTCCCGATACTCTCGGCGCCAACGGTCTCACCCCGGAGACGATCGACCGGATGTGGTCCGGCGTCGTCCCGCAGCACCCGCCGACGAGCTTCGCGCCGGCCTGGATGAGATGCCGCGCATACGACGCCATGTACTCGGGGCTCGCCATGTACATGCTGCGCCCGCCGACATCACGGGGCATGCCGGCGTTAGGCTGGGCGCTCAGCTTCTTCCGCGTCACGGCCGCCATCTTCTCGATGGCTTCGAGAATGGCCTGCGGGCCGACCGAGCAGTTGAGTCCGATGACGTCGACGTCCAGCTGCTCGAGCGTGCGGGCGACATCATCCGGGCTCGCGCCATACGGCGTGCGCCCGTCGACGCCGATCGTCATTTGCGCGATCACCGGCATTGCGGGGTCGACCGCCCGGGCGGCACGAATCCCCTGGCTGATTTCCGCGAGGTCGCCGAACGTCTCGAGGAGGAAGAGGTCGACCCCACCGTCCTTGAGCGCCTGCATCTGCTCGTGGAACGTCAGGTAGGCCTCTTCGACGCTCGTCGGCCCGTACGGCTCGATGCGCACGCCTAACGGTCCGACGGCGCCCGCCACGAGGTGGTCGTCACCGGCCACGTCGCGCGCGATGCGTGCCGCCTCCCGGTTGATCTCCCTGACCTGCGACTCGAGCCCGTATTGCGAGAGCTTCAACCGATTCGCGCCAAACGTGTTCGTCTCGAGTACCTCGGCCCCCGCCTTCGCGTACGCGGCGTGGACACCGCGTACGAGATCCGGCGCCTTGAGGTTGAGCTCATCGTAGCACTGGTTGATGAACACGCCCTTGGCGTACAGCATCGTTCCCATCGCGCCGTCGAAGACGACAACTCGCTCGGGATCGAGCAGGCGATGCAACAACCCGGCTCGCGTGGTCACGCCGCCGACTCTCCCGCCGCTGTTTGAGCTGATGCCTGATGGCCGTTGACTGATGGCTGCGACGCAATGGCCGATGGCTCAGTCGCCGTGCCCCGAACGGCATAATACTTTGCGTCGGGATGATGGACGATCATCGCCGCAGTCGATTGTTCAGGCACGAGCTGATACGCACTCGTTAGGGTCATCCCCAGCGCCTGCTCGACAGGCAGTAGCCTGAACACTTGCGCGTGGTCGTCGAGATCCGGGCAGGCGCCGTAGCCCCACGAGTACCGCTTGCCCTGCGCGCCCGCGACTCCGAGCTCGCGACGGATCCGCCGATGCATCCACTCGGCGGTCGCTTCCGCCGCTTCGACCGCGAGGCCGTGCGAGTAGAACGCCTCGGTGTACTCCCCCGCCTGCTGTAGCTCGTCGAATCGGTGCGCCGCCGCGTCGCCGACCGTCACCACCTGCAGCGCGATGACGTCCACATCCGACGACTGCGTCGATCGAAAATAGTCCGCGAGGCAGAGCCGCTCGCGTCCTTCCTGCCGCGGAAAGTGAAAGCGCGCGATCTCGCGGAGCGACGCGCCGTCGCTCTCATAGGCTGCCGGGTCGTAGACGACGAGATCGTTCCCGTCGCTCTGCACCGGGAAGAATCCGTACACGGCCTGTGGCGCGAGCCAGCCATCACGCTTCGCTTCCGCCGTTAGGCGGTCGAGCGTCGGCGTGAACTCGTTGCGAACCGTCGCCTCGTACTGCTCGCCGGACCCGCGGCCACCCCACTGCAGGCGATAGAGCTCATCGAGATCGAGCAGCTCGAACACTTCGTCCAGCGGAATGTCGCGCACGACGCGCACGCCGAAGAACGGCGCGGTGGGCAGCGCATTGTCCGCGCGGATGTCGCTGCGCTGGCCGCCGCGATCGCCGACCGCGATGTCCTTGCCGACCGTGGCGCGGAGGAAGACATCGTTCCGCGCCGCCTCGAGCGAGTCCGCCACGAACCGCGAGCGGCGGTTGCCGTCCTGAAGCACGTCCATTGTCTCGAGACCCTCGAACGCATCCTTGCAGTAGAACACACCCGGGCCGTATGGACGTTCGCCGTCCACGAACAGCGCCCGCCGCCCGAACCGCCGGTTGATCGCCGCCCCCCCGATCAGCACCGGGATCTGCATCCCTCGGCGGTCGAGCTCCTGGACGCAGAGCGGCATCTGCTTGGAGGTCGAGACGAGCAAAGCCGACAGACCGATCGCGTCTGCGCCGACTTCGACGGCCTTGTCGAGAATCGTGTTCACCGGCACCTGCTTGCCGAGGTCGAACACGGTATAGCCGTTGTTGGAGAGGATCGTGTTCACGAGCGACTTCCCGATGTCGTGCACGTCGCCGTACACGGTCGCGAGCACGACCTTTCCCTTCGTGTAGCCTTCCTTCCGCTCCAGGAACTGCTCGAGGTGCTTGACGGCCCTCTTCATCACCTCGGCCGACTGCAGCACGAACGGGAGGATGAGCTCTCCGGCCCCGAACTTGTCGCCGACCTCCTTCATAGCCGGCAGTAGCACGTCGTTCAGCACGCGAACCGGGTTCTCATGAACACCGGCCGCGTCGAGCGCTGCCTCGATGCCGTCCTTCTTGCGATGCAGCACCATCCAATGGACGCGCGCCTCGGGCGTCTCGAATTGCTCGTCCGCATCGGCGCCTTTTCCGATTCCCGATTCCCGATTCCCGATTTCCTCGAACTGCTCGATGAAGCGTTGGAGCGCGTCGGGCCGACGATTGAACACCAGATCGTCGGCGAGATCGCGCTCCGCCGCGGCGATTTCGAAGTACGGCTTCACATGCGCCGGATTCACGATCGCCGCGTCGAGCCCCGCTTGCACGCAGTGATGCAGAAACACCGAGTTGAGCACCGCGCGCGCTTCCGGTGCGAGGCCGAAGCTCACGTTCGACACGCCGAGAATCGTGAACACGCCCGGGAGCTCGCGCTTGATGAGTCGGATGCCCTCGATCGTCTCCTTGGCACTCTCGATCCACTCGGCATCGCCCGTCGCCAGCGTGAACGTGAGCGCGTCGTAGATGAGATCCGATGGCGAGAGCCCGTACTCGTTGACGACAATGTCATAGATCTTCCGCGCGACCTCGAGCTTCCGCTCCCGCGTCTTCGCCATGCCGATCTCGTCGATCGTCAGGGCGACGAGCGCGGCACCGTGCTTCTTCGCGAGCGGCACGACGGCGTCGATGCGCTTGCGGCCGTTCTCCATGTTGATGGAGTTCACGATCGCGCGTCCCGGCACGTGCTCGAGCGCCTTCTCGATCACGGACGCTTCCGTCGAGTCGATCATGAGCGGTGTCTCGACGGTCATCGAGAGTAGCTTCACGATCTTCGACATCTGCTCGGCCTCGTCGGCGCGCTCGGTGAGCGCGACGCACACGTCGAGCACGTGCGCGCCCGAGTCGACCTGTTCCCGCGCGACCTCCACGATCGACTCGTAGTCGTCGGCGAGGAGCAGCCGCTTCACCTTGCGCGATCCCTGCGAGTTGACCCGCTCGCCCACGAGCAGGGGAGGGGGATCCTGGTGGAGAGTGATCGCGCGCATGGCCGAGGAGACGCGCGCAACGCGTCGGGAATGGGGAATCGGCGGGCGCCCGCCGAGGGCGGGCAGATGGGAATCGGGAGCTGTCAGCTCGGAGCCAGCAGCTCCGTCGCCCGTCGCCCCTCGCCCGTCCCCGGCGGTTGCGATTCCCGATTCCCGATTCCCGATTCCCGATAGCGCGCGGACGACCGCCTCGAGATGTTCAGGGCGCGTCCCGCAACATCCGCCGACGAT
>Ga0163163_10002879_pt1 | contig 14556 bp, 14 predicted proteins | sample S65metaG_FD_119766 | JGI IMG/M metagenome (GOLD analysis project Ga0163163, IMG submission 119766) | Switchgrass rhizosphere microbial communities from Kellogg Biological Station, Michigan, USA - S6-5 metaG | ecosystem: Host-associated > Plants > Roots > Rhizosphere > Soil | place: USA... | reverse complement strand
GCCCGATATCGATATTCCAACCCGCGATCTCGGCGGGCGTCGCCGGCCGACCGATACCATAAGGGCTTTGCGCCTGCGCTCCGCTCCCACAGGCACACAGCACGATTGCTAATGCGATACCGCGAATCTCACGCAAGCGCATTGGTCACCTCGCCGTCCGCCGCGATGCGCCAGGGCCAGATCGCATTGTTGTGGTAGAAATAATTGTCGCCGCGCACCGCGAGCAGTTCGGCCAGCGTCGGCTGCACATAGCCGGTCTCGTCAATGGCGCGGCTCTGGATCACAGCGGGCTTGCCGTCCCATTGCCACGGCAAGCGGAAGCGTGTCAGGGCACGCGTCAGCACCGGCTCTTGCAATCGCGCGTCCTGCCAGCTCCTCCCGTCGTCGACGGACACCTCGACGCGGGCGATCTTGCCGTGCCCGCTCCAGGCGATGCCGGTGACCTCGTGGAAGCCGGGCGCGCTCAGACGCTGACCGCCGGATGGACGGGTGATGATCGACTTCGCTTCCATGTAGAAGGAGAACTCCCGTGCCGTGCCGTCGGGCAGGAGATCGGTGTATTTCGAAGTCTCCTCGCGCGAATACACGGGCTCGGCAGTCACATGCAGGCGGCGCAGCCATTTCACGCTCATGTTGCCTTCGAAGCCCGGCAGGAACAGCCGCAGCGGATACCCTTGCTGCGGACGCAGCCGCTCGCCGTTCTGGCTGTAGACCAGCATGGCGTCCTCGAGGCATTTCTCGATCGGAATGCTGCGCGTCAGCGCGGCCGCGTCGGCGCCCTCGGCAACCACCCATTTGGCCTCCGGCTTCAACCCCGCCTCCTGAAGCACCAGCTTCAGGCTGACGCCGGTCCATTCCGCGCAGCTCACTAGGCCGACGAGGTCCGATACCGTCTTGCCATAGGGTTTGGTGTAACCGGGATTGCCGGAGCACTCGAGAAAGTGGATGCGCGACTCCGACGGGAAGCGCCGCAGATCGTCGATGGTGAAGATCAGGGGCCGTTCGACAAGGCCGTGAAGCATCAACCGGTGCTGCGCCGGATCAATGGTCGGGACGCCGCCATGATGCCGCTCATAGAACAGCCCGTTCGGCGTGATGATGCCGTCGAGCTCCTGCAAGGGCGTCCGGCTGGACGCCGAGATATATTGCTTGAGAGTCTTCGAGATGTTCTTGACAACGCCCTCCTCGAAGGGCGATGGCGCACCATAGAGCTGGCCTCCCGTCGGCTCGCCCGGCGCCTTCATCCATTCGGGAATGCTGGGAGGAAGGTTATTCGTCTCTGCCCCCGCAGCCGCGCCCGCGCCAAGAAGGGCGCCGCTCGCCACTGCGGTGCCGCCTTGCAGGAAGCGACGGCGTGTTGTTGGCGCAGATTTATCGTCGACGTCGATCGGGCTGCTCATTGCGGATCCTCGGCTGAAGCTCGACCCGCATGAAACCCTCGGCGAACTGCATTTGCAATTCGCAGCTGTTTCAAAAGCAGTCGATTTCGATCACGACTGATCTAAATCCGCCGGCAGTGACAGCAGTTCCCTTCTTTGCAATGCACAAACGGCGCGCACGTCACTCGCCCGGCGCGATCGCATTGCTTGGCGTCGGCCGGTCGGTGATCTGCTGTCCGAACAGGCTACCGATCAGCTCGACCGCGGTGCGCGCGGTTCGACCACGTTCGTCCAGGAATGGATTGAGCTCAACGATGTCGACCGACCCCACCACGCCGGAATCGTGCAGCAGCTCCATGATCAGATGTGCTTCGCGATAGGTCGCGCCACCCGGCACCGTGGTGCCGACCCCAGGCGCCACGCATGGATCGAGGAAATCGACATCGAAGCTGACATGCAGCACGCCATTGCTCGCCTTGACCCGCTCGATGACACGGCGGATCAGCACGGCGACGCCAAACTCGTCGATCTGGCGCATGTCGACAACCCTGATCCGGCGCGCGCGCATCAGCTCCTTTTCGAGCTTGTCGATTGACCGCGCGCCAAACAGATCGAGCCTGTCGGGATCGATCGACGCACGCGGGTCATCGCCGAGCAGGCCATCGAGGCCCGGCTCGCCACACAGAAACGCGGCCGACATGCCATGCATGTTCGCCGTGATCGTCGTCTCCGGCGTGTTGTAGTCGGCATGCGCATCGAGCCAGAGCACGAACAGCTCGCGTCCGCGCTCCTGCCAATGGCGCGCCATGGCATTGACCGAGCCCATTGATAGCGTGTGATCGCCGCCGAGGAAGATCGGGAGCGCACCGGTTTTCGCGATCTCATAACCTCTGCCGCTCAGCACGCGTGTCCAGCGCTGGATTTCACGGTAATGATTGGCTTTTTCTGGCGGCCTGTCGGCGAGGTCCCTGACCTCGGCCACGGAGAGATCGCCGTAGTCGACGACCTCGAAGTCCAGGCTCTCGAGCAGCGTCGCAAGGCCGGCGGTGCGCAGCGCCGCCGGGCCCATCAGTGTGCCGCGCTGCGAGGCCCCCATGTCGATGGGCGCGCCGAGCAAGGCGATGCGCCGGGCTCGATCCGGCATGGTCCGATCGGTCACGGCAGCCTCCTGACATCCACAAGGTGGTGCCAGCCTAACAGAGATTCGGACCCGTCGTTTCACGGGTATTTCCGGTGCAAAGACGCCGCGCGAGAAACCGTCCTGGAACTAAATCCCGTGCCCCGCATTTCCCCTGCAAGGCCGGCACCCGCCGTACATCACGGCGCCTGTCGCGGATAGCCAAAGGTCTTCGGACCCGCTAACGAGCGCTCGCGCGGATAGCCAAAGGTGCCGGCCTCATTCACTTCGTCAAGAGCGGAGTTCGCGAATTTGAGCACCGAAATTCCGCAGCCCCCGTCCCAGCCCGGCATGGCCGAGCGCGCCATCGACGCCGCGACCGACGTCTCCCACACGATCGGTGAGGTCGCGGGAGGCTTACGCGCCGCCGTCGACCGCTTGACCCATGTCATCGACGAAGCTCGAAAGCCGGGTAAACCGCTCGCGACGGTCGCCGCAATCACACGTGAAGCGCCGCTCGCGAGCCTGTTCGTCGCCTTCCTGTTCGGCGTTGCCATCGCCCGCCGGCGTTAGCAATCACAACCCGCGTGACGTGAGCCAGCTAGGCCGCGCTGACGGATTGAGGCTGCGCCAGGAACTGCCGTTCGAAGGCATCCGCGGGCATCGGCCGACCGAAGAAATAGCCCTGCCCTTCCTTGCATCCCATGCTGATGAGGAAATCGGCCGTAGCCCGGTTCTCGATACCTTCGGCCACGACGCTGAGCCCGAGCTGCTTGCTGAGGCCGATGGTCGAACCGACGATCGCGGCATCGTCGGAATCGGTAAGCAGATCGAGCACGAACGACCGGTCGATCTTGAGCCCGTCGAGCGGAAACTTCTTCAGATAGCTCAGGCTGGCGTAGCCGGTGCCGAAATCGTCGAACAGGACGCGGACGCCGAGCTCCTGGATCCGCTTGAACATGTCGAGCACGCGGCCCTCGTCATGGAGGAGGATATCTTCGGTGACCTCGAGCTCGAGCAGCGCCGGCGTCAGCCCCGTCGCGTCGAGCAAGGCCGCGACCGCATGCGCGAGATCGCCGGAGTGCAACTGCGACGGCGAGAGGTTGATCGCGACGCGCACGCTGTTGCCGGACAATTCCCACGCACGCGCCTGCCGGCAGGCCGTCTCCATCACCCAGTTCGCGATCCGCTCGGACAGCGCTGAGGTATTGACCACCGGCATGAACTCCCCGGGGGAGACGTAGCCGCGCACGGGATGCCGCCAACGGATGAGCGCTTCCGCCCCGACCAGGTCGCCGTCGACCAGGCGAACCTGCGGCTGGTAGAACAGTTCGAACTCGCCGTGGTCCGCGGCAAGCGCCAGCTCGCTCTCGAGCGTCAAGCGGTTCTCCAGCTCCTGCCTGATCGCACTCTCGAAGATCACGTGGCTGCCGCGTCGCGTCGCCTTGGCGCGGCTCAGCGCGAGATGGCCGTTGCTCAGGAGGTCGTCCGCGTTGTGTCCACCGTCGGGATAGACGGCGACGCCGATGCTGATCCGGACGCGGTGCTGCCGTGTGCCCGTTGCAAGCGGCGCTTCGAACGCAAGCGCGATCCGCTCGGCGAATTCCACAATCGGCTCGCCAGCCTCCGCGCAATCGAGCGCAATGGCGAATTCGTCGCCGCTGAGCCGGGCGACGACCGCTTTGCCATCGGCTTCGGACCGGAGCCGCTCGGCGACGGCCCGCAGCACGAGGTCGCCGGCCGAATGTCCAAGCATGTCGTTGATCTGCTGGAAGCCGTCGAGCCCCAGCACGAGCAGCGCGACGCCGGATGACCGCCGCTCAGCTGCTGCGATCAGGCTGGCAAGGCCGGCATGCAGCATATTGCGGTTGGCAAGCCCGGTCAGCGCGTCGTGTTCGGCAAGATATCTGACGCGTTCGACCTCGCGCTTACGGACCGAGATGTCGCGCAGGATCGCTCCATACTGGAAGCCGTCCGTTCCCTGCCAGCCCGAGAAGCTCGCTTCGACGGGGAAGGTTTCGCCATTCTTGCGCCGGCCCTCGAACTCGACGACGACCGCCCCGCCGGGGACGAGGAGGGCCTGGCGCGCGACATCGCGCATGGACGGCCTAGCGGCGCCGTCCGCCGGCGCGGCGCACAGGGTGTCGAACGGGCGGCCGATGATCTCGGCAGGCATATAGCCGAAGATCGCGCTCGCGCCGGGATTCCAGACCGTGATCCGGTGATCTGCGTCGGTGCAGACGAGACCGTCGCCGAGCGACATGGCGATACGATGAAAGCGGCTCTCGGCGATACGTCCCAGGAGACCGCGGAAATCGATCTCGTCCAGCGCGATCGCGGTCAGATAGGCGATGATCGCAATGTGGAATAGCGATGTGTCGACGACGAAGGGCCATCTTGCCTGCACAAGGGCCGCGGTCAGTTCGACCGCCGCCCCGGCTGCGATGAGGACCGCAACTCGATATCCCGATGCCAAGCGGCGCCACGAATACATCATCAGCAGGCAGATCACACCCAGGCCGAGGATCATGCCGGCATCGGACGTCCAGCGCAGCATCCGGTGCTGGAGGATCGATTCCGCAGCCAGCGCCTGCAGGACGGGCCCCGAGACGATGCCGCCATTTGGAACGCTGAACCGGTCACCCAGCTCGAGCGCAGTCGCACCGACGATGATCTTCTTGTCTCTCAGCTTGTCGAGTGTGGCGGCATCGCCGTGCAGCACGTCGGCATAGGAGACACGCGGAATGGAGGCTGCTCGAATACTGAAGTCGATAAGGAAGGGGGACCGCCGACTGGCGTCCTGCCCAGCCAGCACGACGGCCATCGACGGCATCAACGCGTCGCCAAGCTTCTCGCCGACCGGATAACGGCGAACGAGCCCGTCGGATTCAACCGCGACATTGACGACGGCGGGCCACGACTGGTTGCTGAACGGCTTCAGGGGGCGATTGATGTGAGCCGCGCCACCATTGGGCGCCGGCTGCCTGAAGGACGGCAGGATCGTCGAGCCGCCGACCTCTCGAAGCGCCTTGACGAACGCCTCGTCGGAGGCCGGATCCGACGGCGTGCTGAAATCGACATCGAAGGCCACGTCCTGCGCACCGGCACTTTCGAGTTTGTGCAACAGCTCCGCGTGGAGCCGGCGCGGCCAGGGCCATACCCCGATCTGGTCGATCGAGGGCGCGTCGATGGCCACCACGACGACATTGCCGCTGGCGGCACGCGATTGCCAGGCGAATCGCAAATCGGTGAGCGCGTTGCGAAGCGCACCATGCCATCCCGTGGACAGCACGACCGCCAGCGCGATCACGACAAGAATATGCGGCCTGTAGCGTTTCACCCGATCCTCCTGCACACCCGCTTCGGCGAGTGCGCCCCCTCATCCCCTAGGAAATCGCCTTAGTGTCTGTTGTGACCGTAGGCATTTCCGTGGCCGTGGCTGCCGTTACCGCCGCCGTTGTTGCCTTTGCCGTTACCGGTGGCACCGTTGTTGTCGTGACCGTTGCTGTCCTTGCTATTCCCGTTGCCGCCCTTTCCGGAGCTTCCTCCGAACGCATCGTTGGTCGCCCCAGCGGTGGTCGCAACGGTCGTCGTCGCACTTGACGACGAGGATGTGGCACCGGCCGCAGATGCGCTGCTGCTCACGGAGCTGTTGGCAGCCGTGGTCGTCGTGCTCGCCTTCGTATCGCTCCAGACCGTCTCGGTACCGGTGTTCGCGTTGCGCACGCGCCCCGGTGCAATTGCGTCGTGGGCGAGCCCGTGCGTGACTTTATGGACGTTCAGCCTGACCTCGCCGAGCGAGCTCGAGATGCGCACGACACCGGCCCTGGGTGGCTGACCTCCGGCCGTCAGGTGCGATGGCTTCGGCGCACCGTTTGCCTTGGTCCCCTTGTCGATCGGACCGAGCGCATGGATCGCATGGCCGCTCGCCGCATTGCGCGGCGCCGACAGTCCCGATTTCGGCACAGGAATTCGCTCGATCGTCGAGGCCCGCGGCTTGCCATGTTCGATCGGGTTGAACGTCCCCGCACCGCTCAGGCTGAGGCCGGGCTTGCCATGCTCGAAGGCGGTGGCCGCTTGTCCGGGCATGACCTGAGCGATCTGTCCCGTCTTGAAGTCGGAGACTTCGACCTGGCCGCGGAGCACGCCGACCCGGGTGCTGCCCGCATTCACGGTGACGCTGAACTGCGTTCCCTTGACCACGGCGGCGAGATAGGGCGTCTCGACCTCGAAATGCTTGACGTTGCGCTTCTCCACCTCGAGCAGGATCGAACCTGCTTGCTGGATGATGGTGGTCGAGAGACCCTCCTTCGTCTCGGCCGGCAAGCCGACCACCGAGTTGGGAGAGATCAGGATCGTTTCCTCGCCACGGACAAGCAGCACGCGCCCGTTACGTCCGGTGCGAATGGTGTCGCCGGGCTTGAGCGCGTCTTGCTGATTCAACGACACTTGCTGCGCGCCGTTGGTGGCGACCCAGACCTCGCCTGCGGCTTTGCTGACTGACCAGACGCCATCCTCCGCAGCGAGCGCACCGGAAGCCATTCCCAGGGTCAGCACCGCCGCGAAGGCGCACCACATTCCAATTCTGCCGAGCATGCCGATCCTCAGTCCGCGTTACAGCCAGACCTGAGGCGTATCCGAAATCACTCAAGAGAGAATTAGCGGGAACTGGCGAGCCGAGCGGCCGCATTAACCAATCATTGACCATAAAAAACTAAGAAAAATCATGCGACTAACGGACCCTTACCACCCTATGAGCAAATCTCCGTCAAACTACGGAGACGGGTTCGCGGCGCGTGTTGAGAAGCGGTTCCTCGTTACCGCGCTGGTGCTGTTGGCACCTATTTTCACGGGAGCTCCGCAATCATTCGCACAACAGGCGAACCAGCCGGGTTTTGATCCGCGCCAGCCTGAGAAATACTTTGAAAACCAAACCGAGCGGGAAACGCTGAGCCAGCCTCCGGTCAAGCTACCGACGGTCGGCCAGCCCAACACCGGCGGCGACACCAAGCCTCAATTCGTGCTGCGCAGCATTAATGTCACCAAAACCCACATCGTCTCCCGTGATCGCATCGCCGCGGTCTATCAGCCTTACCTCCGCAAGAAGGTCTCACAGGCGGACCTCGCCGCGATCGCCGGCGCGATCAGCGACCTCTACCGCGCCGATGGATTCCATCTGAGCAGGGCCGTCGTGCCGCCGCAGGACATTGCCGACGGCATGGTCCGGATCCAGGTGATCGAGGGCGCCATCGTGCAGGCTGAACTGAAAGGCGACGGCGCCGAGCAGTTCGGCGTGAGGCCGATGCTGGAGCCGGTTCTGGCCGAGCAGCCATCGCGCCTGGCAACGCTCGAACGCCAGCTTTTCCTGATCAACGGCAGGCCGGGCGTCCGGATCGCCGATACCGCGTTGGAGGAGATCGGCGGTGCGACCGGCCGCTTCCGCCTCACCGTTTATTTGAAAACCTGGCACGTGTTCACATCGTTCGGCCTGGACAATCTCGGCTCGTCCTCGGTCGGCCCTTGGCAGACCTATGCGACCGGCGCGTTCAATTCCTACCTCACGCCTGGCGACACGCTGGCGGTCAACCTGTCGACCATTGCCAACGACCCGCGCCAGCTTGGCTTCGCACGGCTGTCCTACGACGCGCCTGTCGGCGTCGACGGCGTGCGTCTCGGCGCGTCCGTCCTCTACAGCGCGGTCCGGCCGGGCGATGCCCGCCGCCTCGACAGCGACATCACGACGACCGAAGCTTTCGAGGTGCGGGCAAGCACCGTGCCCTTCATGTCGCAATCATCGGCACTGACACTTACCGTGGCTGGGGCCTTCAGCAACGTGTCCGAGCACGATCTTTACGGACCCTGGTACAACGACCACATCCGAACCGCGAGCCTGACCGCCGACTACCGGCTCCAGGACCGCTTCGGCGGCACCAATTTCGCAACGCTGACCTACCGTCAGGGCCTCGACGTCTTCGGCGCATCGCATTTCGACGACGATCTGTTGTCGCGCGACGGTGCCTCATCGAACTTCTCGGTGCTGAATCTCTGGTTCACGCGCTACCAGACGCTCAACGGCGCCTGGTCGCTCAAGCTCGCGGCGGCGAGCCAGACGGCATCGCGGCCGCTGTTCACCTCGCAGCAGTTCTATCTCGGCGGCGCGGCCTTCGGCCGGGGCTACGGCGCAGCCGAGATCAGCGGCGACAACGGTCTTGCCGGCTCGCTCGAGCTGCGCTTCGACCAGAAGCTCAATTTCCGCTACTGGACCGGCTACCAGCTCTACGCCTTCGGCGACGCCGGCGCAGTCTGGAACGACGGCTACCGGCTGAGGGACGGCCTGTCGCTGACATCAGCCGGAGTCGGCGCGCGGTTCTTTCTGTGGGACGATCTCCAGGCCGATCTCGGGGTGGCCGTCCCCTTGAGCTACCGGGCGCCGGACAACGAGCGCCGCAGCCCGCGTTTCCTGCTTACGCTGTCGAGCGCATTCCGGCTCTGCCCCGAACGCGGCAGGAGCGGCTGCCTCTAGCTGCAAACCCCTCATGCCGCGTACCCGGCATGCGGCCCTTTTGGGCCTTGCTCACAGACTTGCCTAAATTTAATCCCGTAACCTGGTCACGATCGCTCGATCCGGGGGCTTCCAATGACCATTTTCAGTCGAATGTGATCGGGACGGAACCATGAAGAGGGTGTTTGCAATTCTGGCGCTTCTTTGCGTCCTCGGCGTCGGCGAATATTTCGTCGTCAGCCGGTTCGCGATCCGCCATGAGGTTTGGACCCTGTTCGACGCCTCGCGCCAGCGGCCAATCTCGGTCGAAATCGCGGTGCGGCGCGATTACGAGACCAAGGCCAATCTCGGTCTCTGGAAGCTGCCGCTCGCCATCATCAGCAACGGCAATACCGTCAAGGCCACCGAGTATTCCTTCCTCGCCAACGGGCTCGCGGCGCGGGGCTATCTCGTCGCCAGCATCCAGCAGGACCTGCCCAGCGATCCGCCGCTAATGACCCATGTCGGCCAGCAATTTGTCGGCCGGCGCGAAGTCTATATCCGCTGCGAGGCCAACATCCTCTTCACCCTGGGCGAACTGAAGAGGCGGCAGGAGAACGCCGACTACGACCACATCACCCTCGTCGGTCATTCCAACGGCGGCGACGTGTCCATGTATGTCGCCCATCAGCACCCGGAGCTGGTGTCGAAAGTGATCACACTCGACAATCTTCGGGTGCCTTTCGTGCTCAGCGACAACTTGAAGATCCTGTCGTTCCGCTCGAAGGATCCGCATTTCCTGACCGACCCGGGCGTGCTGCCGACGCCGGAAGAGGCCAAGGCGCGCGGCATCGACATCGTCCACACCGGTGCGCAGCACACCGAGATGAGCGATCGCGGACCCGACGCGGTCAAGGAGAAGATCCAGGCGACGCTCGACCGCTTCCTGCGTGACAGCGCCAGCAGCGCGCTCGCGCCGGCCGAAACGAAAAGTCCGATGATCATGAACCCCGGCGACTATTAGCTAGCCGGGGACGCCTTGCGGCAGATCAAGGCGGCTCCGGGCCGGCCACGATAGACACGGTCTCACAATCTCGGAGAGGCACGTGTCGCACTACATCGAAAGCCTTGATACGAAACGGCTGGGCCTGCCGGCGACAAGGACGCCCGGATTCGTGCGGCATCTCTATCGTTCGACCCGCAGGCTGCTGCGGTCGATCATCGCCCGCATCGATCTCTCCCAATTTCCGGGATCGTGCTGCGGATGAGCATGGTGGCCGCAAGCGAACGCATGAGGGTTGCCCGATGCACCAGCATTTGAGACGAATTTGCCTGCTGCTTGCCGTGGCCTCGAGTTCCTCATCCGCTCTCGCCGCCGATGCCGGTCACGGTGCCGACCTGGCCAAGCGCTGGTGCGCAAGTTGCCATGTCGTGGCCAATGGCCAGGCGGAAGCCAACGCCGACGTCCCTTCCTTCGCATCCGTTGCGCGCCGGCCGGACTTCAGTCCGGAGAAGCTCGCCTTCTTCCTGCTCGACCCGCATCCGAAGATGCCGAGCTTTCCCTTGAGCCGGACCGAAGCCGGCGACATCGCGGCCTATATCGGATCGCTGCGTCCATAGAGCGCCGGCCAATCGCGAAACTTGTCACAAAATGCAAATCCCTGCCGGAGGACCGACAGGGATCAGCAGAAAGGATGATGGACGGCGAATGAGAAACCATTCGGTGGCCCATCATGGACCTGCGCCAGCATCGAAATCCGGATCTCCATGCGGCGCAAGATCAATTTGTAGGCACGCAGCGCACAGACCGGGAATCAGGATTTGCCCTTGCCTGGCTGCATGAGACTGCCGGTCATCTGGCGCATGTGGTCTCCGGCGCTGGTGAACTGGCTGCGCAGGAAGTCGGACTGGATTCGCATCGCTTCCTGAAGGTCGGTGGCATGAACGAGCTTGCGCGCATGCTCGAACGCCGACTTCATGTTCTGCTCGGTGAAAGCGAGCGCCTGCTTCGACACTTCCGTCCCTGCTCCGGGAACGGATGACATCGATTTGGTGGCGGCATCGAAAAACATGCCGAAAGCCTGTTCCGCCTGGTCGATCGTCTTCTCGGCCAAGTCGCGCAGTTCGGCCGGAACTTCGAGCTTCGGTTCGATCATGGTCACACTCCTCCCTTTTTCTTAGCTAAATACCACACTTGCCGGACCGCATTCCAGCGGCGAACCCGGGGGCAAACGTCCCCCGGCGGTCCGGCTTGGGCAGGAAAACGAAGGAAAAGGCGTTGGGACGTACGCCCGGCTCAGGACAGGGGGTGTTCGGAAAGGGTTTCTTCGGTGGCGAGGTCTTCAACGAGCTTGATGACCTCGAAGCGCTGGCGAGGCGCGAGCTTCAAAAAAGCGCGGAGCAGGCGCAGGCTTTCGACCGTGCCGCTCGCAGGCGCGCCGAGCTTGAGGTGCAGTTCAGCCGCGAAGTTGAGGTTCTTCATCTCGCACCCATGACAAGCATCGGCCTTCCTGATCGTCCCACTCGAGAGCCGAACACCATAACCGGGTGCCATGGAGAGGACGAACTCTCGGTTGGGGGTTCCGGCGGGCTAGCACGCTCGGGCTCAACCGAACAGGTTGTAGTTATGCCAAGAAACAACCCTTCCGGCAAGCCCGACCAACGGCTTAGCGATGCTTCGTCTGCATCGCACCACCGCGATTCCGGATAACAGGAATATGGACCGCCGTCACCCACCTGCGTCAAGAAGCGGCATCAGTCACGCACACGGCCCTGATTGCTGTCAACCAGCACAGCATTTCGCCTTGGTTCCGGCATGAATGGGCATTGACGCAGGCGATCTAACGCTTCTTCAGCGTATACACGTAAATGTTGAGTCCCACCTCGGCGGTTGTATCGTCGACGAAATGAACGTCGATCTCGCAGCCGGTCTCCAAAGTCCTGATCGGGACGCCAGCGAAGCCGAGCGAGGCGGCAAGCGCCTTGGGATCGGCCTTCTTGTCGGCACGTTGCATCTCGTCGAATGCGCCCTGGAAGATCATGTCGGGGCCATAATCCGTCACCTTGTACTGCGGCCTGGCGCAGGCAAAGGGGCGCGGCCCCGAGATTTCCTTCGCCTTCAGGACGACTGTCTTGCCCATCAGCCGCGCCCGCTCCGTGTCGTCAGGCTTGCGTTGCGCATCGGCCCATGGCGCGACCACGGCAGCCGCAAATGTCCAGCTTCCGATGTAGAAGGGATCTGCCGCCGCGACGGTGCCTGCGATACCGGCAGACACAAGAAGGCAAACAATGCGGGCGAATTTCATCTGACGTATCCCCTCGAGCCTTCTTGGACTCGCTTCTTCGCATCAAGGTTCATCGCTCCCGACATGTTGCCGCCGATGAACCATCGTTCAAGATCGGACGACCAAGCGTTGCGATACGGCCACGCAGATCACGGGCGCCATGGCTGACGGACTCAACCGATTCGGGCGCGCGTCAGCACCAAAGGACGACGGCATGCTTTCTCGCTGCGATCTCATCAAGGGCGCCGCGGTTGCGCTCTTCACCCTCTCGACACAAGGCGCATGGGCGCAGGAGACCAAGATGAATCTGTTCAAGATCGTCACCATCAAGGACGAAATTGTCGTCGGACTGTCGGCGGAGGAGCTCCAGGCGCTCGGCGGCAATGACGCGAGCGCGGTTGCGCACGCGCTGGCGCAGAAGGGTGACCTCACCGTCTGGCAATACAACGTGCATCGCGGCCCGAACGGCGAATTGCAGCAGGCACCGACCGCCAGGATCGGGCTTTTGGCCAACGCCTCGCTGCGTGTCGAGCCCTACACGACGCCTTACCAGATTGTACCGCATCCGTAAGCAGCAGACCGGCCCGCCGGCGGCCGAGACCGCCGGCGGGCCGCAATCATCTGCGCTGGTCTGCACGCTGCGTCCCCGCCTCCGTCGCGAAGCCGTAGATCAGCGCCAGCCGGTCCAGGCATTCGCGAAACCGCCGCGCAAAATAGTCGTTCCAGCGCTGCGTACGGACGGCGCGACGCTGCCCGATCTGATCCATGGTCAGCCCCAGCACCAGCACGTCGTGCACCAGAGCGGCGCCGTCGGTGCCGAGTTCGCGCTCGATCCGGTTCAGCCGCAGCACCGCCTGTCGCTGGCTCTCGGTGACGGGCTCGCGCGTGCGGGCGCCATCGACATATTCGCGGGTTGGGTCCATCGCCTGAGGGCCCCGCTCCGCCCGCTCCCAATCGTTCTGGAAGGCGCGCCCGCCGCGGTATTGTGCCTCGTCGATCTGGTGGTGCGAGTGCAGGCGGCCGAGCGGATCGCTACGGATCGACCGGATTGCCATGATCTTCTCGCCGGGATCGAGCGCCAGCGGATTGTCGATCTCGACCTCCGCCACTTCCGCATTGAATGGCACCTCGCGCGACCGCCGGTCGTAGATCTGTGCCAGTTTGTAGGATCTGTTGCGTCGGACACGTCCCACTCGGATACTCCTTGCAAGATTGACGATTGAACGGGCGAGCGCACTCTCAGGCGGCGGAGACCAGCCTCAGCACGACGGGACCCGCGACACGGGCGGACGCAGCCCCGGAGCGGCGCGTCAGGCGCGCATGCGGCGCGCAATAGCTGGAGGCCGGCTGGCGCGGGTGGCCGCAGAAGGAGATCTCCTCCCCGTCCTTGTCACCTCCATAGGGGTAACGGCAGTCGGCCGGCGCAAGATCGACCAGCTGGACGAGGCGCGGCTGAACGCCGACACAGCGCAACTTGGCCCGCGCGGGCTTCAGTGCAGACTTCGGCGGCAGATTTAACGCCGGCCGTCGCGGCGAAAGCAGACCGGTCTCGCCCGGCAGCGCAGGCACGATCGACGGGCTCGTCACCCGTTCCGGCGCAACGAGCCCGAGCCGCTTGGCGCGGCCAGCCACTGCGCTGCGCGTATAAGCCGTTCCAAACCTTGCGTTAATCCGTCTTCCGATCTCCGCATAAGATATTCCCTTGAGAAAATAGTCGCGAAGCGCGTCGGAGTGCTCCGACGGCCAATGACCCGGTTCCATGCTGCTGTCCTGTGATGCACCTCCTCCGATCGCACGACCGGGAGGCGAGACACACATTCCGGTATTCCGAAGCGAGAGTCAAGCCGTAATTCTGATATTCATAATTGCATCAATTCCGAATTTCGGATTACAAGAGGCGAGACGATGGGCAATCGAGGGAATCACCATGTTGGACGTTGCAATGATCGAGCGGGGCCTGGAGAAGACGGGCAAAAGCAAGGGGGGCCTGGCGGCAGCGATGGGCGTGCGCCCCGGCGCGGTCTCGGAGATTCTTGGTGGCGAGCGCCTGGTGAAGGCCTCGGAGATCATTCCGATCATGGAATATCTCGAGCTCAATCTCGCGCCGATCATGGGGCGCGTGGGTGCCGGCGCCGTGATTGAGCCGGACTACGAGCAGGTTCCTCCGGAGGGTCTCGGCGACATCGCGTTGCCCTTCCCGATCATGGAAGAGACGATTGCATTCGAGATCGTCGGCGATTCGATGCTGCCAAAATACGAGAGCGGCGACGTGATCGTGGTCTACAAGGACCAGCG
>Ga0163163_10002872_pt1 | contig 14576 bp, 12 predicted proteins | sample S65metaG_FD_119766 | JGI IMG/M metagenome (GOLD analysis project Ga0163163, IMG submission 119766) | Switchgrass rhizosphere microbial communities from Kellogg Biological Station, Michigan, USA - S6-5 metaG | ecosystem: Host-associated > Plants > Roots > Rhizosphere > Soil | place: USA... | reverse complement strand
CCTGCCTTATCGCGCCCACCAAGGTGGAAAAGCTGTCGTCCAGCAGGATGATATCGGCCGACTGCTTAGCCACGTCGGTGCCGGTGCGACCCATGGCCACGCCAATGTCGGCGCGCTTCAAAGCCGGCGCGTCGTTGATGCCGTCGCCGGTTACCGCCACCACTTTGTGCGCGGCTTTGGCGATGTCGACGATGCGCAGCTTGTCCTCCGGCGCCACGCGGCTGAATATCACTCGGCCTTTGTCGATGAGGTGCAAAATCTTGTTGTCGCTGAGGGCGCGCAGGTCTTCGCCGGATACCAGCGTCAACTCTTCGGGACGGGTCGCCAGCCCCACCTTTATGGCGATCGCCGTAGCCGTCAGCGGGTTGTCGCCGATGATGATGGTGACGGGGATATGGGCGTTGTGCGCCGCCTGCATGGCGCCGAACACTTCGTCGCGCGGCGGGTCGATCATGCTGGCCATGCCCAGATAGACCAGGCCGCTTTCTGCGCCGGCCATCTCCATTTTGGCCGGGTCGGTGTTGGCGGGCAGCAGGCGGTAGGCGAAGGCAAGGTTACGCATAGCGCCGCTGGCCAGCTCGTCGTCGCGCGCCTTGATCTCGGCGCGGTCTTTGCGGGAGAGTTTGCGCACGTGGCCGCCGTCTAAAATAAAGTCGCACTTTTTCAACACCTCGGCCGGTGCGCCCTTGGCGAACAGCGTCAGGCGGCCGTCGTACAGGCGCACCGAGCTCATCACTTTGCGCACGCTGTCGAAGGGGAATTCGCGCAGCTCTTTGCTGTCGCGGTTGAGGGCGGCGTCGTCCAGGCCGGCCTTACGCCCCAGCGTAATCAGGGAGCCTTCGGTCGGGTCGCCCAGCACGTACCAGTCAGGATGCTCGGCGTCGGGCGGGCTGACCGAAGCGTTGCTGGCTAGGATGCCGGTGGCGAAGAACAGCTTCAGGCCGTCCAGAACAGCGGCGGAAAGGGGCTTTTTGTTAGCATCTAATATGGTTCCGTTGGTCTCGTAACCGGTGCCGCTGACCCAATACTCATCGTGACCGATCGCCACCCGCTCCACCGTCATCTCGTTCTTGGTCAGCGTGCCGGTCTTGTCGGTGCAGATGAGGTTGGTGGCGCCCAGCGTCTCGACGGCACTTAGCTTCTTGACCAGTGCTTTGGCGCGCGCCAGTTTGCCGGCGGCCTGCGCCAGACTCACGTTGACCTCGCTGGGTAGTCCCTCCGGAATCATCGCGCTGGCGATGCCGATGGCGAACACGAAGGCGTTATGCGCGCCGAACCCATCCCATAGAGCGATCACCACCAGCGGCACCGCCAGAATGATCGTCCCCTGGGTGATGCGCGTGGCGACGTGCGCCATCTCCTTTTGCAGCGGGCTTTTGCCACTGACCGTATCCTGGCTCAAGCTGGCGATGCGCCCCAGCTCGGTGCGCATGCCGGTGCCGGTGACCACCCCGTAGCCCTCGCCGACGGCCACCGTGGTGCCCATAAACACCAGATTGTGGCGGTCGCCGACCTCGACGTGCTTGGCGATGGCGTGCAAAAATTTGCGGCTGGGGTTGGACTCGCCGGTCAGCGCGAAGTCGTTGGTGGCCAGCTCGGTCTCCTCGATCAGGCGCAGGTCGGCCGGCACGCTGTCGCCCTCTTCTACGTAGACGATGTCGCCGATCACTAGTTCTTCGGAGTTGATCTGCCGCATCTGGCCGTCTCTACGCACCCGGGCCTGCGGCTTCACCAATCGTTCCAGCGATTCCATAATCGCCTCGGCCTTGTACTCCTGCGAAAACCCGATCAGCGCATTCACCACCACCAATACCACCAATATCAGGGTGGTATGATAATCCTTCAGCAAAAACGTGATGACGGCGCTGGCGATCAGCAGGACGATCAGCAAATCCTTGAACTGATGCAGGAACTTAAAGATAACAGGGGTGCGGTTGACCTTTTCGAGCTTGTTCGGGCCATGCTGGGCCAAGCGGGCGGCGGCCTCGGGGTCCGTCAAGCCCTCGGCGGAGGTATGCAAATCCGCCAAAACCGTGGCAGCATCCAACTGATAGGCATCGAGCAGCTTCGCATCCATACATAAGCAGTATACCGGCTTTACGGATTATTGGACGGAAGCTGACTGCTTGACACCAGAGGTCGCCCGCGCTAAATTCCAGATATCGATAAGGAGACCTGAGGATGACGAGGCCCAATGCCCACAAGGCGCCGAAACCACCCAAGCCGGAGCCGGATTTGTCCCGGGAGCGCACCCACACTGACGAACTTTACAGAGGTCGCGTCACCCAGAATGTCCTAGGCGTTCTGGATGGGTTCGAACTGTTACCGGCGGGAGTGGATCCTGAGGAGACGGACCTCAGCACATATTTGCAGGCGTCAGACCCGGCACTGCGCGGGTTCGCGAGGAGAGTTGCCGCGATCGTGGATACGCAACAGGTGTATTTTGGTCTCCAGGGATCAGGCCGCACGGTAAGAGGTAACGAACCGTTTCTGGATGAATTGGAAGCGACGGTCGAGGAAGTGGCCGGCAATTTTGATGATCCTACGCTTCGCGACCGTTGGCAGCGTGCCGCCCGGGCAGCTCTCAACCTCGACGGTCTCGGCGAAATCTAAGCTATTCACCGGCAATTTATGATGTTGTTAAATAGTACCCCCATCTTGAGAGGCAGCTTTAAAGCGCCCGAATTGTGAGGTTTTTACTTCAGAAACATAAGCATTTTAGAGATGCTGGTAGGGCATATTAAATAATGCGTGGTTTTCGGGGTAGGACGCTTCCAGAGAGACGGCGATCCAGGGGTGCCGCGAGGATCGAGCAAGAGGAGGGAAGTATGCGTCGCATACGACTATTTAACCCGGTGGTTCGCGCCATCGCAGTCATCGCGTCCGTAGCAGCACTCGCTACCGGCGTGACGTTCGCAGCATTACAAAGTAACACGGTGGCTTTGTCCCCGAACACACTTTCGGCAGCAACGGCATCGTTGGCAATTGGTGCAGCAAGCACGTGCCCAGAGGGTGACACGACAACTACACCTGGCTTTACAAACGTCAAACTCGTCCCAGGCGTGCAATCCGCTCCAGTTACATTTTGTCTTGATAACACCGGTGATGTTGATTTAGACATGTTCGCTCAGATTACGACTGACTTTACTGGTTCGGCCATTCCCGCAAATCAGGTTACCTTGAACATTACCTGTGGCACTATCGGTACGGTGTCAGGTACGCTTGCTGATTTTGCTACCTTCCAACACTTCGCCACTGCGCCGCTATCTGCCGCAGATGCGGACGGTGTTGATTGCTCGGCTACCGCTACATTAAATTCAGGCTTTAGTGGTTCGGGTTCGGTATCATCATTTGGTATCAACTTCGTTGGTAACCAAGTAGTCTCCTAAGTCGGTTACGCTAAACTAAGAGGGTAAATTATGGGCCGGATCAGGAAAATCAGCTCCATCGTCATCACCGTGAGTATCGCGTTCTTCGCGATAGGCGGTGTGGCGACTGTCTTCCTGAACCGGCCCACCTCTAGTTGGAAAGCACTGAACGTAGCCACCGGCAGCATGCGCCCTGGCATGCCGCCCGGATCGTTGGTGATCGTGCACCGCGTTCCTGACTCAACCTTAAAGGTTGGGGACGTCATCACGTACGCCAAGCCCGGTAACGTGAAAGAGACGATTTCGCACCGGATTATCGCATTCACGGCGATTGGAAAGGGCAGGGCGGTCATCACCAAAGGTGATGCCAATCAGCTGCCGGATCAACCGATTTTGACGGGTCAGGTGGTGGGGAAGCGGGTGGCCAACGTGCCGGTGCTCGGGAAGGCTATTAGCTGGACGCGGACGCTGCCAGGTCTTATTGTGCTGATTTACCTCCCCGCGCTGCTGATCATCATCGAAGAAATCAAGAATATGGCCAAGTATTACAAAGAGCAGATGCCATACCGCGAATCCTCGTTCGAACGGCGGCTGCAAGCTGCCGCGAAACACGGTCATAACACGCTGGTCGCCGGCGGTGCGGCCGCAGCGGTCCTGCTGGTCGGCGCCGTCATCGCGTTCTCGACGGCGCAGGCGGTGGCGGTATCCGGGCAAATGTCGAACACCGTCGCATTAGCTCCTAACACGTTGTTCGTCGCCACGGGCGGCAGCGGAGGTGGTACCGGCGGTGGCACCACGACCTGCACCAACCACAACACCGTCAACGTCCATAACTCCAGCAACCAGACGGCGACCAGCGGCGGCGCCTCATCGACCGGCAACACCACCGGGGGCTCGGCCACGAGCGGCAGCGCCGGCAACAGCAACTCCGGCTCGACGACGATTACGATCACCAACGGCTGCTAGTTACCCGAAATATAAGGGGTACTACGCGGCGCCGGCCAAAGCCCGGGCTATCGGCAGGGCCTGTAGTTTTGCGTACTCTGTTTGGCCGGTGAGATTTAGGTGCAGGGTGTCGGTGACAAGGTCTTCCCGGGTGAAGCCGTTGCGGCTTTCTTTCAGTATGGCTGCCATCGGCAGCGTGGGTATGCGGCGGTCGGCGGGCCGGTCGGTCTGGAAGGCCAGCCACAGGTTGTAATCATTCACTTCCGACAGTTTGGCGCTGGACGGGTTGGTCGCGGCCATCGGCATCATATACGCCACCAAGACCTGGCCGATGCCGCGGGCCGTGAGCGTGTCGTAAGCGCGTTCGATACCCTGGCGTGCCGTCACGCTGCTGCCGGTGGCCGCGTTTATCTCGTTGATGCTGGAGGCCAGCACGACCATGTCTGGCTGCTTGGCCGGGTGCCAGTTGTCGATAATCTGCACCATCGGGGGTGCGAAGGGGCTCGGTTGCTCGATCGGCGAGCCGAACCTGGAAAGGCTGTTGTCGATGGTGATGCGGTTGGACGCAGTGCGCCGGGTGTTCAGCATACGCTCGACGATCTTCGGCCAGGCGTTGAGCGGGTCCGCCTCTTTGGCGTTTCGAACGCCCCATCCGGCGGTAATCGAATCACCGATGGTGACGGCCGTTACCGGCCCCTTGATGCCGTCGATCGTCCGTTGTAACGTACTGTCGACACGTGGCGTCGTGGGCGGAGCACAGGCCCCAAGCAGACGGTCGGCGGCGATCACTGCCATGCCGACGGCACCAGCTTGCAATAGCTGGCGACGGCTCATTCTACCGGTGTTTTCCCGCTCGGCACTCATAAAGTGTCTATTTTACAACAAAACACGAAATACTCAAATACCGAATGTATGATGCTGTCAAATTTTATGGCTGCCGTGTTTTGTACAATGCATCGATTATGCCGGGCTCATAAATCACCTCGAGCATCTCCTGGGCGTAGCTGGTCAGGTGCAGGCTGTCGAATGAGGCTTTGCTGTCCAGTAAGCCGAAGCCGTTGATAATATCGTCGGGTTGGCTCGGATCCGTCGTCAAAAAGCGCTGGTTGGCGGTCGGCAGGGTCGGCATCCACGTGGGGCTATGGGTGTCACGGCTTTGTTTGTCGACCCAGGCGTTGAACTTCTGGACTTCGGGGAAGGTCTTGGCGTTCAGGGCGTTTTCGGCGGCCATGGGCAGCATGTGGGCCAGCAGGATGGTACCGGGCCTGGCGCCCCGCATGACCAGCTCTTTATACGCCTTGGTGACACCATCTATAGCTGTCCAGAAATTGCCGTCCGGAACTGCCATTTCGTTGATGCTCGGATTGATGATCGTCAGGTCAGGCACCTGGTCGGCCGGATAGCTGGTAGATATGACACTGTTATGACACTGATCGGGGTCGGCGCAGACAAGGGGCATCGCATGAAAAAGGCCTTCCATCGACTCTATCGGCGAGCCGGGAGCGCCGTAATTGTTGACGGTGATGTGGTCAGCCGGGCTGCGACCCCTGTTAAGGTCCGTTTGCAGCAGTGCGGGAAAAGCCAGTTCCCGGTGAGTCTGGGTGTTGTTACCGGTCGTGTTGGTGCCGGCCGTGATGGAATCACCCCACACGTCGACGATGATCCTGCCATGCAGTGCGGCCAGTTTCCGGGCAGGCGTCAGCTCCGGCTTGGCCGATGCGGCCTTGGAAACGGACGAGAGATTGTGGGCCGACGGACCGCTTACCACTCCACAAGCGGTGCCGGCCAACGTCAGGGCAGCCGAAGCGACAAGCGCGCGCCCACCTCGACGGAAACGGCGGTTCGGAGCGGATTGGATCGACTTTTGGACTTCTGCCATAGCAAACTCGGATAAGGCCTCTTCGTTAGGTACGTTTTATCACAAAGTTGCTCAAGTAGAAAGAGTAGTTTTAAGATATCGTACAAATAATTGAACGGGTGTTGACTATATCTATTCGGTTTCGCCGGAACGCGTCGGGGCCGGCACGTTCAATTGATGCACCTGTCCGTCGGACCCGGAGTGGCGCCGGCCGATCAGCACGTGGCCGTTGCGGGCGAAAAAGGCCGAGCTTTTGCCCAGCGCGAACTGCTCCAGCCCGGGCGGTTGCTGCCTTTTCTTTTCGTCCAGCCACTCGCGGAACGTCGTGGCCCAGGGGCGGCGTTCGCCGGTGGCATAGCGGCGTTGGAAGCGCAGATTGCGCGTCACCGGGTCGATGACCGGGGCGGTGGTCTGCTGCAGCTGGTCGTCGCTGACGAATGCCATCGGAACCTTCAGCTCTTTCAGCAGGCGCGGGTTGTCTTCGGCCAGCATGGCCACCAGGCTGTCGTAGCCCAGCGTGATATACGTATCTTTCTTACCGAGGTTGACGAAGCCGCAGATGAGGGGCGGGTCGGCATCGTAGGGCCGCTCGGTGTGGAGGCTGGACGGCACGCCCTTACTCAGTTTGACGACTTCCGTTTCGCCGGCACAGATAACACGGCCGACCTCTTTGAGGAAGGCGCCCGGGTTCGGTGTCATGCGGAGCTCGGAAAAGAGGACCACCGCCTCGCCGGCGGCCATGCTTGCGGCCACGTCGGCCCCGATTTCGGCCCCGGAAGCTCCCCGCCATTCGGAATCTCGTATCACCATGGCAGTCGATTATACAGGTTCGCCACCTTTTTAACTATCAGTAAAGGGGCGGGCGCGGTATACTGGTGCCAGATGGCTGAGCGCAAACGACTGGTGATAATCGACGGTAAATCGGTCTTTTACCGGGGCTACTACGCCATGCCGAACCTCAGCACCAAGGACGGCACGCCAACCGGCGGCGTCTACGGCTTCGCGGTGATGGCGCTGGAGGTCATCAAGCGCCTCAAGCCCGATTACGTCTGCGTGGCGTGGGACAAACCCAAGACCAACATCCGCTCGCGTCTGGCGCTGTATCCGGAGTACAAAGCCGGCCGCAAGCCGGCGCCGCCCGATTTTTATACCCAGATTCCCATCCTGCACGAACTGCTGCAGGCCTTCGGCTGGCCGCTGTACGAGCTGGACGATTACGAGGCCGACGACATCATGGGCGCGCTGGCCGAGCAGGCCAAGAAGCAGGACATCAACACGTTTTTGATCACCTCCGATCTGGACGTGCTGCAGCTGGTCAATTCGCACACGCATGCGTATACGCTGAAGACCGGGCTCAGCAACATCGTCGAGTTCGACGAGGAGGCGTTCAAGGCCAAATACGGCATCGACGTGCACCAGTTCATCGATCTGAAGGCGCTGAAGGGCGATTCGTCGGACAACATTCCGGGCGTGCCGGGCATCGGCGAGAAGGGCGCGCTGGAGCTGCTCCATCAGTACAAGACGCTGGACGGCATTTACGAAAATCTGGCTTTATTGAAGGACTCGATGCGCAAGAAACTCGAGGCCGGCCGCGAGTCGGCCTACCTCAGTAAGAAGTTGGTGACCCTGATGCTGGACGCGCCGATTAAGCTGGACCTGGAGGCGATGGACATTTCCAAACTTGATGCTCGTGAGCTGGGCGAGATCCTGCAGCGGCTGGAATTCCGCAACCTCATCCGCCAGCTGCCGGACGTGATGCGCTATGTGCCGGACGAGGCCGCGGACGGTGGGGCGGCGGCACGGCCGGACGCGGCGTTGCGACTGGGCGAAATCACCGCCATCGAAACGGATGCCGCGCTAACCAAGCTGACACTGCCCGCCACCAAACACGTCGTCCTCCATTCCGTCAGCCTGCGGCCGCACGGCGTCGACCCGCAGCAGCTCGTCTTGTCGCCGGACGCCGACACGGTCATCTCGTTTGACCTGACCAAACTTGACGCCGCCAAGGTGCGCGCCAAGCTGAAGCCGTGGCTCGAGCCGCTCGGGTTGGTCGGCTATGACGTCAAGAACACCATCCAAACGCTCAAGACTTTGGGAATCGATGCCCGCAACGTGGAGCACGACGTGCTGGTCGGCGCCTTCCTGATCGACGCGCTGCGCCGCGAACAGACCCTGGTCGAACTGGCCGGCGCCGACATCGGTTTCAACCTCACGCCCGGGAGTACCGTGGCCGAAATCACCGCCGTTATCCGGGCATTATATAAGCAACAAAAGGACCAGCTGAAAGACCTGCCCAAAGTCGCCAAACTGGCCGAAGACATCGAATGGCCCATCATCCCGGTGCTGGCCGACATGGAGTACGAGGGTATCCAGCTGGACGTGCCCACGCTGAACAGGATGAGTGAGGCGTTCGACGACATCATCAGCGACCTGACGCAGCAGATCTACGGTTTCGCCGACCAGGAATTCAACATCGGCAGTCCCAGCCAGCTGGCCAAAGTCCTGTACGAAGACCTCGGTTTGGACAGCAAGAACGTCAAGAAGGGTAAGACCGGCGCCCTCAGCACGGCCGCCGTCGAGCTCGAGAAACTGCGCTTCGTCCACCCGATCATCGAGCTCATCATGCAATATCGTGAGGTTACTAAACTAAAATCCACCTACGTCGATACATTGCCGAAGCTGGTCGACAGTGGCAGCCGCGTGCACACCACGTTCGCGCTGACCGTGGCGCAAACCGGCCGCTTAAGCTCGAACGACCCGAACCTGCAGAATATCCCGGTGCGCTCCGAAGCCGGCAAGAAGATCCGCGAGGCGTTCGTGGCGGGCAAGGGCAAGCTGCTGGTCAGCGCCGATTATTCGCAGTTCGAACTCCGTCTGGCCGCCGCCCTCAGCGGTGACGAAGGCATGATCGAAGCCTTCAACCAGGACCACGACATCCACCAGCTTACGTCCGCCTCGGTGCTGGGCATCAAACCCGAAGACGTCACCAAACAGCAGCGCTACCAGGCCAAGGCCGTCAACTTCGGCATCATGTACGGACAGGGGCCGCACGGGCTGGCGGTGCAGACCGGCATGACCTTTGCCGAAGCGCGCGACTTCATCGCCAAATACTTCGAAATCCGCCCCAAGTTGAAGCAGTACATCGATTCGCTGCGCAAAAAGGCTCAGGAAGACGGCTACGTCGAGACGCTGTTCGGCCGCCGCCGCCCGATGCCCGATATCCATTCCACCAATTTCGTCGTCCGCGCCGCCGCCGAACGCGCCGCCATCAACATGCCGCTGCAGGGCACGGCCGCCGACCTGACCAAACTGGCCATGATCCGCGTCAATGCGAAGTTGGGCGGCTTGGGTGGCGACTGCAAGATGCTGCTGCAAATCCATGACAGCATCCTGATCGAATGCCCCGAGGGCGATGCCGAAGCCGTTGGCGAACTCCTGAAAGAAACGATGGAAAACGTCCATAAACTGCCGGTAAAACTTAAGGTCGACGTTTCGAGCGGCACAAATTGGGGCGACCTCTAACGCGGTTGGCCGGTGTGGGTATCTCTCAAAAAATACGCCTTCCTGACGTCATGACGTCTTGACGTCAGGAAGGCGTTGGTTTATGGTGGTGTGTTCCGGAGACGGCACGGAAACGGGGAGTATGAAGAAATTCAGCAGCAAGACCACCATTTACCTGCATCCACAGCTCAAGAAGCGGGTGCTTGAGCTGGCTCTGGAAAGAGACTGGGGGTTATCAAAAATCATCGAATTCAGCCTGCGAAAATATATCAAGGATTTGGAGACCGAGCAGCCAAAGATGGTCAGGGGGCCGAAACATCCTGACCAACAACTTTCAGACGCGCTGGCCGAGATGGGCATGGATATCTATGACCAGCCGTGGAACTTCGTACCGCGACCCACGGACAGCCCCGGCCAAGAACCTAGTGCGTCTTTATGAACAACCGGCCGATACTTTTTATGGTATGAAAATTACAACATTTATGTTGTAATGGTCGGGTCATTTCCGCTCATTCACAGAAAGTTCAGGTGATGTTAATGACCATCATCATACTATCCATAATCGCCGCCCTGACAGCTCTCGTATGGCTGACAGGCACAATCCTGCCGTGGGCGATGGTGCTCCTGGTGTTCGCCTGGCCGATAGCCGTGTTCACGGGTCTTCTCCAAGGCGAGGGGCTGGGGGTCACCGTCCTCCTGCACCGCGCCATGTCCCACGCGTCGCTTCGGATCAAGGCGCGGTGGCTCGACCTGCTCCTGCTCTGGCTGGCCCGCTCCGGCGGTGCCGTCGGCAAGGAGTGGGCTCTGAACCACATCAAGCACCATCCGACGGCGGGCACGCCGTACGACTCGTACTCGCCCAACGTGGCGATGGTCCTGGGCACCAGGCCGGTGAAGGAGCCGCGCTACAAGCGGATCCACCGGTTGTGGGGACTGCGTCCGGTCGTGCGGACCCGCAAGGTGTTCCGCAAGATCCTGCTGTTGGGCCCCAAGCCCGACCGCAGCGTGATGTTCCCGCCCCTCCGCAAGCCCAGCCTGCTCAGGTTCCGCTACGACAACACCATGGCCTACTTCAATTCCACCACGTACAGAACGGTGGATGACCCGGGCTTCATGGAGCGTCTGGCGGATCAGTACCCGGAAGTTCGGCGCGGGCTCACCGCGACCGCCAGGTACGACTGGGCAGAGGACTACTGCAACCGGGTCTGGCGAGCGCGCTGGATCGACGGTGCGATCTTCGCCATCAGCCTGTTGCCGCTGGCAATCTGGCTCGGCCCGGTCTGGGGTCCCGTCGCCGTCGTCGTCCTGACGCCGCTGATGGTGCTCCTGAAGATCAACTTCTACCTGCAGTTCGGGTACGACGTCAACTACTGGGGCCACATGGGCAAGAACGGCCTGCCGGACTGGTGCAACATCACCGGGCTGCGCATGCTCTACACGTTCTTCCTGTGGGGAGAGTGCTGGCACGAGCAGCACCACGACAAGCCGTCGGCACGCTTCCACGACAAGTGGGACCCGGGCTGGTGGTTCATCAAGTGGTGCTACCGGCACGACTGGGTCGGCGACATCATGGTGGCCGAGCCGACGGGCGTGCCGCGCGAGTACCGGCTCATCCGCTACGACCCGCGCAGGCAGGACGAACCGGAGCGCCAGCTCATCGCGGCCTGACCGACCGGCAGACGCCGTCCGGGGCGGCAACATGAGTGGAGGTGACACCGCCGGCGTCTCATCACTTGCATTGTATGCAAGCGAGACGCCGGCCACCCTCTAAGTTTTTGCTATACACTTATTACCATGCAGTTATCTGATTTCGGCCGCAAACTCACCGGCGAAGCCGGCATCCTCCAGCTGATGGACGACCTGGGCAAAGCCATGGCCGGCCAGGAACTGACGGCGATGTTCGGTGGCGGCAACCCGGCGCGGATTCCGGCCGTTACGGACGCCCTGAAAAAATCGCTGGAAGCCACCGTGCGTGACGACCACAAGCTGGCCGCCATGCTCGGCAACTACGACACGCCGCAGGGCAACGCCGCCTTTATCGACACCGTCGTGGCTTTTATGAACCGTCACTATCAGCTCGGGATCACGGCCGCCAACGTCGCCGTCACGCCCGGCTCACAGACCGGCTACTTCATGCTGTTCAATCTGTTGGCGGGCCCGTCAAACGGCGCCCGGCGGCGGATCCTGTTCCCATTGGTGCCGGAGTATATCGGCTATGCCGACCAGGGCGTGGCGCCGGAGATGTTCGCGTCGGTCCGGCCGCGGATCGAGAAGACAGGTGACCACGAATTCAAATACCACATCGATTTCGACGGCGTCGAGGCCAGGCTGAAAAAGGGTGATGTCGCCGCCCTGGGCGTCTCCCGGCCGACCAACCCCAGCGGCAACGTCGTCACCGACCCGGAAATGGCCCGCCTCGGTGAACTGGCCCAAAAGTGCGACATCCCATTGCTGGTCGATAACGCTTATGGTTTACCGTTCCCAGGGGTCATCAAGCCCAAGGCGACGTTGTTCTGGAACGACCGTACCGTCCTTAGCATCAGCCTCAGCAAGGTCGGCCTGCCAAGCTCGCGCGTCGGCATCTTCATCGGTCCGGCGGAGCTGATGCAGGCTTTGACCAGCGCCAATGCCATCGTGTCGCTGGCCAGTCCCGGCATCGGCCAGTATATCGCCGAGCCGCTCATCCGCTCCGATGCCATCCTGGAGCTCAGCCGCGAAGTCATCCAGCCCTATTATTTCGAGCGTGCCACCAAAGCCCGCAAGCTCATCGACAAGCATTTTCCGGCCGACCTGCCGTGGCGGCTGCACCGGTTCGAAGGCTCATACTTTTTCTGGCTGTGGCTCGACGGCGCGCCGGTCACCAGCAAGCAGCTTTACGACCGGCTCAAGCAACGCGGCGTCATCGTGGTGCCCGGCGAATATTTCTTCCCCGGTCTCCCGGCGGCGAGGGCGGCGTGGCCGCATGCGAAAGAGTGTCTCCGTCTCAATTTCGCCCGGCCCGACGCCGAATTGGAGCAGGGCATACCCATCCTGGCCGAAGAAATCGCCCGTGCCTATGCCGCGGAACCCCGTACGACCCGTGCAAAACACTTGATTATACAAAAATAAAGTTATATAATAACACCTAACTAACAGGGAGCGTCCCACGCCGTGCGGTATATTCTGGCAGTCATCGGTTTCATCATCGGCTTCATCCTGCTCATCGTCCTGATCGTGACGCTGCGTCCGTCCACGTCCAGTACGAACCGGACCAACACGCCGTCGCCCAAGCTCGCCGACCTGGCCAGCACCGATGCCACGGTGCGGTATAGCACTGCCGGTCCCATCAACGCCCAGGAAGACCACCGCGAGATCCGCATCACCGTCAACAACGACGAGCGTGTCGTCGACGTGCTGCAAGGTTATCAGGGTGACGTGCTGGCGCACGAGACCTTCACCAACTCCACCGAGGCCTACCAGTCGTTCCTGGCCGGGCTCGACCGCGCCGGTTTCACGCTTACCAAAAAGACCAACCTGGATACCGAAGCCGGCCTTTGCCCTACCAGCAACCGCTACGTCTACGAACTGTACGACACGCCCGCGAACAGTGCGTACAAGGCTTTCCGGCGCTGGTCGATTTCCTGCGGCACCACGGCCAGCTTCGGCGGCTCCGCGAGCACGGTCCGCACGCTGTTCACCTCCCAGATTCCCAACTACGCGACGTTCATAAACGATACGCCCGGTGCTTCGGCGATAAACTTTTAGCGACATTTCCGACCGGTAGTACCGGGACGCCTAACGGTTGTGCAGTGCCCGGCCTGCCCGGGTGTGCAGGAAGACCACCGGCAGGACGCCGGCCAGGATGATGGCTTCATAGCCCATCCAGATCCACATCCAGCTGAGGTGGTAGGTAAAGCTCAAATCGGTGCGCTGCCACAGCACCACGACGACCGAGACCAACATCGGGATCCAGATGATGCGGCTCAGCGGCAGGGCGCGCTTATCCAGCCGGTTCATATAGTACGCCAGGAAGCCCAGCATCGTGGTGGCGACGGCCGCGGTGATGGCGATCAGGCTGAGGATGAGGATATCACCACCGGTCAGCACCAGGTTGGACGACGGGTAAAAATAGAGCGAAAACAGCCCGACAAGGCCGTAGAGGGTGATGAAGCCCTCGGTAAATAATGCCAGACCCAGGCCGATCCCGCAGACCACGACAGCGGTCTTCGCCTTCCATGAGGTCGACTTCGGTAGCTTTTCGTACCGCAACATACTGCCAGTATGCTATGGACGGTAATAAAATGCTAGTGGTTACTCGACCTTTGGCAGCCGGGCAGGCGGCGTATACTGGAGATAATGATCAAAGCCGTCCTCTTCGATATCTTCGGTGTCCTGTACCCGGACACTTTCTGGGCGATCGTCAATAAGCACGTGCCGGATGCCGGCCTGCGTCAGGCCGAATTCAGCGATCTGCTGAAGCAGAACAACCTCGGGCATATGGCGGGAGACGCGTTCTGGGACGAGGCGGCGCGGATAATCGGCGTCAGCCGCAGCGATATCGACCGGGATCTGGAAACGTTCCGCGACTGTGACCGGGAACTGATGGCGTACGTAGCGGAGTTGCGCGGCCGCCACTACCGGACTGGCATCATCTCCAATATCGGCCACGGCTTTATCGACCAGGTCTTCACCGGCTTCGATACCGGCGACTATTTCGACGTCATGATCCTGAGTAGCGACGTCGGCTACGTCAAACCGGACCCGATGATATACGGCCTGGCCGCCGAACGCCTGGATCTGCTGCCCCAGGAATGCGTCTTTACCGACGATCGCGAAGGCCATGTGCAGGGTGCCGTCGCCGCCGGCATGCAGGGCATCCTGTATAAGACGCTCAGCCAGCTCAAAGCTGAACTGGAGCCGTTACT
>Ga0163163_10002870_pt1 | contig 14577 bp, 15 predicted proteins | sample S65metaG_FD_119766 | JGI IMG/M metagenome (GOLD analysis project Ga0163163, IMG submission 119766) | Switchgrass rhizosphere microbial communities from Kellogg Biological Station, Michigan, USA - S6-5 metaG | ecosystem: Host-associated > Plants > Roots > Rhizosphere > Soil | place: USA... | reverse complement strand
GCGTCGTAACGGGTAGTTATGGTGCCGGCTTCCTGGGGCGTCTCGCGCCCATCCAGGGATACAAGATCGATGACGGATCTGGCGAAATCACTGTGATCTCGAGATCCAGCCACGTGATACCCCAGACGGGAGCCAGGGTCAGAGTCAAAGGGAAGGTGAACGAGCTCGGGTCGTTCGGCGGGCGGTCGATCGGCCTGCATCTGCAGGAAGACAACCGCAAGATCAAGAGCTAGGGCTCAGGCTTTCTTGATTTCGCCCTTGCTGACGATCTTGACGGCCACGGCCGTCATGTCGTCGTGAGGTGGTGTGCCGCGCTGGAACGCGGCCACCGCATCGTAGATCGCGTCGACAATGGCTCTCGCCGTCTGCTGGCGGTATTCGCGCACGACATCGCAGAGACGCCGTGGGCCAAATTCCTCGTCCTCTTCATTCATTGCTTCGAGAATTCCATCGCTGCAGAAGACAAACAGATCGCCCTTGTGTAAGGGTAGCGTCACCTCGTCGTAGGTTACGCCCGGAAACGAACCGAGCGGCACACCGGGCAGTTCAATCTGCCTGCACTCATCGTGCGTGCAGTGGATCGGGTACGGCAGCCCTGAATTCGAGAGCGTCGCGGTGTGCGCCTTGAAATCAAAGAAGGCGTAGCACAACGTGCAGAAGTACTCCTCGAGCTGGCGCTCATGGAGAATCGTGTTCATTGCCTGCAGCACACCGGAGACGCTAAATCGGTCGGGCGCAAAGCGACGCCTCATCGTCCGCGAACGTACGAGCTCGGCCGCAAATGCTCCGTAGAGCGCGGCGGGTGCTCCCTTTCCGGAAACGTCACCGACCGCCACCACGAGCGTGTTGTTGTCTGGCGCCAGGTAGTCGTGGATATCGCCACCGAGCTCGGTCGCCGGTTCAAACCGGCCGGCAACATCGACGCCGCGCAGCCCCTTCGGCAATTCGGTGGGAAGGAGCGCCATCTGCACGCGTTTCGCGAAGCGCAGTTCTTTTTCGATCCGCTCTTCGTTCTGCCTGACTTCTTCATACAGGCGGGCGTTGTCGATCGCAATCGCGGCCTGACTGGCGAGCAGTGTCAGCAGCTCTTTGTGTTCTTTCGTGAACGCGTTCAGCTCCGGACTCTCCAGATCGAAGACACCGATGCATCGATCCTTGATTAGCATCGGAATAACCAGCTCGGAACGTGCGTCCTCGACGAGGTTCACGTAACGAGGATCCGTCGACACGTCAGCGACAAGCACCGGCTCCTTGTGCAGGGCGGCCCAACCCACCAGGCCTTCGCCAAGCTTCATGTGTTGCTTCTCGGCACCCTTGCCGTAGCTGACTGCAAGCTTCATCTCCAGCTCACGCGATTGCTCATTCAAGAGCAGAATCCCGAACGTGCGGTAGTCGATCAGGCGTTTCGTCAGGCTGGCGATTCTTGTCAGCAGTTGATCGAGGTCGAGAATCGACGACATCTCGCGGCCGATTTCCGCGAGTGTCTCGAGCGTCGCCACGTACTGATGCTCCGATTCGAACAGGCGCGCGTTCTCGATGGCGACGGCCACGTGTGCGGCGAATTGGCGCAGCAGCGCCTCATCCTGCAGCGTAAACGCGCCTTCCGTCTCACTCAGCAGATTCAGCGCCCCGATGACTTTCCCCTTCCGTCGCATCGGTACCGCGAGCTGCGCGAGCATGTTTCGCAGTGGTCCGACGTACCGGGGTTCCTCACGGATATCGTTGACGAGGATCGGCCGCCCCTCCTGCACGGCAGTACCGACGACGCCCTGCCCGAGACGCAGGCGTACTGTGCGTGCCACTTCTTCCGGGTAGCCGACCGAGTAGGCGATGCGCAGCTCCTCGCGTTCTCCCTCGAGCAGATAGACCGAAAACGCCGAGAACCGCGTCAGGCGCGCGATGAGTTGCGGAATCTTCGCGAGCAGTTCGTCGAGGTCGAGAACCGACGTCACCTCGCGTCCGAGCTCGAAAAGCGTCGAGAGCAGCTCTGTGTCAGTAGGAGGTCGGGCCGGTCCGGTCGGCCGCACCCCGTCAACGTTGGTCACGAGATGACCGGATTATACTGAACGCTTCTTGGAAACCTTGATTCTGCCGCTGGACTACAGCGCCATCGAACGGATTCTGCCGCATCGCTTTCCATTCCTGCTGGTCGATCGGATCACCGAGCTGGAACCGGACAAGCGGATCGTCGGTATCAAGAACGTTTCGCTCAACGAGCGGTACCTCTCACACCAGCCCGGAGAATCGCCCGCGCTGCCGCCGACGATCCTGACCGAGTGTGTCGCACAGGTCGGGGCCATCCTGATTCTGTGGAAGCCGGAAAACCGCGACAAGCTGCCGTTCTTCATGGGCATCAAGCGGGTCCGTTATCGACGTCCTGTGTACGCCGGGGACGTCGTGGAGATTGAAGCGCGCGTGAAGCGTCTGCGCAGCCGGATGGGGGAACTTGAAGGTTTTGCGCGGGTGAACGGCCGAGTCGTGGTCGATGGCACCATGACCTTCGCGCTGGGACCATCGCAGGGCGCGAAGACCGACACACAGGTCTAACGCAGTCAGCGCACAGACTTCACGATAAGCAACGCGCCGCCGATCTTCGCTGCGCGGCTCCCCCAGACGACCCATCGATTATCGACGCCGAAATATCTCATGCTGTCGAGGACGGCAGGCGCCAGCACCACTGCACCGATGATCGGCTCCTCGACCTGCGCCGAGAGTGCCATCCCGCGGGTGTCGCGTTCGTTCGGACCGGTTCGCGCGAACGCGGCGCCCGAATACGCGACCGACGTCAGAATGTTGAAAGCGAATACGCCTTTGAGGAACGGGGCGTCCTCGCTTCGCAACTCTGGATGCGCCACGAGCAAATACTCACTGAGGGCCTCCTGTGCCCAAAACCCCGCTGAGGAAATGACAAACTCCCGCGTCGGCGTGACCGGGTCGTGCGTGATCGCAAAGAAAGGGATCGGACCAAACGTGACCTTTTTCACACCCGGAGTGACTCCAGTTGCGAAGTCGGCTACCACATGGGCGGACTCGTGCACCGCCAGCCCGACCGCAGCGCCTCCGATCAGCTTGGCGGTCTCAGCAAATGATTGAGCAGATATGGGAGTCGGATATCCCGTACTCACCGCAAGCACAACTGTCGCGATGCCCGTGGCGCGCGCGATATTCGCGGTACTCAAGTTGCAGCCTCAGTCTTCAGCCGGCGCCACTGGCCTGGCAGAGGAGATAAAGGCATGCTCGAAACTATTGCGATCATTTTGATCATTCTCTGGCTGCTGGGAATGGTCAGCGGGTACACGCTCGGTAACTTTATATGGGTTCTGCTCGTGATTGCGGTCGTGCTGTTCCTGGTGCGACTCGTCAGCGGGCGAAGAGTGGTCTGACGCAACGGCGGATCCTGGTGCGTTGCGGCGGCCGGCAAGGCGCCGCTGATACTAGGATCCGCCGCGCGGTGCTCGGCGGACGATCGTTATGCCAGCCAGCACTAGGACTGCTGCCGCCACGACTCGCAACGTGAATGGTTCGCTCGCGACCAGAGTGCCAAGCAGTACCGCGATAATCGGGTTGATGTAGGCGTACAGCGACACTGTCGAAATCGGCAGATGACGCAACGCATAAAGGTATGCGGAATACGCGACGAGCGATCCGGACACGATGAGATACGCCTCAGCCGCGGCAGTTCGCGTCGTCAGCGTCAGTTGGGGCCACTCGCCAAGGACGGTGGCGACCACAATCATGATCACGCCGGCAAAGAGCTGCTGCAGCGCCGATGCAGCAACGACGCTCGTGCCCTGGTGAGTACGCTTCGACAGCGAAGATCCGATTGCCCATCCCACACACGCACACTGCACCAACAGGACTCCGAGACCAAACCAGCGCCCGTTCACTTCGCTGCCGATGAGGCTCGGCCAGATCAGTACGACGATGCCGGAGAACCCTGTTGCCAGTCCGAGCAACGTTCGTGCGCCCAGGCGCTCGCCTCCGAGTGTCGCCTCCGTGCCGGCCATCCAGAACGGAAGAGCGGCGACACCAACGGCCGCGATCCCGCTTGGAATCCACCGTTCTGCCCAGACAACGCAACCGTTTCCTATGGCAAGTAGCAGTGTCCCGAGCGTTGCCTGACGTGGCCAATCACGTAGCGGCGGAAGCCTGCCACCTCTGGCCAGGACAAGGAACGAGAGAACGATTCCCGCGGCCAGAAATCGAAGCCCACCAACCAACGTAGGCGGAATGGTCTCGAGCGCGATTCGGATGGCAAGGTACGTGGTGCCCCAAATCACGCACACAGCCATCCAGGCTATGAAGGCCAGGCGAGGTGGCGAGAGGGACCGAGCCACCAATCCATTCTGATACGAGAGTCGAAGTCGAGTGTCAGGCTGACAACGTGCTCGATGTGGATCGGCAGCAGCCTGTCGCGGTTCCGACGCTTAGCTAGACCAGGGCTTCCGCTTCAGCCGCACTGCGAACGCAATTGCGGCCGTCCTGCTTGGCGCGATACAGCGCTTCGTCCGCACGGGCGATGGCTGCAAGCGGATCCATCTCACCTGGCATGATGGCGGTGATCCCGAAGCTGGCGGTAATTCGCAACGTCTCGTCGTTCCACGGAATCGAGTTTCCCTCGATTTCCCGCCGGAGAGTTTCGGCGACCCGCTGCGCTCCTTGCGTCGGTGTATCTGGAAGGAGAATCAGAAACTCCTCTCCTCCATACCGGCATTTCAAATCGCTGCCGCGCAGCACCGCATTCATCCGTCCGCCAACGGCGCCAAGCACCGCGTCACCGGCGAGGTGACCATACCGATCGTTGATCCCCTTGAAGTGGTCGAGGTCAAACACGATCAGCGCCATCGGCAGTTGAGAACGGCGCGCGCGGCGCATCTCGGTCTGGAAGATCCCCATGCCGTGGCGACGCGTCACGCACGCGGTGAGTGGGTCCCGGACGTTGCTTTCCACCACCTCGCGGAAGAGTTCGGAGTTCTTGAGAGACACCGCGAGCAACGCAGCCGCTGTGGTCAGAATGCGACGCTGCTCGTCAGCTAACGGTGGCTTCGCAGCGACGCCGAGCACGCCGACGGGCATCCCCGCGATGATCATCGGAAAGCAGGTGAACTCGGGCTCGACACCGGGCGGCGGATCGATCTCGCAGAGAGCGATCTTGGCCGCGGATTCCTGGGCACCGGGCGTCGCATCTCCAACGTTCATCAGCGGGCGCCACTGCCCGTCACTCCGCGCCAGCGCCCAAGCCGCGCGGCCAGGCGCGAGCAGCGGCACATGCGCGATGGCGGCTGCTTTGATCGACTCTTCTGTAAGGGAGCGGGCGATCGCTTGTCCGAACGCAATCAGTCGCTCCATTTCCTCGGCGCGCGCGGTCGCCTCGGCGGCAGCGGTGGCCGAGGCCAGCGCCACGGACCGTACTTCCTGCCTCTTGCGGAACTGGTGAAAGATGAAGGTGCCGACAAGAATCAGCAGCGCCGGCAGCAGGCGTACCTGATACGTGTCTTCGATTTCGCGGACGAAATCGAACATCTCCTGCAGCGGCCGGTTAAACAACACGAACAGCGCTACCGCAAGACAGCCGAGGAGGGCGATGTCGTTCCGTCCGAAAAGTCGCATGGTTCAGTGGTGATCGGCGACACGGGGGCCTCGCAGGCGGAGTGACGCCCCGGTCCCCATCACGGCAAACTTATCGGCGGCAAGGAGTCATATCTCTAGCTTTCGAGTCCTATCGGGAATCCGTTACGATGGGAAAGCCATGATTTACAAGTTGATCGCCGTCGCCGCCGCCGGTCTGGTCGGGTCCGTGGTTCTGATCGCGGCCGGCGAGGGCCGGCCCCAGTCAGACCTTCGGGCACGTCCCGCCGCCAGAGCCCAGATTGCCCCGGTTACCCCGATGAAGCCGCACGTTGGGCCGCTCCCGGCCCTGCCGCGAGTCTCGTACGAGCCGTCTCAACCGATGGCGGTGGTCCAGCAGGTCTACGAGTTCGCGGCCCGACACCCGGAGGTGCTCCAGTACGTCCCCTGCTATTGCGGCTGCGAGCGCCAGGGCCATACGGCGAATCACTCGTGCTTTGTGAAATCGCGGGCAACTGACGGGCGTGTTATCGAATGGGATACACACGGAATCGGCTGTGCCATCTGCCTCGAGGTCGGGCGCGACGCCATGACGCTGTTTAATGCGGGACTCAAGCCGCTGGCGATCCGGGACGCCATCGACAAGAAATACGGCTCCCATTTCCCTTCGTCGACGCCGACTCCACGCCCCCTGAGGTAAGACATCAGCCGGTGACCGGCACCCATACTCACCGCGCCAACGCCTTCGCGCGCCTGTTCGAGGCGGTGCACGAGGGCGTTTACATCGGCACCCTCAGTACCGGCGGTGACACGGCGGTCACGACGGCCGCTAATCCGCACCTGAAGTCGATCTTCGGCTATGCCGGGGACATCAGCGAGCACGAGGTCAATCCGTTCGCGCCGGCGCAGTTCGCGGATCCAGCGGCGCGCGCAGGCTTCATCCGGCGACTGACGTCGGAAGGCGCTGTCACCGACTATCTACTCCGCCTGAGACGCGTCGATGGTTCCGCGGTGTGGGTGGAAGTGACGGCGCGCGCTGAACCGGGACCCGGGGTGCTCCACGTCGAAGCCTTGATTCGAGATGTGAGCGAACGCAAGAAGCTGGATGACCAGGCCCGCGACCTCTATCAACAGTTGCTCCAGGCGGAAAAGATGGCGGCTCTTGGACAGACCATTTCCGGGGTTGCCCACGAGTTGAACAACCCGCTGGCGACGATTCTCAGCTGGGCGGAGCGACTGTCGGAACGAACGCTCGACGACAACTCACGCCGAGGCGTCGAAGTCATTCTGGCCGAATCCGAGCGGGCAGCGCGGATTGTGCGCAACCTGTTGACGTTCGCGCGCAAACGGCAATCGACCCGGGCGATGATCGACGTCAATCACGTCGTTCGTGAAACCCTTGCCCTCCGCGCCTACGAGCAACGACTGACGAATATCGAGGTGATCACGGCGCTTGCCACGGGACTGCCCCAGGTATTTGCCGACGCCCATCAAATCCAGCAGGTCCTGCTGAATCTCGTCATCAATGCCGAACAGGCGATGGTGTCTGCCAACGGTCGCGGCTCGCTCGTCATCCGAACATGGCATGACGCCGACCGCGACGCGGTCGTGCTCGAGGTGACCGACGATGGCCCTGGTGTTTCTGCCGACATGCGCGGCAAGATTTTCGATCCGTTCTTCACCACCAAGGAAGTCGGGAAAGGAACGGGTTTGGGACTGACGGTGGCTTACGCCATCGTTCAGGAACACGGCGGCCGCATCCGTGTCGAGGAACGCCCTCAAGGCGCGTCCTTCATCGTCGAACTACCTGTCAGCGGCCTGGGGGTCGTGCCAAACGCCACTCGCGCGCACGGCCTTCCGTCGATGGATGCCGTCCAGGGTGCCTCGGTCTTGCTTGTCGAGGACGAACGCGCCCTCGCGGCAGCCGTCAGTGAGGCGTTAACAGATGCGGGACTGAAAGTGGATCACGCGGGCGATGGTGAGGAAGCGCTCGCCCGCGTGCGGCAGAAGACCTACGACGCCGTGATCTGCGACTTGAAGATGCCGCGTGTCGACGGGATGATGCTCTATCGTGCGATCGCGGCGGCGACGCCGACGCTGGCCCGCCGCGTCATCTTCGTCACCGGCGATGTGGCTGGAACCGACGCCGAACGCTTTCTCGAAGACACCGGCTGCCGCTGGCTGGCAAAGCCATTCCGGCTCGGAGACTTGCTGCGCGCCGTGCGCGACACGCTTGCATAGCTCGATCGATCGCCGGCGCCACCGTTCCATCCGACGACGACATTTTCTCTGGACTCGTCTTCGGCACCAACAACGGCGCGGCTCTCAAGTGAGGCCTTGGCCATCTTCGGCTTGTGGAATTCGAGGATCGCGCTGCGCATGACGTGCAGTGCCTCGGCCTGTGGCACCGACGTGCCGAGCGCATCGCGCAGGCGGCGAATCGCGCGTGCGTGCAACTGTGAGACGCGCGACTCGTTGACACCGATCTCCGCTCCGATCTGTTTCATCGTCGCTTCGGCGTAGTAATAGAGGGCAATCACTTTCTGCTCGCGCGGCGGGAGAGATGCAATGGCCCCGCGCACACGCGACTTCGTCTGCTCGCGCTCGTACGCTGCGTCCGGCTGTTCCGGTTCGGATGGGACCAGCGCGGTCGGCAACGATGATTCGCCCGCCCGATCAGTGTTCGCCAGGGGAGACGTCGACTCGATCGCGTTGATGCGAACTATCGTACGGCCCAGCCGTTTCTCATCGGACCCCACGCGCTTCGCAAGATCTGCAAGCGACGGCTCGCAACCGAGTTCCCGCCGGAGTTCTTCGCGCGCAGCTTCGAGCTCGCGACGCTGGCGGCGTACCCCTCGTGGCCACGCATCCTTGCGGAGAGCGTCAATCATCGCGCCGCGGATTCGCCGTTCGGCGAACGTCTCGAACTTGATCCCTCTCGACTCGTCAAAGCGGTGCGCCGCGTCGATCAGGCCGATGACCCCGTCCTGAACGAGATCTCCGATATCAATCGAGTGCGGCATCGTCGCGGCAACGCGACGGGCAAGCTGCTCGACAAACGGGATACTGGCAACAACGCGGGGGTGCTCTGCGGTGATCTGCGGGCGCATCGAATGTCCTCCGAGTCTTCCCTAAGGCAACCGCGGTACCAAACGGCAGAGGCAGGACATTCCAGAACCGGACACGCTCCAATACCTGGCGACTAAGTGGCGTGTTTTTCGCTGTTTAGGGATCGTTTACACGGATCCGCGACGGCGGCTGAAACCGCGCCGATTTGCCATAAACGTCAAACATCTGGCGTTTTTTGCGTTATCGATCGCCAAGTCCATGACGCATCGAATTACAAGTTTGGACTTGGGGCTTGGAGTTGAACAGTAATTGGCTAGAAGCCGGGGTGATGTGCTGAATCGGGACGAGAAACGCCGAATCGCCTAAGGAATTAAGTGCCCGCGAGACCCGGCTCAGTCAACTGCCGGATCGATTTCGCGGTTCCCATGGCATCCAGCGCACTCGACACAAGCTGAGCAGCTCGTGCCCGATTCAGATCGTCGGCGGACTTCGCTTCAAGCAACTCGGCGTGGGCAAGGATGATCCCAAGTTGATTATTCAAGCGGTGGAACAGCAGCCGCAGGTCGGCGTCTACGGTCGGACCCGTAGCGGGACGGGCCGAGTCCGGCCCGCCAGGGTGAGAACCGTGCGTCGAAATCACGCGTGAGAACCTGCGGGCGTTTCGGCTGCGGTGCGAACGCCCGACGGAGCCTCATGGCCCGACGACCGCCACAGCGTATCGGCAAAGATGCGGATGGATCCGCCGGCAGTCCGGACGTATTCCACCTTGCCCGCAGAAATCCAGTTGTAAATCGTGCGTCGGCTCACGCCGACCACCTCGCACGCTTTCATGATTGTCAGAGTCTCGCGTTCCATAGGCCTCGCCCTTTTTGAACAGCCTGCTTATCGGCCCCTTACTGCGTGTCCGTTATGCCCGGCTTCTGGCTACCCGTAACTGGTCCTTTCGGTGGGTAGGCCGGCCCCCGATGTTTGTGTCAATCTATTGGCGCTGTGGTCGGATCCGAAGGAACACCTCATCTGCTTCTCGTCGACGATGAGACGGCATTACGCGCACTTATGGCCGAACGACTCGCCGAGCGGGGATTCGAAGTGGCGGAAGCTGACACCGGCGAGAAAGCCCTCGAATACCTTGAGCAGTTCGCGTTCGACGTTCTGATCACCGACCTGCGACTTCCAGGAATCGACGGTACGAAGGTGATCGAGGTCGCTCGCGAACGCTATCCGGGTATCGTCGCGATTGTGATCACTGGATATGGCACTGTGAAAGATGCCGTCGAGGCCATCAAGCGCGGTGCATCTGATTTCGTGGCCAAGCCCTTTCAATTCGATGAGCTCGTTCACGTTCTGGACAAGGCACTCGAGCAGCGGCGGCTTGCGTCTGAGAATGCGTATCTACGGTCGCAGCTCGAGCAGCGCTATCAATTCGGCGGCATCCTTGGTCGAAGCCGACCGATGCAGGAGTTGTTTCACCTGCTCGAGACAGTCGCGGCAGCAAGCAGCACTATTCTGATCACCGGTGAAACAGGGACAGGCAAAGAAGTGGTCGCGCGCGCCATCCACCACAACAGCCCGCGCAAGGCCCATCGCTTCGTGGCCCTGAATTGCAGCGCCATTCCAGAATCGCTGCTTGAAGCCGAGCTGTTCGGTCACGTCCGCGGCGCGTTTACGGGAGCGGTCGGCGCACGCCAGGGACGCTTCGAACAGGCGCATAAAGGAACGCTCTTCCTCGACGAAGTGGGAACGATGAGCACCGCCCTGCAGATGAAGCTGCTGCGCGCGCTGCAGGAGCGCGAGTTCGAGCGTGTCGGCGACAATCAGACAATCAAGGTAGACGTGCGGGTGATCGCGGCAACGAACTCCAACCTTGCAAACATGGTCGCCCTGGGTTCGTTTCGCGAGGACCTGTTCTACCGGCTCAACGTGATCCCGATTCACCTGCCGCCGCTGCGGGACCGTCGCGAGGACATTCCGGTCCTGGCGCGTTACTTTCTCGACAAGTTCGCACCCGGAGCCCAGATGCAGGTCTCTCAGGGCGCAATGCGGGTCCTGATGGCCTTTCCCTGGCCCGGGAATGTCCGGCAGTTGGAGAACGCCATCGAGCGAGCCGTGACGCTGAGTAGTGGGCGGAAGGAGATCGACCTTGTCGATCTTCCACCTGAGATTCAGGCAGTGCCTGACGCGACGGTAGCGCCGTTCGTTGAATTCCCCGATGAGGGTCTCGACATGCCGTCCTATCTGAGTTCCATCGAAAAAGACCTGATCAAGCGATCGCTGCAACGCACCGGAGGCAACAGGAACAAGGCGGCTGAATTGCTTCGAATCAAGCGGACGACGCTCGTTGAGAAGCTCAAGCGTCTGGGGCCCGACTGATGCCGCCACGCTATTCCTACTGGACAATCATTGCCGGAGGGCTCGCAACGGCGTTTCGCGCGGCGGACCGGGACGAGCTGCTTCCGACGTTCGCGCGGATCCGTCACAAACACCCTGACGCGGAGATGAAATGGTTCGCTCGCGGCAAGTTGTGGGACTCTCCCGAAAGCGCACGTCGCGACACCGAGGAGCGCAGGCGCGACAAGAGGCCGGCCGCGGCAGGAGGTGAACGCGGCCGAGCATGGCGACCCGGCGGCGAACATCGCGATCCGCGACAGAAGTACAAAGACGCGAAGAAAGCTCACAATACGCGCGAGCGGAAACGTAAGTTCGAACGTCGTGAGCGATTCGCTGTTCAGGAGGACCGTCCCCTCGGCCAACGGGAGCAATCCCGCTCACGCCGACCACAGCGCAAACCCACCCACACAGGTAAGGCAGGTACGCCGGCGGCTCGTGGTATCAGGAAACCGCGCGGACCACGCCGATAGCGGCATGATCACGCACGTTGTCCTCTTCCGGCCCCGCGCCGGCCTGTCTCCCGCCCAGCGCGGCGGCCTCGCCGACGCCCTGCGCACTGCGCTGGAGACAATTCCGTCGATCCGACGAGCGCGGATCGGCCGGCGCGTGACTCACGGCCGTCCCTACGAACAGCTCATGCGCGTCGATTACGAGTTCGCGGCGCTGCTGGACTTCGATGACCTCGCCGGACTCAAGGCGTATCTCGAGCATCCGGCACACGAGGCGTTGGCCACCAGGTTCTTCGAGGTGCTCGAAGAAGCGCTGATGTATGACTTCGCGCTCAACGAAGGAGTGGACGCGCTCGCGAATCTACTGTGAGGCGGCGATGCGCTCGTCGACCGCTGCGCAGATCGCATGGTAGGTCACGAGGTGCACTTCCTGGATTCTGGCGGTGGAGGTCAGAGGCACTGCAAGCAGCACATCGCAGTGTGAGGCCATGCGGCCTCCTCGGCCGGCGCTCAAGCCGATGGTCCTGAGACCGCGGGCACGGGCGCGCTCCAGGGCATTGACGACGTTCAGAGATGTGCCGCTCGTAGAGATGCCGAACGCTATGTCCCCTGGCGAACCAATCGCATCAATCTGACGTGCGAACACATCATCGAATGAATAGTCATTACTCCACGCCGTCAGGATCGCCTGGTTTGTCGTGAGGGCGATGGCAGGGAGGGCACGTCGCGCTGCCACGAACCGGCCGACCAGCTCCGCGGTGAAGTGTTGCGCGTCGGCGGACGATCCGCCATTGCCAAACACCAGCAGCTTCCTCTGAGACGTGAAGGCGTCACAGATCAGCTCAACGGCAGCGCTCACGGCTTGCGGATAGTCGCCGTCGGCGACCACCGTCATGTTGGCGGCAACCTCTCGAAAGATTGCGGAGAAAGGGTCGGCCATCATACCGCCTGCACGAACGGCGTTTCAGGCAGCCGTGCCGCGTCAGGTTGAAAAAAGAACTCATCGACAATCTCGCGCAGGTTGATGATCGAGTCGCAGCTGTTTACGCGAACGCGGAAGTGCGACCCGCAATCGAAGCCTTTGGAGTACCAGCTCGAGAGTGCGCGAATCTTGTTGATCACCCACCGCTCGCGTCCACGCGCGGTGACCGGCGCTTTCATCTCATCGACGGCACCCGGCACCACGTGACGAAATCCCTTCGCTTCTTCGGCGCGTTCGCTGAGCAGCAGCTCCATGTAATCGAGCAGGAACTGACCGCGTTCCGCGAGCGACACAGCGCGCGGACGCCGCGATGCGGCCAGGTCGGCGGCCTGCGACAGAATCCACGGATTCCGTAGAACCCCGCGGCCGACGAGCACGCCGGAGATTCTGCGCGGAAGCTCGGAGTCACCAGCGCGATCGAGCTTTTCGATGATCTGCTGGGGCTCGACGCAATCGCCACTTCCAAGCACCGGAATCGTCAATCGCGCAGCAATCTCCTGCACGAGCTGCCAGTCGGCGAATCCTTTGTACGATTGTTCAGCCGTTCGTCCATGAATGGTTACTGCAGCGGCACCTGCATCCTGCAGCCGGGCGGCAAGCTCCGGCGCATTGCGGGACGCCTCGTTCCATCCCGCACGCATCTTCACCGTGACCGGAATCCTCACCGCCTTCACCATCGCGGACACCACGTCGGTGGCATGCGATGGATCGCGCATCAGACTGCAGCCAGCGTTGTGTTTCGAGATCTTCGGAACCGGACATCCCATGTTGATGTCGACGATGTCGGCGCCCATGCTTTCGACGACCTGCGCTGCCGCTGCCATCTTGCCAGGATCACCACCGAAGATCTGAATCGAGACCGGCCGCTCCTCCTCGGTGTATTCGGCGTACTCGAGTGTTCGATCGATTCCGCGAACGAGACCTTCGGATGACACCATCTCGGTGACGACCAGGCCGCATCCGCCGTGACGCTTCACCAGCCGGCGGAACGCGGTGTCGGTCATGCCCGCCATCGGCGCCACCACAAAGGGTGAATCGAGTGTGACCTGTCCGATCTTCATGGAATCCGTTTCAGATAGGCCGGAACGATCGCCCGCGCGACGTCGGGCTGTTGTCAGACTGCATCGATCGTTCCGGTCAACGACAGGAGGTTGCCGGCCCTACGCCGCCGGCTTGGCGACCACTCCAGCCTGCTGACGCCGCTTGGCGAGGGCCTGATCGTACGCCCGCTCGAGCTCGGGGTTTCGCCACTTGATATCAGCCTGCGCGCGCAGCTCGTCGAGGTACTTCTGCAGCGCCGCTCGGGACTTGCCATCGATGACCCGCCGCCCGATGTCGTTCCTGGCCTCTTCGAACGTCCGGCTCTTGACCTCGGTTCGAGACTCGATTTTAAGGATCTGGTACCCGCGCGTGGTCCTGATGACGTCGGCTATCTCGCCCACCTTCAATTTCCCCAGCAGCTGCTGCAGCTGTGGTGAGAGTTCGTCCATATGAATAGGGCCGATCAGACCGCCATTGGCCTTCGAGGCAGATGACGACACCTCCGCGGCCAGACGTGGAAACGGCTCACCCTTCAGCAGACGCTGACGGACGTCCTCCGCCTTCGCCTTCGCCTCCTCATCCTGGGCGACGCTCACTCCACGATCGGTCGCGGGAACCTCGATGAGAATCTCGCGGAGCATCACCTCGGACGGCGTGGTGAAGTCGGAGCGGTGCGCCTCGAAGTATTCGCGCGCTTCCTCTTCGGTCGCGGACAGTTTCTGCGTGACCTCGGCGCTCTGCACCTGACTGATCATCATGCTTCGCTCGATGTTGCGGCGGAGATCCGCCAGCGTCATCCCTTCCTGCTTCAGCGCCGCCTGAAACTGCGCCTCTTCGGTCAGGTTGTTCTGTTTCTTGATGTTCTCGAGGATCTCCTTGAACTGCGCGTCGCTCAGCGAGTAGTTGAGCTCGCGGCCGCGTTGAATGAGCAGGAGCTCATCCACAGCTTCGAGGATCAGGTCAGGTGTCAGTTCACCGATCGCCTTCTGAAGCTCGAAATCAGTCTTGGCATTCGCGTACTCCGGTCGCGCCAAAGATGATGTGAGCCGCTGCTCGAAGTCCGACTTGGAAACAATCTCG
>Ga0163163_10002869_pt1 | contig 14580 bp, 13 predicted proteins | sample S65metaG_FD_119766 | JGI IMG/M metagenome (GOLD analysis project Ga0163163, IMG submission 119766) | Switchgrass rhizosphere microbial communities from Kellogg Biological Station, Michigan, USA - S6-5 metaG | ecosystem: Host-associated > Plants > Roots > Rhizosphere > Soil | place: USA... | reverse complement strand
TACAACGTGGTGCAGGACTGGAACGCTGCCAGGTCGTCCGAACCCAGTTCGCGCAAATCGCAATAGGCGGTGATTACGGCGCGTTCGCAGCGTCGGGCGATCTGGCTGACGTCAGAGTCCATCTGCGGACATTCCCTCGTAGTTGCGAATCATTCGCAATTGCGGACGTAGCATACGTGGCCGCTCGAGTATCTGCAATACGCCGCCCGATCAGGCGAGGAATCCGTGAGCCTGGGCGGTCTCCACCTCGGTCGCGCCGATGCTCCATTCCGCCAGAACTGAACGCAGGTCGGTCATGTCCGGTTGCTCAGGCGGGGTGGGGGGACTGAGGGGGGTGCCGCTGAACCGCGGCGCCGGCATCGGTTGCGTCACGCCATCCAGATCGACGAAGACGTTTCGCGCCCGGTTGTGCGGGTGATGCGGCGCCTCGTCCATCGACAGAACCGGTGCGAAGCAGGCGTCAGTGCCTTGAAGCAACGCGCACCACTCATCGCGCGTGCGGGTCTTGAAGCGTTCAGCCAGCCGCTGCTTCGTCTTTGGCCAATGCGACCGATCCATCTGCGGTGGCACCGTTGCCGGATCAATCTCCAGCAGCCGCAGCAACTCGGCGTGGAACTTGGCCTCGATGGCTGCGACCGACACGTAGCGGCCATCGGCGCACTCGTACACGTCGTAAAAGTAGGCACCTGAGTCGGTGATGTTCGTGCCGCGCGGTCCGCTCAGCCGGCCAGATGCCTTGCCGCCATAGATCGAGGTCATCAACGACGATGCGCCGTCTACCATGGCAGCATCCACCACCTGGCCGCGCCCGGACTGCCTTGCCGCGATGATGGCGGCGAGCACGCCGACAATCAGGTAGAGAGCACCACCACCGAAATCGCCTACCAGGTTCAGAGGCGGCGTCGGCGGACCGCCGGCACGGCCGATCGCATGCAGAGCCCCGGTAAGGGCGATGTAATTGAGGTCGTGACCCGCGGCGTGCGCCAGCGGGCCGTCCTGGCCCCAGCCGGTCACCCGTCCGAACACCAGGCGCGGATTGCGTGCCATGCAGACGTCCGGCCCCAGGCCGAGGCGCTCCATCACCTTCGGGCGGAAGCCTTCGATCAACGCATCCGATTGCTCGACCAGTCGCAACGCCATAGCAACAGCTTCGGGGCGTTTGAGGTCGAGGCGGATGATGTGCCTGCTGCGCTTCAAGACCTCGAACTTGGTTGCCATCGGAATGCCCAGATCGCTATCGGCGACTCGATCAATGCGCAGTACAGTCGCACCCATCTCGGCGAGCATCATCGCTGCCATCGGTGCCGGGCCGATGCCGGCAAATTCGAGAATTCTGATGCCTGTGAGCGGTCCCATGCTGGAAGGCTAGGCGGCCATGAAGCTTTGGGCAACACGGCGGAAAGCGGACCAATGCGCGTCCGGTTATCGATTGCGTGCCCAGTCTGCTGCGATGCCCAATGCTGTCTGGAGATCGCGGCATCGGGATGTTATGTCTATGACCGATCAACTCGACGGGCCGATACGGTTTAATGAAGCTTACCGTTGTCATTCCATGTTATAATGAGCTGGGTACGATCGATCGGATCATCGAGGCCGTCCGAGGATCACCTTATCCCGACAAGGAAATTATCATCGTTGATGATTGTTCGATCGACGGCACGCGTGAGAGGCTGAAATCCGAGATCGAGCCGTCCGGACAGGTGGACCGTGTCGTCTATCACGATCGCAACCAAGGCAAAGGCGCCGCCCTCCGCACCGGCTTCCAATATGCCGGCGGCGATATCGTTATCGTCCAGGACGCCGATCTTGAATACGATCCGAACGAGTACCCACGGCTGGTCGAACCGATCGTTGCCGGCAAGGCCGATGTCGTGTTCGGCTCGCGTTTTGTCGGCAGCGAGGCGCACCGCGTGCTTTATTTCTGGCACCGAGTCGGCAACAATCTCCTGACATTGTTTTCCAATATGCTGACCGACCTGGACCTGACCGACATGGAGACCTGCTATAAGGCGTTCCGCCGAGAGGTGATTCAGGCCATAAAGATCGAGGAAAGCCGGTTCGGCTTCGAGCCAGAAATCACCGCCAAAGTTGCGAAGCGCCGTAGCCTCCGAGTATACGAGGTCGGCATATCCTATCACGGACGGACTTATGAGGAAGGCAAGAAAATCGGCTGGAAGGATGGCTTGCGGGCGATATATTGCATCATCAAGTATAATTGGTTTCGATGAAGATCATTAAATACTTCTTCGTCGGGGGGATTGCCGCAATTGTAGACATTGGTCTGTTCTACCTCGGCGCGGGTGTGGCGAGGTGGAACTACTTGATCGTGGGTACGGTGTCGTTCACATTGGCGACGTTGGTGAACTACTTCATCAGCGTGCGCGTGGTCTTCCAGAGCGGAACACGTTTCTCGCGCCGCAATGAGCTCCTTCTTGTGTTTCTGGTGAGCTGTGCCGGACTCGCGATCAACCAGGCGATCCTCTATGTCTGTGTGTCGCGCGCTGCGATTGGCCTGATGCCGGCGAAGCTGCTTGCCACTGCCGGTGTCTTCCTGTGGAACTACCAACTTAGAAGCCGCTTTGTCTTCGCAGCTCCCCGAGACGCTGCGACTTGATGCGCGGGCCCGCCGGCCGACACGGCGCAACCTGGGTAGGGATGCAAAGCTGGGTTGTCACTTGCTGCGTTGCGGCGGCCGGGTTGATGTTGGTGATAGGTCCGTCGATCACTGACGGTCGAATTCCCGGCGATCTCGGTGACGCCCGTTTCAACAGCTATATCCTGGAGCACTTCTTCCGTTGGCTGACTGGAAGGGACGCAAACTTCTGGAGCGCCGACTTCTTTTACCCGTTTCCCCTGACCATTGCGTTCAGCGACAACCTGTTGGGCAATGCTCCTATATACGCGCTGTTCCGCGCATTGGGGTATGGGCGGGAAGATGCATTCCGTTTCTGGTACGTTGGCGGGTTCATACTCAATTTCGCCGCAGGCCATTATGCCCTGACGCGGCTTGGCTACTCGCACGTTGCGGCGTCTCTCGGCGCATTCCTGTTCACGTTTGGCTTGCCGGTCAGTGCCCAGGAGGGCCATGCGCAGCTCGTCTATCGCTTCGGCGTGCCGCTCGCGATTCTTGCCCTCGAAAACTTCCGCGCCAGCCGACAGGTTTATCAGCTCGCAGCAATTGCATTTTGGACCACCTGGCAGTTCTATTGTTCGATTTACATCGGATATTTTCTGCTCCTTTTGCTTGCGGCAATCATCGTCAGCCATGTCATATGCCGCAGAAATGGTCCGCTGCGCGCTATCCGATCTTCGATGGTTGCCGCGTCGAGCACATGGTCCGGAGCGAGTTCGCGGGCTAAGCTCGTCCTTTTGCTGACGATTGTCTTTATGTCCGGCCTGATGGCCGCACTAATAAAACCGTACTTGGAAGCCAGTCATCTCTACGGGTTTCACCGGCAGTGGTCGGAAATTGCTTACATGCTGCCCCGACCGAAGAGTTATCTGCTTGCGAGCACTTCGCGCCTGTGGCCGTCTAAGGGACCATGGTTCGACACACTGCCAATGCGGCATGAACATACGATGTTCATCGGTGTTGCGCCGGTGTTGGCGGTCGTGGTTGCCGCGGCACTTCGACTGGCGCGCCGGGCGAAACTCGATGCGCTCTTCGCGCCAGTGTCAGTTGCAATCTTGCTCGTCGTATTGCTGACCCTGCATGTAGGCCACAGCTCGGCTTACTACGTCCTGATGTGGCTTCCTGGCGTGGATGCAATTCGCGGCGTGACGCGCATCATTACCGTGCTGCTGTTCCCTTGCGGTATGCTGCTGGCTTCGTCGACGGACAGCATTGCGGCAGCCTCGATCCCCACTTGGGCTCGCTCGCTGATCGTCGCGTTTATCGGCATTCTGATAGTGTTGGAAAGCTCATACATTCAGCACTTAAGCCAAACCAAGCAGGATTGGCAGGTGCGTATGCCTCCACTCACAGCTGAATTGCCGAAAGACCTGCCCAACGCGCCAATCCTGCTCCTGGCACCACGACAAGATGATCCCGCACCGTGGGCGCGCGAACTCGATGCCATGCTGTTCGCACAGGATCGCGGTTGGCGCACGCTGAACGGTTATTCTGGCAATTCTCCGCCCAGACCTGATATGACAGGAACCTGCCGGGATGCCGCGGTGGGTCTGGTCAGTGGCCTCAACTTCTTGGGCCGTCCGGTCGAGCAGAATTACGACGCGCTGCTGGGCGATGTCGTCATGGCTGGCTATCCACCGTGCACCGACCCGACGCTGTTACAGCCGCCACAGCTGACCATGTTTGCCGGACGGTGGCCGACGCAGTCGATGGCAAGGGTAGCAGTGCAGATAGAAAGTTTAACCGTTCACGAACGGCAGGTGGTTGTTTCGGCCAAAATTGTCAACGACGCGGCTTCGACGTTGCCAGCCTACTCGACGACAGCGATGCCAATCCGGTTGTCGATGCGCTACGTGGCCGCCAATACGAGAGGGGCAGACCTGCGGCAGGCGCCTGGTTGGAATTTGCGCCAGGCCATCGGGTTCGACGTACCCGCCGGTGCGGCGCGCCCAATCATGATTCTTATGGCTCCTCCTGCTCAACCAGGCAGTTATCGCCTGGCTCTTTCTATTGTGCAGGAGGGCGTGACGTGGTTTCACGACCAAGGGATGCAGATTCCTATCAGCAGACAGACCATCGATGTGGCCGAGGACCATACGGTGCATGTCTCGAACCAGCCGCATGAATGACGCGGTCGGTGCTCAGGCTATGAGTCAGGGGTCGCGCGCCGGCTGCTGATTCGCCAAGAAGCCTAGCGACAGCAGTGCCAGAAACGATGCACCCGTCAGAGCGCTGGACAACAGCAAGGCGGCTCGCGGACCTGCACCATCGAGCACTATCCCGAACAGCAGCGGCGCACCGCCCTGCAGGATGCGCGCCGGCGCCGACAGAAGGCCGGTGCGCAGCCCATAGCCTGCTGGTCCGAACAGCGCCAAGGGCAGCGTGCCTCGGGCAATCGTCAGCATGCCATTGCCGGCACCATGCAGCAGGACAAACGGGATAGCGGCCACCGGGCCAAAGAATGCTAATAGCGCAGCGCCGATCGGATGCAGCCCAGTCGCCAGTCGTGCCGAAATCATCGGCGACATACGGCGCAGCACGCCGAATTCGACCAACCGGGCCGCAACTTGTGCCGGTCCCACCAGCGACGCAGCCGCAACTGCGGCCGTCGCACCGACCCCCATCGCCTGCAGCAGTCGTGGCAGATGGGCTGCCATCGCCGTCGAGACGCACCAGCACGCGCCGAACACGCTGGCGAGCACGATCATCGTCCAGGGCACGCCCGACGGCGCAGTCACTGCATGCACGGTGTCGGGCACATGCGGCGGAGCCTTCGGCACAAGCAGTCGGTTCATCGGCACGCCGATCAACAGATGCAGCGCCGCCCACGCCAGGCACGCGCCGCGCCAGCCGAAGGCGTCAATGAAGATCGCACTAGTCGGCCATCCGACCGTGCTGGCAAAGCCGGCAAACAGCGTGATACCGGTAATCGAGTTGCGTGCATCCCGACCATACAAGCCGGCTACCGTGGCGAATGCTGCCTCGTACAGGCCAAAGCCCATCCCTATGCCGAGAACGGTCCACGCGATGATCAGCCCCATAGTGTCAAAGGAGAACGCCAGTGCCACGAGACCGATGGCGAAGGCGAAGTTCGTGCCCACCAGCACATCGCGGCCGCCGTGTCGGTCGATCATGCGCCCAGCCAGCGGCCCCAGCAGTCCGGATAGCAGCAGCGAGGCCGAGAACACCCCGAAGAACCACTCGCGTGGCAGGTGAAGTCCTTCTGCGATCGGATCGGCGAGCACCGCTGGCAGGTAGTAAGTCGAACCCCAAGCGAGCGTCTGCGTGATCCCGAGCGTCGAAACGACAACGCTGCGCCGTGCATGGGCAAAAGCCAACGTCATCGATCGAATGACGGCGGTGTCGAATCGCCGCATCCGAGTTCTCGCTGCAGCAACACGCTGTCCAGCCATCGTCCGTGCTTGTAGCCCACCGAGCGCAGCGTACCGATGTGGCTGAACCCGTGTCGCTCGTGCAGCCTGATAGAGCCGAGGCTGCCACTGTCACCGACTACAGCGATCATTTGGCGATAACCCCGCTGCTCGCACGCCGCGATCAACGCACCAAGCAACTGCGTGCCTGTTCCCCGGCCAATCAGGTCGGCCCGCAGATAGATCGAATCCTCTACGGTGTTCCGATAGGCAACGCGTGGGCGATACGGACCGACGTAGGCGTAGCCGACGACAACGCCGTCCTCTACCGCGACCAGATAAGGATAAGCCTGATCGCGCAACGCGCTATAGCGCCGCATCATCTCTATGCGCTCCGGCGGCACGGTCTCGAACGATGCCGTCCCGTGCAGCACGTGATATCGGTAGATGGAAGCAATAGCCTCGATGTCGGAGTCGGTGGCTGGCCGTATCGTCTGCATCCCATGGCTCGCGCAAAGATTGGCGATGGTCGGCCGAGCGGCAGCGGCAGGAAAGCAACATTTTGTTATGTGCGGCATAAGCATATCTTTCGTCCATGGACCTGCCGACACTGCGCCAGCTGCGCACCTTCATTAACACGGTCGAAATAGGCAACCTTACCCATGCGGCTCGGGCGCTGCATCTGACACAGCCCGCCGTTAGCCAGCAGTTGCGCGAACTGGAGCGCATTCTCGGCGTACGAGTGCTCGAGCGGACCGCCGCCGGGCTGGTGCCGACGGCCGCCGGCACGGCAATCGTGGCTGCCGCCCGGCGGGCCCACGCGGCGGCGGCCGAGGTGGCGGAGATCGCGCTTGCCTGCCGAACCGGCGAAGTGGGGCGCGTGCGCCTGGGCACCGGCGCGACCGCCTGCATCTATTTGCTGCCACCGATCCTGGCGGCGACCCGTCGTCAGATGCCGGGACTGGAGATCGTCGTGGAAACCGGTAACACGCCGGACATTCTGCGCCGCGTCGAACAGGGCACCCTGGATGCCGGCCTGGTCACGCTGCCTCGTACGCTCGGTCGTGGCCTGGCGCGCGTTCGGCTGCGGCGCGACGAATTGCTGGCACTGCTGCCCGGCGCCACGCCGGTGGAAGGCCCGGTGACCCCGGCGCAACTCGCCGCTCAGCCTTTGATCCTGTACGAAAGCGGCGGCGACACACGCGGCATCATCGATGCGTGGTTCCGCAATGCGGGTCTCATTCCCAGACCGGTCATGGAACTTGGCAGCGTGGAGGCGATCAAGGTTCTCGTCAGCAGCGGTCTGGGGGCGTCGGTGCTGCCGCGACTGGCCCTAGACCAGGAGGTGCCGGGCACGCAGCGACATCCATTGCGACCAGCCGCGGCGCGCGAACTTGCGCTGGTAATGCGCAAGGACAAGATCCGTGACCGAGGTATGCAGGCCCTTACGCGCGCGCTCGAGCAGCATCGTTGAACATTGAGCCTCCTTAGGCCGTTTTGCCGTGACGATGGTGGTGATGACCTGCACCGGCGTGGGGCTGGCTATGCTGCTGATAGTGATGCCGCAGCAGGTCCTTGCCGTAGTCATTACCATTCGGTGTACGGACGACTGTATGGATATGGTCGCGCGATGGTTTGTCGTTGTCGTACACGATACCGGACTGATGATCGAACTCGACCAGGATCACAGGGCTGAAGATCCGATAGTAGAATGGGCTTGCATCGTCGAACGGCCCGACCCAGGCAAACAAGGTGTCGGCCAAGTGTCGCTTTGCTTCGTCGTAGCGAATGGCAGCATGCCCAGGCCGCAGTCGGCCGGTATAGACACCGAGCAGCGCATCAAGCCGGTCGCGCCCTTCCGGCGACAGGTCACCATGGCGGATCCCCGCAGCATCGAGGTGCGCGTTGTCGCGAAACGCCGCCGTCAGCAGTTCCGACGGCAGATCCTTGCCAACGGTCGCCCGCCGACGTTCCTCGACGGACAGCGATCGCATCAGTGCATGCCCCTGTTCCTCTTCGGCGGCAAAGATGCGGGTGCCGGCATACTTGCCGAAACGTGCCAGCACTGGTTCTGACCCCATGAAAGCAGGGGTCATCACCAGCTGGTCGCCAAGCACAAAGCAGTTGATGTTCAGATGGTGTCCGTCGATCTGCCAGCCCCAGGGCTTCCCCGGTGATGGATCGCCAAAGATGCTGATCCAATAGAACCACTCGCTGTACTCGTCCGGCTTTCCGGTGATCTCCAACGCATGCTCGTTCAGTCGCATGACGTCACGCGCGGTGCGATAGCCGGCCTCGCTCAGTGTTGCGCCTAGCAGAGCCAGCGCCGCCTCACGCTGATCATGCCCGAGATCGGCCAGGCAGACGCCGTGGCGCATCACCCATGGATGGATGTTGCACCACATCCGCCACGCCTCGTCATCGATGGCGAAGCACGCGGCCCGGCGTTGCTGCTCGCTCAGCGACGACAGGAACCGACGCGCTGCCTCCATCACCGGCTCAAGCGTCACGCCGCTCGGTTCAACGGCAAACAGCACCGGCGAAATTGCCCCATCGGCGGTGATACCGCGGAACGGCTCGACAAGCGCCGCTCTCGCACGCTCACCCATCGGCTTGAGACGTGGTGGCAATTCGAACGGCCGCACTGCCGGCGTCGCTTCGCGATGCCGTAGACCAACGTGGGCTGACTCTCCTGCCATGCCTGGGGTCCTCCTCCTGCCTAGTCTCCCGCCGCCGCCGTCACCCGCTCGTGCTTGCGCATCAGGAACAGCAGCAGCAACGGTGGCACCACGGTCAGCATCATCAGCCGGAAGTCGTTGTTGTAGGCAATGATCTGCGCCTGGTGATTGATCATCTGATCAAGCAACGCCGCGCCATGCTGCGTCGCGGGGTTCAGCATGTGCGAGACCGTGTCATTGCCCTGCAGCACCCGGTCGAACGGTGTGATGCCGGCGGCAATGTCGGCATGAGTACGCTGTATGCCGCGCGTCAGATAGAATGAGGTAACCGATATGCCGATGGCCGAGCCGATGTTGCGCGCCAGCGACTGCATTGATGTCGCCTCGCCGCGCAGCGCCGGCGGCAGCGTGGTATAGGCCATCACCGTCATCGGGTTGAACACCAAGCCCACGGTGAAGCCCTGAAGGATCATGGTCACCACCATCACATCCGCGGTCACGTCTGGCGTCCAGTTGCTCATTTCGTAGAGCACCCAGCCCAGCCCCAGCAGACCACATGCCATGATCTTGCGCTGGTCGACTCGCATGCCAAGTCGGGCCGCAAGGAACATTGACGCGATGATGCCGATGCCGCGCGGCGCCATCACCCAGCCAGCGGTATAAACCGGATAGCCAGCGAGGTTCTGCAAGTATGGTGCCAGCAACGCCGACGTGGACAGCATCAGCGACGAGACGCAGAAGATCATCGTGATGGCGGAGGAAAAATTGCGGTCCTTGAACAGGCCCGGCGGCAGGAACGGCCTGTCAGCGGTGAACATGTGCACGATGAACAGATAGAAAGCGAGGCCGGCAATCACCGCCTCGACGATGATCTCGCGCGAGCTGAACCAGTCGAGCTCCTGTCCGCGATCCAGCATCATCTGGAACGAACCGGCGGCCAGTCCCAGCATGGCGAAGCCATACCAGGAGAACCTCAACTGCGGCCGCGCCGGCGTCTCCTTCATAAAGAACAGGATGCCCAGCATAGCCAGGATGCCGAATGGCAGGTTGACGTAGAACACCCAGCGCCAGGAGTAGAGGTCGGTCAGATAGCCGCCAAGCGTTGGGCCGACCATTGGCCCCATTGTGACGCCCATCGAGAAGATCGCCATCGCCTGGGCGCGGCGCGAGAACGGGTAGATGTCCAGCATCGTCGCTTGCGACAAAGGTGCCAGCGCGGCACCGAACATGCCCTGCAACAGACGAAAGCCAACGAGTTGTTCCAGCGACTGCGCCGCCCCGCACAACATCGAGACGGCGGTGAAGCCGGCGATGCAGACCAGAAACAGCCTCTTGCGGCCGAAGCGGATTGCCATCCAGCCGACCGGCGCGGTCATGATCGCAGCGGCGATCACATAGGAGGTGAGCACCCAGGTGATCTCGTCGTACGACGCCGACATCGACCCCTGCATATACGGCAGCGCCACGTTGGCAATCGTCGAGTCCAGCGTCTGCATGAACATCGCCAACATGGCGGAGGCAGTGAGCAGCCCCCGGTACGGGACCCGGGTCGTGTCAGACATTGTTCCTGGACGTCAGCAATCGCGCCGATTGTGCACCTGGCCGCGCGCCAACGCTACCCATGGGTAGCGCAAAGCTGTGCCCTGGCAGCTTAAGGGCGACTCGCGCCATAATCCCAGACGTAGGCGACAGGAAGTCGTTTCGGATGCGCGCTACCAAGATCGAGTCGGTTCAGGCCTTGCGCGCCTTCGCGGCTCTCAGCGTCGCCATCCTGCATGTGCTGCACGATGCCATCCCGCTCGACCCCAGTGGCCGTATCGGGCGCTGGCACAACGCGCTGCCCTGGGCGTCAGGGGTTGACCTGTTCTTTGTCGTCTCCGGGTTCGTCATGGTCTACGCCTCGACCGATCTGTTCGGCCATCGCCGTAGTCCCGTAACGTTCATGACCAGGCGGCTGATCCGCATCGTACCGGTGTACTGGGCGGCCACCACGCTCTTTCTCGTTGTCACGCTTGCCGCACCGTCCAGCGTGAGCGAGGCAGGCTTCAGCCTTGCCGACGTGATCATGAGCTACGCATTCCTGCCGGCCAGCCGTCCGGACGGGACCATCCAGCCGATCTACAGCCTGGGCTGGACGCTCAATTACGAAATGTTCTTTTACGTTGTGTTCGCTGCCTGCGTCGTGCTGCCGCGACGCCGCGCGGTGGCGGCCGTCGCCTTGCTGCTTGGCGCAGCTATGGCAATCCACCCGCTTATCCCGCCGCAGGCCGCGGCACTCGTCTTCTGGACCGACCGCATGCTGCTCGAGTTCCTACTCGGCATGGCAGTCGCAGTCATAACGACCAGAGACGTAAGTCTGGGCATTCCGTCCCGCATCTGCCTGACCCTAGCCGCCCTGATCCTGCTGATCGCCGCACACATTGCAGGCGTTCCAAGCGGCCCGCTCGCCACCGGAGTGCCAATGAGTATTGTGGTCGCCGCTGCCGTATTGGGACGCCCGATCCGCGTGCCGAGTGTGCTGCTGCTCCTGGGCGATGCATCCTATGCACTGTACCTCGTGCATCCCTTCGCGATGCGCCCGGTGGGATTGGTTTGGCACCGTCTTCACCTCACCGGTCCGACCGCGGCTATGACATATGCCGCGGCGGCGCTGCTGCTGGCGATCATCGGAGCGATCTGCGTGCACCTGTGGTTCGAGCGCCCGGTCGGGGTATGGCTACGCTCTCGGCTACTCAACCGATCTGTTCGCCGGGCTGCTCTTCCACACGCAGCGGCCTGAAGTCTACGCCTTCACCATCGGGCAAGCGCCGTCTGACAGCGGGCGGAACGCCTCGTCCGCAGGCGTGGTACCAATCAGCTTGTAGAGATCCCACTCACCCTTGCTTTCCGACGGCTGCTTCACCTCGAACAGATAGGCTGGCGTCAGCTTCCGACCGTCCTCGCGGATCTTGCCTGACCCGAAGCAGTCGTCATCGGTCGGCATTGCCTTCATTCGCGCTACCGTCGCCGCGCCGTCGGCCTTGGCTGCTGTGGCTCCTAAGTCGGCAACCGCTTTCAGATAGTGCAGCGTGCAGGAGTAATCGCCCGCCTGCGCCATGTTCGGCCAGAGCGTCACCTTCGGCTGGATGCGCTTCTGGAACGCGCGCGTGCGCTCGTTGAGATCCCAGTAGTAGGTCTCGGACAGCCGCGTTCCCGCTGCCATCTGGATGCCGATCGAGCGGATGTCGGTGGTATAGGCAACCAGTGCGGCCAGATTCATCTTCTGCTGCACGCCAAATTCGTGTGCCTGCTTGACGATGTTGATCAGGTCGGCGCCAGCGCCGCAGATACCCAGAATCTTCGCACCCGACGCCTGCGCCTTCACCAGGAAAGCCGAGAAGTCGGTGGTTTCCGGAAACGGATAGAGCTGCGAGCCAACCACCTTGCCGCCAGCTGCCTCGACGAACCGCGTCGTATCCCGCTGGGTCGCGGTGCCGAACGCATAGTTCGGTGTGATGAAGTACCAGGTGTCACCACCTGCCTTGACCATCGCGCCACCGGTCGACTTCGCCTCCATATAGGTGTCGAACACCCAGTGCATCGAATTCGGCGTGCATGCGCTGCCGGTCACGTCCGAGCTCGCCGTGCTCGTGGCGATCATGATCTTGTTCTTTTCCTTGCACACGCCGGCCAGTGCCAGCGCGCAGGAGGTGGCCGCGACATCGATGATGATGTCCACGCCGCGCTGGTCGAACCACTCGCGCGCCAGCGACACAGCCACGTCAGGCTTGTTCTGATGGTCGGCCGACAGCACCTCGACATCGAACGCGCCGGGCGCGAACTCCTGCACCGCCTGCTTCGCACAGGCGACACCCGTAGGCCCGTTCACATCGCGATAGGGTCCCGACATGTCATTCATCACGCCGATGCGGATCACAGGTCGGGCTTGTGCGCGCAAATAACTCGGAAAGGCAGGGACGGCAGCAGTGGCGGCGATCAACGAACGACGAGAGAGCAGCATGGACGGTTCCTTACGTATGCAACGACACGATAAGGGAAGGGACGCCTGGGGCCAAACCACGGGATCTCTGCTGCCGGTGGTTGTGCGGTCTTCGGAAAATTCGCCGACGCCTCCCTGCTCACATGCACCGGTGATCGGTAGTACGTCACTACTCGAAGTCCGGTTCATTCCTTCGGTGCATAGGCACTGCTTTTCTTGATTGGCTTTGATCTGCGTCAAAGCCATGCGCCGACTCCCGCGCTTACCCTGCCAATACAAGGCGTTGGAGGATGCAATGAACAGCCGGGAAAGTGTGCACGACAGAACCATCCGGCGGCGAGCGAGACGCATGTGGCAGGAAGCAGGTGCCCCAAAGGGCCGCGAAGACGAATATGTGGAACGTGCCCGCGAGCTGCAGGCGTTCGTCGAACATCCGGCCGCTGCCCTGCTGCCAAACCCGATGATCGCCCATCCCCACCCAGAAGATCCGGTTGAGGAAGCGGAGTTGATGGAGAACCTGGGCGAATTCCCGGGCCGGAGCGACCAGGGCGATCGTGTTACTGCGCCGATGACGAAGCGGAAGGCGCGCGACTTTCTGCGCCGGCGCTGACGACTAAGGTCTCGTCGGGCTCGGCCAGTTAGGGCGGTCCAGCGGATCGAAGACGCGAGGGTGATCCATATGATCCTCCACTCCCCGTACGCCAGGGACGTTCTCGGCCACCACGACGATGGCTTGTCGCACTGTCTCGTCAGTCGCAAGGCCCCACAGATGCACCACCCGGTCAGTTACCACGGCGTTGACTGAGGACGGCGTCGCCCAAGCTTGTCGCTGCAACTCAGCGTAGAAAGCGTCGCGGATCGTTCTGTCATCGGCATCGGCCACTGGTGCCGCCAAAGCAGTGGCCAGCGCCTGCAAAAGATTTCGCCGGCTGATGATACCGACCAGCCGCTCATCGCGAACCACCGGCACTCGCTTGATATGGCGAGCCTCCAAGAGGTGGGCGACTTCGGTGATCGGCATCGCCGCATCCACCGTCACCACGTCCCGCGTCATGATCTCGCTGGCCTTCCGGCCATGGGACTTGGCGTAGTCCGCCGCCAGACGGTCGCTCGAGGTCAGCAACTCCAGCCATCGCGATGGCCGGGCCTCGGACTCCGGCTCCGTGCGGCGCAGCAGGTCGCCCTCGCTGACCATGCCGACCACGCGACCGTCTTCCACGATCGGGACGCCGCTGACGTCATTGTCCAGCATCAGCCGCACGAGTTCGGCCAGTGACGTATCAGGTCCCGCGCAGATCACGTCCGGGCTCATGACATCGATTGCGTGCATCGTAGCAGACTCCGGGTGAGCTCGACGCAATCAGCCAGGTTCACCGGTTGGCCAAGCGTCGTCACTTCAGCAGTAGGCACCGAATCATACCAACTCGCTAATTCAATTCTTTAGGAAGACAACGGCCACATCATGCCGTTCTGTTAGCTCTACCCGAATTCTCACTAAAGAATGTACGGCGGCTCCAGTTCACTTGGTATTGGCCTTGCAAAAGCGCGCCCTTACTGGCTTCGGCAAAGTAGTAACCTTTCGTCGAGGGTCCCTATTGCAAAGGGATGCGTTGCAACTCGGTTCTGTAATGAAAGATAAGTTTTGGCAAGGCGAATCCTCCAGGCGGAGGACATTGCAGCATCAAGTGGAGAATTGCATCAGTGGCGACGACCAAACCGACCATCAGTGTCGACGGTAGTTTTTCCGACTGGAGTGCTTCTGAGCGGATCGACTTTGGCGATATCACCAGCTACAGCCTCTATGCCACGGTGCAAAGCGGGTCTCTCTATTTTGACCTGAATTACACGACAGCGATTGGGCCAAACACCACGATCTGGCTCAATACCGACCTCAATGCTGCCACCGGCTATCAGATCTTT
>Ga0163163_10002864_pt1 | contig 14590 bp, 8 predicted proteins | sample S65metaG_FD_119766 | JGI IMG/M metagenome (GOLD analysis project Ga0163163, IMG submission 119766) | Switchgrass rhizosphere microbial communities from Kellogg Biological Station, Michigan, USA - S6-5 metaG | ecosystem: Host-associated > Plants > Roots > Rhizosphere > Soil | place: USA: Michigan... | reverse complement strand
TGCATTAGCGTTATTGAGCGCGATGGTAGCGCGTTTGTAATCTGTTTTGTCAACAATGCCTGCCTGGTATTGAGCATAGGCATACTTATAATTCTGTTGCAGTCGCTGTATGTCTTCATTTGCAAGCCGAACCTGTTGAAGGGAAAGCATTACACTGTAAAAGGCCTTCATAACGTCAGCGGTCACCTGAATTTTTACATCGGTGGTGTTTTGAGTGCTTCTTAGCCTGACTACTTTGGCTGTTTTAGAAGCCAGCAATACGTCGCGGTTGAAAATATTCTGGGTGAGGCTGAACTGGCCAAAGGAACTGTTATCCACACCAATTTTCACCTCGTTACCCTGGAATACGGTTGTTGGCAACTGGAAATTATGTTGAACCTGGTAAGAAAAATTGATCTGCGGATACCAGTCGGCCAACCGGCCTCTGATTGCGCGATCGGTGATGGACTCATCAATCATCGCTTGTTGTACAGACGGCTGATGGCTGAGTGCATATTGGATCACATTTTCGAGTGTGGCTTCGTGTAGAGAACTGTCATTCTGCACCGACTGGGCACCTGTCTCTAATTGCGACATCACAAAGACAAGAATAATCAGTCCACGTGCAAGAAGGGTATCCAATCTTCTGCTGAAAAGCATAAGCATTAGCGGCTATTTAGTTATTCAAAACTATAGGGTGATTGGTTTCCCAGGATAAAGATGCGACGAATGCTGATGATGAGCCGACCCAATTTGAATTTGTGTAAACTTCATCCCTGCATTGGCAAGTTCGTTGTGGCAGGGTTCCGGGAGAATTCGGGGCTTAAAGGTAGCCCTTTTTAAGTTTAGAATTGAAGCTAACACATACGATACTCCGTAGTTTTAGTGAAAAATGGCGCGAGCTTAAGCTCGTGCCATTTTTTTTGATTAGGGGCATCCCGACACGAAGCGTCGGTATGCATATCCTGAAACTCTAGCTAAGCATGGATTTCAGGTTATTAAAGCTTGTTGTCAAATTTTCAATCGGTTTAGGAGCTCCATCCTGCTCAACGAAATAGTACTTCATCCCGGCAGAACCCGATGCTGCAAAGATTCTTTTGAAATCTACAAATCCCGTTCCTACTTCAACAGGTTTTTTAGTTTCCTTGTTAATATCCTTTACGTGCCACAAGGGGAAGCGACCAGGATATTTTTTGAAGAGTTCCACGGGATCTGCGCCCGCCACAGTTGCCCAGCCCAGGTCCAGTTCACTTTTCAGTATGTCGGCTGAGGTTTGGGAAAACATGTATTCAAAAGGCGTCGTGTCGCCAACTTTTTCAAATTCATGCGTGTGATTGTGATAAGCGAAAGTTATACCGGCTTTCTTGCAGGCCTCACCCGTTTTTGCAAGAACCTCAGTTGAACTTTTCACTTCATCTGCTGTGCCTAATGCAATATTTGCACAAACAAGATAGGGGATACCCGCCTCGGCAGCGAGATCCACGATCTCCTGCATATTTTCTTTCAGGTTTTTCATTGGCGGAATGGTCATAGGTTTGCCGTCCGGCCCTGTCATGGGTCTTGCGTTAGCGGGCCTGTTAAAAGGTGTGCCGATGACATGATGACTTTGCCATGTCATGCCTGTATCTTTTACAACGGCTGCAAATTCCTTCGGCTTCATTCCATAGAATCCTCCCTTCATGCTAAAGGCGGATTCAATATTTTTATATCCAATGCTGGCGATTTGTTTCAGTGTTCCGGATACATCATTATCGATCGTCATGAATACCGTGAACAATTGAACGCCTGCGGGAGGCATTGCAAAATGTGATGCCATCTTGAATTCAGATAGGGCAGTAGGCAACATCCAACTTCCTAACGCGAATGTGCCGGATCTTTTCAAAAATTCTCTTCTGTTTGACATGATCAGTTTTTTTGATGTTAACGTGTGATTTTGGCTGTTGGATTTTGAGTTGTTACATGGCTGGTGGAGGTGGAGGTGCGATTGTATTTCTGAATTGTATCTCTACCAGCTGCATCAAAACTTTGTCCTCCCCACCATTTTGGTTTTTAGCAACAATATATATGGTGTGTCTTCCATCTGTTTCCGGCACATTGACCGTGTTGTGAGTTGCCATCATTCGACGCAATAAGTTGAAATCAAACTTGCTCGGATCAAATCTTGGCTGTGCCGCCTTTTTAGCCCCGCCGGCACCCGCAGCACCTGGTTTGGCCCCGCCTTTGGCATTAGCTTTTCCTTTATTGCCACCTGCATTTTCTAAAAACCTGGCAAAATTCATCGCCTTCACCTGCACGGTATCTGTTGTTCCCAACAATTTTCCATCTGGCGCATCAAGTCTTACCTCCAATACGCCGCCAATGGAACCAGATTGTGGCGTCGCCTGCGCGAGCACATCGATCTGTTTGATATCAGTGAGATCAATATCCTTAAATGCAATCCAGGAATTGTTGCCTTTCATTGAAAAAGTTGTACTCGGTGTCGTGAGCAACTCTGTGCCCTTTGTCATATCTGCTTTTTCCGGCGCAATGTTAGGATTGCGCAATGCGATGACTGATTCGGTAGTTAATGGTGAAACGGAAGAAGCGCCTTTGTCCACGTAAGCCGCGCGAAGCAGGTACCCGCCATTTCCATTTTCACCTGCAGGTACGGTGGGCGTAAATTTACCCTGCAAGGGATGCGTGACTATTTCAGCGGGTTTTTCCGTTGTGGAGAGAATGTATTTCACCATCTTTTCAGCATCAGGTTGTGATATGTTGGGATGCGCTGCCATCGCATGTTCACCCCAAACGCCACCACCCCCAGATATTATTTTCGCGGCAAGCTTTCCAACGGAAGCGGGATCCACTTTATATTTCTGCGAAATATCCTGAAAGCTTGGACCAACAGATTTTTTATCAATCATATGACAGGTCTTGCAATCATTTCCGCTGATCAGGTATTGACCTGCATTAAACCCTGCGAGGTCATCTGCAGCACGGTGATGTTGTGCAATGGCGATGGGATCAAATCCTTCGGGAACGTAATCAAAGTTCACCGCCACCAGGGAAGGTTGGATCTTGCCGTCCGCCACACTACCGTCTTCCCTATCACTTACTTTGATGGCATATTCCAGCGGTTGGTTGGCAAAGAAGAAAGATTTATTTCCTTTTAAGAGATCGAGGCTCACAACCGGCGGTTCATTTCCCGCCTTCAGCTCCAGGTTCTGGCTATTGCTTTCACCCTTTGTATCAGTCACGGTTAGGGTTGCCTGGTAATTACCAGGCTTATCAAGCGTAACAGAGCCATCGGCAGATGAAATGGTTTTGATGACCTGGCCGGCCGAGCTGACTTTCCATTCGTATTTGAGTGCATTCTTATCATAGGTGTCAGGATCATCGGTGCCTGCAGCAGAAAGGTTCACAGCGAAAGGAACGGCACCTGCAGTCTTATCGGCCTTAGCCACAACGGACGGTTTGCGGTTTCCGCCATTGTATTCAATTCTGACCAGGGCGGAGTTGGCATTTCCTCTGAACCAGGCTGAACCATATTCAAGAATGTACAGATCACCCTCTGGTCCGAACTTCATATCGATCGCGCTGCTGAAATTTTCATCGGGCAGAAATCTCTCCATCGATTTATAGTTGCCTTCGGGATCCATCGATACAGACATTATCCAGCCGCGCATGAAGTCAGTGATCAGCCATTTTCCTTCATAATAATCGGGAAAGGGTCGTTTGGCATTTGCAAAATCCGCCTTGCGGAAAACAGGACCACCCGTCGCGCTTCTTCCGGCACTCCCAAGCAGTGGGAAGCTGTCCGACTTAGCATAGGGATACCAGATGAAAGCTTTTTGAGGAGGTGGAAGTTCGCGTAAGCCGGTGTTATTTCGTGATTCGTTGATTGGGTGAGCAGGATCGAAATTCGTTCCCACTTTATTTGTCGCATAATCGAAGTGTGCGTAAGGAATATTGTCACCGATGAAGTAAGGCCATCCAAAAAATCCTGCCTTTCTCGCCTGGTTATATTCATCATAACCGCGAGGTCCGATGATGGAATCTTTTGAAGCATCCGGTCCGACTTCACCCCAATACAGGAAACCGGTTTTACTATCCACCGAAACGCGCCAGGGATTTCGGTTACCCATTACATATATCTCAGGCCTTGTTTTGGCCGTGCCCTTTGCAAACAGGTTTCCATCGGGAACGTCATAGGTGCCATCGTCTTGGGGATGAATGCGGAGAATTTTTCCGCGGAGGTCATTGGTATTGCCATCAGCGCGCTGATCATCCCAGCTTTCGCGGCCTGGTCTCTCGTCAAGATTTGATGTGCCTGATGCAGGATTGGCGGTATTGTTACCAACAGTCAAATAAAGATTACCCTGCATGTCGAATACCATACCTCCACCAGTGTGACAGCATACTTCGCGTTGCGTGGGAATTTCCAGGAGAATTTTTTTGGTGGAAGCAATGAGCGAGTCATCCTTCAGTTCCCAACGTGCAAGCACGTGTTTCGTATCTACCGGGTCAGCATAATAAAGATAGACCCAATGATTCTCTGCAAATTTTGGATGTGCTACAACGCCCATCAAACCTTCCTCGGCTTCGCTTACTCTGCCTTCCTTGCTGGTGTACTTGGTATTCACCGGAATGGTAGCGATAAGCTTAATCTGGTTGGTCTTGGTGTCAAATAATTTTACGCCACCTTTTCTTTCAACGATGATGATCTTCCCGTCGCTCAGGAAGCTCATCTCCATGGGTTCGTCCATGCCTTCGGTGAGAACCACTTTGGTGAAGCGGTTGTCATCCGGCTTTCCAGAAGAATCTACGGTTGCTTGTTTGTCGGGCTGCTTACAGCCGAATGCAAATAGGAGGAGGATGGCGGAGAAAAGTTTTACTCGGGACATTAACAGTCGTTTTTGATGAATAGTTGATTGGTGGCCCAGTGGACTGGAATTTATAAGTTAAAATTATTTCCTGAAACAACCATCAATGAATCTGTTAACCAGTCAATCAATGAATGGATCAACTGCACCACTGCTCCACTGGTTAACTGGTCCACTGGCCCACTGGTCCACTCGCCCACTGCTCCACCGACTCCGATCACTGCTGCATACTTTCCGATCCACTCTGACCCGTACCCATGCTCTTACGCTTGAAGAGATTTACATCCATCTTACCAAAGCGGTATGCAAAATTCAGTCTCACCATCTGCGGGTCACGGATACGGCTGTAATCCTGTATGAAGTATACACTTTCAGAATGTTGTGTATTGATCCTCGACCTAAAAATATCACTGAAGCTAAGTGTCAGAGAACCGGCGTCATTTTTCAGGAAAGTTTTCTTTACAGCTACATCAACACCCCAAAATGGTTCGATATAACCTTGTGAAGAGCTTTGTGCCTGTCCGAATCCGGGAGGTCCCATCATGCCGCCACCACTGCTAACCGTGAGGTTCGTTTTCGACTGGTAAGTGCCCGTTAATTGCACCGTAAATTTGGCTGGCAACTTGAAATTACTGCTGAATTTTCCGAACCAGCTCCACATCGCAGGCTGCGATTCCTGCACATTGTCTGTGTTGATCTTCGAATTGTAAACATTGATATTGGTAGAAATATCCCACCATTTGTTGAGGTAATTCTGAGAAGTGACTTCGGCACCACCGGAATAGCTGGAATTGGCATTAATATAAGTATTAACCAATACCGGCTCACCCGTCAGCGGATTCTCCTGCTGGTCAATGTACCTGGTGATGAGGTTATCGGTGTATCTGTAATACAACGAAGCCAGGATCGTATTGTTCTTCTTGAAGGTTTTCAGGTAAGACATTTCAAACGACTGTGTGAACTCGGGAACCAGTTCCGGGTTACCGCGTGTGATGTTCAATTTGTCGCTGTAATCCGTGTAGGGGATTAATTGAAAGAAATTGGGACGAGTCACCCTGCGGCTATAGTTCAGCGTTAGCGTTTGAGACTCGCTTAACTTTTGTGCGAGATATATGGATGGGAAAAAGCTAATAGGGTAACTGCTTTTGAACTGGTCGTGCGTGCTAAGCAATTCACCTGAATAGTTTGAACTTTCTGCCCTTAAGCCAAGTTTATAACTGAAGTTCTTGATACTGCTGCTGATAGTTGCATACGCAGCGTACACATTGTCCGTGTTTTCATAATTGCTCGTGGCGGATGCGATCAATTCATATTCGCCCGAATTCGGATCATAGATATAATTATCCTGGATATTCTTCCTGCTTCTGAGTGCAGCACGTAAACCCGCTTCCAGCTTCGTCTTCGTATTCAACGGACGCACATAGTCGGTTTGAACAACGATGTTACGATCACTACCATTTCCACTCACTCTTTGCAAATCTGTGCCAACGATGTCACCAGTTACTGATGAATAATAGTTGGTGGTGTATTGGGATGAATTGTTGTTCTTACCACCAAACATGTTCGCGTCAACTGTCCATTCTTCACCCTGGCGATTGAATGTACGCTTCATGCCGAATACAACACCACCGCCATTGAATTCCCGTTTACTTTCTGAAAGCCTTTGGCTATAGCTGGATGTTTTCCCCGTATTGTACAAGCTATCGGTGTTGATGTCGATCGTTTCTTTTGGATTAAATTCGCCATGCACACGAATGGCAGCGAGCGAAAAAGTCGTTTTGTTGTTGAGAAGATAATCAAGTCCAATCTTTCCGAATATGAATCCACCATGTGTCTTATTGTAGTTGTCCTGATAAATATGCGTCTGGGGCGTATCCAGAATATTTGTTCGGTCGGTATTACCTGTTGAAACGCCTTTCATCTGGTTGGCCATGAGGCTTGCATTGAAATTGAATTTCCCCTGGCGGAAGTTGAAATCGCCACCCGCATTGACCGCACCTCTTTTATCTACGCCTGCTCGAACGTTTCCATTGTAACCAGACTTGCGATTTTTCTTTAACACAATATTCAGAATACCGCCGCTGCCACCTGATGCATCATATTTTGCGGAAGGGTTCGTAATTACTTCAACACTTTCTATAGCATCTGCAGGAATTTGATCCAATGTCAAGGTTGTTGGTCTTCCATCCACATAGATCGTGGGAGCAGCGTTACGCACAGAAACATTTCCATCAATATCAACAGTCACAGACGGTACGTTTTTCATTACGTCCAGTGCCGTTCCACCTGCGCTTGTAATGTTTTTTTCAACATTGAAAACCTTTTTTTCGGCATCAAGTTTTATTTGCGGTTTGGTGGCAACGATGGTTACTTCCTTCAGTTGCTTTACGTCCGTCGTTAATTTGATTTTTCCCATGTCCTTATCAAAACTCGGCATGCCGCCACCAGGCATTCCACCAGGTGCGCCGGGACCACCGGGGGCGCCGGCACCGGGTTTGGACATGAATGAAATAGACTGCTCTGAAAGGGTATATCCGGTTGCACTGATTTTAAGTTTCAATTCGCCAAATACCGGCAGCTCATCCAGGTCAAATTCACCGTTTGATTTCGTGCTGGTTCCTTTTACCAGTACCTCTTTGGATTTTTTTGAAACAGTATCGAATTTCTTTTGCAGTACGATCACCGATACGTCAGAAATTGCTTTTCCTGCGCTGTCTACTATTTTTCCGAAAATATGCCCCGCGTTCATATTCATGCCACCTTTGCCGTTGGGTGCACCCGGTCCCGGAAATTGTGCCCAAACCAGGACGGGAAGCATCAGGAGAATAAACAGTCCAAATTTTTTCATAACCTTCATTTTGCCGGTCCCCATTGAGCCTTTGCCTTCATGGATCCTACTGTGATCAATTAAATGTTTCGGGTGCAAAACTAACTCGCGCCAGTGCGGCATTCAGACAAATGAGACGGGGAGGAAAAATGTTGCGATGAAGGGTAGGGTATTAGGGGATTGAGGTATTAAGGTATTGGGTTAGAAAAGAAAAAGGGTATTGAAAAATGAATTTCAATACCCCAATACCTTAATACCCTAATACCCTATTTGGGCATTTCAAACAATTTCGGATCAATCGGTTTATTCATTTCAACCTTTTTGATCAACAGCGTGAATGCGAAGCCGCCCATATCGATGGTGATGTTGTGAGGAATTACATAGCCAACATCAGTTTTCTGATAATCAGACATGGCGGTAGACACTTCAACTGTTTGACCCTGGAAGGAACCGTTGGTTACGGTTTTCGTCACATGATAAGTTGCGCTGTCCACAAAAAATGTCGTTTCAGTATTATCCTTTGACTTCATTTTGATTTTGTATGCGCCATTTTCCTTTCCAACCAGCTCAGCGGTGTTGCCTTTTTCTTTGTAACCCACGAAAGGATCACCGATTGTCAGCTGCTCCTTGTTCATCTTGTATTCTTCGTCAGATAATGGCTGAGGTGTGCTTGCGCCAGCCAGGGGATTCACCTGCCAACCTCCCGCGTCCGTGAGCACGCGAATAATTTTTTGTCCGTTGAACTCGGTTTCGTTTCTATATCCTTTACCGTTCTGTACATAAGTAATGTTCGGTGCCTCAGTGCCCATCATTTGTAATGTGCCCTCGGTGTACATAGATTTCAGCTGTGCGATCTTGTCAGCACCACCTACGGCTTGCAGGTGTTTCGCGATGATCTGATCCAGTGTGAGTGTTTGCGCCTGAACCGCTGCTGCGCTTGCCAGAATAGTAATTCCAAGAAGAAAAGACCTGAATTGTTTCATTGTTTAATATTTGAGTCGATTTATATGATTATGGTTGATAGTGAATGGGAGGAAAACTACGATAAAATAACAAGCCAAAAATATGCCATCTCATACCCAATACACAAATACCCCCAACTCAAAACTTCCCCGTGAGATTCTGCAAGCCATCCCTATAGTTGTCCCCCACAGTTAATTCCAGCTTACCCAGAAACACACTATTCTTTCGTACAGCCGTAATCGCTGAGATGGAGACGATATAAGACTTATGAATCCGGATAAAGGTTGCGGCAGGCAAAAGTTCTTCCACTGTTTTCATACTCATGCGAGTAACGATAGGATTGGGTGCGTTCTTCAAATGGAGCTTGATATAATCCTTGTAACCTTCAACCCATGTGATGTCGGCAACCACCACCTTAAGCAGACTATAGTCAGAATTGACAAAAATATAATCAGTCGCTGGGGAAGCAGGCGTACCAGCCGGCTTGTTTTTCAGTTGATGCAGCTCCAGTGCCTTGTGACAGGCCTTCACAAATCTTTCGAGCGCCACGGGCTTCACGAGATAGTCAACCACGTCCAGGTTGAAACCTTCCAGCGCGTATTTTTCATAAGCCGTGATCAGGATGAACATCGGTCTTTGCGCAAGGCTTTGAATGAATTGCAAACCCGTCAGCCCCGGCATCTGGATGTCGAGAAAGACCAGGTCAACAGATTGCTCCTGCAACACTTTCATTGCTTCCAATGGGTTTTCACAACTGGCAACCAGCTTCAAAAAGGGAACCTTGCTGATATTATCTTCCAGCAATTCTAATGCGAGAGGTTCGTCATCAATGGCAATGCACCGTAACATTAGTTGAGGTGAATTTGGAGTGAAACGATAAACCAGTCTGAATTTTTGCTGATCATGAGACTGTGTCGTTTGTCGTAAAGGAGGTTCAACCTTCTTTGCACATTCGTTAGACCGATACCACTGGTTTTGTCTTTCACTTCTTCCGTAGCATCGTTGTATTTATTTTTCACCGTGAAATGAAGGTCTTGTCCCTTTGCCTTTAACTCAATATCAATCTGCGGTTGCGTGATAAGGCCTGTGCCGTGCTTGAATGCATTTTCCACAAAGGGAATAAGCAACATCGGCTCGATCAGGTATTGGGTGTCAACATGGTTAAGACAGGTGTTTACAGTAAGTTTCTTACCAAATCGCTGTTTTTGCAGATCGATATAACTCTGAAGATATTCAATTTCTTTTTCCAGCGGAACTCTCGTTTCATCTGCCTCATAGAGCATGTATCGCATCAGCGAAGAAAGCTTAATGAGTGAGGGTTCCACCTGGTCGGGCTGCCTGCGGGAGAGTGAAACAATATTGTTCAACACATTGAACATAAAGTGCGGACTCACCTGCGATCGCAGTAGCGACAATTCTGTTTTCAGGTTTTCCCTTTCGCGCTCATTCACACGTTTATCCATTTCCATTCTATCCTTAATCAGTTGATAGGCCGTACTGGTAGCAAGGAAAAAGAGATAAATGAAAAAATTAAAGATGAGAAATTGACGCAGTTTGAAATCAGGATTGCCGAATGCAGTATAAATGGCCCAGCCCTGTAACAAGACCCAGGCAAATACCAGGGCGAGGAAGAAAGTATATAGCCAGAATTTTTTCCTGTACACCAGTTTTGGAATCAGCACAAAGGCGTTGAGATAGAAAAATCCCATCCAGCCAAGGTCCATGATGATCGAAAAAATGGCTGAAAATTTTTCTTTCCTGGCGTCTTCCGGCCTGGTGTTTTCGTGGGGGCCGCGCAGAAGATAAGGAAGCGTAAAAAAGATTGCCCAAGCCGCCACGTGCAGCATCACAACCGTCCACTTTCTTGAATACCAGGGGGTCTTCATGTATGCAAAATAGCAACTAAATCAGGGTTCCGGGGGAAAGTTGCGATGTAACTGGAAAAGTTGGATACGTAGGGATATAGTTAAACAGTGGCCAGTGGGCCAGCGGGCCAGGTTGATTAGGTTAACTGGGTTAATTGGGTTAATTGTTTTTGCTACTGGTTAACTGGCCCGCCCAATTTTTTGTTACTGGTTAACTGGTCCACTGGCCCACTCAATCAACCTAAGCAACCTTACTAACCAACATGAATTTAAATAGTCAATAAAAAACTAGTTCCCTCCCCCTCAACACTCTGTACCTGGATATTGCCACGGTGAAGCATCATGATTTGCTTGCATAAGCTCAAACCGATACCACTTCCACTTTTTTTAGTGCTGAAGAAAGGAATGAAAATTTTGTCGAGCAATTCCGGCGGCATACCCATACCATTATCGGCCACGCGCACGCCAACTTTATAATTCGGCAGTTCTCCAGCAGAGAGCGTAATTCGCGGATCCGGGCGATCTTTCACAGCCTCCATGGCGTTCACCACCAGGTTGATCAATACCTGTTCAATGAGATTGGTATCGACCATCACGGCGAGATCAGGATCCTTTAAGATGATTTCGAGCTCTATATTTTTTTGCTGCAAGGTAGGCTGCATCAGCTGGTGCAGGTTCTCAAAAAGATCCCGCACATAGGCCTTTTTCAGATTTGGATTGGTGATTTTGTTGAGGTTGCGATAAGTCTCCGCAAATTTCAAAAGCCCTTCACTCCGGCGCTTAATCGTTTCGATCCCCAGCTCCAAATCCTCTACAGTTGTGGGTTGTGAGTTCAGGTGCCCCACAGCGTTATTTAACCTGTTTTTGAGCGTATCTGCCAGCGACGAGATAGGGGCGATGGAATTCATGATCTCGTGTGTCATTACGCTCAACAATTTCTGCCATGCTTTCGCTTCGTTCTCATCCAATGCCTCATTCACGTTTTGAAAAGCGATCAACTTGAATACCTTGCCCTCGGTTTGGAACGCCGTTGCTGATAATAATGTTTTGAATGAATCCCTGTCGCGTGTAATGGAAACCACTTTATTTTCGCCCGGTCGCAGGATCAGGAGTTCATGGTAGAGATGTTGTTCTCTTCTTTCCAGCGAATGAACTGTTTTCAAATAAGGCACACCTACCATTCTCTTCAAAGTTTCATTCATCCAAACTACTTCGCCAGTTTGCGATTCATAAGAAAGGATGCCCGTATCTACCAGCTCCAAAATTTTTTGAAGATACTGGTATTGCGTTTCCCTTTCCTTACTGATTACCTTAAACGTGGTATTGATTTCATTGAATCCCTTGCGAAGTGGCTGCAATTCAAGAGGGGCCTGCTTAACATCAAAATAGCGCGAGAAGTCACGGTAGTGTACAGATTCCACAAACTGGTCAACCTCATCCTGCGCTTTCTTGTGAAATCGATAAAAGTCTACCAGTTGTCCAAGGATCACTGGCGTAGCCAGCACCAGGTAAACGTATTGCTGCTTCACCAACAAAAATGCAGTAATGCTCAGGGTGATAAAAAGAAACACGACCCTGATCAGGATTCGCCACTGGTACTGTTTAAATATCATATTTGCTTAATCGGCGATAGAGCGCCGTGCGGGTCAGGCCCAATTCCTTTGCGGCCTTGGTGATATTACCGTTGTGCTTCTCTATCACCCGCAAGATGGTATTTTTTTCGATAGTACTCAGCCTCAATTCTTCCGGCTCGTCGTCAAGCACGGGAGCGGCCTCGATAGGTGAGAAAATGAGGTCCCGTGCTTCCAGGGTATCATTTTCAGCCATAATCAGGGCTCTTTCTATGGTGTATTGTAGTTCCCGAACGTTACCGGGGTAGTGGTAATTCTTTAGCTTCTCCAGGGCCTTCGAATCGAAGTGGATTGAAGGTTTCAGGTATTTTTGAGCATAAATTCCCGCAAAATGCTTGGCCAGCAAGAGAATATCGTCGCCGCGCCTTCTCAGTGGTGGCATCGTGATTTCAACCGTATTGATCCGATAAATTAAATCCTTACGGAAACGGTTCTCATTCGCCAGTTCCGTAAGGGGCAAATTGGTGGCACAAATCAACCTGATATCGATCGGTTGGGCCTGGTTGGTCCCGAGCGGCGTTACCTGCCTGTTTTGCAATACTGACAACAGTTTGGCCTGCTGATGAAGTGAGATGTTTCCGATTTCGTCGAGGAACAGGGTGCCTCCATTGGCGGCTTCAAATCTTCCCACGCGATCCTCACGTGCATCGGTAAACGCACCTTTCTTATGTCCGAACAATTCAGATTCAAAAAGCGTTTCGGTGAGTGCACCAACGTCAACCTTTACGAATGGTTTTTGCGCACGCAGTGACTGCTCGTGAATAGCTTTTGCGATGAGATCCTTGCCGGTGCCGTTTTCACCCAAAATCAAAATGTTCGCGTCAGTCGGCGCGATCTTTTCGATCTTATAAAAGATCTCCATCATGATTTCTGAATCACCAAGGAGGCTTGAACCAATCAATGTGTCTTTGGAACTTATGCTGGGAACGCCGGTTCTACCGGTGCCCTTGTTTCGGAGTGCCTCTTTAATTGTGTCGATAAGTCGTTCATTATGCCAGGGTTTCACCACAAAATCGGCCGCTCCTTCTTTCAGGGAACGTACGGCCAGATCAATGTCGCCATAGGCGGTAATCATGATCACTGCGGCTTCCGAACCAAATTCCTTGATTTTCTTTAGCCAGAAGAAGCCTTCATTGCCCGTATTAATGGAGCTGGTGAAGTTCATATCCAGCAAAATCGCGTCGTAGGCCTTGGCTGACAATAGAGAACGAAGGTTTTCCGGATTTTTTTCTGTTACCACCTCTTTGGCTTCAGTCTTCAATAAAAGTCTCACCGCTGTGAGCACATCCGGGTCGTCATCAATCACTAAGATGGCTGCATTCTTTAATACCATAAATTTTTAATCCTGATTATGCAACATTTGACTGCTGCAAGTATACCATAATTACAAGGCGGTGGCAATTAATTTTTTAGAAAACAGCAGTGTCCGGTGGCTGTATCGAAACCGGACACAAGTTGTATCGCTAAGGAACATGTTCTGGAGATAGGCCTCAGCAACTAATTGTAAACCAGTTTATTTTGAGTGTGGCATATTCTTATAGGCAGATAGGCATCGTTAATTATCATGTTGTTGATCTAAAGTCGCCCGGGCGAAAATTCCGGGTGGCTTTTTTAAAGAATCAAAGGAAAAAATCAATAAAGTGGACAGAGTCATTGCCAAAAAGAAGTGGACAACCAAAAGAATCCTTACCATCGCCGGCATCGTGGGCATCGTAGCGCTCATTGCCGGGAGCTATTATTTCACATCCGGGAAAAGCAGGTTAAATGTTGAGACCGACCGGATCACCATCAGCGAGGTAAAAAAGGGAGTTTTCAAAGATGTTATCCCGGTAAATGGAGTGGTACTTCCAATCACTTCCATATACCTGGATGCAATTGAAGGAGGAAGGGTAGAGGAAAAGTTTGTGGAAGACGGAACGATCATGAAGGCTGGCCAACCCATCCTCAGGCTTTCAAACACGGACCTGGCGCTCAGCCTCGTGAACCAGGAGACGCAGGTGTATAACCTGTTGACCCAAATGACGATCGCTCGAAATGCGGCGCAACAAAACACGGTGACGAAGTTGAATCAGATGACCGACGTTGACAATCAGCTGAAAGAAGCAGAGCGTATATATGAATTGGACAAGAAACTGTACGGGCAAAAGGTGATTGGTTCGCAGGAATTCAAACAGGCTGAGAACAATTATAATTACCAGTTGCAGAAGAAGAAGCTGACTGAACAGATCCTTTCTCAGGACTCTGTTACAACGCGCCAGAGTCTGGAGCAGGCCAAGCAGCTGTATGAAGGTTCTCAGAATGCATTGCAACTGACGCGTAAAAAAGTAGGTGACCTGATTGTGCGCTCGCCAATCGATGGCCAGCTCACTTCACTGGATGTTGAAATTGGTCAGAATAAAAATAAGGGTGAAAGACTCGGACAAATCGACGTATTGACAGGATTTAAAGTAAGAGTAGATATTG
>Ga0163163_10002862_pt1 | contig 14590 bp, 15 predicted proteins | sample S65metaG_FD_119766 | JGI IMG/M metagenome (GOLD analysis project Ga0163163, IMG submission 119766) | Switchgrass rhizosphere microbial communities from Kellogg Biological Station, Michigan, USA - S6-5 metaG | ecosystem: Host-associated > Plants > Roots > Rhizosphere > Soil | place: USA... | reverse complement strand
TTCAGTGAAAAACGGCTGACCCGGAGGGAACCCCTAAAGGTCTGGGAGGGAGAACTGACAGGGACTGGTCTGCGGAGTGAGCCAACTTACGAATTGTATGCGCGATTTCATGGATGTCCTCGCACCTACTATTGTAGATGATCTCTGGGCGGAGAAGGGTTCCTGACGTTAAAATCTTGTGAATCAATTATTTACGGTGATAAGGAGACGGGTTTGAAGTTGATTATGAGTCGTCGCACAGCTTCTTTTGCCCGGGTGAGCTAGAATCTCGGAGCTATGAGCACCGACCCGGTTACACCGGATTTCGCCCCGAAGCAATCGAAGGAAGAGTCAAAGAACTGGACTCCGACTCTGATCGGACTTTTCCTCGTAGTCCTGGTTGTGGCCGGCCTGGCATATTTCGGCCGGAACCGTCCAAATGCCAGCAATGAGGTCGATCCGTACGCCTCGAAGCTGCAGGTTGGGGACATCCATCCGAGTTCGGCGGACAACTTTGTGGGATCGACGGTGACTTACCTCGACCTCCAGCTGACCAACGCCGGCGACAAGACGCTGGCAGGTGGGCAGGTCCAAGTGACGTTTAAGAACTCGCTGGGGCAGATCGTTCAGACCGATACCCTGCCACTACATGTCCTGACGAAGAATGCGTTGGGCGGGTATGACGAGCCCCTGGACATTTCGTTGTCGCCACTCGGGCCGGGGCAGAGCAAGACCATCCGGTTGACGCTGGAGCATATTTCCAGCGACTGGAACCAGAGTTACCCGGACATGAAGTTTGTAAATTTGAAGACAAAGTAGAACCGAACCGATTCACCACAGAGGCACAGAGACACGGAGAATACGATTCATAAAACCACCTTTGATCGGGGTGGTTTTTGTTTTTCAAGAGCTCTGTCTCGGTCGCGAATTCGTTAAGTAAGAAATTGGGGAGCCTTTCGGCTCCCCGTTTCAAATCCTCAGGAGATTTGAGTGCAGTACCCGCGGACGAATCCGCGGGCGGTATTAATTAGCGGTCTTAGAACTTAACAACCGCTTTTTTCTTCGCCAAACGGAGTTCGGCGATCTTGTTCCCGTCAGCAGTCTTACTGGTTGTAACGGAACTGTATTCCGGAGCTGCCTTTTCTTCGGTCAAGGTGCCGCTGACAGTAGCTTTGACGTTGCCGTTCTGCGCGAAAATGACCTTTACTTCTGGACCGGTGCCATCGATGGTGACTTTGTAATCGCCGGCGGCGAGTTTGCTTCCCGCGACGGTGGCGTCGTTCGAAATGCGGATGGTTCCGCTATTGAGATCGGCTGCGAAAGCGGCGATTGCAAAGACAACCACCAGCACGACTGCGAACAGTTTCATGGTCGACTTCATGAAATACTTCCTCCTGGTCACCCAGTTATGAATTGGGGCCTGTGTATGAATTGAATTACGAATCCGCAAACTTCAATGAGTGCGGCTGCCCGACATTCGCTCTCAACTGAATACAAATCTCCCAGCTCAGAACACGAGTGTCTGCTGGTGTAATCACCAGCGCGGGGAATGTACGTCCCGCTTAGGATAGACGGGAAGAGTGGGTCAAGGTAAGCAGAAGGAACAGGTAAAGAAATATTCTTCCGGAGTCGGGACTCAAGATTTCTCTAGTAACCAAGGTGCGGGAGAATTCATTTCCAGCGGTAAAGGCTGGAAACTACACTCGAGGCGCAACAGTTTGGAAAGCGCAAACGGGGAGGATTTTGAAGCGATGAAGAAGATGAGTTTCATCGTGTGTGTCGTGTTGATTAGCCTAGCTAGCTGGGGCCAAGCGCCGGCCGTTCAGGATCATGCATCGCGGGAAGACGTGCTGAAGCTGATGAATGTGATGCGGTGTCGCGAAATGGTGAAGTCGACGATGGACGCGGCGATGGCTCAGTTGATGCCGGCGATGCACCAGAAGATGAAGCAGAAAGAACCGGATATTTCGGAAGCTGAACTCGCTGATTTCGACAAAATCATGTCGGACTATTTTAAGCAGATGCCCTTCGATGCAATGTTCGACGCCATGATTCCAGCATACGAAAAGAATCTGACCTCTAAAGAAGTTAAAGCGATGATTGATTTCTATTCATCGCCGCTTGGGCAGAGTGTTCTTGCGAAGATGCCTGCGGTGTCTGTTGACGCGATGAAAGAGATGCAGCCGATATTGCTCAAGTCCATGGAGGGTATGGATACCTACATGGAAGCGAAGATCAAAGAACTCCAGAAAAAGTATCCACACAAGAGCGAATCGAAGCCGACGACTTAATCGACACGCAATACGACTTTGCCGAAATTGCGACGCTCGAGCAGCATGCGATAAGCCTCCGCAGCTTGCTCGAGTGGGAGTACGGCGCCGACCTGTGGCTGGATTGAGCCGCTTTCAATCCATGGCTTCATTGACCGAAGTGCGGCGGCGATCAGTTCGGTCTTCGAAACCAGTTTGCTCAGCCAGAGTCCGTGGAGGCTGGTGCCCTTGATGTACAGCGAGCCGAGATTCACTTTCGGGTTCTCTCCGGTGGCTGAGCCGAAGAGAATCACACGACCCAGGAATCCGCAGCAGCGGATGCTTTTACCGGTATGCTCGCCACCGAGACCGTCGAGCACGGCGTCGACACCTTCACCGTGGGTGATCTCGGCGATACGTTCTTCGTAGTCCTCCTGTTTGTAGTTGATGGGATGAGTGAGTCCGAGTTCTCTGAGGCGCGAGATCTTCTCCTGGCTCGAAGCAGTTCCAAACATTTCCAAGCCGAGTTGTCGGCCGATCTGAACCGCGGCGGTTCCCACTCCACCCGCTGCGGCATGTATGAGGACGCGCTTCCTCGGAGTGGGACTGACCGGAGAGGAGTCGTTGATTTCGTCCTTCACGAGTCCGGCCTTCCAATAGGCAAGCCAAGCTGTCAGATAGTTCACGGGAAAAGCGGCAGCGTGCTCGAAGTCCCATTGCGAAGGAACTGGGAATAGCAGGTTGCGGGGGCTGGCAATCTGCTCCGCAAAGGCGTTCTGCTGCGAGTAGCCCATCACGCGCTCTCCCGTGGACTCGATGACGCCGGCGAATTCCCGTCCGGCGATAAATGGGGCTTCGGGGCCGCCGGGGTACTTTCCCTGAGCGGCACGAACGTCGGCGAAGTTGAGGCCTGCGGCTTGGAGGCGAACGACTACTTCATTGGGGGCTGGGATAGGTTCGGGAACGTCGCGGAGTTCGAGGGAATCGGGACCGTTGTTACCAGTGACAAGGATCGCTTTCATGGCGTGGCAAGTGTAGCAAAGGAGAGGAGTTGGGCAAGGAAAGGTGGGCGCTGGTAAAAGGGATTCTCCTACGGCCGTGCTTTGGGTCAGAAATAAGAAGAAAAAACCGGCGCCTCTTCTCCCCCGAGAATTCTTGCGCCGGTTCTTCAGTTCCCAAACACAGCAGGGAACCAAGGCCGCTCATCTATTTCCCCTTGCGGGGCGGCCGAATTGGAAGTTTCGTGTGGCAGTCCGCTTTGACCGCGAATCTGCTGGAAAGTCTGGGCCCACATCAACAATGAAGGGGACTGGGCAGACGGTCAATTGCCTTAGGTGGCACCCGGTTACCTATGAGGTGACCCCGGGCTGACTTTCTACATCGAAGGATGACTAGTAGAGGGCGGGTTGGCGTGGTATATACTCTTCCTCACTTTATGTAAGTAACCGCACCGCTTGGGGGTGCGGCGATTCCGCGGGGCAGCCGTCAGGCTCCGCCCGTACATATCCCGGCTGGAAGGCCGGTGTGACGGGGCCGTACTTTATGCGCGATCCGCGTCTTCATAATCTGTCATAGGGTTCGTGCACGGAGTGGGCCGCTTAGGAGGTCCGCTTGGATCTGGTCATCATACGGGTACTTTTCGTACTTACTGTTGTAGCAGCTTCCTATTATCTTCAACCGTTCGGGCTAACTCGGCCGATCGACTCAGCTGTCGGGTTAGTGCTCGGCGTTGCGGTCATTCTTTTCGAGGTGCGGCTTCGCAACGTCAGCCTGAAGCGGCTGATCGGTGCGGCGATCGGCAGCATCCTCGGAATGATCGGTGCATCGCTTTTCAGCATCGTGATCCGCAATGCTGTCTCTCATCCGCAAATTCAATCCTTCCTGCAATTGTTCATCATGCTACTGATGGCTTATGTCGGCCTGATCGTAGGCGCGGCAAAGGGCGATCTGCTTAACTTGACGGCGCTGGGCGGAATCTTCGGGGGCGAGAAGTCTACGAAGAAGAGTTACAAGATCCTCGACACCAGCGTCATTATCGATGGCCGCATTGCTGACATCGCGGAAACCGGGTTCCTGGACGGCATTCTCACAATCCCTTCCTTCGTACTCCGCGAACTTCAATTGGTAGCTGACTCCGCCGATTCGCTCAAACGGAACCGCGGGCGGCGCGGTCTGGACATTTTGCAGCGCATTCAGAAAATCACGACTTTGCAGGTGCAGATCGTCGAAGACGATTTTCCGGCGGTTCGTGAAGTCGACATGAAGTTGATCGAGCTTGCGAAGGTGTATGAAGGCAAGATCGTGACCAACGACTTCAACCTCAACAAAGTCGCTCAACTCCACGGCGTAGCGGTGCTCAACATCAACGAACTGGCGAACTCGCTGAAGCCGATCGTGCTGCCAGGCGAGATCATGAAGGTCTTCATTCTTAAAGAAGGTAAAGAGTACAACCAGGGCGTCGCGTACCTTGATGACGGCACGATGGTTGTGGTGGACAATGCGCGCAAGATGATCGGGAAGACGGTAGATATCTCGGTCACTTCGGTGTTGCAAACTACGGCCGGGAAGATGATCTTCGGCAAGTTCGACGAGCGTGGTTCTTCGATGCCTCGTCCCGAAGCGCGTCCGCCGGACATGCGGAAGAGCAACCCCCAACCTGCCGGAGTACAGCAGGAGAACGGGACGACAGTTCCTCCTGGTTCAGCCATTACTGGTGGGCAGTAACCGCACCTAATAAGGGCCCGGGATTGGCCTGGGCCCTAAACTCTGCCTCAAGTTTGAACTCGATCAAACTCGACCTGTATACTTTCCACCCCTTATGAAGGTAATCGTAATTATTCCCGCTGCCGGACTCGGTACGCGCATGGCATCGTCGAGTGCGACTGCGCAGGGCAAGGCTCCCTCGAAGCAATTCCTTACCATCGCTGACGCGCCAATCCTTGTCCATACGTTGCGTAAATTTACAGGTTGCGAACAGGTAGACGAGATCTACATCGCGATGCGCCCTCAGGAGGCTGAAGGATTCATTTCAGATCTCGCTGACTTTGGCATCGATCCAAAACGGGTTCGAGTGGCAGAGGGCGGTGAGCATCGGCAGCAGTCAGTGGCTAATGCGCTGAACGCAGTAAAGGCAGACGCGGATGACATCGTTCTCGTGCACGACGGAGTGCGCCCGTTTGTGGAGCGCGAAACGATTGTCGGAATGATAGAAGCGGTTAAGAAGCACGGAGCGGCAATAGCCGGCATGCCGGCCGTCGACACGATCAAGCAGGTCGAGCGTACGGCGGATGGGGCGATCATCCGGGCTACCATCCCGCGCGAGGTCCTGGTTCAGGCGCAAACACCGCAAGGGTTTCGATACGGAGTTCTCAAAGAAGCGTTCGACGAAGCGGAGCGCGAAGGGTTTTTGGGAACCGACGAAGCGTCGTTGCTCGAACGAGCGGGAAAAGATGTGTACGTAGTAATGGGCTCGCCTAGAAATATCAAAATAACGACACCGAATGATTTGGAATTGGCGGAGTTCTATTTAGGACAGGAAAAGGCGAAGAGCTAACCGCGATCTTCGCGGAACGATGCAGCCAATAAAGCCGATGAGAATTGGATACGGTTTCGACTCACATGAGTTTGTTGCTGGGGTTCCGCTGCGAATTGGTGGCGTCACGATTCCCCACAGCCTTGGCCTGTCTGGACACTCGGACGGCGACGTTCTGCTGCATGCCATCACGGATGCCCTGCTTGGGGCGGTAGCAGCGGGAGATATTGGAGCGTACTTTCCGCCGAGCGATCCCAAGTGGAAGGGAGCAAACTCGGTCATCTTCATCCAAGAGGCGATGAAGCATATTGATGAGGCGGGTTATCGTGTGCTCAATGTGGATAGTTCGTTGGTACTGAGCGCCCCCAAGATCGGACCACATGCGTCGGCGATCCAAGCGAGGATCGCTGAATTATTGAACATTGAAGCGAATTGTGTGGGAGTGAAAGCGAAGACGCCCGAGGGCTTGAATTTGGAGCATACCGCTGTCGCTCACGTGGTCGTCTTGCTCGCGAAGCGTTAAGTCTGCTCGTGCCTCGTCGGGTCCGATCAGGATCTACTGCTTGCGTTCTGCTGCTATGCGCTCGCCCTTCAGGTGAGCCGTCAGGATTCGGACGATCATTCCATCAAACTGGGTTCCGCTCTTGGACTCCATCTCTTTAGCGGCTTCCGCAGGCTGCAACGCCTGGGAATACGGTCGCTCGGTCGTCATATTTACAAATGAATCGGCGACCGCAATGATGCGCGCTCCCAGCGGGATGTGATCGCCTTTCAGGCCTTCGGGATAGCCGCTTCCGTCGAAACGCTCGTGATGATGTTTTACGTACTGGCGCAGGCGTTCGCTTCCATGCAGCGTTTCGACGATCTGTGCGCCAACGATCGGGTGGACCTTGACCAGATGGAATTCGTCCTCTGCCAACCGGTCAATCTTGTTGAGCAGCTTTGGTGGCAGCACGATCTTGCCGACGTCATGAACGCTAGCCGCGAAGACAATCTTGTCGACCTCTTCCTTATCCAGGCCCAACTCCTGCGCAATCACGCGAGCGTAGAAAGCGACGCCGCTGCTGTGCGATGTGGAGTTCATCTCCCGCGTTTCCACTGCGTGTGCCAGAGAGCGAATCGCTTCGGACATGGCTTCGGTCGCGGCTTGCTCCTCCATGCCAGAGCACATCCTGCGAAGGTTCGACATCAATTCGGTCAGATGGTCGGAGTTTGTGTCATCGCGGTGCAGGAAGCCCTCAACATAGGAGTTGATCTGCTGCCGCTGCATCATCGAGTTTTCGCTCTCGCTCACCTCTTCGGCGGTCGAAACACGATTGCCGCCGGCGTGTTTTGAAACGTACATGCCGGCGTCGGCTACGCGAACAATGTCTTCCGTGGACGATCCGTGCAGCGGGAAGCTAGCGACACCGAAGCTGCCGGTGACGTGGCGCTCGCTCAGCATGGGGTCGGTGGCCATCCACAGTCGCAGGCGCTCAGAGAGTGTGAGGGCCTGCTCAACACCAGTTTCCGGCATGAGGATAACGAATTCGTCTCCACCATAGCGGGCGACTACGTTCGACTGCCGGCATTTCTGTTCGAGAAGGCGTCCGACGCGCGCGAGTACCAAGTCACCTTCGAGGTGACCCTCGGTATCGTTTACTTCCTTGAACTTATCCAGATCGATGAGCACGACCGAGAACGGACGTCCGGAACGCGATGCGCGCTTCCATTCCTGGGCGAGTGCCTCGAGGAAGAAGCGGCGCGTCTTGAGACCGGTGAGCGCATCGGTGATCGACTGGTGCTGCATCTTCTGGAATATGAAAGCATTGTGGAGCGCGGTTGAGAGCAAGTCGCCGACAGTACGGAGCAGTAACACATCCTGAATAGAGAAAGCGCTCTCGCGGGTGCTTTCAATGTTTACGACACCAAGTAATGTGTCGCCATAGGCCAGCGGAATACAGAGTACGGATTTTGATTCTTCGAGTAGGCCAGCTTCGAAGTGGTCGCCCTGGGCGAGAGTAAATTCGCCGGAGCGAGCGACGCGACCCATCAAGCCCTCGCCGAGAGGAACGCGATTGCCGGCAAGATGACTGTTGCCACCGGCCTCGGCTTTAATCTCTAGGTCCTTGGCGGTGTAGTCGAGTATCCCGATACCGATGTACTCGAACTGGAAGTTGCGCTGGATCTCATTGACGATCTCCGGCAGCATCTCTTCCGCATTTTGGCTGCTGATAGCGCGCGTCGAAATATGATTCAGCACCGCGAGGTGCTGCGCGCGCAACTGCGCTTCGGCAAAGAGCAACGCATTTTCCAATGCAATCGCAACTTGTCCCGCGGCGGTCTGAAGTACAGCAAGGTCGCGTTCATCGAAGGCGAATTCACGGTCGCTGGACACACCGACGCAACCGGCTGTTTGCCCGCCCATGCGAAGCGGCACGCCCAGGAAGCAACGCAGATTACGGCGGCGCAGGTTGATGCCAAGCTCCGCTCGCTTTCGGTCGACTCCCGATTGAATCAACAATGGCTCGCCAGTGCGAATAACGTGGTCTGTAAGGCCCTCACCGAATCTTCGTTTGCGCTTGGGTTGAATGATCCCCTTGGCGGTTTCAAAGTCGAAGCGGAGGTTTTCGCCGTCTTCAAAGGCGACGAAGAAATTGCTCGTATCGAAGAGACGCCCGAGCTCTCGATGGATCGCTCGCAGCACTTCGTCGGGATCCAGACGCGAACTGATCGCCTGACCGATATGTGTCAGCAATTCGTATTCTTCGGTGCGGCGCTGCGATTCCCACATCAGTATGTAATTGTCGAGCGTCAGTCCGACCTGCATGTTCAGCGCGAGCAGGGTTCGCAACTGTGCTGAACTGAAGGACTCGCCCAGGTCATGCGGAATTAACAGGGCTCCAAGATGATGATTTCGGGCCTGGAGACTAACTGCGGTCATTGCCTTGACGCCTTGCTCAGAAAGCAGATTCCTTACGATGTCATTCCACTCAGGGCCATCTTGAGACTTGACGTCATGGACCACGGCGAGTCCGCCTCGTCGATAGGCCGCTTTGCAAATTGGTTCGGTGACACCTTCCTGTTCCAGGTGTCCCAGGAATTCTTTTGAGAAGCCCAGTTGGACCGAGGGCAGTATGTGGCGGTAGTCCGGGCGAACGCAGATGATCGCCTGTTCAGTCCGGGCCATGCGCATGACTCGCTGCAGCAGCTTAGTCAGCGCTGGTTCGAGCTCGTCCGTCGTGTAGAGCTTGTTAGGTTCAACTTCCAGAACGGAAAGCGCGAGGGCGTTCTCCTGCACCTGCCGACGCTCGAACTCAAACATCACGATCACCATCGAGATGCCGAGGAGCATGTGGGGTATTGGCCCCAAGACGTGCCCAAAGGAAGCGAAGTATGCTTCCAGAGTCTTGTGGAAGGGACGAATCAGGGCGAGAAGGGACCAGAACCCTGTCGAAAATGCGAGCATGCGGTAGCCGATCGAGTCTCGCCGAGTGCCTTCCTGATAGAACCGCCAGGCGGTGACCGCCAACAGGATGAAAAGCCCGATCTCGTAATCAAAAGGAACGACGACTGCGTGTGGCCCGCTGCGTTGCTGAACAAAGAGCCCAGCCCAAACTAATAGAGCAACGCCGGCTGCAATCTCCCAGGGCTTAAGGCGTGTTTTCTGCTGTAGCTCGCTGACCGGCCTGCTGCTGACGAGCAGCGTGATCACCATCGCGATGAGGAATGCGCGTGCAGCGAATAGAACGACTGCGCTCGGAAAGACCGTTACCTCTACGCCGAGGAGTGCGATGTAGATCAGGTACGCGCCCCACGCAATTTCCCAGATTCGATAGGCAGGCTCTCGGAGCTGGTGCTGGAGATAGGTAATCACCAGCAGGAACAGTGCTCCTGTGATGCCGGGAATGATTATGATTCCAGTAAGCAAACTATCCATGTCTCAGTTCCAGACGTACTTAGCCTATCTGTCGGGGGGAGCCGCGAGATTGGGCTAACTATAGGAAGTTCAAGGGATTGCGTCAATGAACCAAAGTCACTGGCGTTACTGAAGTTACCTTGATATTCCCGAGTTTGGCATTACGGAGAGCCAATTTTGAGATCAGGCGGCGGTGGCAGCCCGATGGTTACTTGCGCGGAGCAGAGAGGAAGGTAGGATTGCAAGCTATGTCACGCGTTTTCAGCTTTATTGCAGTCTTACTGGTGGCCGGTGCGGGCATGTACATCTACATGCAGCAGGCCAAGGCGGTGTCGCAGACAGGGGTTGAAGGTGGGACCGCGAATCCGAGGGCCACCATCGATCTTGCGGGCGTCAAGAATGACTTACTTCAATTTGCCCGCGCAGAACAGCAGCACTTTGCCAGCGAAGGAAAGTATGTTTCGCTCGACGAAATGCGCTCTGCTGGTGACACCGGATTGCCACGCGATAGCCGCGGTCCATTCGTCTATTCGATTGACGCAAGCGCAACGACGTTCACGGTAACAGCGACCTACAACGGCGGCGCGCTCGAAGGTGTGCCGAAGACTTTGCACGTGGGACCGGAGATGAGTATCTCGTCGGAATAGACATCGATATCGGCACAAAATCAAAAGCCCTCAGTTGAACTGAGGGCTTTAGTGTTTCCGCACTCGGCTAACCCTTGCGAGTTCGTTTGGATTTTTCGACCTTCACGTCGAACTGCATCGGGATCTTTTTTGGCGGGAAGCATTGGCGATCCGTGCACGCCTGGAATTTCAAATCACCGTGAACCCTAAAAGTTCCCTTCGGTGCGTTCTGGGCCGGACGTACGGCCGCGGTGACCTTGAATTCGCCAGAGTAGACGCTGAGCTTCGCATCCGGTGAGAACGGGAAGTTCAATTCCTGACCTTGCGGATACTTGATTCCGGAAATCATGATCTCCGTAGGTGGACTGAGCTTGACCTCGGTTGGAATCAGCAACTCATCCAGAGGCTTGTGGGAGTTGATGTGGTAGCCGCCGCCTACCTTGAAGATCATCGTTACTTGGGCGGTGTGGCCAGGAGCAACCACGACTGGAGCAGCCGATACGAAGGTGACGCTGTTGGGACCTTCCTGTGCGAAAGCGGACGTTGCGAGCAGGAGTAAACCGACGAGCAGAGTTCTTTTTTTCATCGAGCGCGATCCTTCGCTGGACGTGGAGCGCTGGCTTCACTAGTCGGACTATCGGCTTTGGAATTCAGTGCCTTCACAGCGTTGTCTTCGATTTCCTTGCGACTTACCAAGCCCAGCACATGGTCTGTGATTTTGCCATTGCGATCGATGTAGAAGGTCGTCGGCAGCATCTCTACTCCACCGTAGAGATCAGAGGTCTCTTCTTTGCCGAGCAGCACCGGGTAGTTCATCTTCATCTCCTGTGCAAAGCTCGCAATGTCCTTGTCGCTGGCGTCGTCGAGGGCTACCCCGATCACTTCCAATCCTTGATCGCGGTACTTATCCGCGAGGGCCTCGAACCAGGGAATTTCGGTCTTGCAAGGCGGGCACCAGGTCGCCCAGAAATTCAGTACGACTGCCTTGCCACGATAATCAGATAACTTCACCGTCTTGCCATTTACGTCTTTCAGAGCGAAGTCTGGGGCAGTGTGCCCCTTAGCATCTCCAGCGACACCGCTGGTCCGATGCTTGAGGAACCGAGGTGCTGTCACCATGATGACGACAACGATGGCCAATAGCCCGAGTATCCAAGTATTTCTTTTCACAATAACTCTGCCCTATCCTGATAACTCATTAAAGCGCGAATCTATTCAAAAATCCCAAGTAACTCGATAAACGTGTGAAATTTCCCGTTGCGATCAAGAGTCCAAAGACAATCAGGAAGACCCCGCTAATGACCTCCACTGTATGGAGATGACGGCGGAATTTCCCGTAAAACGCCAAAAACTTGTTAACACCCAGTGACGTCAACAGGAAAGGTACGGCAAGGCCCAACGAATAGACGCCAAGGAGCAGGATCCCCTTCCAAACAGTCTCCTGGGCCCCTGCAAGATATAAGACGGCGGCAAGAATCGGCCCGATGCATGGGGTCCACCCAAAAGCGAAGGCGAAGCCTATCACAAATGCGCCGATTGGCCCTGCGCCACCCTTAACTCCGTGGAGTCGTTTGTCCGAATACAGAGCGTTTATTTTGAAGAGCCCAGTCAGGTGTAGACCGAAGATGAAGACGACAATGCCGGCAATGATGGAAAGCTCTCTATGATAGCGATGCGTCAGTTGTCCGAAGCCTGTGGCGACTGCACCGAGAGAGATAAAGACGACGCTGAAGCCAAGGATGAAAGTTAGCGAATTGATCATCACAGACCGCAGCAACTTGCGATCCGCTTCCTGAAGCGTTTCGACGCTCGCACCGGAGATCAATGAAATATATCCGGGCACTAACGGTAATACGCACGGCGACAGGAAAGAGATAATTCCGGCGAGAAATGCGGCGATGGGTAGCGGCAGGCTGTGCATTAGGTAGCTATTCTAGCTGAGTACCGCGAAAAGCCCGATGAATCGTACGTTTCCGGAGTAGACAGTCCTTATACGTAAGATGTCCAAAGGGCCGCTTTCGATACAAATTGGCTATTTACGCAGCCCGGTCCAGTCCTCAGAAATGACGATCGAGTTCCCCGGATTTTGAGGATCGTACTTCACGCTCGTCGGTAGTCCCAAGCGGCAGGAGTGGAGATCGACGAGGTGCCGCAGCCAGGTAACATCCTGCGAGCACTCGTAGGAGACTCCAGCGACGTCGTACTGATAAACAACGAGCTGCGCCTCCGGATGTTCCGGTGTGGGCTCGACTTCATGGACATCAATGACGGTGCCGTCGGTAATGCGGCCGCCAACACTGATGCGAGTACGCCGCTCACGCTCTTTCTGATCGGGCGACTTGCGCGCTTTACGATTTATGAATGCTGCGCCGAGGGCGATGAGGGCCAGGCCCCCGGCTGCTACTGGTACCAGACGAAGTGCGTTCATGTTTTCTTGATTGCCGGACCAATCCGGATGCGAATTCACGGTACTACGAGCGAGTCGCCAACTGCATCGGCTGTACTACCTAGTCGGCAGCTGGGGACTCACGTTGGGACTAAGACTTTACCTTCTCCCAGTCCTTCAGGAACGCGGCAAGACCTTTGTCAGTCAGCGGATGGTTGAAGAGCATGTCGAGCACCTTCCAAGGAATCGTCGCAACATGCGATCCGGCCTTGGCTGCTTCGACCACATGCATCGGGTGACGAACAGAAGCGGTCAGAACCTGGGTTGTGAACCCGTAGTTCTTGTAGATCAGCACGATGTCACGAATCAGTTGCATGCCATCCTGGCTGATGTCGTCAACGCGCCCGATGAATGGGCTGACATAGGTCGCACCGGCCTTGGCGACCAGCAATGCCTGGTTGGGTGAGAAGCAGAGGGTCAGGTTCGTCTTGATGCCCTCTCCAGTAAGAACCTTGCAAGCTTTCACGCCTTCCCGTGTCGTTGGGAGCTTTACCACCACATTCTTATGCCATGAGGCGTATTCGCGGCCCTGCTTAAGCATACCGTCCTTGTCGAGCGCGGTGACTTCCGTGCTGACCGGACCGTTCACGATGTTGCAGATCTGAAGGATCGTCTCTTTGAACGGCTTGCCTTCTTTGGCAATCAATGACGGATTCGTTGTGACTCCATCGAGAATGGCAAGGGCCTCCGCTTCGCGTATTTCTTCTACGTTCGCTGTATCGATAAAGAATTTCATGACTTACTCACACTCGCAATTTGAAGGATTCTACTCGTCTACTACGGGGTTTCGCAGCGTACCTATACCTTCGACGGTGACTTCTACCGTGTTACCGGCGACCAACGGTCCCACCCCGGCCGGAGTTCCTGTCGCAATAACATCTCCCGGAAGCAGGGTCATAACCTCGGCAATGTAACGAATTATTACATCTACTGGAAAGATGAAGTCTGAGGTGGTTCCGTCTTGTTTTATTTCAGAGTTCACGCGGGTCTGTACTTTCAGGCCCTTCCAAGGATCCAAGCCCACGGCAATCGCGGGTCCTATGGGACAGAATGTGTCGAAGCCCTTGGCACGGGACCATTGGCCGTCCTTCTTTTGTAGATCGCGAGCCGTGACGTCATTGACGCAGGTATAGCCGAGAATGTAATCCCGGACATCGGCGCTATCCGGCAGTTTGTGACACACCTTGCCGATCACGATTCCCAGCTCACCCTCATAGTGAACGTTCTGCGAGAGCTTCGGACGAACGATGTTCGAGCCCGGCGAAATCACAGCCGAGGGAGGCTTCAGGAATATCAATGGTTCTGCTGGAACCTCATTCCCCAATTCCTTTGCGTGCTCGCGATAGTTTCTGCCAACACAGACGATCTTGCTCAGCAGGGGAAGTGGAGTGAGAAGTGATACCTCGTCGAGTAGCCATGGACGCGACAATTCTTCGGCCTGGTCTTCAGTCGGCAAGACAATGCGGTCGGCCAGACCGGATTCGTCGGTGTGCAATTGCGGGCCGGGAAGACTATGAGTGATTCGATCCTCGCCATCGATGCTTTCGATGAGACCGTAGCGGGGACCATTATTCAAACGGAAACGGCAAAGACGCATTCGAGCTCCAGAGCAGAAAGCTAAATCACAAAAGATTCCAAAATCAAAAACTACTTACGAGACGCTGTCACTTCTTTTCCTCGGGTACGGTTTCGCTGGCCTCCTGCGAAGTTTCACTGACGTTGCCACGAACGTCGACCCCCTGAACAAAATAGTAATACGTATGTCCCGCCTCGACGTTGTCGTCGCGGAAAGCAGGAGCTTTGACCGTTTCCTTGTTCAGCGCAACGGGCTGCTGATCCTTTTCGTGGCGGTACACGGTA
>Ga0163163_10002861_pt1 | contig 14597 bp, 15 predicted proteins | sample S65metaG_FD_119766 | JGI IMG/M metagenome (GOLD analysis project Ga0163163, IMG submission 119766) | Switchgrass rhizosphere microbial communities from Kellogg Biological Station, Michigan, USA - S6-5 metaG | ecosystem: Host-associated > Plants > Roots > Rhizosphere > Soil | place: USA... | reverse complement strand
GACAGAATCGCCCAAGCGGAGATTTACAACAAGAAGTTTGGCCCACTTTGTGGGGCTTTCGCGACGAATGTCTATCTCGACAGGCTCCGCGCCCATTTCCCAGAATGGGTCGCGATATCGGCTGGAGAAAAAGACGGTCACAACTGTAGGGATAATATTGGCTTCGTTGCGGGACCGTGTTTTGAGGTCGCTCTGCGAGCTTATTTCGAAGCGCGCGCTAGCGACAGTACTGATCCGCAAGCCTGGGCTGTGGCACATGAAGCCGGGTTGAGGTGCAGTAGTTTTCCTGTTCCTCATCTGCCTCCGCCAATACCGCCAGGTCCGTAACGGTTTTGTTTTTGCACGTCCCTTGAAGTCTCCTACGTTGCTTCGAGTTTCTTTGCTCCGGAGGAGCAAAATGTTTATAGGCATCCCAGTGTAATCTAAGAAATTCAGGGCTATAGACATGCTGCTCCTCCGAAGCACTGCACGCATTGTCATCAAAAGGCCAGCCTCACGCCGCCCTTTCCGCCCTGTTCACTATGTTGCAAGTGCTCGCCAGCGAGCAGTGAGCCCTGGTGTGCAGCGGATCCTGCTAACCGTCTTCTCCTCGATTTCCCGCCGTTTTTAGCTAACTCGGACCATCCGCGTGTTCCCACCCAACTGGCATAGCCATTGCGAAGACGGTGGCACACTGAAGTATTGCCGTGATCGGCAGGAAGCGATCAGCTCAGGATTCCTGGGATGACGCCTGTGCTTCATTCCGTTCCTCCAGGCAGATCTACTCCGGGAGCGACGCAAAGATAGATAAATCAATACCAAGGAGACAACCACATGCTGAAGAAATTCTTGCAGGACGAGACCGGTGCTGAGTTGGCCGAATACGCCGTAGGCGTGGCCCTTCTCGTTGCGATCGGCATCGTCGTGTACAAGGTGCTTGGCGACGCAGTCAACACCTCAAACTCGGCGACCGGCAGCAACATTACCAACGCGAAATATCCGTAAAAAGCGCCTCCCGCGGGAGCCGGATGACCCCGGCTCCCCCCTCTATCACTCTAAGTTGAAAGGTCAACTGTTATGAACTTCAAAGAAAGTTTTCGGACTCTACTAATCGACGAGCAGGGTGCGGAGCTTGCTGAGTATGCCGTTGGCGTCGCGCTTTTAGTGGCAATCGCAGTCGTTGTCTACAAGACACTGGGAAATGCCATTAACGACAAGCAAAGCGGAACAGCAGCAAAGGTCGGAAACGCGGTGAGTGACGCCGGCTACTGAAGTCTAGTGAAGGTTCGCCACGCAAACTGTGGCGAACCGGTTTTACTACTCACCGGAGGACATCGAAGTGAACCATCTGAGAAATTTTTTGAGTGACGATCAAGGTGCGGAATTAGCGGAGTACGCCGTGGGCACAGCTATTTTGGTCGCCGTCGCCATCATCGTCTACAAAGTGCTCGGTGATGCGGTCAACGTGAAGATGAGCAAAGTAGCAAACGAAGTTCAAAAATAAATTCTCGTTCGTGCGGAGAAAACCATGCCAGTGCCGCCTGAAGTCATGAAGTTACTTTTGCTCGTTCCGATGGCGATCTTCATCGTTTATTACGACGTCCGCTATCGACGAATTCCCAATGTCTTAGTCCTCGCCCTTCTGATTGGTGGACTCACGATCAATACGAGTTTCGGCGGCTGGCACGGCGCGCTCACAAGTCTCGAAGGATTCGGACTCGCTTTCTTGCCCATGTTTATGATCCACCTTTTTGGCGCGATGGGAGCCGGCGACGTGAAGCTGTTTGGCGCGGTCGGCGCTGTTATCGGCGTCACGATGGTCCCATTGACTTTCGTGGTCGTGGTCATGCTTGGCGCCGCGCTCGCAGTTTACACGATGCTCCGATCGGGAACCGTCTTTTCAACTCTGCATGGTGTGCTCAGGATTTTTGTAGGGATCATGCCGGGATGGGAAATGCCACGCTTCGCCATACCGCCGGATCGCAAACACACGATTCCCTACGGCGTCGCCATCATGCTTGGCAGCTTAATTTCCGCTGCCATGTTTCAGCGTTAACCGAGCCGCAGCTTTTGAGAATGGAGATAAATCATCATGCGGAATAAGCGTTTAATCATTGCTCTATTGGCAGCGGTAACCTTCGGCTTGATCGCCGCGGTTTCCGTCAAACGATATTTGTTAAGTGCGCAGACCTTCAATCGCACCAACGACGTGGTGGTAGCGAAGGTTGACATTCCGGTTGGCTCGAGGATCATCCCCGAGCAACTGCTGGTCGCACAATTTCCCGCGGATGTAACTCCTGAAGGAGCCATCTCCAAGATCGACGACCAAATAGTCGGCCGGGTCGTAGTCGCGTCCCTCTCACCACGCGATCCAGTTACGGAAGTAAAGCTCGCACCCATCGGCGCAGCAGGCGGACTCTCGTCCGTCATCCCGGAAGGGTACCGAGCTATGACTGTCAAGGTGGACGACGTCGTGGGCGTCTCCGGTTTTATCCTGCCGGGAACGCTGGTCGACGTCGTAGTCGTTATTACTCCGCCTGAGGGCAATGGCGGAGAGAAGATCTCAAAGATCGTGCTGCAAAACATCAAGGTGCTCGCAAATGGCCAGAACATCGACAAGCCAAAGAACGATCGCGAAGTCGATCGTTCGGTCCGCGCCGTCACGCTGCAAGTGACGCCAGAGCAGACAGAGAAACTCGCACTCGCTTCGAGTGAAGGCAGACTGCAATTAGTAATGCGCAACTCGGTGGACCAGGCCGACGAACAGACCACAGGCGCCAACAAGCGAACGTTGCTACTCGGCGAACGCGCCATGCTCACTCCCGCGCCCGGGATCAGCTCGACCGTAGCCACTGCGAAACCGGCGCCGAGTTCAGTCCGTCGTATCGCGCCACGTGCGGCCGCCGTAAAGGAACCGGCCGCGGTTAAGGCTGCACCGCCACCGGTCCAACGCCCGTCAGTCGAAGTGATTGAAGGCGCAAAGAAAAAGACCGTTGATTTTCCGTCGTAAGAGAGATGTCGTTTCAATTGACCACGCGCAACACATCTACTCCGAATATTGCTTTTAAGGAGAACCGAAAAATGTTGGCTCAATACCCCACTCGTTCATATTTCATCCATCTGCTGCTGGCCGCGGTCGTCACTATGAGCCTGGGCATAGTGAGTGTTCCCGCCCAGGAAACCACTTACGACGCGTCGTTCAACACCAACGTCAAGGAAGCAATTCCGATTAACGTTCTCGTGGGCCAATCACGCGTGATCAACTTCGATCGGCCGATCGGTCGGTTCTCCATCTCCAACCCGGAGATCGCGGAAGCCGTGATGGTCCGTCCCGATCAAGTGTTGGTAAACGGCAAAGCTTTCGGCCAGGTCAACTTTATCGCGTGGGAAAAGTCTGACAGCAAATTCATCGTCTTCGATGTGTTTGTGCGCGCGAATCTCTCACTCATCGACTCCCAAATGCGCGCCTTGTTCCCACGCGATGACATTCGCCTAAGCCAGGCAAACGGTTCCGTAGTGCTTTCGGGCACGGTCAGCAGTCCGGCGGTGGCGACTCAAGCTGAGAGCGTGGTCCAGGCAGCCGGCTTCAAGACCGTGAACATGCTCGCCTCACCAGTGAAGGCGGCGACGCAGGTTCAACTCCAGATTCGCGTTGCCGAAGTCAGCCGGAACAAACTGCGCGACCTCGGCACGTCCTACGTTTACCAGGGCAGCCCCGGCGTCGGCGGCTTCGCCTCGGGTGGTGGTCCAGGTTCCCTCAGCCAGGTCGCCAATGGATTGATGCAGGGTTCTTTCGCCAGCGCGATGAATATTTTTCTCATGGGTGGCAATACCCTAGCCATGATTCGCGCCATGCAGACCAACGGCGCGCTGCGTGCTTTGGCTGAGCCAAACCTGATCGCGATGGATGGCCAGACGGCGAGTTTCCTCGCCGGCGGTGAGTTCCCGATTCCGATCGTTCAGGGTGGTAACAACAACGGCGCCGTCACCATTCAGTTCAAAGAATATGGCGTTCGCTTGAACTTCAAACCGGTCATCATCGATGAAGATCACATCCGTCTCGAACTCGAACCCGAAGTTTCGACGATCGACTTCGCCAACGGCGTGAGATTCCAGGGTTTCGTCGTTCCCGCCCTTCGCACTCGCCGAGCCCACACGGGTGTCGAGTTGCGCGATGGCCAGAGCTTTGCGCTCGCCGGTCTGCTCGACAACAGCGAAACACGTTCACTCTCGAAAGTACCCGTCCTCGGCGACGTTCCCATACTCGGCAACCTGTTCAAGTCAACTCAGTTTCAGAAACAGGAAACCGAACTCGTGTTCATCGTCACTGCCGATCTCGTGAAGCCAGTCAATCGCGACGACCTTCCGAACATGCGTGGTATCGATGGTCTGAAGAATGGTTCACCACTCGGAATCGAACCGAAGGGTGAAGGCATCTCCGGCGCAAGTGGATTCTCAACTGGTTCCGGCACGGTCGCGCCCGCCGCACAACCAGAAGCGCCGAAGAAGACGACGCCACCATCCGGAGACGGAACGGCAAAGACCGAAGACAAAACGAAACCGGCCCCGACCAGCGCGGCCACGAAGCTCACGCCGTAGGAGGGTTGACCCTCTTAACCGACCAGCGTGGGTCTGCTGAATGAGGGTGGTAATCAGGTTCGCACTTGGTTATCACCCCGTGGCGCAAAGGGAGCACCAACAGATCAAGGAGTGAGGCAATGCGACGGAAACATCATTCAAGAGCTTTGAAGCGCAAGAGCGAACGCGGAAGCGTGGTCGCCTACACTGTGCTCTCGGCGCTGTTTCTTTTTCTGGCTGTCGGCCTCGGCGTGGATCTCAGTCGTTTGTATCTGGTGAAGACGGAGTTGCAGAACGCGGCGGATGCCGGCGCGCTTGCGGGTGGTTATGCATTAGGTGAAGTAGCTGATTCGCCGAGTTCGAGAATCACGGCCGCAGTTGACCGCGCCATCACGGTGCTGAACCAGAATAAGTACAGCTTTGACAACAAGACCTTCGTCGCGGTGCAGTCGCTTTCTGCCCAGCGAGCCAATGTCACACTCGCCAAGAATCTCAATGATCCTACTTATCTCAGCGAAGGCGATGCGCAAAAGCTCTCGGATTCTGAGAAGCTGAAACTGCGCTTCATCAAAGTCCTCACGCCGTCTGTTTCGATTGCCTCATTTTTTGCTGGTCCGATCCTCGGTACACAGAACCTGAGTGCGAAAGCTACCGCAGGAATGTCTGTGCCGGGAAACGTCAGGTTTTGTCCCGCTCCCATCGCAGCCGTTGCTCCCGATCCAGGACAAAAATTTCCGGTCGGCTTTGAGTCGCACTGTCCCAGCGGTACGGCTGCATTCGATGACGATGGTGATCCGAAGACGCCCGATTGCGATCCAACCTCCGAGTTCTGCGAGAAATGTTGGTACACGATCAAGGCAGCTCCCAAAGGTAAAGACAAAACAGAAAAAATAGCTGGTCCTTCGCCGGGTAATTTCGACCTCCTCGATTGCGGTGGAGGTGGGGCGGCTGCTTTGGAAACCAACCTGGCGACCTATGGCCTTACCTGCAAGTGCGGAAATATCAGCCCGGGAGACAGCGTCAAGGTCGCAGATACAAAGACCGGTGAGAATACAGGGGCCGTCGAAAAAGGGCTGAATACACGCTTCGATATCTATTCAAATGGCGCCGGGCACCCGCAATACACCGATGCTCCCCCGGACATAAATATCAATGAGGAGACGTTGCCACTGGGCATGACCTACGACCAGTACGTGGCCGGCAGCCCAATGAAAAGACCGGAAGACCAAACGGCTGGTCACCATGGCGTAGCTGACCGGCGTGTGCTCGTCATTCCCATGATCAGTTTTTCCGACTGGCCCACGGGAGGCAGCGGCCCGGCCAAAGTTGGTTCCATGGGCGGCTTTTTCTTAAAGCGCACGGTGAATGGCAACGGCGACATCAATGCCGAGTACATCGGCAAAAAGATCGTCAACGTCGTTGGATACGATCCTAGTGGTCCAGCACCTACGAACATCACCACAATCGTCCTTTATAGATAGAAAAGGTTGAGCAGCGATGATGCGTGGAAACGTGATAATCAGGAAAGTCAGAAAACTTGTTCGCAGCGAGCGCGGCGGGGCGCTGGCGGAACTTGCCATTATGGCGCCGTTCCTCGCGTTGATGCTTGCGGTAGTTTGTGAGGTCGGTCGTTATTTTGAGAATTACACTACCCTCGCAAAGGGCACACGTGCCGCCGCTCGATATCTCTCGAATCACAGCCTGACCAAACCCGAGTTAGACAGAGCAGCGAATCTGGTTGTTTGCGGGAAGTTGGCATGCGCCGGAGGCGATGAACTGATTAAGGGCGTCGCTGGTGGCGCCGCTTTCACTGCGAGCAATGTTTGTATCGAGTCGCCGGCTGCTAAAACGATCGTCGTGCGTATCGCTCGCACCAATGATTGCGTTCCGGTAGCAAACGCGCCCGCCGGCAACCCGTACAACTATCAGCCGGTTTTTAGGATTGGCGCATTTCTGAACCAACCCAGCTTGGATCTGGCGGTGCCGATCGCTCCGCGCACGTCGATGTTCAAGTCCATTTAATACAGGCCGAACGAACGTCAAGAAGTATGACACGGAGATTTTCAAACAACGCAGAGCGCGGCTCGACGACGGCGGAATTATCCATTGTCGCGCTCGTTTTCTTCATGTTGATTGTGGGAGTGATCGAGTTTGGACGATTGCTCTACACACACAATGCTCTGACTGACGCCACCCGACGCGGTGCGCGTTATGCAGTGCTGCATGGCGCCGGCAAAGATGCCTGTGTGGCCAACGTGGTTATTTATGGAGAGGCAAACACGGATCAAGCCTCAGTCACCTGTGACCCTATCGGAGGAGCACAGCCTTTGATTAGCGGATTAACTGACAAAAATATAAAGGTTACTTACGAGGGAGCAGATCTTGATAACGATCCTTCGACGCCGCCAACTCTCTACGGCATGAACTTAGGAACTGCAACGGTAAGGATTGGCGGATCGGACGATGTGCCAAATTACCAGTTCACGTTGAGCATCCCGCTCTTTCAGCAGACCTTCAACATGCCGACGTACTCGACAACACTGACCAGCGAGAGCGCGGGAACTAAGCCTGATGATTTGTGATCTTGTTTTTATTAGTTCGTTTGGGACCGAGTCGTAAAGATAAAGTGAATTTAATCGCAATGAAACGAAATTTAACCTTCCTGGTTCTCAGCAAAGACCCCGCGGAGTCAAGGGAAATCAGCCGCGCACTGGCGGCCCATGCGGGAGCCAGTCTGCTGGCCACCACCGAAGACGCTGAACAAGTCTTCACGGAAACCTGTCGCCTTCATCCTTCGGCAGTCGTAATCAATCTCGCACACATGGGTGAGCCGGCCCTCAAGCTGGTCCATCGTATTACACACGAGTGTCCCGCTACCGCGGTCATCTGCGCTTCGCGTGAGTCGTCGCCCGATCTGATTCTGCGCAGCATGCGAACCGGCGCGCGTGATTTCATTCGCCTGCCGATCAACGACGATGAGCTGACCACCGTCATTGAGCGTACGGCAGAGTTTGCCGATGAACACATGGACGACGAGCCCAAGAAGCGTGGTCGCGCGGTCGCGGTGTTTTCAAGCAAAGGCGGTTGCGGTACCAGTTTGATCGCGACCAACCTCGCGATGACGCAGAAAACGCCGACGGTGCTCGTCGATCTCAACCTGCAATCAGGCGATCTCGAATTACTACTCGGTCTGAAACCAAAGTTCTCGCTCGCTGACGTGGTTGAAAACCGCGATCGTCTTGACGACGCGCTGCTCGCCAGTTACATCACGCCGCACTCCAAGAACGTTTCGCTGCTCGCCGCGCCCACGAAAGCGGAGAGCGCGGAAGATATCGAAGCAAAGCACATCTACGAAGTAGTCGAACTGCTGCGACAACGCTACGAAAACGTAATCATCGATCTGCCGCACAACTTTGATCCCGTGACCATCTCGGCATTGGACCACGCGGATCAGATCCTGGTGGTGTTGACGCTAGAGATTCACGCCATTCGCAGCACGCGCAGAGCGCTCGAGATATTCGATCGTCTCGGATACCCGCGCAAGAAGGTTCGTCTCATCGTCAACCGCTGGAGCAAGAACATCGATCTGAACCAGAAGCAGATCGAAGATTTTCTTGGCGAACGCGTGATCGCGTTTATCCAGAGTGACTATCGCGCCGCCGTTAATTCAATCAACCTCGGCCAGCCGTTGATCGATTCAGCACCCAGCTCGACAGTCACCAGTGATCTCTACAACCTGGCGGGTAAAGTTTTCGGTGACAAGATCGAACAACAGTCACCGACGAACGGCGGCAAACGACCTTTCAATTCCCTTTTCCGTCGTAGCTCAGCCAGCATGCAGGATTTGGGTCTGAACGCAGCCCTTGAGCGAGCGAATTTAGGCGAAGTGCAGTAAGTCAACGGCAAACAGATAACAGCGAACAAGGATTTCTTATATGGCACTACGTGAAAGATTAGTTAGAGAAAGTGGGCTGACGGGTCCTCTAAGTGAGGAAGCCATCAGCAATCAACAAGGCTTTCAGGACATGAAAGCCAGGCTCCACCGGATGCTGATCAACCGGATGGACCTGACCAAGCTGGGCCAACTCGAACCGGAGCAGCTTCATGAAGAAGTCGCGCGTCTTGCCTCGAGTCTGCTGGCGCAGGAGGACACCCCACTTTCCACTGTGGAGCGGGAGCGCTTGATCCATGAAGTCCGGCACGAACTGTTCGGACTTGGACCACTCGAACAACTGCTCGCCGATACTTCCATCTCCGACATCCTCGTCAATTCGCCTTACAACATCTACATCGAGCGTGGCGGAAAACTGGAACGCACTAATATCGAGTTCAAGGACAACGAACACCTGATGCGCGTGATCGAGCGCATCGTCTCTTCCGTCGGACGACGCATCGACGAGTCGTCGCCGATGGTGGACGCGCGTTTGAAAGATGGTTCGCGCGTCAACGCGATCATTCCGCCCCTCTCGCTTGATGGACCAGTGCTTTCGATTCGGCGTTTCGGCGCGGAACCGCTGCGCATGAGTCGCCTGTTGCAAAACCAGGCGCTCACCGCTGACATGGCCACGATGTTTGAGATGTGCGTCAATGCGAAACTCAACGTGCTGATCTCAGGCGGTACCGGTGCCGGTAAGACAACGCTGCTCAACGCGCTCTCGGCTTACATCCCATCTGATGAACGCGTCGTCACGATCGAAGATTCGGCTGAACTGCAAATGCAACAACCGCACGTCGTGCGTCTCGAAACTCGCCCGCCCAACATCGAGGGCAAAGGCGAAGTGAGCCAGCGCGACCTGGTCAAGAACGCCCTGCGTATGCGCCCCGATCGCATCGTCATCGGTGAGGTCCGCGGCGCTGAAGCAATCGACATGTTGCAGGCCATGAACACCGGTCACGACGGTTCGTTAACGACTATTCACGCGAACACCCCACGCGACGCGCTGGCTCGCCTGGAAACAATGATCCAGATGACCGGCATGCGTCTCTCTGATCGCGCGATGCGGCAACAGATCGCATCCGCGATCAACCTCGTCATCCAGGTGGCTCGCCTGACGGACGGAACTCGCAGAATCACTTCGATCTCCGAGATTACGGGCATGGAAGGCGAAACCATCACGATGCAGGAAGTTTTCATTTTCGATCGCAAGGGCGTCGACAAGGATGGAAAGGTGCTCGGACGCTTCCGTCCCACGGGTGTACGGCCGCGATTTGCTGAACGACTCAAGATCTACGGCTTGCAGTTGCCGCGCTCGTTCTTCGAGGAGGTTTAATCGGAATGTTTTTAACTCTCTTCTTTGTCTTTCTTGCGTGTTTGTTTCTGACGTACACGCTCTACCTGTTCACGTCGCGTGCATCGGATGCGAAGCGGGCACTGTTGAAGGAGCGCCTGGCGGATGCGATTCGCTCCTCAGCCCACTCGACGGACATCGACGTTCAGTTGGCTCGCCAGGAGCTGCTGAGCGAGATCCCGTGGGTCAACCGCGTACTGATCAAGATACAGGTAAGCTCCAAACTCAAACGCATGATCGATCAGGCCGACGTACACATCACCGTCATGCGTCTGGTCCTGTTCTCGTTGACTGCGGGCGTACTGGCATTCCTCGCCGTGTCGATGATCAGCACTTCGTACCTGTTGATGATCTTCGCCGCTTTTCTGGCCACTGCGCTTCCATTTCTTCACATTCACTCGAAGCGTAAAAAACGGCTCAAGAAGTTCCTGCAACTGCTTCCGGATGCACTCGACTTGATGAGTCGCGGACTTTCCGCCGGACACGCGTTCACGGAAGCCCTGCACATGGTTGCGACCGAGATGCCGGAACCCATCTCGATGGAATTTCGCAAAACTTATGAAGAACAGAATCTCGGTCTCTCCCTCAAGCTGGCGCTCGAGAACCTCGTGCAACGCGTGCCTCTGCTCGATCTGCGCATGTGCGTCACGGCGGTGATGATCCAGAGAGAGACGGGCGGCAACCTTTCCGAACTACTCGAGAAAGTCGCTTACACCATTCGCGAACGGTTCCGCATCATGGAAGACCTCAAGACCATGACGCTGAGTTCGCGCTGGTCGGCGTGGCTGCTTTGCGCGCTGCCGATTTTCCTCGCGATTTACGTGACCATCATGAACCCGAATTACATGGACGTGATGTGGCGCGATTCGCGAGGTCACAGATTGCTGGCCATCGCCGGCATCATGCAGGTGCTCGGCATGTTGATGGTCCAACGGATCATGAAGATAAGAATTTGATGCAGGTGAGATCATGTTAACGATTATTCTCGTCTCAACGTTTATTTGCATCGCGTTTCTCGTGATGGGCGTTTACTGGCTGCTCTTTAGGCCCGTTAGCGCGACCGCGCAACGTCTGAGTGAACTCGAAGATCCTCGGCAGGTAGGAATCCAGAGCATTGAAGTTAATGCGATGGAAACGCTGGCCGCGCGCATCGCCGAACCCATCAGTAAACTCGTGCCACCCTCGGCCGCCGATGCGAAGAAGCTGCAACGTGAGCTAATGCAGGCCGGGTATCGTTCGCCGTCGGCTCCCGCGGTTTATCGCGTCATGCAACTCGCATTAATGTTCATTTTCCCGTTAATGATCGTCACTTTCTGGTCCCTGTGGGGGCGGCCGATAACTGACGCGTTGATGCCGGCGCTGTTTGCATTTGGCGCGGGTTTCCTGCTGCCGCGCTTCGTTCTCAATCGCTTAATCGCGAGCCGCAAGCTGCGGATTACGTGGGGTCTTGCCGATGCGCTGGACCTGATGGTGATCTCGATGGAAGCAGGTCTCGGTCTTAACGCCGCGATGTTAAAGGTGTGCGAAGAACTGAAATCCATTCACCCCGATATCAGCACGGAATTTGAACTCGCGAACCTCGAAATCCGAGTCGGTCGCGAACGCAGCGAAGCGTTGCGCAATCTCGCCGACCGCACCGGTGTTGAAGATCTGAGCAGTCTCGTGGCCATGTTGATCCAGGCCGATCGCTTTGGTACTTCAATCGCTCGCGCGATTCGTGTGTACTCCGACAGCTTGCGCACCAAACGTCGTCAACGCGCCGAACAAGCTGCGCAGAAAGCTGCGTTCAAACTGTTACTGCCACTCGGAGCGCTGCTGTTCCCGACGATGTTCATCATTATCCTTGGTCCGGCTTTGCTCAACATCATGGACATGTTGGGCAGTGGGGTCACTTTCTAAACCAGGAGGATCCTTAAATGCTAAAGCGTTTTCTAGTTGTTGCCTCGCTCACTCTCGCACTGGTTACCAGCGCGGTGCCCATTCGTACGGTCGAGGGCGACCTCATGACGCCCGCGGAAGTCGCGATGCTCGATGCGGCTTCGAAGGACGTAAAGGATAACCAGGAAAATGGTGATAACGGTTTCGTCCGCGCCTTGAAAGCTCCCTTCAAAGCCATCGGTCGCCTCTTCGGTATTGGCGGCAAGAAAGACGAAAACAAGTTGGAGCGGCTGACCAGGAAGGACGTAAAGAAATTCGAGAGCGTCCCGACTACTAAGGTCGTCGACGCGCGCACCCCTACCGGTTTTGAAGCCACGCCGCCGGCCCAACCGACAGAGAACGCACCCGCAACTGAAACGAGTGTCGCTACTGCGCCTGACAACCTCGAACGCGGTCGCGCGTTGCTCAACAGCGGCAACCTCAACGACGCGATCGCCGTACTCTCAAACGCGGCCACCACCGATCCAAAACTGCACGAAGCTTACAGCCTGCTCGGCGTTGCATATGAAGCAAAGGGAATGCGGGATCGCGCCTTTGAGTCGTTTGCGAAAGCGCTGAAAGGCGATAAAGACAACGCCGAGTACTGGAATAATCTCGGATACCTGTACTTCAAGGATGGCGACTACGACAAGTCCGCAAAGTATCTCAAACATGCGGTCAAGCTCGCTCCAAACGTGCAGCGCTACTGGAACAACTTCGGCCTGACGCAGGCGCAACGCCGGAACTTCGACGAAGCTTACGAATGCTTCGTTCACGCGGTTGGCGAATACGAAGGCCACCTGAACGTGGCCAACAGATCGCAGGCGATGGGCTTCGACAAGACCGCCATCAAGCACCTCGAGCAGGCGCGTGCGCTGCGACCAGCGACCGCCGAGATGCTGCTGAGACTGGCAGTGCTTTACAAACGTACGGGCAATGAGGAGTTGGCAGAAGCTGCAAACAAGGATTTAGTTGCAGCTCGCTCGCAAGCCAACGCGACCAAGGAGTAGGTCCGATTAAGACTGGGCAGAAATTACTTAAAAGGAACTAACCTCGATGGGAAACCTTAGCATATTGAGCCGTTCTGAGATTGAAGGCTTAGGTCCACCTATGCTGGAGGAGTTGGCCGACTCAGGGATACACGAACAGTTTCTGTGTGACCTGGCTCTCAAGCATGTGGCGATGCTTCCCGAGCCGAACACGGCGGCTGTCGCTGACCGGCTGCATTTACCTCGCGTCCTGACGGAAGAGCTGCTTTACCATCTTTATCGTGAGAAGTTGATCGAGATGCGATTGCAGAGCGCCGTCGGTTCCACGCGTTATGCGATGCTCGATCACGGCTGGGACCGAGTCACCCGTCTCAATTCGCAAAGCGGTTATCTTGGACCAGCACCTGTTTCGCTCGCAGACTATGCCTTGATGATGCGATTGCAGGCAGTGCCTTCCAAACCCGCTTCGATCGACACGGTCCGCAACGCTTTCAAAGATCTCGTGCTGCCGGACTCGTTGCTGCAAACCCTCGGCTGCGTGATCAACTCGCGCTCTTCTCTCTTCCTGACAGGCATGCCGGGAACCGGAAAGACCGCGGTTTCCGAACGCATGAACCAGGCATTGTTTGGCTCGATCTGGATTCCTTACGCGATCGAAGTCGACGGCAACATCATCCGCATCTTCGATGCTCACTGTCATCGTCCGGCCGCTGAGCGTGAATCGATCATCGAACACGATCGACGCTGGATCGAGATCGAAAGACCATTGATCATCGTGGGCGGTGAGTTGACGCTCGACAACACGGATCTCTCCTGGTCTGAGACCGCGAAATTCTATGAAGCGCCGTTCCAGGTCAAGTCAAATGGCGGCACACTCGTCATCGACGACTTTGGCCGGCAACGCGTGGCGCCACAGGATTTGCTGAATCGCTGGATCCTGCCGCTCGAGCGACGGGTCGATTTTCTCACGCTGCACAGCGGCAAGAAGATCGAGGTACCGTTTGAACAACTCGTGGTCTTCTCGACCAATCTTGATGAGCGGGATCTGGTGGACGAAGCGTTCCTGCGACGCATGGGTTATCGCGCGCGGGTAGAGCCGCCAACGGCGGCGGCGTTCTCAGAAATCTTCCGGCGCACTGCGAGAATGCGGGGCGTCGCGATTGACGATGAATGCCTGCGTCACATCATCAAGCGTTACTCTGACGAGAACCGGATTATGAAGGGATGCGAGCCGCGTGACCTTTTGAACAAGGTCAACGACATCTGTCTCTTCGAAGGTCGTGAGTTGAAGTTGACGACTGAGCTGGTCGACCTGGCGTGGGGCAATTACTTCGGCACAGCGCATGGATTCGCTCCCGAGGCCGTGCAGTTTCGCGCCGCGTAAAAAGTAGGTAAAGCCACCAAAAGGCACAAGAAGCACAAAATGAAAAGAGTGCGGCGTAAACGGATTAACTTGTTTTCATTTGTGCTTTTTGTGCTTTTTTGTGGCTACTATTCTTTTGTAGTCAAAGCGCAACAGCAACCACCGGCGGCTGAGCCGAAGGTCAAGGGAAACATCGTCACACTCGCCGACGGTTATACCTTCGAAGCTGACGAAGTCTGGAAGCAGGGCGACGACGTCTGGTATCGCAAGGGCAACATCACGCAGCGCATTCCGCAGGCAGTAAAATCAGTCAAACCGATTCTCGCCCAACCAAAGGCAGCGCCGGCCGAGCCTGCGGCGTCTACCGAGTCGAAGACCGCCGCGAATACCGTTAATACCGAGCCGGCGAAGAAGGCCCCGGACGTCATCTGGATCAACGTGGTCGACGGCGCGCGGTTCCGTGTCGACCAGGTCGAACAAGCG
>Ga0163163_10002858_pt1 | contig 14599 bp, 5 predicted proteins | sample S65metaG_FD_119766 | JGI IMG/M metagenome (GOLD analysis project Ga0163163, IMG submission 119766) | Switchgrass rhizosphere microbial communities from Kellogg Biological Station, Michigan, USA - S6-5 metaG | ecosystem: Host-associated > Plants > Roots > Rhizosphere > Soil | place: USA: Michigan... | reverse complement strand
GATCACGTTCAAAGTAACCGAGGAAGACGCCCGGATAAGCGGCGGCCCGCCTGACAGTACTTGCCCGGCGGCGACACAACAGCCATAATCCGCTGCCATCATCGTTGCGACGGGAAATGAAACTATGGCTATGACACGACGAGAACTATTCCTGGCTCTTGGAAGCGCTGCGATCGGTTCTGCGGTGCTGAAGACTTCGGCGCAGCAGCCCGAAGCTGCAGCACAGTCGCTCGATTGGCGGCTTCACAATCTGGATCTGGCGGGCACGCGTTTTTCACCGGCGGTTCAGATCAACACCTCCAATGTCAAATCACTCACACCCCGATGGCTGTTCCAGCACGGAGTCATTGACGGAGTCAGCAATCAGACCACGCCGATCATTGTCGACGGCATGATGGTTGTGACCGATTCCCGCGGAAGCGTCTATGCCGTCGACGCCACGGATGGCCACCTGCTCTGGACCTACGATGTGACTCCTCTGCTTGGGGGCGGAAGTCCGGATGGCTACGTCTTCCGAAACCGTGGCGTCTGCTATGCGGATGGCGTCATCTATGCTGCGGGCGGCTCATTTCTGTTTTCCCTCGATGCGAAAACAGGAAAACCAATTGAATCCTTCGGAAAGAAGGGCCAGGCGAGCGTGATCCTGGACGTGTTGAGGATGAGATATCCGGACGTCAAAACCGCCATCAGTCTCGGGTACTGGTTCACCACCGCGCCTCAGGTTTACAACGGAGTCCTTTACATCGGCAGTACAAGGAGTGAAAGCCACATCCCTGGCGGTCACATGCTGGCGGTCGACGCAAAGTCGGGCAAGGTCCTATGGCACTTCAACACTGTTCCCCAGGACGAAAAGGACCAGGGTTGGGAGATTGCCGGTTCCACTTGGATCGGCGGGGAGCGCAATGGAGGAGGGATCTGGGAAACTCCCGCGATCGATCCCGAACTGGGGTTGCTTTACGTCGCCGTTGGAAATCCGTATGGCGAAAGTACGAAAAGGGCGGGAACCAATCTGTTCACTTGCGCAATCCTTGCGCTGGCTCTGGATACCGGGAAGCTCCGGTGGTACTTCCAGCAAACGCACCACGATGTCTGGGATTACGATTCGGGCGGTCCCCCGATTCTTTTCGACATGCAAGTGCGTGGTCAGAGGGTCAAAGCCGTAGCGGAGGCGAGCAAGAACGGCTACTTGTACATTTTGAATCGCGAGACAGGTCAGCCAGTTCATCCGATCAAGGAAACAGCCGTTCCGGTGAGTCCGGCGCGTCCGGAAGAACAGCCGTGGCCGACGCAGCCCATTCCTTACAAGGCAAACGGTCAGCCGATGAGTCCGGTATGTCCGATATTCCCCGTGGACATCCCGGCCGATCAGCTCGCGATACGAAAGCTGGTCCCACAGTTTTCGCCGATAGGTCCGAATCAGATCCTCGCTCCAGGGTTGGGAGGAGGCGCCAATTACGGTCCCATGTCTTACAGCCCTCGGACGGGCCTGCTCTATGTCAACGCCATCGACAGTCCGGCGAATTCACCTCGTCCCGCAAAAGGTTATTTTTCGGCTTTCGATCCCGCCACCGGGGAGCTCGTGTGGCAACAGACCTATGAAGGATACGGACAGGCTGGCTCCGTCGTGACCGCCAGCGGCCTGGTGTTTGTGGGAAGCGGCAGCAACATTGCCGGTTATTTCTTTGCGTATAACGCGAAGACCGGCCGGTTGCTCTGGAAGTTCAACACCGGCGCAGGCGTCTTCGCATCACCCGCGGTATACATGATCAACGGCGAGGAATTTATCGCAGTCGCATCGGGCGGTGGTGACAGAGGCCGAAGGGGCGGAGACTTGATTCTCAGCTTTGCACTTCCAAAATAGAAAGATTGGTTCAACTCGGGAAATCAGGGGCCTGAATTCTGCAGCTGGCAAATCACTCTCAGAGGCAAAGCTGTAGGGGCGGTCTATGACCGCCCAATCATTTTCAAGACGAGACATCGTGGGCGGTCATAGACCGCCCCTACAGCGACAGGAGCAGCTCGATGAGGCAAGTGTGTTATTGCCTCCTGTCTCGGACAGCAATTTCATGCAGTACGCGAATACTGGTTAAACCACTCGATGGTGCGGGTCCATGCCTGCGGGGCGGTCACCTTGTTGTAACGTTCCGGAGTGGCATCGTTGAAGAAGCCATGAACCGAGTTCGGCCAGATGTGACCTTCGCTCGGGACCTTGTTCTTCTTGAGTTCTGCTTCGTACGCGGGCCACGCATTGACAAGCGCGGTATCCAGTCCGCCATGGTGCACCAGGATCGCCGCCTTGATTTTCGCGATATCCGCAACCGGTGGAGCTCCGCCATAAAACGGAGCGGCTGCTGCCAGATCGGGGCCGAGCATGGTCGCCAGAGTATTGGAGACCCCGCCACCAAAGCAGAACCCCGTGACACACACCTTGCCGCTGGACAGCGCATGGCTCTTCAGCCATTGGGCACAAGCGATAAAATCCTGGGTCAGCTTCGGCTTGTCGATCTTGTTAAAGAGCTGACCGCCGTTGTAGTCGTCGTTCGGATAACCTCCGACGGTTGTCAGCGCGTCCGGTGCGAAGGCGATGAAGTTCTCCAATGCGAATCGGCGTGCGACGTCTTCGGTATGCGGGTTGAGGCCGCGATTCTCGTGAACAACAAGAACAGCAGGCAATTTGGTCGGCATCGCGGTGCGCGTTTCCTGGCTGAACGGCCGGACGAAATATCCTCGGATATAGCCATTTCCATTGGGCGACGGGAGTGTTTCGTAGCTCGCCTTGATGCGCTCGTCATCCTTGCGAACCTGCTGTCCCAGGGCGTAATTCGGCATCAACCTGTCGACGATGGCGGCGGCACTCAGGCCTGCCACCGCGTACCGCGAGACCTTTTCCAGAAAGTCGCGCCGACTCACCTCGCCGTGAATGTAACGTGAATACAGCTCTACCGCTTCCGCGGGAATCTTGATCTTCTCTTCCTTCATGGAGCCTCCTTCAGCGAAAGAGCCTATCACGCCTAAGTCAGGAGGGCAGCACGATCGAGACAGCAGTCGAGATCGTGCTGGGGGTGGTTCCAGAGCGGACCATGCCCTTAAACACATTTTCAAAAGCGCGTTTCGCACTCGCGCCACTTCGTGCGATATCCGTCGGTAACGCCACCATGAGACAGGACTCGTCGAGATTTTCAAAATGCTGTCGCGAAAGATACGCGCCCACGATCTGCGCGCCAAACCGCGGTGCGGCGCGGCCGCCAGATCGCAAGGAGACGGAAGACCGAACATGCAATCCATTACGGCAGCGATCCCCGCCCGATGCACCTGCCGAAAAAAACCGCTGATGCGCCAATTGCCCCTCCTGGACAGGAGAGGTGGCTGCGCCGAAGGCGCAGACGGGGTGGTTGTTCTGGAAATTGAACAACCACCCCGGCGCTTCCCGCCACCCCTCCTGTCCAGGAGGGGCGATTCGGAGATTCCTGATTCCAGTCGAAGTGTATCGAAGCGGATAGAAGAAGCTTCGCACGTTTGCCGTATTGCGTCCGCGCTTCCCTGCAATCCGCTCGATGACACTGTGGGCGGGGGCAAATGGGGGATCTCGCTCTGCATTCTCCAATGAATTCAATGGCTTGATCCACATCGGGAGGATTCGGCCCTTCCGAGGAAATCGCCGGTGCAACCTTTATATATAGGTGCATCCGGCGTGATCATCGTCTGCCTCTGTGCAATACAGACCTGCGCTGCGGAACAGTATCGCTGACAATCCATAAAGAGGATCATGTGCTCTGGTGAATTTGCTGACGAGATAGGAGTGTCTTAAAAAATGACTTCGACGACGAAGACGATTGCGTTCTCTGTCATCTTGGCGTTGACGGCTGTATTTTTCTACAACGTCTTCACCGCCAAGTCGAACGGCAAGACCAGAGACCTGAACTTCAGCCAGTTCCTGAATGAAGTCGGCAACAAGAACGTGAAGAAGGCCACTATTCTCAATGCCGATGTTACCGGGGAGCTCGTATCCGGAGAACCATTCAAGACTGTTATTCCAGCAGACTACCCCGCGTTGTACGACATGCTTGGCGGCGTGGATGTCCGTATCGAGCATCCCGTGCAGAACCTGTGGCTGTCTGCGCTTATCAGCGGGGCCCCGTTCCTCCTGATTATCGGCTTCTGGATATTCTTCATGCGGCAGATGCAAAGCGGCGGCGGGAACAAAGCCCTGTCCTTCGGGAAAAGTCGTGCGCGGCTGATGACAGCCCAGCAGAAGAGGGTCACGTTCAAAGATGTTGCCGGTGTGGAGGAAGCCAAAGATGAATTGCAGGAGATCATCGACTTTCTGAAAGAGCCGCAGAAATTCCAGAGACTGGGCGGACGAATACCAAAAGGAGTTCTCCTGGTTGGACCTCCCGGCACGGGGAAAACGCTACTGGCGAGAGCCATTGCCGGTGAAGCCAACGTTCCCTTCTTCGCGATCAGTGGTTCGGAGTTCGTCGAAATGTTTGTCGGCGTGGGCGCATCGCGTGCACGCGACCTCTTTGAACAGGGCAAGAAGAATGCTCCCTGCATCATCTTTATCGATGAGATTGATGCGGTCGGTCGTCATCGCGGCGCAGGCCTTGGCGGCGGTCACGATGAACGCGAACAGACATTGAATCAACTGCTGGTTGAAATGGACGGATTTGAAGCGAATGAAGGCGTCATCCTTATTGCAGCCACCAATCGGCCCGACGTTCTCGATCCGGCGCTTTTGCGGCCCGGTCGATTCGATCGCCGCATTGTGGTACCGCTTCCGGACGTCCGGGGCCGCGAAGCCATTCTGTCGGTCCATGTCCGCATGATTCCGCTTTCCGACGATGTCGATATTGCCGTCATCGCCCGGAGCACTCCTGGCTTCTCCGGGGCGGATCTGGCGAGCCTGGTGAACGAAGCCGCGTTGTATGCCGCTCGAATGAGCCAGAAATCGGTTTTGCACGAAGATTTCGAATTTGCGAAGGACAAGGTCCTGATGGGAGTGGCACGAAGGTCGATGATCATCAATGACCATGAAAAGAGGGTGACGGCCTACCACGAAGCTGGACATGCAATGGTGGCCGTCCTCACCGCAGGTGCCGATCCCCTGCACAAAGTCACAATCATTCCAAGAGGCACCGCACTTGGCGTCACGCAGCAATTACCGGTGGATGACCGGCATACGTATCCCAAGGCATATCTGGAAGGACAGCTCGCTATCATGATGGGGGGGCGCCTTGCGGAGGAATTGTTTCTCGATACCATCACGACAGGCGCCGGTAACGACATCGAACAGGCGTCGGCGCTGGCCCGCAAGATGGTATGCCGTTATGGAATGTCGTCGCTGGGCCCGATGACGTTTGGAAAACAGGAAGACCAGATCTTTCTCGGGCGTGAAATCGCCCAACATCGGGACTACAGCGAAAGTACCGCAATCACAATCGACAACGAGGTTCGCAAACTCATCACCATGGGATACGAACGGGCGAAGAACATTCTCACAGAGAATCGAGATGCCTTGATTCGTATCGCCGAGTCTCTTCTCGTGCGGGAGTCTCTCAATGGGACCGAAATTCGATTTCTGATCTCCGGCCGGGCTTTGAAAGAACGCCAGATTCCCAAAACCGAAACAAAACCGGAAAATATGGTCCCTGCATCTGCCAGGAATGCACGGCCATCGCCGATTTCACCACAGGAAAAGCCGGCGCCAGCATAAGAGGCCATGAATTCTTTCGTTCTGTGAAAACTCGAAAGCCTGCCTCCACCGCCATGACTTCGGGCGGTACGGTCGCAGACATGCCATTGATTCTCTATCAGATGGTGTCTCGCCAGCGTCATCCCCGGCCGGCTTGTGATAGCGAAATACACCCACTTGTTTTCAGTGACCGGCAATCAGTGTCGGGAAAGCTTACAGGCTGGTCCTGAAACCAGCGAATTCACCTTCCCTCTCACGAGTTCCACATGCACTTTCGCTCGGAGCGTTTTTCCGATTTCGGAAGTAACAGGTTGAAATGTTTAGGTCAAACCGGATAACAGGGCCGCTCGCTACACGTGGTCAAATGGTATCAGACCTGCACTTCACTGCTTTGAAGATCGATACTCACTCCCCGAAATCAAGGAGACCAGTTATGAAAAAGCAGTGTCTGCTGTCGAGCGCTTTCCTGATCGTTATTTTTTCAGTCCATACTTATGCATCTTCTATTGTACCGGGCTTCAACACGACCTCCGATGGAAGGAACGACGACGGCACATGGACTGCGCCCGCGGGTTGCACCAATGCCTCAAACGGAGGAACCTGTGTAGGAACAGCGATTCCTTTAGGAATGACGTTGAACTTCCTGGGGGTCACCTTTTCTCAGCTGTACGTCAACACGAATGGAAATATCACGTTTGATGCTCCACTGAGCACGTTCACGCCATTCGGCCTGACTGCTGCGAACCGCGAAATCATTGCACCGTTTTTCGCTGACGTCGATACCCGGAATCCCGCAAGTGGGGTGGTTACTTTTGGAACTGGGATTTTTGACGGCCACAATGCCTTTGGCGTGAACTGGATCAATGTCGGCTATTTCAACTCGCACGTCGACAAGACCAATAGTTTTCAACTTCTTCTCGTCGATCGATCCGACACCGGCACCGGAAATTTCGATATGGTTTTCAACTATGACAATATTTCCTGGGAAACCGGTGACGCCAGTAACGGAGTCGGCGGACTCGGTGGCAACACGGCGCGCGTCGGGTTTTCCAATGGTTCCGGACTTCCCGGAACTTCATTCGAATTACCCGGTTCGGATGTGGACGGGGCCTTGTTGGACGGCGGCCCAAATGGTCTGGCCAGCCACAGCGTTAACAGCAACGTATTGGGACAATATATTTTCCCGGCCCGCAATGGCACGGTCATCACGCAAGTCCCCGAACCAAACAGTCTCGAGCTTCTTGGAACAGGATTGCTCGGTTTTGCTTTTCTAATTCGGAAATTCCGCTCGAACCGCAGCTAGTGCCTCCGAGGGTGCACCTGCGCACCCTCGGTCTTCAATCACTTCTTCAATTTTGAGAATTTTATTGGGATCGCCCCGTCTCAACCGCATTTTCATTTTTCATCAGAATCGGCATGATTTTTCCCGAACCGGCGGTGCGGTAGTAAATCTTTGATTTTTTGGCAAGGCTTTTTTTGAATGCATTGTAAGGGGTGCCGACGCCTCCTTTACTTAATGTCAGGCTAAGGCGTTTATTACTCATGATTTACCATTGATGATGCGCCTGTAAGGATTTCCGACGTTCAATAACGATCCAGCGTTCATGGCGGCCGAAATCATCGGCGACCAGATATACCGTCGACGTGGGCATTCTCACACGCCGCAAGCTCACGCCCAGATCTGTTTCGTCAGCTACACGGCAACCGAGGGTGTGCCTGGAGTATCCGATGTTCGACTGCCTGGCCGCTGGCCCGTGGCAATTCGGATCGTGTGGATCTGACCGTCGTCTTCCAGCGGAATTTCCTGTCTGGAACCTTTACCGTCGTTCTGCACGTCGAGCCGATATTCCGTTCGGCCATAACGGAAGGTGATGACGTAACCAGGCCAGTCCTCAGGTATGGCCGGCTCAATGGAAAGACGGTTGCCACGCAGCTTGAAGCCCAACACTTCTTCCAGCCATACGCGATACATCCAACCGGCGGAGCCTGTGTACCACGTCCACCCTCCGCGCCCCGGCTGGCTTTCCAGGGAGTACACATCCGCAGCGACAGCGTACGGCTCCGTGCGATATACAGCGCAATCCTCCGGCGTATGTGCATGCTCGATCGGATTCAGCATCTGCAGCACTTCGACGGCCCGCCGGCCCTCCCCCATTCGAGCAAGGGCCATCGCCACCCATAACGCGGCGTGCGTATACTGTCCGCCATTTTCTCGGACGCCCGGCGGATACCCCATGATGTAGCCGGGGTGCGGCGTTGAATGGTCGAATGGCGGAGTAAACAGCAGTACGAGCTTCTCCTTCATGCGGAGCAAATATTCCTCAACGGACTCCATGGCCTGTATCGCCCGATTGGCATCTCCTGCTCCGCTGATAACCGACCATGATTGAGGCAGCGAATCGATACGAGCTTCCTCATTCTGGCGTGACCCCAGCGGCGTCCCGTCATCGAAGTAGCCGCGCCGATACCACTCGCCATCCCAGCCTGTTTCTTCGATGGTGGCGCTCATGCTGCGAGCACGTTCGCGATACTGGTTGGCCAACTCCTGTTCGCCCCGAAGCTCGCACAGAGCGGAGAATCTCCTCCACACATCCACCAGAAACCAACCCAGCCAGACACTCTCGCCTTTTCCTTCACCACCGACGCGATTCATCCCGTCGTTCCAGTCGCCCGTGCCGATCAGAGGCAAGCCGTGCGGTCCGTAGGTCGTACCCTTGTCTATCGCCCGCCGGCAGTGTTCGAACAACGATGCGTCTTCGCCTGAAACCATCGGACTGAAGAAAGCCTCGGGCTCACCATCCTTTAACACCGGCCCATCGAGAAAAGTCGCAGTGACATTCAGGATATCCATGTCGCCGGTGATCTCCACATACTGGCATGCCACGTACGGCAGCCACAGAAGATCGTCCGAACATCGCGTGCGGACGCCCTCACCGGAAGGCAAATGCCACCAATGCTGCACGTCGCCTTCGACGAACTGGCGCGATGCGGCCCGCAGGATCATCTCGCGTGTGATTTCCGGTGCGGAATAGACAAGCGCCAGCGAATCCTGCAGCTGGTCGCGAAAACCAAACGCGCCGCTCGACTGATACAACGCTGATCTTCCCCAAATTCGGCAACTCAGCGCTTGATAGAGGAGCCATCGATTCATCATCAGATCCACGGACAGCACCGGCGTCTGGACCTGGACTGTGGTCAGGAGTCGCTCCCACCATTCGCGCGTCGCCGCGATCGCCTTTTCGACGACGGCGGGATCCCGGTAGCGGTTCACCAGAAGCCGCGCGTGCTCCGCATCCTCCGCCTGTCCGAGCATGAGGATGATCGTTTTCTCCTGCCCCGGACCGAGCTCGAATTTCGTCTGCAGCGCTCCGCATGGATCCAGACCCGCACCTGTTCGACTTGAAAGCGACACACGCCGCATTGCAGCTGGAGCTTCAGGCGAACCATTGCGGCCCAGGAATTCCGTGCGGTCGCTTGTATATGAAATGGCGTCCGGGGCAATCGCGGCGAACGCGATCCTGCGGCCGTAATCGCGATGATAGGGATTGCGCGCAAATAAAGCCCGGGAGGTCGCATCCCAGGCGCAGGTCACATGCATCTGCGTGGATTCGCGATTCGTACCGAGCACGAACTCCGAATAGACCGTGACGGACAATCGCCGCGACCGCGAAGATCTGTTCCGGATCCGCAATCGCTGGATGCGAATGGGATCTTCTTTGTCGGCCTGCACGGGCACGAATGTCATCAACGTCTGTTCCAGCGCATGACTATTGTGCTCGAATTCGGTGTATCCCTGACCGTGACGCGCCCGATAGGCATCGAGCTCCCGCACGGGCAATGGAGTGGGAGTCCAAAAGGTGCCACTCTCTTCGTCGCGAATATAAACAGCCTCAGACGAAGCGTCCGAAACCGGATCGTTATTCCATGGCGTTAAGCGATTCGATTGGCTGTTCCCATACCAGCAGCAGCCCGATCCGGATTCACTCACCAGAGATCCGAACGACGGATTCGCCATCACATTGATCCATGGCAGTGGGCTGACAGAATTCGGTCCCAGATAGATGGCGTACTCCCGGCCGTCGGATGTAAATCCACCGAAGCCATTGAAGTACGGAAGCTGAAGAAACGGCAATGGCGCCGAAGGCTGCTCGTCGGATCTCCGGATCGGGAGCAACGGCGGCAGAGGCGTTCCCTCTCCGGTAATACTGAACTGTGTGGACAGCGGTCCGCGAATCGAGCCCAGCGTTGCCTGCGCAACAGTGAGAATCAAATTGAGATCCTCTTCAGGGATTTGATCGGCTCTTCGGAGGAAGACGCCTCCCGGCTGATCCGTTCCGGTATGCAGGGAGTGCACCTCCACGAGGCGCATCAACTGGATATGCAGCGGTTGTTCGTAGCTGGCCGGTTCACGATTCAGAATGACGAGGTCGGCCTTCAGCCCGCGCAATCGCCAGTAGGTGTGAGCAACCAACACCTCACGTGCCAGCACCAGCCCCTGCGAATCGGAGACCGACACGACGGCAATCGGAAAGTCTCCCGAGATGCCATACGCCCACAACCTCGATTGTCCGAGAACATTGCGTCGCAGACGCTCTACCGGCGCCCGAAACTGGTTGTTTGGATACAGCAGGTGACTGGCGAGTTCGTCAAAGCGGAACGACGCGTCGCCATGAATGTCGAGGTATCTGTACTCGAGTTGAGCGTGCGACCACGATAGCTCAAAGGTTCGGTTGCAGATATCGGGGTCGCGATACTTCCCGATCAGGCGCATGAGCTCTTCGCGCGATTCCGCAGCGGCAGTAATAAATGTAATCTGAGTCTGTCGCCGCGGTTCAAGAGAAAGCCGTCGTTTGATCGCGAATACCGGATCCAGAACGTAGCCTGCGGTGCGTTCCGTGGCCATCACCGGGTTGCCCCAGCTGCGTGCCCGACCCAGAAAGCGCGCACGATCGGTTTCATAATCGAAAGCTCCATCAGTTGCGGGGTTTTCGATAACGAACTGCGCTACCCAGACCGGCTTCTCGTCGACAGAACGGAGCCGTCGCCATGCAATCAGGGCGTTGAGTTCGGGATGCGCCTCGGTTTGTATGAAAAGTTTGTTGAATGCCGGGTGCGCCCGATCCGTGTCGTGGGGAGCCAGACTCAATTCGGCCGCGCTGATCAATTCCAGTTTACGGGTGCGCAAACCATGGTTGGTCAGCGTCACGCGGCGAATTTCCACGTCGTCTTCCGGCGACACCGTCACTTCGACGAGAGACTCGATCCGTCGCCGACGTCGCCGGAATTCGGCACGGTCTGCGCTGAAGATGGCCGTGTAGACGGGATCTTTCACATTCAGCGGCTGATGGGTTACCGACCAGAGCTGATTGCCCTCTTCCTCGCGCAGATAGAAAAACATCCCCCAACTGTCGCGAGTCGAATCCGCACGCCAGCGCGTGATTTCGAAGTCCCGCCAGCGGCTGTAGCCTGCACCCGAATTGGTGATCATCAGGGAATACCGGCCGTTGCCGAGAAGATGAACGCGCGGAATCCGGGTGTCTTCATCGAGCACCCGGTACGGAGTCGCGGACGGCTCTGAAAGCGGACGGATCGCAACATGATCGGATGGAAGGTGGACCAGCATCGAAGGCTGCGGCGGTATCCTCTCAAACAACAACGGCTCGACAGCCTTGATCCGGCGATCGGAATGAAAGCGCTGACGCATGATGCCGCTGTTGAGCACATTGTTTATCGCCATCAGGCTCATACCCTGATGATGACCCATGTAGGTATAGACGATGACGCCACTGCCGCCCTGGCGTTCCTGCTGGCGGGAGTAATCCAGCGACTCGTAAAATCCCCTGCGTCCGTACATGCCAGCCTGCTCCAGACGCTTGAGATTCCGGATCGATGCCTCTGGCTCGACCAGCAAGGCCAGAGCTGTGGCGTAAGGCGCCACAACCAGGTCGTCTTCCAATCCACGTTTCAAGCCCAGCGAAGGAACACCGAAAGCGCGATACTGATAGATCTTGTGAATATCCAGAGCGCCGTAAGCGGATTCGGAGATTCCCCACGGGATTCCCCGCTCCTCGGCATATTCCATCTGGCATTTCACCGCTGCAGCGCAGGCGTTCTCGAGCAGGGAGTTCCGGAAGCTGCGCGTGAAAAGCAGCGGCATCAGGTACTCAAACATCGTGCCGCTCCAGGAAAGCAGCACCTGTCCGCTCGACGACGTATACGGTCGTCCCAGTGCCAGCCAGTGGTTCACGGGGACATCGCCTTTAGCGATGGCCACCAGACTGGTCAGTCGCACTTCGCTTGCGAGTAAATCGTAATGGGCCGAAAAGTTCACCGGCGCTCCCACCTGATATCCAATGGCGAAGAGGCGTCGATCGGCATCATAGAGAAATTGCATATCCATGGCCGAGGCAAGATCTTCGCTCATCTGAGCGAGGCGGCTGGCACGAGCGACGAGCGCGTCCGACGCTCCGCGTGCTTTCTCAATCTCCGTTCTCAGGTCCGCCAGCCAGGATCGGAGATGTGCCGGAAGTCGGTCCTCACGCCCGCCACTGGGAAAGATGCCAGGCAGAACGCCCGTTTCTCCAAGAGGAAGATCGCCGCAGGGAGGGAGTTCCCGAAGCAGCCGACGGCGCTCCGTTATGGCATCTTCTCCCAACGGACGAAGGAACTCGTCTGGAGGAGACGACAGAACATCCGCCCATCGCAGGTAACGATCAAAGTACCGGATCCAGGACTGTACCTGCTCCTCCAGGCAAGTGAACCAGTAGGTTCGTTCCTCGATCTCCGATACGGTCCAGCGCAAGGACTCCGTCAACTTCCGTGCGGGTTCGGCAGCCAGCCGGATCCGGTCCATCACTTCAATGCCGGATGATTTTTCGCGGAACAAAACTCCCAGCGTCTCCAAAGGAATGGCGGTAGTGTGATCCGGGGGAAAACGTTGGATAACGACCGCCAGTGTATCGGCTAACCCGCGAAGCGCACGTCCTTCCAATTGTGGCTGTCGTTCCATCTCCTCACAGGCCTGCTCCAGCACCCACAGGCTGGCGATGAGGTTTCCACTGTCGACAGTCGATACATATGCAGGCCGCAGAGGCTCGAGAGTCCGCGTGTCGTACCAATTGAGAACGTGGCCCTCGCACCGTTCCAGCTTCTGGAGTGTCGCTATCGTGGCCGAGCATCGATCGATCATCTGCTCCGGAGTCAGATACCCAAGATCGCGTGCGGACACTGCGGACATCAGCCACATCCCAATGTTGGTCGGCGACGTGCGAGCGGCGATTTCGATGCGCAACGCTTCCTGAGAATTGTCTGGTTGAAGCCAGTTGTGCTCCGGTCCTACCAGATCATCGAAATAGCGCCAGGTCTCCCGACCGATCCGCCGCAGATAGCGTTGATCGTCAGTGTCGATCCGCTCCAGCTTGCGCACCGAGCGTCGCTGCCAGCCGATCCAGTACTGAACCAGCGGCGCGGCGACCCAGAGCAGGAGATAGGGCGAATATGCCGGATTCGAGAAATGGCCGCGATAATCCAGAGCCAGCAGGAATACGGCCGCGAGCCCGGAGATGAAGAAGAACTGCGCGCGGAAAGCATCCAGGTGTGTCGCCGCCGCAAGATGCGACATCTCCGCAGTCTGCCACTCCAGCAGGTGGCGTCGGCTGACTCTCAACCGATAGCAGACCCGGACGATGGCATCCCATGCGAGATACGCTTGATGCGGCAAAAAGGCGGCCATCACCACAGCTCGATTTAAATCGCTGTTCACTTCATGCAAAGCGCGGACATCTCCACGCCAACGTTGCACCAATCGCTGCAGTATTTGAACGGAAAGGGGCACCAGAAGAACAAGCGCCACCAGAGTGCTCGCAACGCCGGCACCCGCATTGAAGCTCCAGCTGCAGACAAGAAGCACCATCGCTCCCGGGGAAAGCAGACTCCGTCGAAGATTGTCGAAAATTTTCCAGCGATTGATCAACGTGAGTGGGTTTGGCAAACGTTCGGATTTTGCCGCTCCCGGAACTCTGCCGAAAAGCCAGGAAGCGATCTGCCAATCGCCGCGCACCCAGCGGTGCTGCCGCTTGCTGTAGCTCACATAGTCGTAAGGAAATTGTTCGAACAGTTCCACGTCCGTGGCCAATCCGACACCGACGTGGACTCCTTCGATAAGATCGTGACTCAGCAGCCGCTGCTCCGGGAAACGATGCGAGAGTATTTTGTGGAAGGCCCGAACGTCATAAATGCCTTTGCCGTGATAGATCGCTTCTCCAAAGACATCCTGGTAAAGGTCCGAAACCACCTGGGAGTACGGATCACTCCCGCGTGCGTCCGTGAACAGCCTGGAAAAGCGCGTTGCAGTTGCCGAAGGGAGAGTGATACTCACACGCGGCTGAATAATGGTGTAACCGCGGGTGCGGTTTCGCTGATCTGACGTGAGCTCCACCCTGTTGAGCGGATGAGAAATCGTTTCGATCAGTCTTCGCGCACTACCATGTGGAAGTTGTGTGTCGGCATCGAGCGTGATTACAAAAGAAATGTCCGTGGGTGCCATTCCCGCCTGCACAAACAACTCGCAGTCTTCCCCGTTCAGGTAACGGTTAAGTTGCTCCAGCTTCCCGCGCTTGCGTTCCCATCCGATCCAACGGCGCTCGGTTTCGCACCACGTCCTCGAACGATGAAGGAGGCTGAAGGTGCCGGCACCGTGAAGCGCGTTGAGCTGCACAATTCCCTTTATCGCCAACCCAAGCAGGTAATCGTCCTCCGGCATCTCACATTCTTCTGCGTCGGTGAAGTCCGCCAACAGCGAAAACTGCAGGTTCGGCGCGGAATTGGCCAGGTAACGCACTTCGAGTTTGTCGATCTCGCCGAGAATCGAGTCTTCTGTCAGGAGCATCATGGGGACGACAACAAGCG
>Ga0163163_10002857_pt1 | contig 14600 bp, 11 predicted proteins | sample S65metaG_FD_119766 | JGI IMG/M metagenome (GOLD analysis project Ga0163163, IMG submission 119766) | Switchgrass rhizosphere microbial communities from Kellogg Biological Station, Michigan, USA - S6-5 metaG | ecosystem: Host-associated > Plants > Roots > Rhizosphere > Soil | place: USA... | reverse complement strand
GCGCCGAGAAGTTGTCGGGCAGGCTGACGTACTGGATGTCGTGCATCGACAGCACGATCGGGATGCCACCGGTGCCCGGCGCCGTGCCGCCCGCGTGGTGGATCGCCGCCAGTCCCCGCTGGCGCGCCCGCCGCGGAAGCCACGTCCGTTCGACCACCACCCGCACTGACCGGCGCCGTCCGCTGACGGGCGCCACGATCAGCTCGTGGTGGTCCGCGAGGTCAGGGTGCGCGTCGGCGAAGCCCGGCAGCACGAAGAGGACCAACTCGAGATCCGGAGCGACGGAGGGGACGGCCGCCAGCGCCCGGGTGATGTACTCCTCGCTGCCCCCGACCTCGCCCGGCAGGCACCACAGCAGGTTCACGCCGACGGTCGTCATCGGACGACCTCGCGATATCCGGCCTCGACCCGGTCGGCCGTCTCCGACCACGTGAAGCCGGAGACCCGCTCCAGGCCGGCCGCCGCCAACTCGTCGCGACGGGCGAGCGCGGTCTCGATGCCGCCGGCGATGGCCGCCACGTCCAGCGGGTCGACCAGCACCGCCGCGGTCCCGGCCACCTCCGCGGTCGCCGTCCCCCGGCTCGTCACGACCGGCGTCCCGTGGGCCATCGCCTCGAGCACCGGCAGCCCGAAGCCTTCCCGCACGCTGGGGTAGCAGAACACATCCGCCCCCTCGTACAGCGCAGCCTTCGTGGGCTCGTCGACGAAACCGACCAGCCGGATCCGGTCCGACCTCGGCGGCTCCGCGTCACCCCAGCCGAGGGGCCCGGCCAGGACCAGCTCATGGCCGCTCGACAGCGCTTCGACCGCGGCGATCAGGCGCCCGACGTTCTTGCGCGGCTCCAGCGTGCCGACGAACAGCACGTACGGTCGGTCCAGCCCGAGCCGGTGCCGCACCGCCACCACATCGGCGGCAGACGGTCGGTCCACCGGTGCGAGTCCGAGCGGGACGAGCCGGACCCGATCGACGCCGATGCCGGCGAACAAGCAGTCGTCCAGCGTCGCCTGGGAAGAGCAGAGCACGAGGTCCGCGTGCCGACGGGTGCGCTCCAGACCGGCCCGGAAGGCCCGGACGCCGTGCTTCGTGAACTGCCCGGGCTCGTGCAGGAAGGCGAGATCATGCACCGTCACCACCAGCGGACGACCGCGCCGGGGCGGCACGATGATCGTCGTGGCGTGCACGACATCCGCGTCGGGTACCGCCTGTTGGACCGAGGGCCACGAGAGGCGCCGCCAGCCCTCGTAGACGACCTTCCTCGGCCACCGCAGCTGCCGGACGGGCACCCGCGGTCGGAACGCCTCCGGCGGCGGGAGGCGGTGGTGGGCGGCGACGCCCACCACCTTCAGGTCCGGCCGGCGGGCCAACTCCTCGGCCAGTCCGAGCGCCGCGACGGCCGTGCCTCCGGGCACGGCGTGCCAGCACTGCTCGAGCGTGAGGGCGACGCGCACGGCGCACAGTGTCACCGCTGCGCCCCGCCCGACGCGCACACCCCTGCTCGGCCGCCTCCCCCTGCCTCCGCTTGTGTCCGCGTTCTGAGCATGAAAGTGCCCAGAACGCGGACACAGACGTCGCCGGTGAGACCTGACGCCCCACCGGACGACGGCACAGCCTCGGACGACGGCGTGGCCTCCAGCGCCCCGGCGCGACGACGCCCGAGCGCCCCGGCGCGACCCCTGCGCCCCGCCGCCGCCCCGAGCGCTCGGGCCACGGCCACCGACCGCCGTCGGGCCACGGCGACCGACCGCTGTCGGGCCACGGCGACCGACCGCCGTCGGCCTCGCGCGGGCCGCCCCTGCGCTTGTGTCCGCGAAGTGCGGACCCAGTGCGCCAGACGCGGACACGAACGGCGGCGGTGAGACCGGCGGGCGGCCACCACGCGTCGGGGGCGGTGCGCTCTCGACGGTCGCGCCCGGGAGGCCGGGTGGGCGCACCCGTAACATGCTCGGATGCGCAGCACCTTCTGGTCCGGTCGTCGCGTCCTCGTCACCGGGGGCTCCGGGTTCCTCGGTCGGGTCGTCGTGCGGCGCCTGAGCGATGCGGGCGCGGACGTCGCCGCCCCTCGGCAGGCGGACTACGACCTCACCGAGCCCGGCGCGGCCCTCGCGGCGATCCACGACACCCGCCCCGACCAGGTGATCCACCTGGCGGCTCGCGTGGGCGGGATCGGCTACAACCGCGCCGAGCCGGCCACGCTGTACACCGCCAACCTGCTGATGGGCACGTACGTGATCGAGGCGGCCCGGTTCCACGGGGTGGGCAAGACGGTGCTCGTGGGGACCGTCTGCTCGTACCCGAAGTTCACGCCGGTGCCGTTCTCCGAGAGCTCGCTGTGGGACGGCTATCCCGAGGAGACCAACGCTCCGTACGGCATCGCGAAAAAGGCCCACCTGATCCACGCCCAGGTCAACGCCCAGCAGTACGGGCAGCGCTTCGCCTACCTGATCCCGACCAACCTCTACGGCCCAGGGGACAAGTTCCACCCGAGCGTCTCCCATGTCATCCCCGCGCTCGTGAAGAAGTGCGTGGACGCGGTCGAGCAGGGCCGCGACAAGGTCGAGGTGTGGGGCACGGGCCGGGCCAGCCGGGAGTACCTGTACGTCGACGACGCCGCCGATGCCATCGTGCTCGCCGCCGAGCACCTCGACAGCACCGAGCCGGTGAACCTCGGCACCGACCACGAGATCACGATCCGCGAGACGGTCGAGCGGATCGCCGACCTGGTCGGCTTCACGGGCGACCTCGTCTGGGATCCGACCCAGCCCGACGGCCAGCCCCGCCGGCGGGTGGATGCGGCCCGGGCCGAGGCGCTGATCGGCTGGCGTCCGCGCATGCCGTTCGAGGTCGGGCTGCGCCACACCATCGACTGGTACATGGCCCATCGGGAAGAAGCCGAACGGCGCCCCTGAGGTCAACCAACGGCCGGGCGACGCTCAGCCGCCCCGGATCGCGGCCACCACCGCGGGCAACCCGATCCTGAAGTCGGGCAGCAGCGGCCCACCGCACGCTCGCAGGACCGCGTTGTCGAGCGCGGAGTACGCGGGCCGGCGGGCCGGCGGCGCCGGGTCGAGGTCGGCGGTCTTGATCGGCAGCACGCGCGTCGGGTCCACGCCGGCGGCGACCGCGACGGCTCGGACCAGCTCGAACCGGGAGACCGTGACGGCGCCGGTGGCGTGGACGACGCCGAGACGACGCTCGGACGCCAACCGCCGCAGCACGGGCGCGAGGTCGGCGGCGAGCGTCGGACGGCTGGCCTGGTCGTCCACGTACGACAACGTCGGCCGCGTGTCGAGCGCGGCGAGGATGCGCGTGAGCAGGTTCCGGCCGTGCTGCCCGAGGATCCAAGACGTGCGCACCACCGTCGCCGCCGGCCCGGCCAACGCGGCCTCCCGCTCGCCGGCCAGCTTGGAGTGGCCGTACACGCTGAGCGGCCCCGGCTCGTCCCACTCGGTGTACGGCTCGGTGCGGTCGCCCGAGAAGACGTAGTCGGTCGAGAGGTGCACCAGGTGGGCGCCGGCGCGCCGACAGCCCTCGGCGAGCCAACGGACCGACAACGCGTTGGCCACGTAGGCCCGCGAGGGGTCGCCCTCGCAGGCGTCGACCTCGCTCCAGGCGGCGCTGTTCACGACGGCGTCCGGGCGGATGGTCGTGAGGGCGCCGAGCACGGCGTCGCGGTCGGCCACGTCGAGCGCCGAGTGATCGACGGCGATGACCTCGTCGCCGGCCCGCTCGGCGCAGAGCCGCACCTCGGTGCCCATCTGGCCTCCGGCCCCGGTCACCAGCAGCCGCATCGAGCTCCTCCCACCCTCAGGCCCGCGACCGGCTCGGCCCGCCGGGCCCGGCCGGGCGGGCACCAGCCGAACCACCGCCAGCGAGCCGACGCGCCGCGACAGCATGCCGGGCCCGCAGGGGCGCCCACCAGCGTTCGTTGGCCCGGTACCACTCGACGGTGGCCGCCAGCGCCTCGTCGAAGTCGTGTTCGGGGCGCCATCCGAGCGCCCGCACCTTGGTCGTCGTCACGGAGTAGCGGCGGTCGTGGCCGGGACGGTCCGGCACCAACTCGACGAAGGACTCGTCGCGCCCGGTCAACCCGAGCAGCCTGGCGGTGAGCGAACGGTTGTCGAGCTCGTGGCCGCCACCGACGTTGTAGATCTCGCCCGGCTCGCCACGGCGCAGGATGAGGTCCACGGCCCGGCAGTTGTCGGCCACGAAGATCCAGTCGCGTACGTTGCCGCCGTCGCCGTACAGCGGCACCTTCCGGCCTTCCAGCAGGTTGGTCACGAACAGCGGGATCAGCTTCTCCGGGAACTGGTACGGGCCGAAGTTGTTCGAGGAGCGGGTCACTACGACGGGCAGCCCGTACGTCGCGTGGAAGCTCAGGGCGATGAGGTCGCTGCCGGCCTTCGAGGCCGAGTACGGGGAGCGGGGCACGAGCGGGTCGTCCTCGGAGGACGAGCCCTCGGCGACGGATCCGTACACCTCGTCGGTCGAGATCTGGACGAAGCGATCGACACCGAGCGCGCGCGCCACGTCGCACACGACCGCGGTGCCGACGCAGTTCGTGCGCACGAACGCCTCGGCATCGACGATCGAGCGGTCGACGTGGGTCTCCGCGGCGAAGTGCACGACCGCGTCGTGCCCGCCCATGGCCCGCAGCACCGCGTCGCGGTCACAGATGTCGCCGCGTACGAACCGGAACCGGCGGTCGGCCTCGAGATCGGCCAGGCTCTCCCGGCAACCGGTCTCCGTCAGCGCGTCGAACACCGTGACGTGGTCGTCGGAAGAGGCGAGGACGGCGCGCGCGTAGTGCGAGCCGATGAAGCCGGCGCCACCGGTGACGAACAGCCTCACGGCGTGGCGGTCCCCGGCTGCGCCCACGACGGTCGCCGGCCCGGGGGCAGCTCCGAGCGGCTCGGGTTGGCCCGGTCGCGCATGGACAGCACCGGCGTCTGCACACCCCAGTCGGCACCGACCTCCGGGTCGTCCCACGCCACCCCCAGCTCGTCGTCGGCGTCGTAATAGCGGTCGACGAGGTAGGTGATCGTCACGTCGGTCAGCGCGGAGAAGCCGTGCGCGACGCCGGGTGGGATGTAGACGCCCAGGTCGCGGTCCCCGCTCAGGTCGAGTTGCAGCGTGGCCCCATCGGTCGGGCCACCGGCCCGCAGGTCGTGCAGGACGACGCGGGCCCGGCCGACCGGTAAGTACCAGTAATCGGCCTGGTGGAGGTGGTAGTGGAGCCCGACGACCGCGCCGGCCTGCCGGTCCGCGCGGTTGGCCTGGACCATCTCACGGCCGCCGGGGAACCAACTGCGGCGATAGGTCTCCACGAAGCGGCCCCGCTCGTCCCGGTGGACGTCGGGCTCCACCACCCAGACCCCGGCGATGGCGTCGGCCGGAATCGCCTTGGGCACGGCGCGACCGTAGCCAGTCACCCCGGCCGGCCTACTCCACGTCGATCTCACACTGATCCCCGACCATGAGGCGCAGCGCCCGCGGCCGCACCTGCGAGCGGGTGATGACCGCGTGGCGGCCGATCAGCGAGTCCTCGAGGCGCGGGATGTCCACGATGCGGCTCCCGGCCATCACGACGGAGTGCTCGACCTCCGAGTTGGTCACCTCGCAGTCGGCGCCGATCGCCGTGAACGGGCCGATGAAGCTGTCCACGATCGTGCAGCCCGCGGCGATCGCCACCGGTCCCCTGATGCGGGAGCGCACGACCCGCGCGCCACGCTCCACGACCACGCGACCGTCGACGGTGCTCCACTCGTCGACGTCGCCGTCCGTCCGACCCTCGATCGTCTCGAGCAGGAGCCGGTTGGCCTCGAGCAACGGCGTCAGCTTCCCGGTGTCGATCCACCACCCGTCGAGGAGCTCCGTACGCACGCGGTGGCCGTGATCGATGAGCCACTGGATGGCGTCCGTGATCTCGAGCTCACCGCGGGCCGACGGCTCGATGGCGGCGACGGCGTCGTGGATGCGGGCGTCGAAGAGGTAGACACCCACGAGCGCGAGGTCGGTCGGAGGATCGGCCGGCTTCTCGACCAGGCGCACGACGTTGCCCCCCTCGTCCAGGGTCGCGTTGCCGAACTGGTGCGGGTCGGGGACCCGTTTGAGGAGTATCTGCGCGGCCGCGGCATCCGCCTCCTCCCGGGCTGTCTCGAAGCCCCGCACGAAGGTGCGCAGATCCTGCTGGAGGAGGTTGTCGCCGAGGTACATGACGAAGTCCTCGTCGCCGAGGAAGTCACGGGCGGTGACGACGCAGTGCGCGAGACCGAGCGGCACCGCTTGCCGCAAGTAGCTGATCTTGGCCCCGAACGCGCTGCCGTCGCCGACCGCCGCCATCACCTCGTCCGCGGTGTCGCCCACGATCATGCCGATGTCGACGATGCCCGCTGCGACCATGGCCTCGATGCCGTAGAAGAGGATCGGCTTGTTGGCCACCGGCACGAGCTGCTTGGCGCTCGTGTGGGTGATGGGACGGAGCCGGGTGCCGGCCCCACCGGCCAGGATCAGGCTCTTCATCGCCGCCTCACCCCGGGGCGCGTCACACCGGACGCGTCACGCCGGTCTGGAGGCGGGGGAGCACCCACCCGTCGGCGTCACCCGCACTTGGCGGTCTGGTCCGGCACGATGCCCCGCGGCGCCGAGGTCGGCGGAGCTGTCGTCGCCGAGGCGGCACCGCCCGGAGGCGGCGGGGAGCCGCCGGCCGCCACGGTCGTCGGGGCGGACGTGGCGGGCGTGGCCGGCGGGGCCTTGCCGCCGAAGAAGGCGAGCAGCGGCAGCGCGTGCGCGGTGTCCATCCGGAGGACGTCCGCCCCGCCGATGCGGTCGCCGCTGGCGGGCAGCGTGTACGTCACGATGTCGGCGCGGCCCAAGCTCGAGAGCCGGTCGGCCATGGACTGCAGGTTCAGCGTGGCGTCGGGGTGGACGGCCTTCAGCGCCGCCCTCACCAGCTGGGCGACCGCCAATGGGTCGCCGGAGGCCTTGGAGAACGCCTTGGTGGCCGCCTTGCGGATGAAGTCCTGCTGACGGGCGATGCGGCCGAAGTCCGACGACTGGTCCTCGTGCCACCGCCCGTTCACCTCCTGCTGGAAGTGTCGCGACCGCACGTAGCGCAGCGAGTCGATGCCACTGAGGTTGACGCATCCGGGCGTGGGGATGTTCAGACCGGTGTTCTTGTCCCGCGTGGGGAGGTCGAAGAAGATCGTCACGCCGCCGAGCGCGTCGACGAGGTCCTTGAACCCATAGAAGTCCACATCGATGAAGTGGTTGATGGGGATGCCGAGGTTCTGCTCGATCGTGTCGATCAGCGTCGCGTTGCCCTTGGTGTAGGCGCTGTTGATCCGGTTGCTCTTGCCCGTGCCGGCGATCGGCACCCACAGATCGCGGGGGATCGAGAGGATCGCAGCCTCACCCGTCTTCGGGTTGAAGCGCAGGACCATGATCGTGTCGGAGCGCCGACCGGGGGCCGCGCCGATGGCGCCGATCGAGCCGAAGTCGGGCGAGTCGGGGTTCGCGCCGGCGCGGCTGTCGGAGCCGACGACGAGGTAGTTCTCCGTCGCCAGCGAGCTCGACTTCTTGGTCAGGGCCGTGCCGGTGTCCGCCCGCTTCACCGTGTTCAGCGTCGCTGCGAGGTGAGCCGTGCCGGCGGTGCCGACCACGAGCGCCGTAGCGGTGAACACACCGACGCCGGTGACGAGCCGTCTGGAGATCGATGAACGAGGGCGCGTGGCACGAGGTCTTCTGGTGTACACGGTGGCGGACACGCTACAGGCGGTGACGAGCCGGCAGCCGTCACCATCCGGCCGGGACGGACTGCCACGGGGTCACGTCCGTAGGTGGACGACGTCCCCCGCCGTGACCGTCCGGCGGCCCCCTGAGGTCTGCAGCACCAGCGCACCGTCCGGCGTCACGGCGATCGCGTCGCCGACGACGTCACCCGCGGCGAGCGTCACCCGTACCCGACGGCCGAGGGTCGCCAGGTTCGTTCGGTAGTCCTCCAGCAGGGCTTGTGGATCGTCGGTCCAGAGGGCCAGGAGCGGCGCGAGCTCGGTCAGGAAGGACTGCAGCAGCTCGGCCCGGTCGACCCGCCGGCCGGCCAGCTCCTCGAGCGTCACGGACGTGCCGGCCACCTCGGCGGGCGCCTCGGCCCAGCCCACGTTCAGCCCGATGCCGACCACGACCGCGGCCGCCGTGCCGCCGACGTCGACCCCCTCGGCGAGGATCCCGGCGAGCTTCCGATCCGCGACCATGAGGTCGTTCGGCCACTTCAGCTCGACCCGATCAGCTCCGAGTGGACGGACCGCGGCTCTCGCCGCGAGGGCGACCGCCCAGACCGCGCCGTGCAGCATCGACGGGCCGGCGGGTCGCAGCAGGATCGAGCAGAGCAAGGCCCCCCCGGGCGGCGCGATCCAGCGTCGACCGATCCGTCCCCGACCGGCCGTCTGATGGTCGGCGACGAGCACCAGACCGTGCGCCGCGCCGTCGCGCGCGGCCGCGACGAGGTCCGAGTTCGTCGATCCGGTCTCCTCGATCCAGGTCACGGAGAACGGCTCGGGCCAACTCCCGCGCGGAGACGGGGTGGCGGCGCGGGCGCTCACCGCACCAACATACGGGCCAATGTTGCAGAAGATCCTCATCGCCAACCGGGGCGAGATCGCCGTTCGAGTGATCCGCGCCTGCCGAGAGCTGGGCATCGCATCGGTCGCGGTCTATTCGGACCTCGATCGCAACGCCCTGCACGTCCGCTTGGCGGATGAGGCCTACGCGCTCGGCGGCCAGACCGCGGCCGAGAGCTACCTCAACACCGAGGCCATCCTGCAGGCGATCCGCGACAGCGGTGCGGACGGTGTGCACCCTGGCTACGGCTTCTTCTCCGAGAACGCCGACTTCGCCCGCGCCATCACCGACCTCGGTGTCGCGTTCATCGGGCCGCCTCCCGCCGCCATCGTCGAGATGGGCGACAAGGTGTCCTCGCGCCTGGCCGCCATCCGCGGCGGCGTGGCGGTCGTGCCCGGCACGACGGAGTTCGTCACGGATCCGGGTGAGATCCGCGCCTTCGGCGAGTCCCACGGTTGGCCCCTGACGATCAAGGCGGCCTATGGAGGCGGCGGTCGGGGCATGAAGGTCGTCGCCTCGGCGGACGAGGTGGATGCCGCGATGGAGTCGGCCAAGCGCGAGGCGAGGTCCTACTTCGGGCGCGACGAGATCTACATCGAGCGGTACCTCACGTGGCCCCGCCACATCGAGATGCAGATCGTCGGCGATCAGTCCGGCAACGTCGTGTGGATCTCCGAACGCGACTGCTCGGCCCAGCGCCGCCACCAGAAGCTGATCGAGGAGAGCCCGGCCCCGGCCATCACCGAGGAGCTCCGCCAGGCGATGGGCACCGCGGCGGTGAAGGTGGCCGCGGCCGTCGGTTACTACAACGCCGGCACCGTCGAGTTCATCTACCAGGACGGCGAGTTCTTCTTCCTCGAGATGAACACCCGCCTGCAGGTGGAGCACCCGGTCACCGAGGTGGTCACCGGTCTGGATCTGGTGGAGTGGCAGGTCCGCGTCGCCTCGGGCGAAGCGCTCCCGATGTCGCAGGAGGAGGTGCTGGCGCGGCGGCGAGGCCACGGGATCGAGATCCGCATCAACGCCGAGGACCCGGCCGGCGGCCGGTTCCTGCCCAGCCCCGGCACCATCACGAAGCTCACCGCACCCGACGGCTTCGGTGTCCGCTTCGACGGCGGGTACGAGAGCGGCGACGAGGTCAGCCAGTACTACGACAACCTGATCGGCAAGCTCATCGTCTGGGGCAAGGATCGACCCACGGCCATCAGCCGGGCGATCAGGGCACTCGAGGAGATGGTCGTCGAAGGCGTCGCTACGACGATCCCCGCCGACCTGGCGATCCTCCGCCACCCGGACTTCCACGACGCCACCCACTCGACGAAGTGGGTCGAGGAGCGCCTCGACCTCTCCGGTGTCACGTCGGCCGCGGCCCCCGCTCCTGCGCCGGACGACGGGTCACTCGTCGAACGGTCGACGACGGTGGAGGTCAACGGAAAGCGCTTCGCGGTGAAGCTCTGGGTCCCGGAGGCAGAGGTGGCCGTCGCCGTCGCCGGCCGGCCCATGGCCAAGAAGCCCCTCCGCGCCGCATCCGGGACCTCCGCGGCGAGCGGCAGCGGCGACGTCACGGTGCCGATGCAGGGCACCATCGTCAAGATCCTCGTCGAGGTCGGTGTCGCGGTCGAGGTCGGTCAGGCCGTCGTCGTCCTCGAAGCGATGAAGATGGAGAACCAGATCCCGGCCGAGAAGGCGGGAACGGTGAAGGAGATCAAGGTCGCCGAGGGCGACACGGTCGGCGCCGGAGACGTCGTCGTCGTCATCGAATGACGGCCGGTCCGCCCGGCCTGCCCGGGCGGACGACCGATCGATCGATCAGCTCAGCGCCCCGGTGAGCTGGAAGCTGGCGTCGGCGTTGTTGGCGCCGTAGTTGTGGAGCTCGACGGCGACCACGTTCGCGCCGGCGACCAGCGCGCTGGCGGGGACGGTGAAGGTCACCGGGTTCTTCTCGTCGGTGCCGCCGAGGTTGGCCAGCGCCTTGGTGGTGTAGGTGATGGCTCCCGACGGGAGGTTGCTGCGGAACACCTCGACGCCGTTCACGTAGACCACGGCCCCGTCGTCGCGGACGAGGTTCAGCGTCAGCGGTCCGGACGTCGACGGATCGGTGACGTTGAACGTCGTGCGGAAGTACCACGTGAACACCGCGGTCTTCGCGGTGGTGCCGCCCTTGGCGAGCACCGTGGTCTCGTCGCCGTCACCGAAGCCGAACTGCGGGAGGCCGGTCTTCCAAGGCGGGCTGGCCGGGGAGTACGCGACGTCCTTCCACGTCGTGCCGAGGTCCACGCGGGTGTCGGTGTATCGCCAGGACGTCGACGTGTTGAGCACGGAGTTGGCGGCGGGCGTCGTCGTGACCGTGAGCGCCCCCGTCTTCAGTGACTCGTTCAGTGCGGCGTCGATGGCGCTCACCTGGTACTTGTACGCCGTCGAGCCGGACAGGCCCGTGTCGGTGTACGCCGGCGTGGCGTTCGGCGTCGTCGCCACCAGCGTGCTGTTCCGGTAGATGCGGTAGCCGGTCACGCCGACGTTGTCGGTCGACGCCGTCCACGAGAGCGCCACGCTCGCCGCCGTGACCGCCCCGGCGGTGAGCTTCGTCGGCTTCGTCGGCACCGTGGTGTCCGGCGGCGTGTTGTCGACCGACGCCGAGTTGGAGTCCGCGGACTCCTGGCCGAACGAGTCAACGGCCCGAACCGTGTAGGCCACCTGTCCGGTCGGCGGGCTGGGGTCGGTGTAGGTGGTCCCCGGCACCGCCGTGAGCTGCGTGCCGTTGCGGAAGACCTCGTAGCTCGTTGCTCCGCTGGGAGCCGTCCAGGACAGCTGGACCGAGGGACCGGCCGCCAGGCTGGCGCTCAGCGCCGGTGCCGCAGGCGGCGCGGGAACGCTGCCCGGGGGCAGGCCGAGGCTGAGGTCGGTGTCGAACGCGAGGTACGTCGAGCCCGGCGCGTACTTGTGGAACTCGACGGCCACGACGTTCGTGCCCGGCACCAGCATCCCGTCGGTGATGGGCACGCGGAACTCGCGGACGACGTCCTTCGCCGCGGTGTCGCGCGCCGTGAGGGCGCCGAGATCCGGTTCCAGTGCCGCCGGCAGGTTGTCGTTCTCGGCCAGCTTGCCGTTGACGAACACGGCAGCCCCGTCATCCGCCCGCAGGTGGAGCGTGAGGCCGGTCACGCCGGTGGCCGTGGCGAGGTTGAACGTCGTCCGGGCGTATGAGGTGAGGTACCGGTTGTTGGCGTTCGAGCCGAAGCCGAGCGTCGTGGCGATGTACGACTTCCCGTAGCCGAGAGGCGCCTTGCCGCTGGCCCAGGACGCGTCGTTGTAGCCCGGGTCGCGCCAGGTGAAATCGGGCAGCGAGCCCCGGTCCCAGTACTTCCACGTCGCACCGGCCGGAAGGACCTGCGTGAACGCGCTCGTGGTGAGCGTCGTGCTCGGTAGGGACAGGTTGCCACCGGCGTCCACCGCGACGACCTGGTAGCTGTGCTGGCTGCCGGCGGTCAGCCCGCTGTGGGTGAACGAGAGGTCGGAGGTGGTGCCGATCTGCTGGCCGTCGGCGAACACCTGGTAGCCGGTGACGGTGCCGTCGTCCACCGCCGCGTTCCAGCCGATGACCAGGTCACCGGTACTGCCCGATACGACGTGGAGCCCGGTGGGCGCCTGTGGCGGACTGGTGTCGGCCAGCGTGGTCCCGGGGGTCCCGGCGGACGGCGTCGACGTGTTGATCTTCACGTCGAACGCCTGGACCTGGACGTTGTAGGTGACGCCGGGGTCGAGGCCCGACATCGTGGCTGTGGTCCCCGTGGTGACGGCCCGACGCACGCCGTCGGCGCTGACGTAGTAGCCGGCCATGCCCTTGTTGTCGGTCGAGGCGCTCCAGCTCACGGTGAGGCCGCCGGCCGTCGCCCCCGTGATCTGCACGTTGGTCGGCACGCTCGGCGGCTGGCCGTCGACGTAGGTGGTGCCGTCGACGTAGTGGGCCAGCCCGCCGGTGTTGCGGGACGACGCCTTCAGGAAGTCGCCGGCCACCCAGATGTCGTTCAGGTCGGAGCCGAGGAACTCCCACACCCCGAGCTCGTTGGCGTAGAGGTTGGGGAACGGGGTCGGGTCGATCTCGACCGGCACCGGGCCGGTGACGTCGTACTCGGCGACGCGAGCCGTCGTGATCTGGGCCAGCGTGCAGTTCTTCTTGGGTCCCCCGGTGAAGTGGCCGCCGACGAGCAGGATGGTGCCGTTGTTGACGAGCTGGACCTCTTGGACGTCGCCGTCACCGCAGGAGCCGTAGTCCTGGTTGCCGGAAGCGGAGAACTGGACGAACCGGTTGTAACCGCCGCCGAACGCCGTGAAGACCTTCGTGTCGGTCGCCTCGATGTCCTCGACCGGCTGCTTCGTCGTGTTGAACGGCGGCGCGAAGGTCGTGTCGATCGCCGCGCTCGTCGGGTTGAGGGCGATGATCTTGCCGACGGAGACGCCGTTGACCGCGGTGAAGCGACCGCCGGCGTACACGCGGGTGTGGGCGGGGTCGATGTCGATGGCGTCGACCATCCCGCCGACGATCTGCGGCGCGAACGAGGCGTCGACCGTCAGCGCGGTCGTGGAGAGATCCAGCCGGCCGAGCATCTTCCGGGCGCTGCTCCCGAGACGCTGGAACTGCCCACCCACGTACAGCGTCGTGCCGTCCTTGTAGAGGGCGTGGACCTCGCCGTCCACCGGGCGCTGCGTGATGCCCGCCTTCAGCGCACCGGTGGCGGCATCGAGCACGGCGAAGCCGTTCACCGCCTGGCCGTTCACGTTCGTGAAGGAGCCGCCGACGTACAGCGTCGAGCCGTCGTCGGACGCGACGAGGGCGTAGACCTTGCCGTCCAACTTGGGCGCGAATGACTCGATGGGCACACCCGTCGTGGCGTTGAAGGCGGCGAGATCGGCCTGCTGGATCGCCGGCGCCCCGAGCTCGGGCGCCAGTTCCGTGAAGTCGCCGCCGAGGTAGACGACGTTGCCGATCTTGACCAGTGCGCGGTTGTCGGCCCGCGAGAGATCGGCCGCGTTGTCGGCGTCGCGGGGGATCCAGACGGGCTCGCCGTTGGCCTGGTAGGCGGCGGCGGCGGGCCGCGCCGGCACCGTGGCCGCGACCGTGCCGACGAGCGCGGTCACCCCGAGCGCCGCCACAACGAGCTTGGTGACCTTCATGCCGAACTCCGTCCCGCTGTCGCGCGCGTGCCAGGTGCTGTACCGGTCCTGACGGTACCGACGGCCGTCGATGAGGCAGGATCCACCGCCCCGACGCCTGAGCCCTCACCCGATCAGTGGCCGCCCGCCACACCCATGGTGTGCAGCAGGTCGCGCACCGTGGCCGACGCGGCCGGGCCCGGGCGGCTCTCAGCCGCGGGTCAGGCGCGGGTGGTCACGACGATCGTGCCCGCCGCCTTGTCCTGGAGGCCCTGGCGCTGCCGATCGAAGAACATCCAGGCGTGGATGACGATCACCGCGAAGGGGCCGGCGATCGGCACCAGCCCAGCCACCTGTGGCACGAGGGCGCGGATGGCGCTCGGCTGCCAGCCGGGGATGGCGCCGTCGTCGAGGCGGATGACCTTGATCGACATCGACATGGCTCCGACCGTCTGGCCGCGCCACGCCACCATGACGGTCTGGTAGATCACGAACGCCAGCGCGAACCCCACCGATACCCCGATCGGGATGCTGGTGACGGGATCGGCGGCATCGAGGTTCACGGTCGCGGCCACGACGAAGAACGCCGGGACCGCGAAGATCAGGAGATCGACGAACCAGGCCAGGATCCGCCGGCCGTAGCTCGCGAGCACGGGCCCCGGCGCGGCGGCGGGAGGGCTGGGCGGCGGTGGCGACCACTCGTGCGGAGCGGGCAGGTTCACGGGTGGCTCACTCGGCCGCTTCGGCCAGCGCCTCGCCGATGGTGGGGTGCACGAGGAGGCTCTCCATGATGTCGTTCACCCGCAACCCGGCGGTGACGGCGAGCGCGATC
>Ga0163163_10002856_pt1 | contig 14600 bp, 14 predicted proteins | sample S65metaG_FD_119766 | JGI IMG/M metagenome (GOLD analysis project Ga0163163, IMG submission 119766) | Switchgrass rhizosphere microbial communities from Kellogg Biological Station, Michigan, USA - S6-5 metaG | ecosystem: Host-associated > Plants > Roots > Rhizosphere > Soil | place: USA... | reverse complement strand
TCCTGCTCCCGCGCGGCGAAGCGCATGAAGTGCCGGGCCTCGCTGTGGTGGTCGGCCAGGCTGACCCGGGCCGCGTCGAAGCTGTGCAGCACGGCCCGGTTCAGCTCGACCAGGGCCCGGTCCCGCCACAGCGAACGCTCGTCGTGCACGGGCAGCCCGAGCCGGGCGCCCAGCACCGGCAGTTGGTCGTACCGGTCGGCGTCGGCCAAGTTGCGCGACCCGATCTCGTCGCCGAGGTAGAACCCGTTGAACGGGGCCGCCGAGTAGTCCACGCCACCGATGTGCAGCCGCATGTTGGCGATCACCGGGACGGCGTACCAGCGCAGGTCCAGCTCACGTAGCCAGTCGTACTCCGGATGGCTCAGCGCCACCTCCAGCACCGCGCGCCGCGGCAGCGGGTACACCCGCGGCGGGGCGCTGCGGGTCTCCACCACCCACGGCAGCACGTCCCACCGCGATCGCGTCGCGGGCGGTGTCCAGCCCAGCCGTACGGCCAGCTCGGTGAAGCCCTGTTGGCGGGGGTCGCCCAGCACACCGCGGTCAGTACAACGCCAGCCGGCGTACCGGACCAGCTGTTCGTTCCAGATCCGCACCCTCGGCCCGACCCGGTCGTCGGGAGCGAAGACGGTCAGCGTGGACCGGATCCGGCCCCGGTGGGTGGCGAAGCGCAGGTGCCGCACGAGCTGCCGGTAGACCCGGTCCGGGTCGCGGACCCGGCGCGCGTCCCGCACGACCAGGCTCGACCACCGGACCCGGCCGACGCAGCGCACCGACTGCCGCCAGGCCACCCGGGCGCCGAAGACCAGCTCGGCCCGGGTGTGCCGGTACGTTCCGGTCGCCTCGATCTCGGCCCGGACCGCGTCCCAGCGCCGCGCCCCGTCAACTCGAGCACCGGCCGCCTCCCGGGCGTACAGCTCCAGGAACTCGCGCGCACCGGCCAGAACGGCGTCCGTGTGGTCAGTCACCGGGCTCCTGTCGTCCACAATGGACGTCCACAGTAGAATGGGCGCTCGGCAAGCTCTCGCGCCGGAGATGGACGGCTCGCGCTGCCGCGGGCATCGACAGGTATAGCACGCTACACGGGGGGCTCCGGGAGCTCGAGCGCGCCAGGGGCGGCAATGCTTCGGCGATCGACTGCGCTGGTCAGCCCCCGAGGACGGTCAGGGTCAGACCAGCGTCTCCAGCACCGCGGCGACGCCGTCGGAGTCGTTGGCGGCGGTATGTCGGCTCACCGCGGCGAGCACGTCCGGGTGCGCGTTGGCCACGGCGAACCCGGCCCCGGCCCAGCGCAGCATGGCCAGGTCGTTGGGCATGTCGCCGAACGCCCACACCTGGTCGTTCGGGATGCCGCGCTCGGCGCAGAGCCGGGCGAGACCCGCCACTTTGGACACTCCCGGCGCGCTGACCTCGAGCAGGCCGCGGCCGCCCGAGTGGGTGCACTCGACCTCGTCGCCCAGCGCCGCCCGGGCCGCGGCGAGCAGCTCATCGGCGCTCCCGTCCGGAGTCCGGGCCAGCAGCTTCACGATCGGAGCACCGACGGCGAACATCGCCTCCCGGTCGGCCACCGCAAGCCGGACGTCACGGCTGTCGCCGGGGACGAAGCCCGGCTCGTACACGACCAGGTCGCCGGTCTCGACCGCGAACCCGACGCGGGCCACATGCACGAGGGCGGCCACGGTACGCCGCGCCGTCGACTCCGGCAGCGGATGGCTCGCCCGCCACTGCCCGGTACCCAGGTCGTACTCGATCGCGCCGTTCGCGCAGAGCGCCACCGCGCCGAGGTCGAGTTCGGCCGCGATCGGCGCGACGTATCGGGGCGGCCGAGCGGTCACCACGACGAGCTCCACGCCGGTCGACGCGACGGCCTTCAGCGCCCGGCGCGTCCGCTCGGACAGGCTGCCGTCCGAGCGCAGCAGCGTGCCGTCGAGGTCCAGGGCGATGAGCCGGGGCCGATCCACCCGGGACCTGTCCCCGGGATCTGCTGGCGGGCTACGTCGGGCCCGCCTCGCTTCGCCGAGATCCATGAGGCCCTAGAGGTGGACCCCGAGCAGGGCGTCGACGGTCGCCGCCATCAGGGCCGGCCCGCCCGGGTCGCTGCGGTCACCGCCGAGCGCGTCGTCGGCCCACGTGTCCACAATCGACAGTGCCCGTGGCGCGTCGAGGTCGTCGGCGAGCGCCGCCCGGACGTCGGCGAGCAGGCGACCGCCCGACGGTCCGCCCGGCAGGGCCGCGGCCTCGCGCCAGGCCGACAGCCGGCGCTGACCGGTCTTCAGCACGTCGTCGGTCCACTGCCGGTCGGTCCGGTAGTGGCCGGAGAGCAGCCCCAGCCGGATCGCCATCGGTTCCACGCCGTCGCCGCGCAACCGCGAGACCAGCACCAGGTTGCCCCGCGACTTGGACATCTTCTCGCCGTCCAGCCCGATCATCCCGGCGTGCACGTAGTGCCGCGCGAACGGCTCGACGCCGGTGAGCACCTCGGCGTGCGCCGCGGAACACTCGTGGTGCGGGTAGATCAGGTCGTTGCCGCCGCCCTGCACGTCCACCACCGCGCCCAGGCGGTCCAGCGCGATCACCGCGCACTCGATGTGCCAGCCGGGCCGGCCGGCGCCGAGCGACTCGCCGTCCCAGGCCGGTTCGCCCTCGCGGGCGCCGCGCCACAGCAGCGGGTCGAGCGGGTCCCGCTTGCCGGCCCGGTCCGGGTCGCCGCCCCGCTCGGCGGAGAGCTCCCGCATCCCGGCCCGGTCGAGGTGCGACTCGTACCCGAACCGCGGCGCCGCGGTCAGGTCGAAGTAGACATCGCCGGTCGGGTCGTCGATCCGGTACGCCACGCCGTCGTCGACCAACCGCACCACCTGGGTCACGATCCGCGGGATGGACTCCACCGCGCCCACGTAGTGGCTGGGCGGGAGGTTCCGCAGCGCCTCCATGTCCTCGCGGAACAGCGCGGTCTCCCGCATCCCGAGCACGATCCAGTCCTTGCCGTCGCGCTGGGCCCGCTCCAGCAGCGGGTCGTCGATGTCGGTGACGTTCTGCACGTACTCGACCCGGTAGCCCTCGTCCCGCCAGAACCGGTTCACCAGGTCGAACGCGATCATCGTCGCGGCGTGGCCCATGTGGGTCGCGTCGTACGGGGTGATGCCGCACACGTACATGGTCCGGGTGCCGGAGCCCTCCGCGCCAGTCGGGTACGTGCCCTGCCGGGCGGTGTCGTACAACGACAGCCTCGGCCGGGCGGCGGCGGTGCCACTGGCGCGAGAGCTTGCCGAGCGCCCATCAGCGCCGGCGGGAAGGATGGGGAGGTCAGGTGCGGCCCAGGACTCCATGTCCGCAACACTAACCGGCACGTCGCGAGAGCTTGCCGAGCGGCCCGTCGGCTCAGCCGGCACGCTCAGATGGGCGGCCAGGGCATGACGTACCGCTCGGAGGACGGCTTGGGGAACCGGCGTCGGGCGATCAGCCGGTCCAACCGGGCCCGGGTGGCGTCGACCTCGACGTCGGAGATCAGCCCGCACAGGCGCTCGCCGAGCGGGCCGGCGAGGTCCTCGCGCAACTCCTCCAGGGTGCTCAGGGCAGCCGCCGGTACGGGTTTGCCGGCCCAGCCCCACAGCACGGTGCGCAGTTTGTCGTCGACGTGGAAGCAGACGCCGTGGTCGACCCCGTACAGGTGTCCGTCGGGCGGGTGCAGCACGTGCCCGCCCTTGCGGTCAGCATTGTTGATCACGATGTCGAACAGGGCCATCCGGGCGAGCGCGGGGTCGTCGGCGTGGGCCAGCAGGTACGCCGTGCCGTCGTCGTCGCGGGCCCCGGCCACCCGCAGCCACCCGGGCGGGATCTCGGTGGCGGGCACGAACCCGACCATCGGCAGGAACTCGTCCGGCTCCTCGATCCAGAGCTGGCAGGCTCCCTCGCCGAGCGGGCCGTCGCGCAGCACCGTCGGCGGCACGATGTCCCACCCGGTCGCGGCCGACACCTCGTACGCGGCGACCTCCCGCCCGGCCAGCGTGCCGTCCGGGAAGTCCCACAGCGGCCGCTCACCCCGGATCGGCTTGTACACGCAGCGCGCCCGTATGTCATCCAGGGTGATCTCGGCGCGCAGCGTCGTGTTGGACGCGTCGATCAGCCGCCCCTCCAGGTCGAGGGTGCCCTGCCTCAACAGGCGAAGCTGGTCCTCGCGCGACAGGTCGGCGGCGTCGCGCTCAGGGCGGGTGCTGGACAAGCCACGCTACCGGCGGTAGCCGTTGTGACGGGGGCAGAGGTGACCCTTCGGGTCCAGCGGCTGGCCGCACAGGGGGCACGGCGGCCGCCCGGCGGACACCACCCGTTTCGCCCGGGCGATGAAGGCCCGGGTGGCGGCCGGCGTGAGCCGGACCCGCATCCGGTCCAGGTCAGCCAGCTCCTCCTCGGTCGGCTCCTCGGACTCGTACTCACCGACGGCGATCGCCTCGATCACGACGGTGTCGGTGTCCCCGTCCCAGGCCAGGCCGAGGGTGCCGACCCGGAACTCCTCGTCCAACGGAAGGTCGAGCGGGTCGTTGTCGTCGTCAGCCAGGGTGACCTCGGGGACCTCGACCCCGAACCGGCGGTGGGCCTCGGCGAGCAGCTCCTCGAGTTTCTCCGCGAGCAGGGTCACCTGCACCTTCTCCAGCACCACGCTGACCAGCCGGCCCGCGCCCTTGGCCTGGAGGAAGAACGTCCGCTCGCCGGGCACGCCGACGGTGCCGGCGACGAACCGCTCCGGCGGGTCGAACGAGTAGACCTGGGTCACACCAAAACCCTAGCCGCCCGCGCGGCGACGCGCCGAATGGGAGCCGTCGGAGCCGGCGCCGCCCCCGACCGAGGCGTCGGAGTCGGCCGCCCGCGACCGGCGCCGTCGGGGCCTTGGCGGCGGCTTGAGGGTGGCCAGGGCCGACGCGGTGTCGTTGAGCCGGACCACGAACGGGCGGCCGGGGGTGTACCGGATCACGGTGACCGAGGCCGGGTCGACCACGATCCGCTGGAACTGGTCAAGGTGCAGGCCGAGCGCGTCGGCGACGATCGCCTTGATCACGTCACCGTGGCTGCAGGCGAGCCAGAGCGCGTCCGCGCCGCTGGTGGCGGTGACCTTCTCGTCCCAGTACCGTACCGCGGCCACGGCGCGGGCCGACATGGCCGACATCGACTCCCCGGCCGGACCGGGAAACGTCGCTCCGGACGGGTGCCCCTGCACCACCCGCCACAGCGGCTCCTTGGCCAGCTTCTTGAGCGTCTGCCCCTCCCAGTCGCCATACCCGCACTCGGTCAAACCCTCCTCGAGTACGGGATCGGCCTCGGGCAGCGCCAGCTCGAGCGTCTGCCGGCACCGGTGCAGGGGGCTGGACACCACCTGGGCCACCGGCACGTCGCGCAGCCGCTCGCCGACCGCGCGGGCCTGGGCCTGCCCGGCCTCGTCCAACCCGACCGCGGTCCGCCCGGCGAGCACGCCCTCGGCGTTGGAGGTGGTCCGGCCGTGCCGGAGCAGCAACAGGGTGGCCATGGATCAGAACTGGTCGACGGGCTGGCTCGCCACGGGCTGCGCGAGCGCGCCCCGGCACACCCGCCAGTTGTGCTCGGCCGCGGCCATCTCGGCCAGGTACCGGTTGGGGTGCAGGCCGACCAGCTCGCGGTAGATCGCCACCGCCTGCCCGGCCGCGCCCAGCGCCGCCGGCCGCCGGCCGGAGCGGGACAGGCAGGCCGACAGGTTGGTCAGCGACCGGCCCAGTTCCGGCAGGTACCGGTTGCGGTCGCTCTCCAGCAGCTCCCGATGCAGGCCGACCGCCTGGTAGCTCGCCTGCAGCGCCTCGTCCCGCTCGCCCAGCTGGGCCAGGCAACTGGCCAGGTTCGACACCGCGGACGCGTAGTCCGGCAGCATCCGCTCGCGGTCCGCGTCGACCAGCAGGCGGAACTCGGCCACCGCCAGCTCGGTGTGGTGCCGGGCGTCGTGCCACAGACCCAGCTCCGAGTAGCGGGCACCGAGGGTGAGCATCAGGTGGGCCCGGTCCTCATCGGTCTCGGCCACCTGCAGCTGGCGGCGGGCGAGCACGATCGCGGTCCGGGACAGCGACTGGGCCGGATACGCGATGGCGTCGCTGAGCGCGTCCAGGTCGGACCGGCTCAGCTCCAGCTCCTGGGTGAGCCACGCGAGGGCCTCGTCGACCGGTCCGGCGTTGGCGATCTGGCGGCGCAGCGCGGTGCGGGCCGCGGCCGGGTCGCCGCCGGTGCCCTCCCGGGCGGCGGGCGCCCGGTTCAGCCACACGTCGCGGTGGACGTCGATCGCCATCTGGGCCAGTGTCGAGGTGATCTGCCGGTCGACCGTCAACGTGGCCACCGTCCAGGAGATGCCGGTCCGGTCGGCGCCGCCGCTGGGCATCCGGTCGGCCAGCCAACTCGGCAGCCGCGGGGCCGGGGTCGAGGTCTCGCCGACCCTGCCGTAGAGGCTGTGCCACCACACGGCCAGGCGGGCCAGCCGGTCGGCCGCGCCCAGCGCCAACGCGGGCACCCGGCGCAGCACGGTCGCGGTGTCGTTGAGCCCCTCCATGGCCACGACGGCGGCGGCGTTCAGGGCCGAGCGCAACGCCGGCGGGGCCTGGCCGGGGTTGGCCACCTCCGTCGCGGTCTTGCGCCAGTACCCCTCCTCCTCCTCGAAGAGGTCGCGCTGGGCCGCCCGTACCTCGGCCGGGCCGAGATCACCGACGCGGGTGGAGAGGGCGACCACGACCGCCGCCTGTCGGAGCAGGATCGCCGGCGTGGCCGGGTCGGCCATGGCGAGCACGTTGACCGCGCGCCCGCGGTCCTGGGCGGCGCCGACCTCGCCCAAGGCGAGCGCCCGCGCCGACGGTGGGGCCACGCCGGAGCCGTTGATGATCGTCCGGCCGCCGTTGAGGATGTGCCGCTCGCCGGCACTGAGCCGGTCCAGCATGCCGTGCCACCAGGTGCCGAAGTCCCGCGCGCACAGGATCACCCGGATCGCCAGCGGGCGGCCTCCACCGGTCACCGTGCGCAGAAGCTCGAACAGGTCGGCCCGGGTCTCCGCATCGTCGACCAGCACCAGGGCCCGACGGCCGTTGCGGACCGCCGCGCTCACCGCGTACGCGCTCATCCCGGGCCGGGCCCAGCCGGCTGGCCACCCCTCGGCGACCATGAGGTCGGCGACGTCGGCTGCGAGCCGGGTCTTGCCCGTACCGGCGGCGCCCTCGACCAGCCACAGTGGCCGGTCGCCGTCGCGGCACCAGGTGGTCATCGCGTCCAGCGCGGCCTGACGGGGATCGGCGGCCTCCGGCTCGCGGTACACCCTGACCCGACCGCGCGCCGGCACCGGCACCACTGCCGACCGCCACGCGAGTTGCCTGCCGACTTCCACGTCGAAGTGTCTCCTGATTTCGCTCCGCAAGCGTTGTTGAAATTGTTCCTGACCCGTGCACGTTCATGCACGCCGGGTTGCCACGGCGTTTCGGATCATGTTCGCCGACCGGCCGGCCATGATCGGCCGACCGGGTCGGTGAGTCCTGAGCCGGAATCAGGTCGCCGCAACGAATCCAGTCGCCAGGGCGACGATGAGCAGGACGCCGAGGATCACCCGGTACCACACGAACGTGATCAACGAGTGGCCGGACACGAACCGGAGCAGCCAGGCGATCGTCGCATATGCGACCACGAAAGAGATCACGATGCCGACGACGGTCGGGCCCCAGCCGACCGTGGTGGAGATGACCTTACGCTGGTCCAGCGCCTCCAGCGCGCCGGCCGCGGTCAGGGCAGGGATGCCGAGGAAGAACGACATCCGGGTCGCGGTCACCCGATCCAGGTCCCGCAGTAGGCCGGCCGAGATCGTGGCGCCGGACCGCGACACCCCGGGCACCAACGCGAAGACCTGCACCACGCCGATGATGAGCCCGTCCATCGGGTTCACGTCGTGCTCGCCGCGCTGCTGGGTCGCGGCCCGCTCGGCGAAGACGATCACACCGGACCAGAGGATCAGCGCGGTCGCGACCACCCACAGACTGCGCAGGTCGTTCTCGATCACGCTCTTGAGGGCCAGGCCGACGACCGCGATCGGGATCGACCCGACCACCACGGCCAGCGACAGCCGCCAGTCGGCGGTCTGCCGCGCGTGGCTGCTGAACAGGCCCTTCACGAACGACACGACGATCCGCACGATGTCGCGCCAGAAGTAGATGATCGCCGCCACGATCGCCCCGACCTCGATGATCGCCGTGTACGCGGTCACCCCGGGGGCGTCGGTCTGCAGGTTCAGCAGGCTCTCGGCGATCGTGAGGTGCCCGGTCGAGGAGATCGGCAGGAACTCGGTGATGCCTTCGACGATGCCCAGGATGACGGACTGCCAGTACTCCATCAGGTCACTCCCCCAGGCCGGCGCGGTCGTAGGCATCCCGCACGGTGCGCAGCGTCTGCATCCCGTGCGCCTGGTCGGTGGCGAACAGGCTCACGGACAGGGTCGTGACCCCGGCCTCGGCGTACCGCTTGAGCCCCTCGGCGATGCGGTCCGGTGGGCCCAGCAGCGCGGTCCGGTCGATGAAATCCAGCGGTACGGCGGCGGCGGCATCGCGCTGCCGCTTGTCCAGGTACAGGTTCTGCACCTCGCGCGCGGCGTCGACGAACCCCATCCGGACCGCGAGCCGGTTGTAGAAGTTCTGTTCCCGGCTGCCCATGCCGCCCACGTACAGCGCGGCGTACCAGCGCAGCACGTCGGCGCAGGCGGGGATGTCGTCGCCGACCACGACCGGGACGCTGGGTACCACGTCGAAGCCGTCCATCGTCTTGCCGACGCGTTCCCGCCCGGCCGCGATCGAGGCGATCAGCTCCCCGCCGAACTCCGGGTTGAAGAACACCGCCAGCCAGCCGTCAGCGATCTCCCCGGCCAGCTCCAGGTTGCGCGGCCCGACCGCGGCCAGGTAGATCGGCACCGACTCCCGGGGCGGGTGGAAGTTGAGCTTCAGCGCCTTGCCCGGCCCGTCCGGCAACGGAAGCGTGTAGAACTCGCCCTGGTACGCGACGGTCTTGCGGGCCAAAGCCGCCCGGACGATCTCCACGTACTCCCGGGTCCGGGTCAGCGGTTTGCCGAACCGCACCCCGTGCCAGCCCTCCGACACCTGCGGCCCGGAGACTCCCACGCCCAGCCGGAACCGGCCCCCGGACAGCGTGTCGATCGTCGCCGCCGTCATCGCGGTCATCGTCGGCGTCCGGGCCGGGATCTGCATGATCGCCGTGCCGACGTCGATCGTGCTGGTCTGGCCGGCGATCCAGGACAGGATCGTCGGGGCGTCTGACCCGTACGCCTCAGCGGCCCACACCACCGAGTAGCCCAGCCGTTCGGCCTCCTGCGCGAAGGCCAGATGATCAGCCGGAGTCGACCAGCCGGTCTGGTAACCGAGGGTCAGGCCGAGCTTCATGGCAACCTCCGGGGGGAATGGCGGCGGCTTGGCAAAAGTCGACCCAGACTACACATGGCCGTTGGCTACGGCTTGGGGCACGATGCGGTGATGGATTACGAATACGCGCCGCTGCGGTTACCGCCTCAGGTCGATCAGGTGACCGCCGCGGTGCAGCTCGCCGTCGCCGCCGAGTACGCCGGCTGGGAACTCGCCCGCGTCCGCCTCTACCGTGACGGCACCCGTCAGGTGCTGCTTCGCCGGCGCAACCTGCCCGGCCTACCCGCACTGACGCCCTAGTCCGCACATCCGCACAGCGGTGCCCGCGCTGTGGGTGCAGCCCACAGCTGGTGTCGTTGTGCGCCTCATTTGAGTTGTGCGCCTAACTGGAGAGATCGCCGGGCAGCGCGCGCTCGTCCAGGCGTCCCACGACCCGGTCCGCGTCGCCCAACCGGAAGGCGACGTCGTCCGGCGTGTTGGATTCCGGCTCCTCCGCCGAACCCAGCGGGCTGGCCACCTCGGCCACCACGACCACGCCGTCGAGCGGATCCAGCTCCGGCAGGTCCAGCATCCCGAGCGACCCGTCGCCGGACTGCAATAGCTCCAGCACCGCGTCACCGACCGAGGTGATCGGCTCCAGCGGCTCCCCCGTACTGGTGCCCCGGGCCATCTCGGCCAACGCCAGCAGCGCGCCGACGCTCGGCACCCGGTAGTCGCGGCGCTGTCGCACTGAGACCACCGTCGGGTACGGGTCGTCGGCCGGGGCCGGCAGGTCGGCGCCGGTGAACTCCCCACCGCGCCCGCCCTCCGCCTCATCGGCCGAGATCTCCTCCAGATCCCACGGCGTGACCTCGCCGAACACGTCGTTGAGCACCTCGTCGTACTCGTGCGACGCGTTGTTCAGCGCCACGTACGCCCGCCACACGGCGTCGTCGTCGCGCTCGCGGTCGGCCGCCTTGACCGCCTCGAGATGCGCCCGGGCCGCCGCGACCACGCGGTCGAGCGCCGCATCCAGCTCGGCGAAACTGTCGGTCATCGCTACCCTCTCGGGTCCTGTGGAGAGTCTCAGCAGTGGGTGAGGAGGCGATCAAGCACGCGCACGCCGAACTGTAGCCCCTCCACCGGCACCCGCTCATCGATGCCGTGGAACAGGGCCGAGAAGTTCAGGTCGGGCGGCAGCCGCAGCGGCGTGAACCCGAAGCAGCGGATGCCCAGGCGGGCGAAGGCCTTGGCGTCGGTGCCGCCCGACAGCATGTACGGCACGGCTCGGGCGGCTGGATCCTCGGCCCGCAGCGCCGCGCCCATCGCCTCCACCAGCGACCCGTCGAACGTGGTCTCCAGCGGCGGCTGGCGCTGCACGATCTCGATCTCCAGGTCCGGCCCGACCACCTCGCGGAGCTGGTCCAGGAACGTCTCGTGCTGCCCGGGCAGGGTGCGGCAGTCGATGGTGCCGCTGGCCCGGCTGGGGATCACGTTCTCCTTGTACCCGGCCGCAAGCCGGGTCGGGTTGGCCGTGTTCCGGATGGTCGAACCGATGAGCGGGGCGATGATGCCCAGCTTGGCGATCGCCTGCTCCGGATCGTCCGGGTCCAGCTCGATGCCGAGGGCGTCGGAGATCTCGCCCAGGAACGCCCGGACGGTGTCGGTGACGACGACCGGAAACTTGTGCCGGCCGACCCGGGCCACCGCCTCGGCCAGCACGGTGACCGCGTTGTCGTCGTGGATCATCGAACCGTGCCCGGGCCGGCCGGCCGCGTGCAGCCGCAGCCAGGTCAGACCCTTCTCGGCAGTCTCGATCAGGTACAGCCGCAGGTCCTCCGAGACCGTATACGAGAATCCGCCCACCTCGCCGATCGCCTCGGTCACGCCCTCGAACATTTCCCGGTGGTTGTCGACCAGCCAGTGCCCGCCGTACTCCCCGCCCGCCTCCTCGTCGGCCAGGAACGCGAGCACGAGGTCGCGGGACGGGGTCCGCCCCTCCCGGCGCATCGAGCGCACGGTGGCCAGCAGCATGGCGTCGAAGTCCTTCATGTCGACCGCGCCACGCCCCCACACGTACCCGTCGGCGACCTCACCGGAGAACGGGTGCACCGACCACTCGGACGGCTCGGCCGGCACGACGTCGAGGTGGCCGTGCACCAGCAGCGCGCCACGCTCCGCCGTGCCGGCCGCATCCCCCGGGAATCGCGCGAAGACACTGGTGCGGCCGGGCGCACTCTCCCGCAGCACCGGCTCCAGGCCGACCTCGGCCAGCTGCGCGGCGACGAACTCGGCCGCGACCCGTTCGCCGGCCGAGGTCCGGGTATCGCCGGTGTTGGTGGTGTCGATCCGGATCAGATCGCGGCACAGGTCGACGACCTCGTCGTTGCTCATCGCCCGTTCATACCACTGCGACGGGCTGTTGGGGACTGCGGGCGACGCCCTGTGGATAACGGTCCGGAAGTTATCCACAGGCTGACATTGACCCCTGTCGGCCCCCGCATCGCGTCGCTAGCGTCGCGTTCCATGAGAATGACCGACGTCAACGAGCAACCGAACCCGTCGCTCGCGATGCGGGCCGACGCCACCCGCATCGCCCGCGCCGCGGGCGACGTGCTCGACGCCGGCCGCGACCTCGCCTCGGGCACCCGGCCGACGCTGTCCACTCTGGACATCGACCCGGACTGGTTCGGCTCGCTGCCGGCCGCGTCTACGCTGGCCGGCTCGCACGCGGTCGCGCTCGCCGGCATTCAGGCGGCGCTGGAGACTCTCGACACCGCCCTGGCGAAGGACGCGGACGGCCTCTACCAGGTGGCGTTCAGCGTGCTCGTCTCCGACCAGGACGCGGCGAACCGGTTCGGGGGTCGGCGATGAGCGCCCCCGGCCTGTGGCACCTCGACGCCCGGACCGGCCAGCTCGGCGGCGGCGTCGACGGCTGGCGCACCCTCGCTCGCGCCGCGGCGACGCTGTCGCAACGGCTGCGCGCCGCGACCGACCCCCTCGCGGCCAGCTGGCGGGGCGCGTCCACCGAGACCTACTACCAGCACCGGGCGCGGGTGCTCGGCCTGGCCGACACAGTGTCCACTGTGGCCGGTGCCATCGCCGCCACGGTCGAGGCCGCCGTGGCGGCCCTCAGCTTCGGCCAGACCCACCTGGACGACTCGTGGCTGCGGCTGACCCGGGCGGTGCCGGGCCTGCGCGGCTTCGGGTTCCCGGTCTTCGGGTCCCCGGTCGAGGTGCTCGCCCTGTCGGTCGCCGCCGGCGCGGCCGGCGACGCGGTGCGGGCGGCCATCGCGGAGGCGCACGACATCCGGGACCACGTCGACGGCCGGCTGACCGGCTACGCCGCCGAGCTGGGCCGGCAGCGGCTGCGGCTGGAGGCGCCGATGCAGGCGCTCTCGGCGTACGTCACGCCGTGGCTGCGCCCGGACGAGCTCGGCACGCCCGGCGCCATCCTCATCGACGGCAACCGGGTTATCGTGAACGGCACCGGCGGAAATGACGTCATCGACGTGACGACCGACCCTGACACCGACGACCTGCTGGTCAGCGTCGACGGGGTGGTCAGCCGGTTCCCGCCCGGCGTCAAGCTCGTGCTGCGCGGCGGCGACGGCAACGACCGCATCACCCTCGACACCCCGACCCGGGTGACCGGCGTCCTCGGGGGCGACATCGCGGTCCTGCAGGTGCATCCGGCGCCCGACGTGACCGTCCTCGGCGGCCTCGGCGACGACGTGATCCAGGGCGGCGACGGCGACGACTCGCTGTACGGGCTGCAGGGTCGCGACATCCTGAAGGGCGGCGGAGGGTTCGACTATCTGTCCGGCGGCGACGACAACGACTACCTCGACGGCGGGGACGGCCGGGACGAGCTCGCCGGAGGCCGAAGCGACGACGTCCTGTACGGACTGGACGGCGACGACCGGCTCTACGGCGGCGGCGGGGACGACTACCTCGACGGGGGTGCCGGGGCCGACCTCGTGTCCGGAGACGGCGGCGACGACGCGCTCGTCGGCGGGCGCGGCGACGACACGGTGCTCGGCGGGGACGGCAACGACCGGCTCTACGGCGGCGAAGGCACCGACCGGCTGGCCGGCGGGCCGGGCACCGACAACCGCGCCTACGCCCAGCCCGACGACCAGGTGACCGGAGTGGCGCAGGGGGTCGACGTGAAGCTGACCTCCGCCGGGTCCTTCATCACGGTCGACGGCTCGCCCGAGTTCGCGGCCCGCGTGCAGTCCGACCTCGACGCCCTGCGCTCGTCGCCGACCGGCCAGCAGATGCTGATCCAGCTGCAGGACACCCACGACCACGGCACCGGACAGTTCCCCGTCTCCGACGCCGGCAGCACGCTGAACATCGTCGCGTACGACGGGCCGAACGGGTACGACAACTGGGACGACAGTCGGCCGACCGTGCACAACACCGTGCAGTACAACCCGGCCTACAGCGGGTCGGCCGGTCCGCCGATCACCGCCCTGTATCACGAGTTCGCGCACGCGGACGACTCCTTCGCCCGCACCGGCGCCCAGGGGGTGTACGCCGGACCGGACGACGCGGGCGTGCGCAACCTCGAACGGGAGGCCGTCGGACTGCCGATCGACGATGACGGCCGACTGTCCACACCGGACAGACTCGATCCTGACCACCCATACGCCCTGACCGAGAACGCGCTGCGCCAGGAGCTCGGCGTCCCCCTCCGCGCCTCCTACAAGCCCTGACCCCGCCCGGGGGCGCCCGTGATCCCGACCGTTTGTGCTTGCTTTAGCCGGCCTTATCGGTCGGGATGATGACGGGCCGGGCCGGGTCAGGACAGGGCGTTGGCTTGACCGGTCGGCGCCGTCCACGCCGGCCGGCGCCGCCGATGCCGCCCGCCCTGCCCCGAGTGCCCGACCGGAACCTGCTGCGGGCCAGCGGCCCGCTCCCGGTCGTGCGACACCGGGATCCGGCTGTCCGGAGCCGAGCCCACGGCTCCGGTGCCATTCCCGTCGATGGTGTCCGACCCGGCGAAGGCGCCGTGCCTGGCGTCGTCCGATTCGGCCGAGCTGCTGTAGCCAGCACCAGCGAAGTCGCCGTGTGTGTCGTCGACGGTGCCGGCGGCCCCGGTCGCGACGGCGGCGGACCGTCCGTTCAGCGCTGCGGCGACGGCGCTACCGCCGGCGCCCCGCATGCGCGACGCCCTGCCATCGGAAGTCCCTTGAGAACGGACGCCAGACG
>Ga0163163_10002851_pt1 | contig 14609 bp, 13 predicted proteins | sample S65metaG_FD_119766 | JGI IMG/M metagenome (GOLD analysis project Ga0163163, IMG submission 119766) | Switchgrass rhizosphere microbial communities from Kellogg Biological Station, Michigan, USA - S6-5 metaG | ecosystem: Host-associated > Plants > Roots > Rhizosphere > Soil | place: USA... | reverse complement strand
GGTGCATTACCCGGCGGCGTTCTACACGTCGCTCCTCAACAACCAGCCGATGGGGTTCTACCATCCCGCGACGCTCGTGAAGGATGCGCAGCGCCGCGGCGTCCGGTTCCATCCCATCGACGTGCAGCAGTCCGACTGGCTGTGCCGGGTGGAGCCCGATGGCGCCATCCGGCTCGGGCTCATGTATGTGCACGGACTGCGGAAAGACGCGGGGCAGGCCATGGCCGCCTTCGATCGCACGAAGACATCTGCACCACCAGTGCTGTGTGGCAAGTGCGGAGCCGACGACGACAAGATGATCGAGGTCGTGGCCGACACCGCGCCCACGGCGTCGGCGCCGTCACGGCGCACCTACTTCTGCAACATCTGCTCGCACGAGTGGACGGTGGTGCTCGAACCGGTGGGCCGCTTCGCGTCGATCGAGCAGATGGTGCAGCGCACCAGCCTGCGCCGCGACGAGCTGACGACGCTGGCCGACATCGGCGCGCTCAACGCATTCACGAACGAACGGCGGAGTGCGCTTTGGCAGATCGAACGGGCCGTGCGCCCCGCTGGTGAGATGTACGTAGAGGCGGACCTCGGAGAGGTCCGCCTGCACGGCGGCAGTCCGCTCACGCCGATGGATGCGGACGAGCGTCTACAGGCGGACTACGCAGGCATGGGCCTCACGATCGGCCCGCACCCGATGGCGATGCGGCGCGACGAGCTCGCGCTGCGCGGCGTGCTCCGCGCCGCCGATCTGCCGAGTGCCAAGGACGGCCGCCGTGTGCGCGTGGCCGGCATGGTGATCACGCGCCAGCGGCCCGGCACGGCGAAAGGGTTCGTGTTCCTCACGCTCGAGGACGAGACCGGCATTTCCAACGTGATCATTCGTCCCGATCTGTTCGACAAGCAGCGGCAGGTGGTGGTGCGCCAACCGTTCCTGCTGGTGGATGGAGTGCTACAGCATCAGGATGGCGTGCTGTCGGTGCGCGCCGAGCGCGTGGAGGGCTTCAGCGGCGGCGCCGCCGTGGACGCGCACGATTTCTACTAAAGTCTTCTTCGTGCCAAAGATGCGTTCAGGTATCGGCGGATGGCTCGCTCTGCTGGTCTTCGTTTGACCATCTTCTATCCGCTCTTCGGGGCCGGTCGACTCAACCAGGACTTCTCAACCGCAGAAAGCCTGAACCCCGGCTTGAAGACGGTGGAGCAGTGGGCCGGCCTCAAGACAGCTACGTGGTCCGCATTCGCCGGGTTCGCCTTGGTCAGTTTCTACGGTGGATGGGGATTGGCCCGGAGTGTTCGATGGTTCGCGGTTCGGCGAGCGATTGCGGCCCTCTGGATTGGAGGGCCACTCAGTCACGTCGTTCTCGGCTGGGTGGTCCCGATTGTGACACTACGTTCGATAGAAGGTTTCAAAGCCAACGACACGATCGCTCCTTTAATGCTCTCGTTGTCCCGTTCTGTCCTGGCTGCCACCTTATGGACGGCGTACCTTCTCCGGTCACGTCGAGTTCGGAATACATATCAAGATACGTAAGGGTTGGTCGTTCAACTATCATCGGCGCACGATGCGCGTTCCGATGAAAACCGCCGCGACGCTGTTCCTGTGCGCCTTTGCCGGAACGGCGCAGCCGCAGGTCGCCCAATCGATTCGCCCCGACCAGGCAGCATTCCGGGAGATCTTCAAGGAGCTCGTGGAAACCAACACCACGCTCTCGTCCGGGAGCTGCACGCTCGCCGCCGAGCGCATGGCGGCGCGCCTCGAGGCCGCCGGCTTTGCCGACAGCCAGCTCACGCTCTTCTCCACGCCTGACCATCCGAAGGAAGGCGGGCTGGTCGCGGTCTACCCGGGCACATCGACCACCATCAAGCCGATCCTCGTGATCGCGCACATCGACGTCGTCGAAGCCAAACGCGAAGACTGGGAGCGCGACCCGTTCACGCTGGTCGAGGAGAACGGCTACTTCTACGCGCGCGGCGTGTCCGACGTGAAGTCGATGGCCGCCGTCTGGGTGGACGCGCTGATCCGATTCAAGCAGCAGGGGTATACGCCGAAGCGCACGGTCAAGATGGCGCTCACATGCGGGGAGGAGACGAACGGCGCGTTCAATGGCGTCGAATGGCTGGCCGCCAACCGGCGGACGCTGATCGACGCCGAGTTCGCACTCAACGAAGGCGGCGGAGGCGACAGCGACGGCAAGGGCAAGGTGATCGCCCAGTCGGTCCAGGTCGGTGAGAAGACGTTCGCCAACTTCCGCCTCGAGACCCGCAATCCCGGCGGGCACAGCTCCGTGCCGGTCCGGAACAACGCGATCTATCAGCTCTCGCGCGCGCTGATCAAAGTCGACGAACACGAGTTTCCGATGGAGATGACCGACACCACGCGCCGCTACTTCCGGGAGTCCGGCGCCGCGCGCACCGATGCCATCGGCCGGGCGATGGTGGCGCTCTCCAAGAATCCGCGCGACGTGAAGGCCGAAGCCATCGTCAACGAGGATCGCTATCTCCACTCCAACCTCCGCACCACGTGCGTGGCGACGCTGCTCGACGGCGGCCATGCCGCCAATGCGCTGCCGCAGCGCGCCGGGGCCAACGTCAACTGCCGAATCTTTCCGGGCCACTCGATCGAAGACATCCGGCGCGAGCTGCTGACGGTGATTGGCGACACCGGCGTATCCGTCACGGCGCTGCCGCCTGTTCGCCCCGCCCCCCCGGCCCCGCCGCTCGAAGAGCAGGTCATCGGACCGATGCAGAAGCTCGCCTCGAAGTACTGGCCGGGCATTCCCGTGATTCCGTCGATGGCGAACGGCTATACCGACGCGACGTTTCTGGGCGCGGCCGGCATTCCCACCTACGGGATTCCCGGCATGTGGGGCGATCCCGATGGCAACGGCGTCCACGGGCTGAACGAACGGATCGAAGCGCGCTCGCTGTATGTGGGGCGCGACTATATGTTCGATCTGCTCAAAGCCTACGCGGACTGACTCTGAGCTGTGATGGAATAGTCCACGAGGCACCTCCCGTGGACACGTCCGAGATCCGCTACCGCGTCGCGGATTTCCTGAAACAACATCCGCCGTTCAACGCGATGGACGACGCCGATCTCGTGGCGCTCGCCGCTCACGGCCGCGTCCGCTTCTTTCCGAGCGACGAGTTCCTGGCCTGGCAGGGCGAGCCGCACAAGACGCACGTGCTGGTCATACAGCAGGGCACGGTCTCGATGTGGGACGAGCAGAGCGGCCAGGCCGAGCTGCGCGATGTGCGCGGGCCGGGTGACTGGATCGGCGCCGAGCAGTTCCACGGCGCGCGGTCGTGCCTCTACACGGCGCGCGCCACGACCGACGTCGTGACCTACGGGTTTCCCGTCTCCGACGTCGAAGCGCTGCTCGAGAAGTACCCGTATGCGGCGGCGTTCGTCGCGGCCATGGGATCGGTGGACAGTACGTTCGTCTCTACGGATTCGGCGAGCGACCCTCTGACCACCTATCTCCAGCAGCTGGCCGGTCCGCTCCGGAGCTGCAGCGAGCAGACGACGGTTCGCGAGGCCGCGCAGCAGCTGCTCGACAGCGGCGCCGAAGCGTTGGCCGTTACCGATGATGCCGGCGTGTGCCGCGGGGTGGTGACCGCGACGGCGCTGCTGACATGGATTGCCGCCGGCGCCGGTGAGCGAAATCGTCCGATCGTGGAGCTCGGTCTTGCGGCGCCCACCGTCGCCGGCCCCGACACGACGGTGGCCGAGGGCGCCCTGCGGATGGCGTCGAGCGGCACGGTGGCGATGACCGAAGACGGGGAGCCGCAGGGCCGCGTGCTGACGATGCTGACGCCGCGTGACCTGCTGCCCGCGCTTGGCGACCAGCCCTCGGCGATCCTGGACGCGATCACGCGCGCCGCGGATCTCCCGCGCTTGCGCGCGCTCAATCAGCGCGCGCGCGCCTTCGTGCTCAGGTACCTGACCAGCGCGCAGTCGGTCGAGTGGATGTCGGACTTCACCGCGCGGGCAGACCGGGCCATCCTGGCGCGGGTCTTCGAGCTCGCGGCTCCCGTCCGCACGAACGGGTGCTGGTGCGTGTGGGGCGCGTGGGGCCGCGGCGGGGCGCTGGTCTCGAGCATTCCGCGTTTGATGTGGATACAGGAAGGCGCCGGTCCGGGTCCGGACGTGGCAGCCTCCTACGAGCGGCTCATGCAGGCGCTCGAAGAGTGCGGGTATCTGCCGGGGTTCGAGGGCGGTCACGAGCCGTCGTTCTATCTGGCGCGCCTCGAAGAGTGGCGGCGGCGCTACGTCGGCTGGATGCGCAACCCGGTGCTCGAGGGGCTCCAACGCAGCCGCGAGCTCTTCGACCTGCGATGGGTGGCCGGCTCGGCTGACCTCACATCCGTGGTGCGGCGCGATGTGCAGGACGCCGTGGACCGCGAGATCCTGCAGGTGCTCGCGCACGATTGCCTGTCGGATCTGCCGCCGCTCTCGTTCTACGAGGACGCCGTCGTCGAGCACTCGGGTGAGGTGACCAGCGTGTTCCGGCTGCAACGCAACGTGCTCCAGCCGCTGATCGATCTGGGCCGCGTCTTCGGCATGGCGGCCGGCACGGTGATGGCCACGTCCACGCTCGAGCGTTTCGCCGCGGCGCGGCGCCTGCTCCCGGAACACGAGCGGATCTTCCGCGAGGCGTCGGACGCGATGCGCGTCGTGCTGTGGCAGCAGGGGCGTGTCGGGATCAGTCAGGGCACGATCGGTGCCGAGCTGCCCCCTTCGGCCATGAGCCGCCACGATCGCCACGTGCTCAAGAGCACGTTCCCCGTGATTCAGCGGCTCATCGAGTTCGCTGCCAATCCCTCCTGGCTGAGCGCCGTCGATGTCGCCGTCGATCGAGGCGTATAAACAGGCATTCGCGACGACGTGGACCGATGAGTCTCCGGTCGCGCACGTCCGGTTCGTCGTCCTCGACTCCGAGACCACCGGCTTCAGCCCGGTACTGGATCGCATCTTGACGATTGGCGCGGTGGTCGTGGAAGACGGCGAGATCCGGCTCGACGACAGCTTCGACGCGCTGCTGCACGTGACCGGCGACGTGGGGCCGGTGGACGTGCACGGCGTGACACCGGACCAGACGCTGGGTGGCTACGAAGAAGGGGAAGCCGTGGAGCGCTTTCTCGCCTACCTGCGCGACGGCGTCATCGTGGGGCACCACATCGGCCACGACGTGTCGATGCTCGACGCGGCGCTCGAGCGCATGGGCGCCAGCGTGCGGCTGATCAACCGGACGCTCGACACCGCCGACCTCACGCTGCATCTCGCGCAGGACGGCGCGTTTGGCGATCGAACCCTGCCGGCTCACATCACGCTCGACACGCTGGCCGACCTCTTCGGGGTGATTCCCCACGACCGCCACACGGCGAGTGGCGACGCCTTCATTACCGCGCTGGTGTTCCTGCGGCTGCTGAAACTGGCGGCCCGACACGGACGCACCAGCCTCGGTTCGGTGGTGCAGGAGTTCGTGATCGCGGACTCGCACTAACCCGATCGCGGTGCCTGCACGTGGCTCGCGTCGTGTGTTAGTGTCCGGGCTATGCGCACACTTGGTTCCCTGCTCGCTGTTGGCGCCGCCGCGCTCTGGCTGTCCCTGACCCTCACCGCGCAATCGCCGCAGGTGTTCACCACCGCCACGGGCCAACGGATTCAGGTCACCCAGATCGCCGGTGGGCTCGTGCACCCGTACAGCATCGCGTTTCCCGACGCGCGCACCACGCTCGTCGCCGAGCGGGCGGGGCGGCTGCGCGTGATCAAGGACGGCGTGCTGCAGCCCAAGCCCGCGTGGACCGCGCCTGCGCCTCCGGCAGGCGCGCCGGCTACCGCGGCGTCGGAGACGCTGCACTTCATCGTGCTGCACCCAGCGTTCGCGCAGAATCATCGAATCTACCTTTCGTACCCGAAGTACGGCCCGAAGGGGACCAGCACGATGGCCGTCGGCTTCGGCACCTACACCGGTGACGAGCTGCACGACTTCAAGGAGATCTTCGCGGCCGAGGCGTGGGGGACATTCGGTGCCAATCCCGGGGCCATGATGTTCCTGCGCGACGGCACGCTGCTGCTCACGGTCGGCGATCGCGACGGCCTGTGCTGCAACGGGTCCGAAGATACGAGCGAGCGCATGCGGGCGCAGGACCTGAGCAACGACTTCGGCAAGATCCTCCGCATTCGCGACGACGGCAGCATTCCGCCCGACAATCCGTTCGTGAAGCGCGCCGGTGCGCGCCCCGAGATCTACACCTACGGCAATCGCAACGCGTACGGGCTGGCGTATTTCCCGGGCACCAATGAACTGTGGGAATCCGAGATCGGGCCGCTCGGCGGTGACGAGATCAACGTGCTGCTGCCCGGTCACAACTACGGCTGGCCGCTGGTGTCCACCGGTCGCAACTACACCGGTACTCCCGTGTCCGACGTTCCGTGGCACCGCGAGGGCATGGACGACGCGCGCATGTCGTGGATCCCGTCGATCAGCCCGTCGGGGCTCATTTTCTACAGCGGCGACAAGTTCAAGGGGTGGAAGGGAAGCGCGTTCCTCGGCGCGCTCAACGGCAAGGCGCTGTGGCGCGTGTCGTTCGGCAATCCGAAGCCGCAGCAGGCAGAGCAGCGCGAAGTGCTGCTGTCGTCGCTCAACGTCCGCGTGCGCGACGTGCAGCAGGGGCCCGACGGCAACCTCTACATCGCCACCGAGCAGGGCTCGGGCGGCACCGCTCCTGACGGCACCGTGCTGCGCATCGAGCCCGCGCCGTAACTACGTGGCGCCGTAAAGTACGTGGGGGCCGCCTTCACGCGGCCCGTATGGCCAAGCAAAGTACCATTCAGGCTTCGTGCCCGCGGAGCCGCAAGTCTCACCGGCGTCACGTGCCCTGCTGGCCCAGCTGCGCGACTGGGCGCAGGGCCTTCCTCCGGCGTCCGCTGTCGTTTCCGAAGAGCTCAATCCCGACTACGGTGGCCTTCTATTCAAGGTCCGTCCTTCGCAGCCGGACTGCCTGACCCTTACGGTCGGCCTGGGCGTCAATGATGCCGTCGACTTCTTCTGGGGCGAGGGGTATCGCTGGGAGAATTGGACGGCGACTCCTGCCGAGGTTCTCGAGGTGTGCGAGGCGGTTCGAAAAGGAAACGTGTTCGAGGAAACCTGGATGATCGGCTCGTGGGCGCTCGAGCGGCGCTGTTACATCGACGCACCGAGCGGTCGGAGCGGCTCTGGCTCCTATCCCATGCCTCGATGGCTCAAGCGATGGGCACATCTGTCCATTCGACGCTATGAACCGTGGGTGGCACGATGAACGAGAAAGGCCCGAAACGAACTCCCTGGTGGCGCTATTCGGATCAGCCGCCCAGCGCTCGATTCCTCTGGTGGGTGCGCGGCGTCATTCTCGTTGCGTGGGCCATCGTGCTCTTCCTCGGTGTCCCGAACACCGTAAGGGAGGCGAACAGGATCCGTGCGTCGCGGCCGCCGGGTGTGGCTCGAAGCCAGGAACTGCGGGATCTCGTTGTGGAGACGGTCATCTTGTACGTCGCTGTGCCGTTCGTCGTTCTTGGAATATTCGGGTTCGGCGTCGTGCCGAGACGCAACTCCCCGATGACCGGACGACCATTGTTCGATGTGCTGTGGCGCTCGCACGGACGCGCTCGCCGGCAGACCGAGCACAGAGACTGAGAATTCCGCGATGACTTCCTTTTGATCGCGGCTCCGGTGGCTTGAGGGAGAAGATGCGACGCGCTCTGACAATTGGTTTCGGCGTCTAGTTGGTGCTGTTGAACGGCGGCCTGTCGACATTCACCAAGTGGTCGCCGCGGGGCAGCCGCTCGTGCCGTCCCCTCCGGGGCAAGGGTCTCAGAGTCCCGGCTACTTCTCGTTCGATGATCGTGCGGCGGGCCTCGTGGTATCGGGATGGTTTGAGCCGGATCAGGCGTTCAAAGGCATGGACGCGTTTTGGGGAGGCGAACGTCGTGGGCTGGCCACGAACGGGATCCAGATCCAGGACGTGGTCATGGGAAAAACCGGGAGCTGGCAGACGGTGCTGTACGACATGCTCGTTCCCGGAGGTCGCAGCTCGAACATGCGAGCGGAATCGGTCCGAGCGGGCACCTGGATCGACTTGCACCTTTCGGTTACCACCAGGCATTCCGAGGCGGACAATCGAGAGACGCTTCAGAAGAGCCTCGACGCGATTCGCGTGGACGAGCGTCCCGCGGCGGCGAACTAGTCCCCCGATTCGGACCGATTGATGCTGGTTCGAACGCTACACTGGCTGTCTTCCTCACGGCTGGGGCGACGCGAGGCGCCTCTCGGCAGCATGTGGGCCGTCATCGGCTGGTGGGAGGCGCGGCGGGTTCCCTTCAATCTGATCGTGGGCGCCACAGGCGTCGTCACGAGCTCGCTGATGCTGCTCATCGCCTGGGCTGGGGAGCGCTGGCTTGGCATTCCCATCGGTTTGCCAGATCCTCCGTTCTTGGCCGTCTTGGGTGCCATCGCCTTCGCAGTGCTCGCCAACGTCTGCTATGCCGGCGGTTGGATCGTCGAGCTGATTGTTCGCAAGACGTGGCCTGCCGACTCGGAGCGCGTCGGGACGATCTCGTTCTCGCTCGGCATCGTCTTCGCCATCGTCGTCACGCTCATTCCTGTCGTGATCGTGGGCGCCTCTGCGACCGTTGTGGCGATTGCTCAATGGCTCGGGTATGCAGGTGCCTTTGCCTCAGGTGAGGGCTAGGGCTACGCTACCGGCGTCATGAAGAAACGCGGGCCAGCAACAGGTGAATCGCCTTCAAAGCTGATCGACGCACGGATCAAGGAGCTGGGCGACTGGCGAGGCAAAACGCTCGGCCGGCTCCGCGCTCTGATCAAAGACGCCGATCCCGACGTGGTCGAGGAGTGGAAGTGGCAGGTGCCGGTGTGGTCGCACGGCGGGCTGATCTGCACGGGCGAGACCTACAAGGCCACCGTGAAGATGACCTTCGCCCACGGGGCGGCGCTCGATGATCCGGCCGGCCTCTTCAACTCGAGTCTCGAAGGGAAGACCAGGCGCGCCATCGATTTCCGTGAGGGCGACACGATCAACGAGAAAGCGCTGAAGGCGCTCGTGCGTGCCGCCGTGGCGTTGAATACGTCCGAGGACTGAGAGAGCGCGTTGGGCTCCGCTCTCTACGATCGGATCGGGCGGGGCTACACAGCCACGCGGCGTCCCGACCCTCGAATCGCCGCCCTGATTCAGGACTCGCTCGGGGATGCCCGGTCCGTACTGAACGTCGGCGCCGGTGCTGGCGCCTACGAGCCGGCCGGCCGGTCGCTGATTGCGGTGGAACCGTCGCGGCACATGATCCAGCAGCGCGCGACGGGAGCGCCTCCCGCCGTCCAGGCGTTCGCCGAGGCGCTGCCGTTCACGGCACAGGCGTTCGATGCGGCGCTGGCGGTGCTCACGCTCCATCACTGGCACGACTGGCGGCTCGGCCTCCGCGAAATGCGGCGGGTGGCGGACAAAGTCGTGGTGTTCACGTTCGATACGAGCGACGCGCGGCGCTTCTGGCTGACCGAGGCGTACTTTCCCGAAATCGCCGCACTCGACCAAAGGCGCTGTCCGCCGGTGGCCGAGATCGCGGACGAACTCGGGTCGTGCCGGGTGGAGACGGTGGCGGTTCCGTGCGACTGCGTCGACGGGTTTCTGGCCGCCTACTGGCGGCGGCCCGAGGCCTATCTGGATCCGGCAGTTCGCGCGGGCATGTCCGGTTTCGCGGCCCTCGGTGGCGATGTGATTGCTCCTGGCGTGGCAAGGCTCGACGCCGACCTGAAATCAGGCGTCTGGGACAGCCGCTTCGGACACTTGCGATCGATCGACGCGCTCGATGCCGGCTACCGTCTCCTCGTTGCGAGCTGAATCGGTGGGCGAACGCGTCGACTTCTCTCCAAACGCGCCCGTCTACGATCGCCGGCATGGAGCCGCGCTGTCTCGCGAGGAGGTCGACCGCGTGTGGGCGGGCGCGAGGCTTCATCCAGGCGCACGCATCCTGGACATCGGCGCGGGCACGGGCCGAGTGGCGATTCCGCTCGCCGCGCGAGGATGCCGTGTGGTGGCCGTGGAGCCCGCGGCCGGCATGCTGCAAGAACTGAAGAAGAAGGCTTCGGCGATCGACGTGACACTGGCCGCCGGCGAAGGGGCGCGGCTGCCGTTTGCATCCGGCGCGTTCGACGTCGTCGTGATCGCGCGGTTGCTGTATCTGACATCGGACTGGCGCGCCATCCTCCACGAAGCGCATCGCGTGCTTGCCGGGGGCGGCTGCCTGCTGCACGAATGGGGCAACGGGGAAGGCGATGAGGAGTGGGTGCACATTCGCGAAGAAGCGCGCCGCCTGTTCGAGACCGCAGGCGTGCTCTCGCCATTTCACCCGGGCGTTCGCTCCGAGGCGGAGGTCGATGCCGATCTCGCCCAGCTACGGCTCGTACGCGAAAGCGAGATCGTGCTGGGATCTGGCCCCGAAATCACGCTCGGCGAGTTCCTCAGGCGTCTCGTCGACGGCGAGCTGTCCTACATCTGGAACGTCCCGGACCACGTGCGGGCCGACTGCCTTCCGCGGCTGCGGCGCTGGTCGGAAGCGCGATTCGATCTCGAGGCGCGCGTGCCGATGCCGAAGGAAATTCGCTGGACCATTCATCGCAAAGCGGCTTGAATGCTGCCGGACCTGAGCGCGGACATGACACATCGACGTTGGTTCTTCGCGGTGGGCGCGGCGCTGCTGCTTGCCGTGCCGCTGGCGACGGGACAGCAGCAAACCGCGGGTGACCCGTTGGCGCGGATTCGAGCCGAAGGGCTCGAGCGCTCGCGCGTGCAGGCGATGTATCGGGTGCTGACCGACGACATCGGCGCGCGCTTGACCGGCTCCCCCTCGCACATGCAAGCGGCGCGCTGGGCGCTCGACCGCTTCAACGAGTGGGGGCTGACCAACGCGCACCTCGAGTCGTGGGATTTCGGCCGCGGCTGGCAACTCGACAAGGTGTCGGTGGAGATGACGGAGCCGCGCTATGCCGCGCTCATCGCCTATCCCGACGCCTGGTCGCCGTCGACCGCGGGAGTGGTGACCGGGCGCGTGGTGTATGTGGGCGACAAGACGGCCGCGCAGATCCAGACGATGGCCGGCCTGCTGCGCGGCGCGATCGTGCTCACCCATCTGCCGGTCACGGAGTTCGTGGTCCAAGACCGGCCGCAGCCCGGCCTCAGCGATCGTCCGGTGGCCACGGGCAACCCCACGCTGCCGCAGGCCAAGAGCACCACGCCAGCCGCCGAGCTCGCAACGCTCCTCAAGCAGGCCGGCGCGGCGGTGGCGCTCCGGCCCAGCGCGTATCGCGACGGCACGGTGGGCGTGACCGGGAATCGCGCCACGCCTGTCGACGCGGTGCCGTCGATCGTCGTGTCTGGCGAGCAGTACAACGTGATCGCGCGCCTGGCCGCCCAGGGGCGGCCGGTGTCGATGCGCGTCGAGCTGCGGACGCGCTCGTTCGACCAGGACCGCGAGAGCTACAACGTGATTGCCGACATCCCGGGGACGGATCCTGCGCTGCGCGATCAGGTCGTACTCGTGGGCGCGCACCTCGATTCGTGGCACACGGCCGTCGGCGCCACCGATAACGCCGACGGCGCCGTCGCCGTGATGGAGGCGATGCGCATCATCCGCAGCCTCGGCACGTCACCGCGGCGCACGATCCGGGTGGCGCTGTGGAGTGGGGAAGAGCAGGGGCTGCTCGGTGCGCGTGCGTATGTCGCCAGGCACTACGGCACGCCGGCCGAACGGGATCGGCTGGCCGTCTACCTGAACGACGATCCGGGCAGCGGCAAGACGCTGGGCTTCTACATGGAAGGCAACAAGCCGGCGAAGGCGATCTTCGATCGCTGGCTCGGGCCGCTGAAGGAACTGGGCGCGACACGGAACATCATCGAGAGCATCGGCGCCACCGATCACGTGCCGTTCAACGAAGCCGGGCTCCCCGGCTTCAACGTGATCAAGGAGTTCGACGACTACGACGAGCGCACGCGCCACACGAATGCCGACTCGCCCGATCGCACGAGCGAGGATCAGCTCAAGCAGTCGGTGGTGTTCATGGCCACGTTCGCGTGGCGGGCCGCGATGTCGGACGACAAGATCCCGCGTCCGATGGCCAAGTAACGTGATGTCGTAGGGGCCGCCTTCAGGCGGCCCGTCTGCTACCTACTCGAGTTGCGTTCCTGTGCCCGCGCCCCGCGCAGGATCGCCGGCAGTCCGTAGTTGCCCTCGTGACACGCGAACTCGTACATCTCCTCGCCGGTGTTCTTCAGCGGCACCATCAGCGTCCATGGGCGCGACCACACGGCGGGATCGTCCACCGTCACGTAGTACTCGACGGTGTCCGCCGACACGCGCTTGAACTTCTCGGTAAGGTGCAGCCCGGTGGTCGAGCCGCGGAAGTTCGTGCTCGGCGAGAAGTTCGTCGTGTCCACCACCAGCGTGTCGCCGTCCCACTGCGCACGTGAGTCGCCGTGATACATCGTGATGGCCTTCGACACGTGCGCGCCGCTCGAGATCGGAAAGATGCGCGTGTCGTGAATCATCTCGGTGCGCAGCGCCACCACGCCAGGGCCCTGCGTGATCGCGAAGTAGCTCTGATACCCGGCGCGCAGATTCGGCGTGCCGGCGTGCACGCACCGCGTACTCAGTCCGAGGTCCTGCGCTGCGTCGGCGGGGCCGCGTCCGCGCCGTGCCGCAGCCGCCGCGCGTGCCCGCTCGGCGGCGCCGGCTGCCGCGGGGGGAATGCGGCCATCCGGCGGATCGATGATGAGCGACGTGCGGTTGTCGATGACGCGCTCCGACAGCCACGCCTGGCCGTAGTTGCCCGTCTGCGTATCGGCGGAGCTGAACTTCGTCTTGCCGTCCACCGCCGCGGTGATCAGCTCGTCGGCGAAGAACGCGTCGCCGCCGTCCATCATCGAGGCCAGGTTCTTCTTCACCGCGGCGAACTCGGCGTCGGTCATGGTGGCGCGCAGGCCGAACTGCGGCGCGCGCTCGAGTGGGGTGATGTTGTTGTTGGCCCACACGCCCTGCATGTCGGGATGGCCGTCCGGCATCCGCGGCACCGAGTACGCCGCCGGCGTCTTGCCGGCCTGGCCAAAGAGGACGCTCCCGGAGAGCGCAATACCCACCACCAAGCCTGACGCGATTCGTGTCCGCATACGTCGCCCAGTGTCGCCGAAGTGGCTGGATCGAGTCGCCTACCCTGATCGGGTAGGTGAAGGGCGTGCGATCGCGTCATTGACGGCGCCGGGGCGAGCCGGCAAGATCGGCACGACATGATGAAGCGCGCAGTGGTGTGGGCGGGTGTGATGGTGTGCGCGGTGGCCGCGGTGGCGCCGGCGCAGAACGTGGAGCCGGGACGTCAGGTGTTTGCCAGCCGCTGTGCCAACTGTCACGGCACCGGCGGCGGTGGCGGCGAACTGGGCCCGTCGATCCTGGCGCGCATTCCGCTGCGCAACGATGCCGAGCTCGAGGCGGTGATTCGCGAAGGCGTGTCGGGCGCCGGCATGCCGTCGTTCGCGAACCTGTCCAAGGCCGAAGCCGGCGACCTCGTGGCGTTCCTCCGCACGCTCAAGCCGCGCGCCGGCGCCGGTCCGCAGCGCACGACAGTGGCGCTCTCGAGCGGCCGCTCCGTGCCGGGCGTGCTGCTCAATCAGAGCGATGGCGAGATGCAGGTGCTCGGCGACGACCGGGCGCTGCACCTGCTGCGCGACGCCGGGGGCGGCAAGTATCGCGAGGTGACGTCGCAGACCGGTTGGTCGTCGTACCACGGCACACCGACCGGGAACCGCTACAGCGCGCTCACGCAGATCACGCCGGCCAACGCCGCCCGTCTGGCGCCGCGCTGGGTGTTCACGCTGCCCAACGCCGCGCAGCTCCAGGTGACGCCGGTGGTCGTGGACGGCGTGATGTATGTCAGCGCGGCCAACGATCTCTACGCGCTCGACGCCGGCAGCGGCCGCCAGATCTGGAACTACCGTCGGCCGCGCACGCGCGGGCTCGGCGGCGTGGCGGCACGGGGCGTCAACCGCGGGGTGGCCGTAGCGGGCGATCGCATCTTCATGACCACCGACCACGCGCATCTCATCGCGCTCAACAAAGCGTCCGGCGCGCTGCTGTGGGAAACGCAGATGGCCGACTGGAAGCAGAACTACAACGGCACCGGCGCGCCGTTCGTCGTCGACAACCTGGTGATCTCCGGCATCGCCGGCGGCGACGAAGGCGCGCGCGGATTCCTGGCCGCGTACGACCAGACGACCGGGAAAGAGGTGTGGCGCTTCTGGGCGGTGCCCGCGCACGGCGAGCCCGGGTCCGACACGTGGAAGGGGAGCGCCATCGATCATCCCGGTGCCGCCACCTGGATGACCGGCAGCTACGACGCCGAGCTCGGCACGCTCTACTGGGCGATGGGCAATCCGGGCCCAGACATGATCGGCGACGAGCGGCAGGGCGACAACCTCTACTCGGACTCGGTGGTGGCGCTCGACGTGAAGACGGGGCGGCGCAAGTGGCACTTCCAGTTCACGCCGCACGACGTGCACGACTACGACGCGCAGCAGCCGCT
>Ga0163163_10002849_pt1 | contig 14612 bp, 17 predicted proteins | sample S65metaG_FD_119766 | JGI IMG/M metagenome (GOLD analysis project Ga0163163, IMG submission 119766) | Switchgrass rhizosphere microbial communities from Kellogg Biological Station, Michigan, USA - S6-5 metaG | ecosystem: Host-associated > Plants > Roots > Rhizosphere > Soil | place: USA... | reverse complement strand
GCCGTCCGCGCTGACCGTGACCATCGGGTTCGGACCGTCGCTGTTCGGCAAGGCCGGGCTGCCGGTGACGCTGCGGCCCGAGGCGCTCGCCCCGCTGCCGTCCTTCGCGGGGGAGCGGCTCGACCCGTTGCGCAGCGACGGCGACCTCGGCCTGGTCGTGGCGGCCGACGATCCGCTCGTCGTCGTACACACCTCGCGGGTCCTGCGCCGGCTCGCGGCCGGGGTGGCGACCGTGCGGTGGGAGCAGGTCGGGTTCAACTCGGCCCGCGGCAGCGGCTCGGAGACGGCGACCGGGCGCAACCTCATGGGCCAGCTGGACGGCACCAACAACCCGAAGCCCGCCGACCCGGACTTCGCGGAGCGGATCTTCGCCACCGGACCCGCCTGGCTGAACGGCGGGTCGTACCTGGTGGTACGCCGCATCCGTATGCTGCTCGACGCCTGGGACGCGGTGCCCGTCGCCGCCCAGGAGCGGGTGATCGGCCGTCGCAAGGACACCGGGGCGCCGCTGTCGGGCGGCACCGAGCAGACCCCGTCGAACTTCGGCAGCGCCGCCATCCCGGTCAATGCCCATATCCGGCTGGCCAACCCCGCGTTCAACCAGGGCGCGGCCATGCTCCGTCGCGGATTCTCCTATGTGGACGGTGCCGAGTCCGGCCTGCTCTTCCTGGCCTGGCAGGCCGACCCACGGCGGGGGTTCATCCCGGTCCAGCAGCACCTGGTCGGGGTGGACGCGCTGGGCCGCTACATCCGCCACGAGACGAGCGCGCTGTTCGCGATGCCGTCGGGCGCGTCGACGGGGTCCTATGTGGGCGCCGCCATGCTGGAGGGGCTGTGATCCGCCCGCTGCTCGCCGTCGCGCTGTGCCTGAGCCTGGCCGGGTGCTCGGTGTGGGGACCGGAGGGTGGGCCGGGCGGCTCGGGCCTGCGGGCACCGACCGAGTCGGCCGCACCACCGGTTGACGCCGTGGCCGGGCCGGACGGCGTGCAGCGCGTCGAGATCACGGCCGGCGACGACCTGAGGTTCACCCCGTCGGTGGTACGGGCGCACCCGGGCGTCATCGTCTTCGTGTTCCACAACTCGGGGGCGACGCCGCACGACGCCCGCATCGACGCCGGCTCGGGCGCCGACACGGGCAACATCAACGGCGGACAGTCCTCGACCGTGCGGGTGACCGTGGACAAGCCCGGCACGTACCCGTTCCCGTGCCTCTACCACGACAGCAGCGGGATGCGCGGTCAGCTGATCGTCGCGCCCTGACCGTCAGCACGCCCTGACCCGTCAGCGCGGCGTGCCGGAGGCGACCTCGGTTTTGGTCCAGGGTGTGACCCACGGGGTCGCCGGCCAGCCCTCGACCGCGGCCATCAACGGGACGGCGAGGGCGCCGTCGACGTGCTCGCGGACGATGTCGGCGTGCCCGGCGTGCCGCGCGGTCTCCTCGATCAGGTGCAGCAGCACCCACCGGACCGACCAAGCGTCCACATCGGACGGAAACCACGGCTGATCCTTGGGAACCGGCACCTGCTGGCCCAGGTCGTCGATGCCTGCGATGATGGTCTCGGTGTCGGCGGCAATGGAGTCGTAGTCGGCGAGCACCGACTCCAGCGTCTCGTCGGGCCCGAGCCGGAAACCGTCCATATAGGACTCTGGTCCACCGCCGTCGCCCGGCCGCTGCAGGATGATGTCCTGCCAGTTCCGCTCGGTCTGGGCCAGGTGCTTGACCAGGCCGCCCACGCTCAGCGCGCTGCGTGTCGGGGTGGCCCGGGCCTCCTCGTCGGTGAGCCCATGCGCGGCGACCTTCACCAGGTATCGCTGATGGGCCAGGAAGTTGAGCAGACCCGACCGCTCGTCGGAAACGGGATACGGAGTTCCAGCCATGCCCTCATTCTCGCGGCGGGGTACGACACTTCGCGCGGCAATCATGAGGTCGGACGTCCTTGATCGCCACGATCATGACGATAGCCTCCTGATCGCGCCGATCTTGGGCCGACGACGCGACGCGACGCGACAAAGGTGGCGGGCTAGAGCGGGGCGAGGGCGTGCAGCGGGCCGGGCGCGGCCCGGCCGGCGAGCGTGGTCGGGTCGATGCTCCAGGCGGCCGCCACGCGCATCACGTCCGCCTCGCCGATCAGCGGCTGGTACTCCTCGTCCGGGGCCGGCGGCAGGCCGACCGCGAGCTCGGTCTCGTCCGGGTCGCCGAACCACTGGGTGACCTCGCCCTCGGTGCCGGCGTACCCGAAAGCCCGCACCAGCACCCCGTCGACCGCGCGCTGCCAGCGGTGCTGCTCGCCGTACCGGTACGTGGAGAACGCCTGCACCTCCGTGCGCAGCTCGGTGGAGAGCGCCACGATGTCCACAGTGGACGCATTCGCGAGCAGCCAGCGGCCGGTCACCAGTGTCCAGTCGATTCCTCGCGCGCCGGGCAGCCCCGGGGTGAGCGCGAGCCGGTCGTCGGTGAGGTATGCCAGGTCGACCCCGGACCGCCAGTCGACCGTGCCCAGCTCGCGCAGGCCCAGCGCGGCCGCCACCGGACCGTGCGAGCGGTCCTGAATCGCCAGCCAGGCCTGCTTCGGCCCGAACGCCACCATCAACTCGTCGGCCACGCGATGCCCCCCGTACCAGTGGAGGTCATTTTATCGGTGGCACCGGATGGAGCTGGCGAACTTCCGCCTCGGGGCGGCTGGCCTGCCGCATGCCGCTGAGGAACCCGTCGGTCTCCCGCATCTCGGCGTACTCGGACAGGATCCGGTTCATCTCGCGCAGGATCTGGTCGCGGGCCATGGCGGCGATGGTGGCGATCCACGCGACCACCGCGATCGCGGCCACGATCGTGATCGCGGCAGACAAAGACGGCGGCGCGAGGATCGGGGGCCCCGGTGGCGGGTTGTTAGCTGCCTGACTCCCCACCGGTGGGGGTGGCTTCGAGCCCACCTGGACCACGTAGAGCAGGACCAATAGTGCCGTCGCTGAGATCGCGGCAACCAGACTGCCGACGAACATGGAACTGCGCTTGCTGTTTCCGGCCAACGCCCGGGGGCTCCTTCCTAAGCCGTGCTCCTGCCGTGTGAGCCATGACGGAGGGCGGGAAGAATGAGCACCTACAGTAGCGCCGGACCGTGTCGGCTTTCAATGCGAAGGGTGCCGATCAGGCCGAACGGCGCGGCCGTACCTGCGGACGGTAGCGGTCGAGCAACGAATCGGTCTCCACGACCAGGGCCTGACGCTCCGATTCGGACAGCGGCGAGTCGTCGGCGAGCAGGCCGGCGAGCTCGTATGCCAGCCGGTGCCGGGCCGGGCCGGCCTCGACCTCGGGCTGGTCGGCCAGCCGGTCGGGATAGGCCGCCACGACCATCTCGTGGATCGTCTTGCCCAGCACAGGCGCGATCCGTTCGATGGACTTGATGGTCGGGCGTTGCTCCTCCGCGATCCAGCGCAGCACGACCGACGGGTCGGTGCCGACGCGCCGCGCGAACTGGGTCGGCGTTGTGAAACCCGCATCGTGGATGGCGTCGCGCAGGTAGCGGCCGAATCCGATCGGCGTCAGTTGGCCCACGAACCAATTCTACTGGATCGAGCATCCGCACCATGCGCGGTGATCCGTTCGGCCTGATGTGCCTGGTCAGACGGGTCGGCCGAGCGTGGCGAGGTGGGCCGCGGCCACCCGTTTGGGCACCACCATCCGCCAGGCGTCCAGCACCAACTCGGTCATCTCGTCGTGATCGAGCTTGTCCAGCCGGACACAGACCCAGTGGAACCGCAGGTCCGACTCTCGGGGCAGGAAGAACGTCTCCGGCCGGGACTCGACCAGCGCCGCCCGCTCCTCCTTGTTGAAGCCGAAGCCCATGCTCAGCTCGTCGGCGGACATGCCGACGTAGACGATCGCGCCGACCCGGAACTTGATCCGCCCGTACACGAGGTGCTCGGTCGTGCGGGGCAGCGACAGGCAGAGCGACCGCACATCGTGGAACGTCACCACGGTCCCAATGTAGGACTAGGTCACGGGGAACGGAGGCTGCCACCACCACGGGGTCGACTCCAGCCGGATCTCGACCACCCACTTCACCCACCAGAAGCCGCGCCGCCCCGGCGCGACCAGGCGCACCGGGAAACCGTGCCCCTGGGCCAGCGGCCGCCCGCCGACAGCGGTAGCGACCAGCAGGGTATCGAGGTCCTCCACCGGCAGCCGCACCCAGTACCCGGTGGCCGAGGTGACGCGCAGGCTGCGGGCGCCGCGGGTGTCCCTGATCAATCGCGAAACCGGGACGCCGGTCCAGTCCTGTTCGGCGTACCAGCCGGAGGTGCAGTCCAGCAGCGCCCGTACCGTCGTCTGTTCTGCCAGTTGGGACAGGCTCACCTGGTACGCACCGGCGGCGTCGGACACCCGCAGCCGCCAGGTCTTCTCGTCGAGTATCGGCGGGGTGTCATCGAGCCAGATGGTGGCCGGCATCCGGGACGGGTCGTCGGTGCCCGTCTCGTACGAGCCGGTGAACCTCCGCCGGGCGCCGGGCGCGCCGAGCAGGCTGACCGCGGCCGTCGTCACCCCGTACAGTCCGGCCCCGACCGCGGCGGCGAGCAGCCAGCGCCGCGAAACGTCGGTGGGGCGCGGCCGGATGAACCGCACCGCGACGTGCCACAACAGCAGCGGTACGAGGGCCAGCGCGAGCGCGACGTGCCACCACAGGCCCTCGAAACCGGCAACGGACCGGACGACGCCGGTCGCGTACGCGATCCCGAAGAACAGCGTGGCCAGGACGAGCGCGGCCAGGGTCAGGCTCGCGTAGCGCGCCACCGTGTGCCGCTTGACGCCCGCCCGTACCACCCTGGTCTTCCACGGGATGAGCGCGACCACGACCAGCCCAACCACCCCGTGGGCGATGACGATCCAACGACCGCGGGACGATCCGGTGGCCATCGCGGCCGCGCCGGTCGCGAAAGCCAGCGCCAGCGCGACGAACAGCTGCAGGTTCGTCGCGCGGGCCGGCATCCGCCATCGCCATCGCATGAGCTGAGTCTGCGGCGCCGCGCCCGACCCGGGAACCGGCGGCCTCCTTACGACCCGCGGAACCCTCATCGATCATGAGGTTGGACGTCCATGATGCGGGGTGCGGATCATGACGATAGCCTCATGATCGCGGGTGGAGGGTGAAGCGGTTTACGTGGCGGTGGCGAGGAACTGGGTGGTGGCCAGCTCGGCGTAGAGGTCGTCGGCGGTCACCAGTTCGGCGTGGGTACCGATGGCCCGCACCCGCCCGGCGTCCATCACCACGATGCGATCGGCCATCGTGACGGTGGAGAGGCGATGGGCGATCACCAGTACGGTCGTCCGAGCCGCCACGTCGGTGATGGTGGCGCGCAGGGCGGCCTCGTTGACGGCGTCCAGTTGCGAGGTCGCCTCGTCGAGCAGCAGCAGGCGCGGGTCGCGCAGGAGGGCGCGGGCGATCGCGACCCGCTGGCGTTCTCCGCCGGAGAGCTTCGTGCCGCGGTGGCCGACCTGCGTGTCCAGGCCATCGGGCAGCCGGGCGACGAGACCGTCGAGCCGGGCCGTGCGCACCACCTCGCGCAGCTCGTCCTCGGGCGCGTCCGGAGCGCCGTAGCGCAGGTTCTCCCGCAGCGTGCCGGACAGCACGGGCGCGTCCTGCTCCACGTAGCCGATGGCGGCCCGCAGCCGGCCCAGCGACCAGTCCCGTACGTCGACGCCGTCGAGGCGGACGTGGCCGTCGTCGGCGTCGTAGAACCGTTCGATGAGCGAGAACACGGTCGTCTTGCCGGCCCCGGACGGTCCGACGAACGCGGTCATGCCGCCGGCCGGCACGTCGAACGATAGTCCATTGTGGACGATCGGCAGCTCCTCGCGGTACTGGAACCGGACCGCGTCGAACGTCACCGTGGCCGGCCCGGGCCGCGAGTGACTTGAGCCGATGGGCGCTCGGCCAGCTCTCGCGCCGCTGACCGCGCCGAGGTCCTCCACCGGCAGTGCGTGCGCCTCCTGGATGCGGCTCGCGGCGGCCGCGCCCACCGGGTACTGGGTGACCGCGCGGACCAGCTGCCCGGTCGGGCCGATCAGGTAGAAGACGTAGAGCAGGAAGGCGACCAGGGTGGCCACGGTGATCGAGCCGGACGCGACCCGGATCCCGCCGACGATGAGCACCGCGACGAAGGCGATCTGGGCGGCCAGCCCAGCTGCGTGCCCGGCCACCGCACCCCACCGGGCGGCCCGAATGAACTGGCTGTACGACTCGACCGCCGCCGCGTCGGCCCGCCCGCCCTCCCGGTCCTCGGCCCCGGCCGCCTTGACCATGCGTACCGCGCCGAACATCCGCTCGAGCGTGGTGCCCATCGCGCCGACGGACTCCTGGGCCCGCTTGGCCGCGCGGTTGATCCGGGGCACGACGAGGCCGACCACCGCGCCGGCGATGGCGAGCGCGGCGAGGGTCACGCCGAGCAGCACGGCATCCATCAGTCCCATGAGGACGATCGTCGCGGCCATGGTCAGCGCGCCGGTCACGCCGTTGACGACGGTCGATGTAGTGACCTCGCGCAGCAAGGTGGTGTCGGAGGTGACCCGGGCCATCAGGTCACCGGGCTCGCTGCGGTCCACCGCCGGGACGCGCAGGCGGACCAGGCGCGCGATCAGGCCGCGCCGTGCGGTCAGCACAACGGACTCGGCGGTGCGCTGCAGCAGGTACCCGCCGAAAGCGCCGACCGCCGCGTTGAGCGAGACCAGCGCGATCATCAGGAAGACCGGCCCGGTCAGCGGGCCGCCGTGGCCGAGGTTGTTGATGAGCTGTCGGGCGACCAGGGGGAGGGCGAGCAGGCTCGCGGAGCTCACCAGGCTCAGCCCACCGCCGGCGAACAGGCTCCGCCAATGCGGTCGAAGGTACGAGCCGAGGGCGCGCCAAGCGGGTATCGCGGGTAGAGCGGGGGCCGTGTCCACCCTTGAACATTACGTTGGCTTCCGAGCCCATCGAGATGGATCGTCAGCGTGCTCTCAGGTGAGGTTCAACAGCAGGATGCCCGCCACCACCGCGATGCTCGCGACCAGCCGGACCCGGCCGAACCGTTCCTTGAATATGATCGTGCCAATGATGGTCGCTATGACGATGCTGACCTCACGTAGCGCCGCGATCGGCGCCAGCGCGCCGCGGGACTGCGCCCACACGACCAGTCCGTACGCGAGCATGGAGATCACGCCGCCGGCCAGCCCGCGGATCCAGAACGGCCGCAGCCGGCCCGGGAGCGCGCGACCGTAGCGGGCCAGCGCGAGCAGAGGCAGCACCGGCCCCTGCAGCAGGAAGATCCAACCGATGTACGCCAGGACATCGCCGGACCGACGCACGCCGACACCGTCCACGATGGTGTACGAGGCGATGAGCACCCCGGTTCCGACGGCCGCCGCGAGGGCGGGCAGTTGGGCCCGCCCGGGCAGGCCTCCGGTGCGAGAGCTTGCCGAGCGCCCATCAGGCCCCGCGAACGCCAGCCCGATCAGCCCGGCGGAGATGACGAGTACGCCGACGAGCTCGGCCGGGGCGAGCGCCTGGCCGAGCACGGTCGTCGCGACCACGGCGACCACGAACGGTGACGTGCCGCGTGCGATCGGGTACATCTGGCCGAACTCGCCGAGCCGGTAGGCCTGCAGCAGCGCGAGGAAGTACAGCACCTCGAGCACGGCCGAGACGACGATGAACGGCCACGCCCGCGGCGCCGGCAGCCCGACCACCGCGACGATGGCCGCGGCGCAGACCGTGTCCGCGACGCAGATCAGCACGAAGCCCGCGAGGGTGTCCCGGATGTTGTGCGCGAGCGCGTTCCACACCGCGTGCAGGAACGCTGCGGCCAGCACTGCCGCGACCACCGCTGCGCCCACGTACCCGTCCCTGCCGTTCGAGTCCTCGCCGTCGAGGAGGGTCGCAGCCTAACGCGTCCTCAGATGTGCAGCTCGGCCCGCAAGGAGCGGATGGCCTCCTGCACCTGGGCGCGGACGAGGTACGGGTCGGCGCCGTTGGGTCCGCTTCCGTTGGCACGGCTTCCATCGCCGTTGAAGACGACCCAGGTCACCACGGCCGATCCCGGCCGGCGCCGCGCGGTCACCAGCACGGTTCCACCGTCGGCGACCGGGATCCGGCGGCTCACCACCAGCGTCGCCGCCACCCGGTCGCGGGCCAGATCCACCAACCGGCTGCGGCGCACCAGGTAGAGGTCGATCGCCGCCTCCGGACCCAGCGCGGCCACCGCCCGGCGACCGGGCAGCCCGGTCACGGTGAGGACGTGGCGGACCGAGTCCCAGCCCACCTTGGCGATCTCCTCCCACCCCAGCCGGCGCCAGCCCAGCGGGATCGGGTGCGCACCGGCGTGCGGGTGCACCTTGCCGTGGAAATGCCGACCGGGCGCCATGTCCGGGCCGGGGTAGTGGTACAGGGCGTGCGTGGTCGCGACGATCGGGTGACCGATGACGTCCCGCTCCCGCACGAGGGTCCGCTCGCCGTAGTCGGTCGGTGGTCGCATCCTGCTCCGCCCCCGGATCGCGTCCCGCATCCGGTACGCGGCCCCGAGCAGCAGCCGGGATGCCAACCGTGGCCGGTTCAGTCGAGCGACATGCGCCGCCATCTCCCGCCTCCCTACGTCCGGAGCACGATCGACAATGATCGATCGTACCTGGGATGTACCCCGATCGGGAAGATGCGGCGATGACCCCAACTCACAACCGAAGGGGTGATCGAAGGCAGGCGCGCTACGTCATATATTTCGCCGAGGACGGCCGCCCCACCCAGCGGCCGGTTCCCATCGATGGAGGAGTTATGGCTCGGCGCGACACGGCACGTACCCAGACGGCTACCCAGCGTCCGGACGTCTGCCAGACGTGTGGCGGAGGTCGGCTCCCGGTCATCTACGGCAAGCCCACCCCCGACGCCTGGGACGCGGCGGCGGCGGGCGTCGTTGTCCTGGCCGGCCGCATGAAGACGGACAACTTCGAGCACTGGGCGTGCTCGTCCGGTCACCGCTGGCCGGTCGAGAACGAGGAGGAGTGGTACCAGGCGGTGCGGGCCGCGCTCTGGGGCCGGCCGTACTGCCCGAAGTGCGCCGGGCCGAGCGTAGAGCTCGTCTACCCCGGTGACCCCAACCTCGACACCCACACCTATGACCTCGAGCACGGGTACGCGGTGCTGGCCAACACCGACCCCGCACCCGGCCAGCCGTGGGCCGACCGGGTCTGCCAGCGCTGCTACCACACCTGGAACACGTAACTCGGTTCATCCGGGTCCGACCGGTACGGGACAATGGAGCCACCACACGCCAGAGAGAGGACGCCGTGGTGGCGGAGAGCCCTGACTTCGACTGGGTCGCACGGTTCGCGGACGAGGTGATCGCGGAGGCGCAGCGCCGTGCGCCCGGCAAACCGATCGTCTGCGCCTCGGGGCTGAGCCCCTCGGGCCCGATCCACCTGGGCAACCTGCGCGAGGTGATGACCCCACACCTGGTGGCCGATGAGATCCGCCGCCGCGGTCATGACTGCGTTCACCTGGTGTCGTGGGACGACTACGATCGGTTCCGGAAGGTGCCGGCCGGGATCGACCCGTCCTGGTCCGAGCACATTGGACGGCCGCTGACCTCGGTCCCCGCCCCGGCCGGCAGCGAGTACCCCAACTGGGCCGAGCACTTCAAGGCGCCGCTGATCGCCGCGCTGGACGAGCTCGGGATCTCCTACCGGGGGATCAGCCAGACCCAGATGTACACGTCGGGGGCGTATACCGAGCAGGTCCTGCTGGCCATGCGCGAGCGGGAGCGCATCGACGCGATCCTGGCCCGGTATCGCACGAAGAAGAAGGCCCCCGCGGTGCCGACGGCCAAGCTCGACGAGGCGGATGCGGCGGCCGCGCTGGCGGCGGCTGAGGGGTCCGGGGCAGCCGACGAGGACGACGGCAGCGCCGCGGCCGGCTACTTCCCGTACAAGCCGTACTGCTCGAAGTGCGGCAAGGACCTGACCACGGTGACCGGCTACGACGACGCCACGACCGAGCTCTCCTACACCTGCGCCTGCGGGCACTCCGAGACGGTCCGCCTGTCCGAGCACCACCAGGGCAAGCTGGTCTGGAAGGTCGACTGGCCGATGCGGTGGGCCTACGAGGGGGTCGTCTTCGAACCGTCCGGTGTGGACCATTCCTCGCCGGGATCGTCCTTTGTGGTCGGTGGTCAGATCGTCACCGAGGTGTTCGGGGCGCCGCAGCCGATCGGCCCGATGTACGCCTTCGTCGGCATCAGCGGGATGGCCAAGATGAGCAGCTCGCGGGGCGGGGTGCCGACCCCGTCGGACGCGCTGGAGATCATGGAGGCGCCGCTGCTGCGCTGGCTGTACGCGCGGCGCCGGCCCAACCAGGCCTTCAAGATCGCCTTCGACCAGGAGATCTACCGCCTGTACGACGAGTGGGACGCCTTGTCGCGCAAGGTGTCCGACGGCACGGTGAGCGCGGGCGACGCCTCCGTCTACGCCCGCGCGGCGCGCACGGCTGAGCGCGAGCTGCCGCTGACGCCGAGGCCCATCTCGTACCGGACGCTGGCCTCCATTGTGGACATCACGACCGGGGACCCCGACCAGACGCTGCGGATCGTGCACGACCTCGACCCGTCCGCCGGCATCGCCTCGCTGGACGAGGTCCGCCCGCGGCTGGACCGGGCCGAGCACTGGGTGAACACTCAGATGCCGGCCGAGGAGCGGACCCGGGTGCGCGAGCAGCCCGACCACGACCTGCTGGTGTCGCTGTCCGAGGACGAGCGCGAGTCGCTGCGGCTGCTGCTGGACCGGATGGACGACAACTGGTCGCTGGACGCGTTGACGGCGCTCGTCTACGCGGTGCCGAAGATCCGGCTCGGGCTGCCGCTGGACGTGGCGCCGACGGCCGAGCTCAAGGTGGCCCAGCGGACGTTCTTCGCGTTGGTCTACCGGTTGCTGGTGAGCCGCGACACCGGTCCGCGGCTGCCCACCCTGCTGCTCGCCGTTGGCGCGTCCCGCATCCGCAAGCTGCTGACGCCATGAAGTTCCGCGCTCCGCTCGTGCTGCACGGCAAGACGGCGACCGGCTTCGACGTTCCGGCCGAGGTTGTCGAGGCGCTCGGCGGCGGCAAGCGTCCACCGGTGCGGGTGACCATCAACGGATACACGTACCGCAATACGGTCGCGGTCTACGGGGGTCAGTACCTGCTCGGGGTCAGCGCGGAGCACCGTGCCGGCGCGGGAGTCGCCGCTGGCGACATGCTCGACGTGGAGTTGGAGCTGGACTCCGCGCCGCGGGAGGTGACCGTGCCGGCCGACCTCGCGGCGGCGTTGGACGCGCCGCCCAGTGCCAGGCGAGCGTTCGACGCCCTCTCCTACAGCACGCGCTCCGGCCACGTGCAGTCGGTCGACGGCGCGAAGACCGAGGCGACCCGGCAACGCCGCATCGCGAAGATCGTCGAAGGCCTCAGCTGAAGTCCGCCTTGTCGGGCACTTTTCCCGCCGCCCGGAGCAGGCCCCACAGGTCGGTCTCGCCCCAGAACCGCACGATCCGGCCGTCGCGCACCTCGTACATCTTCATGCCGGTCATCTGGATGTCGCGGCCCGACGAGTCGTGACGGTACGTGTTGCGGAAGTAGACCGTGACCCGGTCGCCCGCCTCGAAGAACTCCACGATCTCGAGGCGACAGTTCGACAGTCCCGGTGTGCCGGCGACCGATTGCGCCACCACGTCGCGCCCTCGTGCGTGCTGGTTGGCGCCCCACGCCTGCACGTCCTCGGCCACCAGATCGTCCAGCCCGGCCACGTCCTCGGTCTCGAACAGCTTCAGATAGGCCCGTACCACCTCACCCGGCGTCATGAGGTGAGTCTACTTGCCGACTCACAATGAGTTGCGTCAAAACTCAGAGTGAGTCACCATGACGTCATGTCGTGGTCGGAGATTCTCGGGTTCGTGGCCGGTGCCCTGTCGGTCTGGCTCTACGTCAGGCAGAGCGTGTGGGCATGGCCCACCGGCATCGCCAACAGCGTGTTCTGGCTGATCCTGTTCGCGGGCTCCCGGTTGTACCTGGACGCCAGCCTGCAGATCGTCTACATCGGACTCGGCATCGTCGGCTGGGTCTGGTGGGTGCGGCCCCGCCGGGAGCAGCGGGAGCTACCGGTCGCCCGTACCCTGGTGTCGCACGCGGTGGCGCTCGGCGTCATCGGAGCGTCGCCACCGCCGGGCTGTGGTGGCTGATGGTGCGGGTGGACGACGCGGCCCCGCTGCCGGACGCGGCCACCACCGTCGTCTCGCTGATCGCCCAGTACATGCTCACCCGCAAGCTGTTGGCCAACTGGTGGCTCTGGATCTCGGTCGACGTCGCGCTCTACGTGGCCAAGCACCTCTACCTGACCGCCGCGCTGCAGCCGCTGTTCATCGCGCTCTGCGTCGCCGGCCTGCGGAGCTGGCGCGCGGCCCAGCGCACCGCGGAGACGCCGGTGGTGGCGGCGGTGGCGGCATGACCCTCGGTGTCGTCGTGGGGAAGTTCCTGCCGCCGCACCGCGGCCACTCGTACCTGATCGAGTCGGCACAGCAGGGTTGCGACGAGGTTCTGGTGATCGTGTGCGCGCGATCCGACGACCTGATCCCGGCCCCGTTACGGGCGGGCATGCTGCGCGAGCTGCACCCTGGCGCCACCGTCGTGGTCAGCCCGGACGACATCCCGGACGACCGCGGCGACGACACCTCGCGAGCGTGGGCGCAACGCACCCGCGAGCTGTCGTCGGCCTGCTCCGGGCGCAGCGCCGACCTGGTCTACTCCTCCGAGGCGTACGGGCCGCGCTACGCGCACTTCCTGGGCGCCCGGCACGTGAGCGTCGATCCGGACCGGGTCCGGTTCCCGGTGTCCGGCACCGCGGTCCGGCGCGATCCGTGGGGCCAGGCCGAGTTCCTGGCCCCGTGCGTACGGGCGTGGTTCGTCAGCCGGATCGTGGTGCTGGGGGCGGAGTCCACCGGTACCACCACGCTGTGCCAGGACCTGTCCGTCCACTATGGATGCCCGTGGGTGCCCGAGTACGGCCGGACGTACTGCGAGCGGCGGCCGGGCCCGATCCGGTGGCGGACCGCGGACTTCATTCACATCGCCAGCGGCCAGCTGACCGACGAGGACGCCGCCGCCCGCGCCTGCGGGCCGCTGCTGATCTGCGACACCGACGCGCTCGCCACGTCGGTCTGGCACGAGCGATACCTCGGTCACCGCTCGGCCGCGGTGGAGCGACTGGCCGCCGACCGCCGGTACGCGCTGCACATCCTCACCGCCGACGACATCCCGTTCGTGCAGGACGGCACGCGCGACGGCGAACACATCCGGGGCTGGATGACCCAACGGCTCCGGGAAGTGCTGGCCGCCTCCGGCCGAGGATGGCTGGAGGTGCGTGGCTCACGGGCCGAGCGCCTCGACGCCGCGGTGAGGGCCATCGACGCGCTCGGCCCGCCTCAGTACGCAAGGATTCAGTACGCAAGGAGGCGGCGCCCCCCGAGGGGGACGCCACCACCGTGCGATGAATAGTGCTCATGGATTCGCTCCGCAAGCGTCGCGAATCGCGCTTAGAAGGCCCCGGTGCCGTTCGGCGTGCCGAGACCGGTCGGTCCGTCCCAGCCAGCCCTGGCGGTGCAGAGCTGCGACGGGTTGCACGAGCCGTTGTTGCCCGACGTCACGTCGAACAGCGACGAGGTGTGCGAGTACGGGAAGTTGTTGCTGACGCTGGCCGCGTTGCCGGCCAGGGCGAAGACGCCCGCGATGATCGGCGAGGAGGCACTGGTGCCGCCCACGACGAACCAACCGGACTGGTTCTGGAACGGGGTCGAGTCGAAGACCGCGACACCGGTGTTGGGGTCGGCCACCGCGGAGACGTCCGCGACCGCACGCCGGCGGCAGCCGGTGTTGGCGTTGGCCTGGCCGGAGATCTGCGTCTGGAAGCGCGAGCAGCCGCTGCCGGCGCCGCTCCACACGGTCTCGGTCCAGCCGCGGCTGTTGGACGCGGTGGTCAGGCTGGTGCCGCCGACGGCGGTGACGAACTTCGAGGACGCCGGGTAGGAGACGCCGAAGCCGTTGTCGCCGGAGGAGGCCGTGACCGCGATGCCCGGGTGGTTGTACGGGCTGCTGCTGCTCTCACGCTGGTCGCTGCCGCCGTAGCTGTTGCTGATGGCGTTGGCGCCCATGGTGGCCGCCCGGTTCACCGCGGTACCCAGGTTGGCGAAGGATGCGCTGCTCGCCTCGACCAGCAGGATGTGGCAGTTCGGGCAGATCGCCGAGGCCATGTCCAGGTCGAGCGAGATCTCCAACGCCCAGCCGGAGTCGACGGCCGGGAAGCTGGTGCCGCCGTTCTGGTCAACCTTGCGGAAGCAGCCGTTGGCCGTGGTACAGGGGGAGAGGCCGAACTGGCTCCGGTACGTACCGAGGTCAGCCTCGGCGGTCGGGTCGTCCATCGCGTCGACGATCGCGATCGTCTGGCCGGAGCCGGCGGAGGCGGACGGAAGCTTGTAGGCCGACTGGAGCTGGGAGGGGCCGAGGCCGGACACGGTGGCGAGGGGCGCGGCGGCCTGCGAGGCGGTGAGCGGACGGATGTCGGTGCGAACCTTGGCG
>Ga0163163_10002848_pt1 | contig 14614 bp, 11 predicted proteins | sample S65metaG_FD_119766 | JGI IMG/M metagenome (GOLD analysis project Ga0163163, IMG submission 119766) | Switchgrass rhizosphere microbial communities from Kellogg Biological Station, Michigan, USA - S6-5 metaG | ecosystem: Host-associated > Plants > Roots > Rhizosphere > Soil | place: USA... | reverse complement strand
GTGACTGTCTACAGTTCCCAGCTGGAAGGTGGTCCGGGCGGGGGTATGTGCTGGTCCAGCACGTGGGCGGCCGACTGCGAGGAGTCGGCCGGGCTGGGCAGGTCGGTGTTGAGCACGATGTCGGGGATATGGGCGGCGGCGAGGGCTGCGAGGGTGATGGTGGGTTCGTGGCCGGTGAGGTGGAGCCGGGTGGCTTCTGGGGCGAGCATGGTGCGTAGTGCCTGGGGTGGGTGGCGTAGGGCGACGGTGAACTGCCAGGTTGCGCAGCGGATCACGCCGTGGTCCCGGTCGCGGATCTCGGTCCATCGTGATGGTGGGGTCCGCGGTCGGGGTGGTGCTGGTCGCGCTGTGTCGGGCAGGGGCAGTGAGGGTGTCGCAGTGGTGGTGAGGTAGGAGGGGAGAGCTGGCTGGGGTGGTTGGCCGGGTACGGCGCCGAGCTCGCTGATCAGGGTGGTGGATGCGGACAGGGCGTGTTCGTAGTGGCGGAGCAGGCTGTCGACGCGGGTGCGGGGGAGTTCGGTGTGGTGGAGGCGGCGGGCTCGCAGGGTGAGCAGGTCGCGTCCGGCGAGCTGGTGCAGGATCGTGGCCGAGGCGAGGGAGAGGTCGGGCAGGGTGAGCGCCGCGTGGCGGATCAGGGCCAGTACGTCGGCCGTGTGCCCGGTGGGGGTGTCGGGTGTGGTGATGGCGGTGTGGAGGCGGCGGCGGATGCGTTCCATGGCTCTGATGGCGGTGGTGCCGTCGCTGCCCAGGCTGTGGACGTTCTGGAGGGTGGCGGGGATGTAGGACCAGGCCCGTTCGGTCGCCGCCGCGGCGGTGCGGAGCTGGTCGAACGGCAGGCTTTTCTGACGGGAGGCTGTGCGTTCGGCCCGGGAGGCGGCCAGCGGGGAGAGTGCGGCGACTGCCCGGGCGAAGTCCGCGAACGCGAGCAGGAGCTCGTGGCTGGGGCGGTAGTCGGGCTGGCTGAGGCTGTGGGCGGCGTGGCGGAGCCAGCCGAGCTGGCGCTCGAGCGGTGGGGTCTCGGCCTCGCCCAGCAGGGGGCCGAGGGGGTCGAGGGCTCCGTGCTGGTCTGGCCCGCTGTGCAGGGCGGTGATCTCGGCGGCTGGCTGGGCGAGACCGGCGATTCTGCGCAGGATCCGGATGGAGGGTGGGGGGAACGGTTCCGGTGCGTCCAGGTACCAGGCACCCGAGGGTGATCCGGGCGGTGGGGTGAGCAGTGTGGTGGCGCTGGTCGCGGCCAGCGTGGTGAGCGCGGCCAGCCGGCCGGCCGCGGCGTGTACCGCGCCGGGGTCGGCGAGTAGCCGTGCGTCCGGGCCGCGGGGTTGACCGGTTGGGCTGAAGCGCATCGCGAGTAGGTCATGTCCGGTGGCGAGGAGTTCGGTGGGGGCCGTCCCACAGGCTCGCCGCCGCGGCCGCCTCGTCTCGGGTGGGCAGGTCGGCGAGTGCTCGCTGGGTACGTCGCAGCTCGCCGGCCAGCAGCCATATCGGATGCGACCCGTCGACGCCGTCCGCCAGGAAGCGCACGTGCCGGTCCAGGACCTCGACCAGCCGGCTGAGCCCCGCCGCCTCCTGTGTCAGCTGCGCCAGTGTCGGCGGCCAGGCTGGTGGCAGACCCGCCGCGAACGCCGCTGCCCGCCGGGCCCGTTCGATCAACGGACCGTAGGTCAGCCGGCCCGATGGCGCTGTCTCAGCCATGATCCAGGACCGTTGGGTTGGGTGTGCCGCGATCCAGGGCGGTGAGTGCCAGCCGGGTGTACATCGCCGCGTAGGCGACCGGCTCTGGATCCACCGCCGGGCCGCGGTCCGAGGCGAGGCGCTGCACGGCGGTCACGAGGCGTTCTTCGGCGGCGACCAGCAGCGGGCGGACCTCGGCCAGCTCGACCCAGTCCGGGCCGACCTCGAACACCGGTCCGACCTGCACCCCGGATGCGTGGAGGCGGAACACCGCCAGGTGTACCTCCGCCACCGCCATGACCCCTGCGTGGTCAGTGCCTGCCGGCTCGTGGAGCAGGCCCGACGCGGCGTGCTCCAGCAACAGCAACGCCGACTCCAGCTCGGGTCCGCCGGCCTCGATCAGCTCCGCCGTCCGCGCATGCCATCCCATCGCCGACCACTCCCCTCCGACGTCCTGCCGACCGACGCGTCGAAGCTACGTGCAGCGACGAGCCGCACCCCGGTGGCTGTGGACAACCCTGCGCCGTCCACACACCCCTGACGACATCTGCGACCACACCGCGCATGACATCGCTGCGATCAGGGGCGGGAAACGGTCGAGAAGTGATGGAGCGGCGTGCTCGGCCTGAGGGCTGGAATCGCCGTGCCGTTACCGCCCTGAAGGGCTCGGCGTTGTTCAGCGCGGCTCCGGCCTGCGCCCTCGGGCAGGCGAAGGCACAGGGGGTAGTCGTCAGTGTCGTGCGCGCGGGTCAAACGCTGTCGGATCCGCCAGCCGGCGATCACAAACCCCGTAGGGAAGACCGCCCACACCGGACAAGACTCACGGTCGGCCGCCACTCCCGGACCCGGCGGCAGCGAAGAAGATCCTCGGCGCGGTCACCGAAGTCACGGCCGGCGCCGCCGAGTTCCGCAACCGTGACCATGGCACCGGCCATGACCCAGCCGTCATCCGCACCTAAACCTGCGTCCGAGGGAATATGAGTCCCTTGTCGTGACCGGTTGCGCTACTGCCGTGGGCTGATGCGGGCTGCCGTTCACCGTTGTGTTGTGCTGCGGCGGCTCGCCTTCGGGTACGAGCGCCGGCTGCCACGACCGTGGCTCGTGCCGGTCTGTGTCGCTTCGTGTCGTCGACTGCGCCGCAGTTCATCCCCGGTTTGGCCTCGGTCGATCATCGCCCAAACCCGGAACGATGGCCACCGTCCGTCACAGGTCGAGTGGCCGGATCCGCGACGGACCGCTTCTGGCAGCAGGCTGCCGTCGGCATTCTTCGCCGGCGATGGCCCTCGCGGTTCTGCAGGACTGTCGCGACTAGCGATGTCCGCGTGGGACCTGGTGGGGTGACACCCGGAGAACGTGACGGCGCCACCGTCCGGGTGGGCTACGCGAGGCGGGCGAGGTCGAGGATGGTCTCGTGGCCGTCAGCGAAACGGACGATCATGCTTGCCTGGCCGCCGATGGCCGCGAGGTAGGCATTGAGCGTGGACAGCAACAAGTCGTGGGGCTGTTCCATCCGGCTGATGGCCGCCTGGGTGACACCCAGGCGGCGGGCCAGCTCGACCTGGGTGAGTTCGGCGGCCTGCCGCAGCGCCGCGAGGCCCATGGCGTAGGCGCGGTCCGCCTCGGCCATGTCACGGCGGACTCGGGCTACGTCCTGTGCGATGTCGGGCCGCTCGGCCAGCTGGCGGATGCGGTCGTTGCCGCGGATGAACGTGACGTCGTCGGTCATCATGAGCCTCCCTTCTGGCGTAGCCAGGCGTCGACGAGCGCTTCTCCTCGCGCGGCGGCGCTGGCGTAGAACACGTCCCCGATCGCCTTCTTGTCGAAGCCGATCAGAGCGAGCACGACCTGGTCGTGGGCAGGGAACCAGCAGATGATCCGGACAGCGACGTCCGGGTCGAACGGGTGGGCGACCCGCCACAGCTCATGACGGCGAGCTTGTCGCACCCGCTTGAACGTCGCGGACTCCTCGTCCGGCTTGGCCGACAGATCGGTGAGAGCCTGCAGCAACGCGACCGCGACAGCCAACAGCCAACAGCCGGCCGCCCTCCTTCTCCGCCCGGGTCAGCCAGCGGTCGAACTCGTCGGTCCAGCCGACGATCACCGGTCCATTATGAGCCCGAGTTAATACAACGTCAAACGCATATGGCTAGAGCGCCGGCCTGTGGGGTGCGAAAAGTCGGCCCGGGCCTGTGAGCTGGGCCGATGCGACAGCTTCGTCGTCGGCATGATAGTCACCTATGTCCGTACGCCTGCTTTACCTGATCTTCGCTCGGGTGTGTGGTTGGCTCGTGCTGCTCGGTCGTTCGTCGGCGTCGAAGGACATGGAGCTGCACGTGCTGCGGCACGAGGTCGCGGTGCTGCGCCGTACTCAGCCACGGCCGAGATGGGACTGGGCGGATCGGGCCGTGCTCGCCGCGCTGATCCGGCTCCTGCCACGGAAGCTACGGCTACACCGGCTGATCACCCCCGGCACCGTTCTACGTTGGCACCGCCGCCTGGTCAGCCGGAAGTGGACCTACCCGGACCGGACCGGACGACCGCCGGTCGACCCGCAGATTGCCGCGCTGATCGAACGGTTCGCGACCGAGAACAGGACGTGGGGGTACAACTGGATCGGTGCCGATCACGGCCGGTTGAAAGCCCGGCTACGGCCGATGCGAGGGCTGAAGCGCCTGCGCTCCGCCCAGACAGTCAGCACCGGCCACGCCCACGTCCAGAACATCCGCCGCGGCCACTACGAACTCGGAACCGACACCGAACTCCACCACCGCCTCGCCGCAGCCTTCGCCGAGCTGGCTCTGGCCGTCTGACCAGGCCGGCGGCCCGCCGCTGCCATGCCTCGCCCCGACTCAACGCAACAAGGCCGGCCCGGCCAAGGCGGACCCCGCGCGGCTCCCGTGAGAAACCGTGGGTCGCGTGGGAACCGGCCGACGCGCACGCTTACCGGCCCGCGTCCAGACACGAGCGGCCAGGACGCTGCGCGGCCGGTGGGCACGGCGGATTCGGCAACTCAGTCGGCCCGACGGCGCCCCTGTGCGACGATTCGCGCGTGGCCGAGCAGCAGCCAGCCGCGGTGAGGATCCTCGTGACCCACGCGGCGGACGTCGACGACTGGGGTCAGTGGATCTCCTGGAACTTAGAAGAAGGCGGCTACAACGTCACGACCGCCACGTGGGACCTTGTCCCGGGTACATTCGTGCCCGAATTCGAGCAGAAGGCGGTGGACGCGGCCGACCTCGTGCTGGTCATCGTCTCACCGGGACTGGCCTCTTCGGAGGCAAGCCGAGAGTGGCTGGCAGCCTGGTACAACAGAAATACTGTAATACCGGTCGAGGTGAATCGGTGCGAGCCGCCGCCCATGCTCCGTATGCTAAAGAAGATCGATCTCGTCGACTACACGTCCGACGAGGCGGGCGAACTGCTGCGCACCGAGGTCGCCAAGGCCGTACGGGGATCGGCGCGGCCGGATCTTCCCCCACGGTATCCCGGGATTCATACCCACCGACCTGAGCCAGTGTATCCCGGCCATGAGCCCGATAGTTTCTCCAGCTGGGTCGGCGAAGCTTTTCTGGCCAGGAACCGCGACGCTGTCATCGTGCGGTCGGCCCGCGGCGGCCGTGTCCCCTTCCTCGAAGCGGAACGGCAGCGGCCGAACGGCAACGTGCGACGATGGCTTGTCGGGCTGGCTCCGGACGGTCTGAACGACGACCGGCTCGCCGCGTTCTTCGCCGAGCTGAGCGAGTTCCGCGGGCGGTACAAGGAATGGCCCGAGGCCGAACTGGTTTACGGCGGCCGCCTGGCCGACGAGGACCTGGTCCACCAGGCCCGCGAGCGCGGCGTCGCGGCGCTCAGCCTTGCGCAGTATGACGGCCAGTGGGACTTCCGGGAGTACCGGAACCGCCAACGGGAGCGGTTCGAGACCGACCTCTCGTACCATCACAAGCTGTACGTTCCCCAGCGCTTCGAGGTGTTGAGCGGTGCGTCGACGGACTCCGGCGCCGGCGGTGGGGACCTCTACCGACAGGTCATCGACTGGCTGAGCCAGGACACCCTGCAGTTCGTGCTGGTGATGGGCAGCTTCGGGCATGGGAAGACTTTTTTGCTCCGCGAGCTCGCCCGCCGGCTCGGCGACACCGATCTGCCCGGGGTCGCGCCCATCCTGATCGAGCTGCGAGAGGTCGACCGACGCTACAACATCGACACTCTTCTGTCTTCACACCTGGCGAAGGAGGGCGAGGACGTAAAGGTCCGGACCGTGCGGCGGATGGTCGAGCGCGGCCGGGCGGTCATCCTTTTCGACGGCTTCGATGAGCTCGCCGCGAATCTGACCTACGAAACCGCCACTGAATACCTGAAACTCCTGCTTGACGTGGTCGACGGCCGCGCCAAGGTGGTGCTCACCAGCAGGACCCAGCACTTCTACGACGACAATCAAATGGACGACGTCCTACGCCAGCGGATACCTGAGGCCAACTGGCACAAGGTAAAGATCTCGGGATTCGACGAGGGTCAGATCTCGGACTACCTGACCCGTTTGTTCCGGCATCGGGCGCAGGCTGCAGAGCAGGTGACGGGCGTCCCGCCGGACGAGCGGTCCTCGCCTGCGGAGGCGGACGCGAAAGCCCGGGACCGGCGTCGGTTCATCGACGAGAACGGCCTGCGGGAACTGTCGGAGAATCCCCGGATGCTTTCCTTCGTCGCCATGCTGGACGACGCCGAGATGGCCACGGCCGCCGCGCGCCGACCCGGCCCGATGACGCCGACCGCGTTGTACGAGACCGTCGTCACGCACTGGCTGGAGAACGAGGCGCGGCGGCGGCCCGAGTTGACGATCTTCGATAGCAGCCTCGACGCCGCCGCGCTGCGCACCGCCGTGGAGCGTCTAGCCCTGACCATGTGGGAGTCCGGCAAGGACACGATCGACCGTGACGGGCTCCTGAAGGTGAGCCAGTCGTTGGAGGACCTGTACCGCGGGCGGCTCGATCCGCCGCACGCCGCCTTCGTCATCGGGTCCGGCAGCCTGCTCGTCCGGGACCGGCCGGACAAGTTCGCGATCTTCTCGTTCGGTCACCGCACCGTACTGGAGTTCCTGGTGACCTCGGAGGTGGCCCGGCGCTCCGACCTGCCCTCCCTGCGGCATTTCTTTCAACGCCACGAAATATCCGATGTCATGGTCGACTTCTTCCATGGAGCGCCGGACACTTCCTCCCTTGCCCGGTGGGCCGCGGCCGAGCTGCGCGCCGACGACACCACCCGGGTTCTCCGCCTGAACGCGCTGCGCGTCGCGGAGCGCCTGGGCATACGCGTTCCCGACCGGCGGCTCCGAGGCGTCTCGCTGGCGGGCCAGACGGTGAGCGGGCAGGATTGGACTCTCACGAACCTCGCAGGCGCCGACCTCGTGCGTACGCATCTCAGCTGGATGACGTTGACCGGCGCCGACCTCACGGGCGCGGATCTTCGCGATGCGCGGATCGAGAAGACGGACCTGCGCGACGCGAACCTGCGCGACGCGAACCTGAGTGGCGGACGGCTGGTCGACGTCGACATGACCGGCGCGGACCTCACCGGTACGTCGCTGCGAGGCGCCGAGCTGGTCGAGCCCCGGCTGGCGGGCGCCCGGCTCGGTGGCGGCGACTGGCGCCGAGCCGCGGTGCTCACCCGGCGTCCCGGCGCGCTCCCCGTGGCACCGGAGCTGAGCCAGGCGGCGGTCACCGGGCGTGACCAGATCGACTGCCAGACCGCGCCCGCGGCCGCCGAGGTCCACGCGTTCGCGTTCTCCCCGGACGGGACGATGCTCGCCGTCGTCCTCGACGACGGGGTGGGCATCCTCGACGTCGCGACATGCCGATTCCTGCGGCTGTTGCCCAATCCGCACGGCGCGGTGACGGGCCACGCCGTCGCCGTGGCGTTCGCCCGCGACGGCACGGTGGTCGTCGCGTTCGGCGGCGACGGAACCGTGATCGTGTGGGACACCGCCGGTCCGAAGGTCGAGGCGAGCAGCCGCCGGCCCGGGGGCGCGCCGCCCGCGAGCGGGCAGCGGGGTGGGACCGTCGTCGTCAGCGGGGACGGTGGGACGAACGCCTGGCAGCCCGGCGCCGAGACCGAGATCGCCATTCGCGACACGCTGTCCGGTCGCCGCCGCTGCCGCGTCGACCCGTCGCGGTGCCCGCCGGCACTCAACGCGGACGGCACGCTGGTCGCGACGTCGCGCGGCCGGCACGTGCTCGTGTGGGACGCGCGGACCGGTGAACAAACGGCGTCGATCGACAACGAGGCCCTCGTGTCGACGTTGTGCTTCGGCGGTTCCAGGCTGTTCGGGACGTCCAACGGCGATCCCGCGATCCGGATCTGGGATCCGACGACCGGTGCCCGGATCGCGGGCCTCCCCGGATCCGGCGGCGGCCACAGCGCCGGCGGCCTCGGCGACGTGCGGGCGGTCACGGCCGATCAGACGGGACGGACGTTGGCGGTCGTCCACACGGCGAGCCCCCGTGCTGGGGCAACGTCTGTCCCGCGGCTGGGCACCTGGAGCGTCGACACCGGCGCGCCGGTAGCCAGTCTGCGTCTCCGGGACCACGTCCGCGGGATCGGGCCGCCGTTGCTCTCGGCGACCGGCGCGCACGCGGCGGCTGTCATCGACGACGGTCTCGTGCTGTGGGACGTCGGGGGGCGTGGCAGCCATCTCCCGTTCGCCCAGCCCCACTGTGCGGCGGTTGCCATGTCCGGCAGCGGTACACGGATGGCGGCCGCCGCCGGTCGAACGACCATCGTCTGGGATACGGCCACGGGAGCCGAGCTGCGGCGATTTGACACGGACGGCAGACCTACGGCGCTCGCGCTCGACCACGACGGCAACCGTCTCGCGGTGTCCGACCAGGGCCGGACCGTGCACCTCGTAGCCGTGGAGCCGGCCCGGCCGGCCGACCCGTCGCGTCCCGCGCCTCGCTGGTACGCCGGCTCCGGCACGGTCCGATCCCTGGCGTTCGGACCGGACGACCTCCTTGTCGCGTGCTTCGACGACGGCCGGGTGAGTGTGCTGGACCGGCTGGGCAACAGCGCCGCCGGAGTGCGGACCGGGGATGCCTGGCACGACGGCGCGATCGTCGCGGCCGTCCACGATCGTCGGCAGCGCCAGATCGTCACCGCCGACGATCAGGGACGGCTGCGGCTCGCGCCGTTTCCCGTCCCGACCAGCCCGCCGCGGTTGTGGGCAGGCCCGCGCGGCACGCTCGCGCTCGCCTACTGGCGCGCGCGGCTGGTGGCCCTGACGGTCGCGGGCGGCGTCGCGACGGTGCGCCACGCCGGTCCCGGCCGTGCCATGGCCGGCTTGGGCGCGAGAAATACCGACGTCGCCACGGTCGTCTGCACCGCCCCCGCGCCGCCGTTCGCCGGCGACGTCCGGGCCGCGGCGTTCGGCGCGGGCGGGGCGATGTTCGCCACGGCGCACGCCGACGGAAACGTCCGGTTGTGGCAGACCGACGGTGGTGAGCTCCTTGCGACCGTTGTGCTGTCCGCCGACGGTGGTCGGGCTGTACTCGACCGGGATGGCGGCTTCTGCGGCACCGGAGACCGGCCGCTGCCGATGTGGGGGGTCATGAAACTGCACCGCCTGTCGACCAGGACGGTGGCTAATCTCGACGGCGTGTTGCAACCGCTGTCGAACAGGCGGCCGATCAGGCAGGTGCTGCGGCTCATGGAGCGAGGCGACGGCCGCGGTCGCCCTTGACGGTTGGCGCGGCACTATGTAGTCACTTGGGCAGTCTGTGCGACAACCGCGGTATATGCTGATCAGACGTCGCGCCGGCGGGAGGCCTGACGGGCGGGGCAGCATCAGACGCGAAACGGGGGTTGCGCGGATGCCAGGGGACAGCGTGCACGCCAATCCGGATGACCTACGGATGTTCGCGATGGACGTCCGCTCGTTCGCCGAGAACGCCGAAGACGCCGGTGTCGGTCTGCGCGGTCGTTTCAAGCGCCTTGACTGGGATGATGACCAACAGCGGCGGTTCGGCCAACAACTCGACGAGGCGGTCTCCCATCTACGGCGCCTCGTCTTGGCCGTCGACAACGACCTCATCCCCTATCTGACGTCGAAGGCCGCGCATCTCGAGCGCTACCAGGGCCGTTGACCGGTCTGCGGGCCATGTTCTTCGACCCGGTCCGGGCCGACCCGGCGGCGATTGCGCACCACGGCGTCGTGCTGAGCCGCGTGTGCGCGGACGCCGAGACACACGTGCAGGACATCCGCCGAGAGGTGCAGCGGCTTCGCCTTCTCTTGGAAGCGGCGGTCACTGAAGCATCCGTCGCGTTCGCGGCCGTGAGCCACTCGGCCGATCCCGCGAGCATCGCCGCCGCGACGAAACGGCTCGCCCAGGCGGAGGTGGCACTCAACGAGTTCAACGCGGCGGCGGCGCCGTTGCTGCACGCGGCCGCGCGCGTCGTGGAGGCCAGCGACCAGGCCGGGCTCGGCGTCGAGCTGATCACGGCCGAACTCGACCCGGCGCTTCGCGGCTACCAGGAGACCCACGGCGGCGCCGCCCTCCCGCCGCCCGACTCTGGCGGCGACGAAACCGTGGGTGGCATGCCCGGTCACACCCGGGCGCTGAGTGCGACGTTCCTCCTGGTCCCGCTCAACGCCGTCGACCTTCCCGCCGGCCCTGAGGCGCGGCGACGCTCCGTCGGTGCGCCAACGCTGGCTCTGTTCGACCAGCTCGTCCAGTGGGTGCTGCCGGCGCTCGCCGGCAAGCCCGCTGGCAGCGTGCTGCGCATTCCGGCAGCGGCGGTCCCGCCGTTCGACGCATGTTACGGCGAGGACAACCGCGTCAAGGTCCGCCCGAGGCCAGCCGGCAGGTACGCGGTCGTCGAGGGCGCCGGGCGGATCGCGGACGCCTTGCTTGCCGGGCTCGACGTGTTCCCCGCCGATGTTCATCGATGACCTGGAGACCCGTCGCATCGCCGCCGACGTCGACGCGCTGCGGGCGAGTCTCCGCGCGGACGTCGAGCAGCTTCAGCAGCGGTGGCCCGACCTCGTCGGCGTCGTATTCCGCCAGACATACTCCGAACCGCTCGCGGACAGTCTCATGAACGTCTCCCGAGAGCTGGCGGCATTCGGCGAGACGATGGCACGGATTAGTTTCGACCTGACGGATTTGTTCTGACCTGACGAATTTTTTCGGCCGGACGGACGGGGGTCCCGCTGGTGGTCCATGAGAACCCTGCTTCCCGCGACGACGGCGGCGTGGAAACGCTGCGGCGGATACTGTGGGTCAAGGGTGCGCTGGAACGGGCGGATGGCACGGCGCGCGATCGGCTGACGGCAGCGGAGTCTGACTACCAAAGCCGCCTGAAGCAGCTCCAGCGAAGCCACCTCCAGGTGGTGGAAGAAATCGCGGCCGACTTTGCGGACGCCCGCAACCTCGCGGCCGAGGTGGAAAACGCGGTGGCGTCCTACCGCAACCTCTTCCGGGACGCCCCCCGCTACAACTGGCCGGCCGTCGATCACGCCGACGTGATGAACACCCTCGAGAGGGCGGTCCGACGCGTTCGGCCCCGTTTCTTCCCGAGGCGTCTCCGGAAGGCCGCCCGGGAGGCCAAGACGGCCCTGGCCCAGGCCGAGCAGATCCGCCACCGCGCGGAAGAAGCCGAGAACGACCGGTATGAGCAGGATCAGCGCCCGGAGGAAAGCCGCCGTGAGACGGCCGGCAGTCAGGCCAGGCAGGAATGGGAAACAGCGTATACGAAGCTTCTCCCTCGGATGCACATCGTCGAGGGAGAGGTCAACGGCCTCGCGCCCAAATGGGAGTCAGCCTGGGACGAGTGGCATCCACCGCGCCGGGCGCTGCGCTTCGTGCGGCTCGGCCAGCGGATCTATCGAGGCCAGTTCGAGGACGTTCACCTGCCGGCGGTTCTGCCGATCCTTTCCCGCTACAACCTGTTCGTGCACGCCCAGCCGGGCGCGGACCATCAGCGCGCGTTCGTTCTCGGCATCCTGCTGCGGATGCTCTCGTCCTTCCCTGCTGGCACGCTCCGGTTCACCTTCGTCGACGCCTACCTCTACGGGAACTCCAGCGCCCCGATGATGCGGCTGCGGGAGTACGAGGAACGGCTCGTCGGCTCGAACGTCTGGACGGACCCGCGCGAGATCGAGGAACAGCTCGGCGTCCTGCTGAGCCGTATCGAGGAGGTCACGGCGCGCAACCTCCGTGGCGAGTACGACCTCGTGGTCGACTACAACGAGCGAGTCGGTTCACGAGGCGAGCCGTACCGCGTCCTCGTCGTCTACGACTATCCGCACGGATTCACGTCCCCCGAGATGCATCGGCGGCTGACGGCGGTCATCAACAACGGGCCCCGCTGCGGCATCTACACGATTCTCGTGAGCACCAGGGAGGCGCTGCTCGAAGCGGGCCTCGCGCAGGCCGAGGCGCACGTCCTGACCTTTGGCGACGACCTCCGCCCCGGCTCCCGTGGAGCGGTCCTCGCACTCGCAGGCGACGAGAACGGCGAGTGGGCGTCCTGGCAGAACGTCGAGCTGGAGGCGCCGCCGAAGGTCCGGTTCGATCCGGCGAATCCGGGCGACCCGTTCACTCGCGTTCTCCAGGAGGTCGGCCGCCAGGCAACTACAGTCATCGACATCCAGGTTGGGCTGCAGGAAGTCTTCGACATGCTCGCCGCTCAGGACACGGCACAGGGCGCGCCCCGGGCCAGCGGCGGCCGCGTGGACCTGGCTGACGAGACCACCTGGTGGCGCGGCGATGCCACCAGCGAGATCGCGCTGCCGATCGGGGCGTTCGGCGAGGATGACGCCCTGCTGTTCGAGCTGGGTTCGGGCACCTCCCAGCACTCGCTCGTGGCGGGGCAGACCGGCTCCGGAAAGACGAACCTGCTGCACGACGTCATCCTGGCGGGCGCGCTGCTCTACCACCCGGACGACTTCGAGCTCTACCTGGTCGACCTGAAGCAGGGCGTCGGATTCCAGGACTACGCGCGGTGCAACCTGCCGCACGCCCGGCTGGTCGCGATCAACAGCGACCGGGAGTTCGGTGTCGACGTGCTCGACATCATCGTCGCGGAGAAGCGGCGACGCGGCGACCTGTTCCAGGAGTACAAGGTCGACACGCTCGCGCAGTACCGGGCGAAGCCCAAGTCCCCCGACGCACCGCGGCTGCCCCGCATCCTGCTGGTCATCGACGAGTTTCACGAGCTGGTCACCGAGACCGATGCCATCACCCAGCGGGCGGCCATCCAGTTGGCCAACCTCACGGCGCAGGGCCGTGCGTTCGGTATCCACGTCCTGCTCAGCTCGCAGAGCCTGGCCAGCGCCCGGGCGATACCAAGCGCGACCTTCGGGCAGATGCAGGTCCGCGTCGCATTGCAGTGCACCGACGCCGACAGCCGGCTGATCCTCGCCGAGGACAACCCTGGCGCGCGCATGCTCGGACGCCCCGGCGAGGCCATCTACAACACGCGCCTGGGCCTGCCGAAACACAACAGGACCTTTCAGGCCGCGTACTGCAGCGGTGAGCAACGAGAGGACTTGCTTCGCCGCCTCGCCGCGCACCACGTGCCGGGCCGCGACTTTCGGCGCCAGCCGCGGGTCTATGAGGGCGACGCGCCCGGACGCCTCCACCGGGACGACGGATTCCGGACCGCGCTGCCCGCCGCGCCCGGCGCGCGCTCCGGGGGCACGCGCACGCCCGCCTCGACGACGCAGGGCGCCGAGGTCACGCCCTGGCCCCTCGAACCGCGGCTCGTCCTGGGCGAACCGATGGGGCTGGGCGCCTCGACCACCCTCGACCTCCGGCGCGCCGACGGCGCCAACCTGCTGTACATCGGCAGCGACCGGGCGGCGGTCGGCCACATCGTCGCCGTCACGGCCTCCCTGGCCGCCCAGAGCATTGGCCGACCGCACGGCCGGGTGGTCATCCTCGACTGCATCGCCGAACGCGGTGTGCTCGGCGCCTACACCGGCGAGCTCACCCAGCTCGCCCCGATGTTGGAAATCGCCGAACTTCGCCAGTTTGCGGACGTCATCGCCGAGTTCGCCGCCGTGGTCGACGAACGTCAGGCATTCGATGGCTACAACGCCAGTCCGCACATCCTGATCGTGCATGGGTTGCAAGCCGTCCGCGCGCTCGACGCGGAGCTGCTGCGGTCCTACGACAACAAGGATGCCGTCAGCCGCCAGTTCGGAGAGATCCTGGCCAACGGACCGGTGTTCGGTGTCCACGTCTTCGTCACCGCCGACTCGCCCACCGCCCTCCGCCGCCGTTTCGACCGACGTCTGCAGCGGGAGTTCGAGAACCTCGTCGTCCGCCGGATGGACGAGGAGGACGGTCACCACATCCTGCACAACGCGCGGGCCGCCGCGAACCTCAGGCGAAACCAGGCACTGCTGGTGGTGCTTGACCAGGGACGGCTGGAGAAGTTCCGCCCGTACACGGCGCCGCCGCCGGGTTGGATCACCGAGTTCGCGGCGACGCTGCCACCATGCGCACCGCCATACCCACCGCCCTGCGTGCCGCTGGCAGGGCCCTGACCGACAGCATTCTGCGCGCGGGTGAGTCTTCGCGCGTGGTGCCTGGACCGGTGTCTTGAGGATCCGGATGCTCTCGTCGAGCCGAGTCCACAGACGTGGTGTACTTAGGGTAACGATATGACGACTCGCCGGCGCGGCGGTGTGTGACGTAGGGCGACCACCGCGTGATCCTCGCGAGAAACCTGCGAAGCAACTCGGAGAGGAGAAACGGGATGGCCGTGCGTCCGACTGTGACCGACCCGGAGGTTGGGTAAGGAACTGCTGGCGGCGAGTCCAGATCTGTTGGGTTCGATGGTGAAGGCATTCGCGGAGGTGTTGCGTTCCGGGGCCAAGCCCTCTGCCCCAGGTGGAGCGTTCCCGATTTCGTGGACAGTGAGCCTTTCCCGTGCGCCCAGCAGACTGGAG
>Ga0163163_10002847_pt1 | contig 14620 bp, 12 predicted proteins | sample S65metaG_FD_119766 | JGI IMG/M metagenome (GOLD analysis project Ga0163163, IMG submission 119766) | Switchgrass rhizosphere microbial communities from Kellogg Biological Station, Michigan, USA - S6-5 metaG | ecosystem: Host-associated > Plants > Roots > Rhizosphere > Soil | place: USA... | reverse complement strand
GCGCTGGAGCTGCGCAAGGACGCCGATCCGGAGCTGATCTCGGCCACCGAGGTGGCCCTGGACGCGCTGTTCAGCCGGGTGGCCGAGCGCGGCTGGGGCCCGTACCCGCGTAGCCGCGACGACATCCTGCTCAGCCACAAGCCGCCGGCCCCCGCCTTCAACGAGCAGTACGACCGGTGGGGCTACCAGGACGAGAACGGGAACTGGCCGATAGGTCCGCAGTTCGCCGACGTGCAGCCGTTCCGCGACGGGGTGGCCTGGGTGCGCCCGGTGGGCATCGAGACGTGGGGGCTCATCGACGAGGCCGGCCGGCTGCTGGTCGACCCGCGCGGCGGGTACCTCGGTGTCGGCTCGTTCTCCGACGGCCTGGCCTGGGTGTCGCGGGACGGCCAGGCGGGCTGGTTCGCCATCGACAAAGCCAACCGGGTCGTGATCCAGGCCCAGTTCGAGGACGTCCGGCCATTCCGGCGGGGCATCGCGATCGTGCGCCAGCGCGGCAAGTGGGGCGCGGTCGAGAGCAACGGGCGCCTCGCCGTCCAGTTCGCCTTCGACGCGTTCGCCACCGGTCTGGCCGACGGCCGGTACGTGGAGGGCTTCACCGACGAGGGTCTGGCCATCGTGGAGGTCGGCGGCCGCAAGGGCGTGATCGACCGGTCCGGGCGGGTGATGGTGCCGCTGGCCTACCCGACCGTGGTGATCCACCCGGTGGCGTTCCTGTTCACCGACCCGAACCATCGATGGGGGGCGATCGGCCGAAACGGGCAGCCCCTGATCGCGCCGGTGCACCCCAGCCGCAAGTCGGTCACCGACGAGCTCGAGTCGCTGTTGGCGGACACCCGTCCGATCCTGTGAGGCCGCGCTCATGCGGCCTCCGCCGACGAGCGCACGTCGGCCGGCAATTAGGCTCCACACATGGAGTTTCGTCACCTCGGCCGGTCGGGTCTGCTCGTCAGCGAGCTCTCGTACGGCAACTGGATCACCCACGGTTCCCAGGTTGAGGAGGAGGCCGCCACCGCCTGCGTGCGCGCCGCCCTCGACCTCGGCATCACCACCTTCGACACCGCGGACGTGTACGCCGGCACCCGGGCGGAGGCCGTCCTCGGCCGCGCGCTGGCCGGTCAGCGCCGCGAAGGGCTGGAGATCTTCACCAAGGTCTTCTGGCCGACCGGACCCGGCCGCAACGACCGCGGCCTGAGCCGCAAGCACATCATGGAGTCGATCAACGGCTCGCTGCGGCGGCTGCAGACCGACTACGTCGACCTCTACCAGGCGCACCGGTACGACCACGCGACGCCGATCGAGGAGACGATGGTCGCCTTCGCCGACGTCGTCCGGTCCGGTAAGGCGCTCTACATTGGAGTGTCCGAATGGGACGCTGCCCAGATCCGCGCGGCCGCCGGTCTCGCCCGTGAGCTGAACATCTCGCTGGTGTCCAACCAGCCGCAGTACTCGATGCTGTGGCGCGTGATCGAAGCACAGGTCGTGCCGACGTCCGAGGAGCTCGGGCTGAGCCAGATCGTCTGGTCGCCGATCGCCCAGGGCGTGCTGACCGGCAAGTACCTGCCGGGCCAGGCGCCGCCGGCCGGGTCGCGGGCCACCGACGACAAGTCCGGCGCCAACTTCATCCAGGCCCTGCTCCGCGACGACGTGCTCAACGCCGTACAGAAGCTGCGGCCGCTGGCCGACGAGGCCGGGCTGACCATGGCCCAGCTCGCGGTCGCGTGGGTGCTGCAGAACCCGAACGTGGCCTCGGCCATCGTCGGCGCTACCCGCCCGGAGCAGCTCGAGGAGAACGTCAAGGCGGCCGGGGTGAAACTCGACGCCGACCTGCTCAAGAAGATCGACGAGGTGGTGGGCGGCGTGGTCGAGCGCGACCCGGCCAAGACCCAGAGCCCAGCGACCCGTCCGTAGTTCACGAAGCCGTCAGGATCCGCGCAGCGAGCGCTGCGCGGATCTTGTCGTCAGTGCCGCCAGAACTGGAACATGAACAGCCCGTTGACGATGGCGAACTCCGGGATGCCGAGCCACGCGCATATCCCGTACACCACGTCGTGGAGCAGGACCTGGACGAGCGGAATCTGGAACAGCGCCAGGAACAGGATCAACATGCCCCACGGCGCCAGCACGTCGAAGACCTTCGCCCACTGGTAGTTCAGCCACGGCCGGAGCGCGTTGCCGCCGTCGACGCCGGGGATCGGCAACAGGTTGAGGATGGCCGCGAACACCTGCAGGAAGCCCAGGAACGCGACCCCCGACCAGAAGTTGAGATGTGCGAACGTGGCCATCTTGAGCAGGAACGGAATTCCCAGCGCGATGGCACACAGGACGTTCGCCAGCGGGCCGACCAGGCTCACCAGCGACTGGACGACCTTGCCGCCCCGGATCGAGTGCCGGTCCAGCCAGACCGCGCCGCCGGGCAGGCCGATGCCGCCGATCAGCAGGAACACCACGGGTAGCACGATCGACAGCACCGGGTGGGTGTACTTCAACGGGTTGAGAGTCAGGTAGCCGCGATCGGCCGCGCTCCGGTCACCCCGCAGGTACGCGTACAGGGCGTGCGAGTACTCGTGCAGGCACAGCGAGACCATCCAGCCGGCCACCACGAAGACGATGATGTTGACGGTCGCGTTGCCGATGTCGAACCAGGCCAGCACGCCGCCGGTGATGAACACCGCCACGATGCCGAGGAAGACCGGCGAGGGGCGGAACGCGTCGCGTCGCGACCGGGTGTCCGCGTACCAGGACGCCATCACTCACCCGCCGGCAGCAGGCTCATCCGGTACTCCACGCGCTCGTCCTCGACCAGCACCGCGGTCACGACCCCGCTGGCCACGAGGTCGCGCCAGGTCTGGCCGAGCCAGGACTCGGCGTCGGACTGGCTCGGGAACAGCTCGCTGCTCCCCGCCTGTTTCTGGCCGTTCGCCCCCTCGTACCGCCAGATCCACGACATCGCCGCTCCTTCCGCCGGGGCACGCTCCGGGACGCCCTCGTGCGCCCCCTAGGGTACGGGCATGGGGCCGGCGGCATTTCACCGCGCGCTGGTGCTCGGCGGGATCCGCTCCGGAAAGTCCGAGTACGGGGAGGAGCTGGTCGCCGTCGCACCGCGGGTGCGATACGTCGCCACGGCCCGGCGGGACCCGTCCGACCAGGAGTGGGAGAACCGGATCGCGGCGCACCGGGAACGCCGGCGGGGCGACTGGGAGACGGTCGAGGTCGGTACCCGGCCTTCCGCCCTGCTCGAGCTTCTGACCAGCGCCGATGCCGGTGACACCCTCCTCGTCGACGACCTCGGCACCTGGGTCGCGTCCGTCATGACCGACGCGCCGCGCCTCCTCGGCGAGGCCCTGGCCGACGCCGTTACGTCGTGTTCGGCCAGGTTGGTCCTGATCAGTCCGGAGGTGGGACTCTCCGTCGTACCGGCGACCGCCGCCGGCCGGGCCTTCGCCGACGCGCTGGGCTCGACCAACCGGGCCGTCGCCGCCAGGTGCGACGTCGTGACCCTCGTCGTCGCCGGCATCCCAGTACCGATCAAGGCCTGAGCGCTCGTCGGTTCCGCTCCATCCGCCAAGTTGTTCGGCTCGCAACGCACACGGGAGCGCGCTTGTTGGCGTTGGCGCAGGTAACCTGATCGCCGTGCAGCCCATGGCGGATCCGACCACGTACGCACTGACCAATCTCGATGTCGAAATCCGACCCGGGATGGTCCTGCCGGTGCCCGACGACGCGGCCGCGGCCGAGGCGCGGGACCGACTCTCCTTCATGGACCTCGGCATCGGCGGTCCCTCGATCACGTCACTGGGGATGCTCGCCGAGGCCGTGGTCTTCATCGCCGGCGTCCAGGGCAGCGGCTACCCCCGCCCGCTGCTGTCGACCCGGGTGGTCCTGTTCACCGGCTCGCACGGCGGCGGGCTTGTCGCCGGGCCGTCGCCCGACCCCCGCCACGGGCTGCCGCTGCAGCATCTCGCGGTCAACGCGGGCGCGGCCATCGTCACCCTGGAGTGGCAGCCGGCCGCGGCCGCGATCGAGTACGAGGACGCCATCACGCCGGAGCAGATGGAGGCGGCAATGCGGGCCGGCTTCGCCGAGGCGGAGCGGGCGGCCGACGAGGGCATCGAGCTGCTCGTGCTGGCGGCCGGCGGCGCCGGCGCCTCCACCGCGGCCGCGGCGGTCGTCGCGGCCGCCACCGGAAGCGAGGCGACCTCGCTCATCGGCCGGGTCGCCACCCCGGCCGGGCTGTACGACGACAACGCCTGGATGACCCGGTGCCTGGCCGTGCGCGACGCGCTGCACCGCGTGCGCGACCGGGACGGCGACCCGCGCTCGGTGATCTGCACGCTCGGCGGGGCCGACATCGCGGCCGCCACCGGACTGCTGCTCGGCGCCGCCTACCGGCGTACCCCCGTGATGATCGACGGACCGGTCGGTGCCGCCGCGGCACTGCTCGCCAACGACTTCTCCGCGCAGGCCCGACGCTGGGTGCTGCTCCCCGACAGCGGTCGGCACATGGCCGTCCGGATCGCCGCCGAGGCGCTCGACCTGCACCCCTGGCTGGACCTCTGCCTCGACCTCGGCGAGGGCGCCGCCGCGCTCGCCGCGCTGCCGATGCTGCAGACCGCGCTCACCCTCGCCGGTGCCGGCGAGCCGGTCGACCCCACCCCGCCGACCCGGTTCGACTCGACCGGCAACCAGGTGTTCGTCGGCGTGGCCCGCCCGGTCGAGCCGTCCGACGACTCCACCATCGACGCGGAGGCGGCGGTCGGCGCGGCCGTCGGGGTCGCCACCGTCGGCGCGACCGTGGACACCCCGACCGCGGAAGCGTCCACTGTGGACGAGCCGGAGAAGGATGGCGACAAGCCGCCCAAGGCGGCCCGTACCGCACCGACGAAGGGAACGCCGGCCCGCACCGTGAGCGCGCCCAAGGAGTCCCCGGTCAAGGAGGCGAAGCCGCCGGCGCAGCGCCCCGGCCGGGCCGTCAAGGAGGGCGACCAGAGCCCGACCGGCTCGACCCCGGTGGTCAGCGGCAAGACGGCCGGCGGCCAGTTCCCGACCCGGCCGATCCCGGCCAAGGCCACGGGTATCGGTGCCGGCACCGACCCCGCCAAGCCCGGACCGGTCCCGGCGGCCGGCACCGCCGGCAAGGCGCCCGGCGCCGCGAGCGCCGCGGCCAAGGCGCCCACGGCCGAGTCGCCGAAGGTGAGCGCGGCCAAGCCCGCCGACGCCGCGAAGACCCCCGACCCGGGGAAGTCGCCGGCCACGACCGACGCGCCGGCGAAGACCGACACGCAGGCGAAAACCGGCAGCGGGGCCGGATCACCCGCGCCGACGCCCGAACCGTCGAAGGCGGATGCGGGGCCGGCCGGCACCGCCGCGGCCGGAGGGTCCGCGCCCGCGACGGATTCGGCCAAGGCATCGCCGGCCAAGCCCGAACCGACCACGGCTGCCTCCGACGCGAAGGCCGAGCCGAGCGCGACGAAGACAGACCCGGGGAAGCCGGGCGCCGCCAAGACCGAACCGGCCAAGACCACTCCAGCACCGGCCGACGCCGCGAAGGCGGACGGTGCCAAGGCAGACGCCGCGAAGGCCGACGGCGCCAAGCCTGACGCCGGGGCGTCTGACGCGGCCAACACCGCCGCGCGGGTGGCGGACGCCGCCAAGGCCGACGGTGCCAGGGCCGACGGCGCGAAGGCCGACGCCGGCGCGCCCGGCCCGGCCAAGGCCGGTGCTGGCAAGCCCGACGCGACCAGCGGGGCCGCCAAGGCCGATGCGTCCACCGACGCGACGCCAGACGCGCCCGGTGCCAAGTCCGAATCGGACGCCAAGCCAACGTCCACATCGGACGGTACGGACGGCAAGGCGCGCGGGGGCGCGCCCAGCCAGACCGACGCGCCCGGCGCCGCCGATGCCGCGGGTGATGGCAAGGCCGAAGCCGCCCGTACCCGTGATGAGAAAACGGTCGCGGTCGGAGCCGGCGCCGACGAGGCGGGCGACACCGGCGCCCCGCGGCCCCGCAAGCGGACCTGATCCTGGCCGGGCTGCGGCTGGCCTTGGGCACCCTGACGGTTCTACCGGTGCGGGCGCCCAGGGTGGATCGCCGGAGCGCGGCGGTGGCGATGTCGATCGCGCCGTACGTGGGGCTCGCGCTCGGCCTGGTCGCCGGCGGGGTCGGGATCGGCGCGGTGGCACTCGGGGCCTCGCCGCTGGTCGCCGGGGTGCTGACCGTCGCCGCCACGGCCGGGCTCACCCGTGGCCTGCATCTGGACGGGCTGGCCGACACCGCGGACGGGCTCGGGTCGTACCGCGACCGGTCCGGAGCCCTTGAGATCATGCGCAAGCCGGACGTGGGTCCGTTCGGCGTGGTGGTGCTGGTGCTGGTCGTGCTGGCCCAGGCCGGGGCCGCCGCTGCGCTGCTGACCCGGCCCTGGCTGTCCGCGCTGGCGTCGATCGCGGTCGCCACCGCCGCCGGCCGGCTCGCAATCGCGGTGGCCTGCTGGCGCCGGGTGCCGGCGGCCCGTCCCGACGGGCTGGGCGCGACCGTGGCCGGAACAGTCGGCATCCCGACGCTGTTGGTGGCGGCCGTCGTGCTCGGCGCGGTATCGCTGCTCGCCACGCCGGCGTGGCTCGGACCGGTCGCGCTCGTCGTCGGCCTGGGCGCCGGGGCCGGCCTGCTGGCCCACGCCGTACGGCGGCTGGGCGGGATCACGGGCGACGTCCTGGGCGCTGTCTGCGAGGTCACAGCGACGTTGACCTACGTCGTTGTGTCGCTGTAGGCCCTGGTTGCTTTACCGCCAAACGGCGCCTTAGGGTGCGCCAATGACCTGGGCATCGCACCCCACCACCGAGATGCCCCCGTCCTCCATCCCACCGGTCGGCGGGCCCCGCCGAGGCCGCGGGATCATCATCGGCGCCATCGTCGCGGTGCTGCTGGTGGGCGGCATCGTCGCCGTGGCGCTCAAGTCCCCCGACCTGCTCGGCTTGGCGTCGTCGAACCGTCCCGTGCTGCTGCCGGCCCGGTCAGCGGAGCCCACCCCGACCGAGGTCCAGCTCTCCACGACCGCGACGATCGACCCGAACACCGGCACCGGCGCTCCCAGCACGGCCAACCAGACCCTGGAGGACCAGGTCGTCGCGGCGACCAATGGCGAGCGCGCCAAGGTCAAGTGCGCCGCGCTGACGATGGACGACCGCCTGCGGACCGCGGCCCAGGTCCACTCGGCCGATATGGCCAGCTACGCGTACCTGAGCCACACCGGGCACGACGGCAGCGATCCGGTGAGCCGGATGAAGGACGCCGGCTACACGATCACCCCGGCGATCGGCTGGGCGGAGAACGTGGCCCGCGGCTACCCGACGGTGGATGCGGTCATGACGGCGTTCATGGGCAGCCCCGACCACAAGGCGAACATCCTGAACTGCTCGATGAAGGTGATCGGCGTCGGCGTCGCGCGCAGCGTGGCCGGCGAGCTCTACTGGACCCAGGACTTCGCCACCAAGTAGCGGATCGTGGAAGATCCGCACCCCGTACCGGGCGACGATCTTCCACGATCGCGTGGTCGAAGATCAGGTGCGGACCGACGAGGGTACGAACGGCGGGCGGACGACCTTCATCCGTGACTTCCGACCGCGGATGTCGACCTCGACCTCTTCGCCCTCCCCGACCGACGTGCCGGCGGGTTCGTTGTCCAGCAGGGCGAGCGCGATGCCGACCCGCTTCGTCGGGGAGAACGTGCCGCTGGTGACCTCGCCGACCGGCTCGCCGTCGCGCAGCACCACCATGTGCGGGCGCGGGATGCCCTTGTCCAGCGACTCCAGGCCCCACAGCAGCCGGCGGGGGCCAGCCGCCTTCTCGGCCAGCAGCGCCTCCCGGCCCCAGAACTCCGGCTTGGACCAGCCGACCGCCCAGCCCGACCTCGCCTGTACCGGCGTGATGTCCAACGACAGGTCCTGACCGTGCAGCGGGTAGCCCATCTCCGTGCGCAGCGTGTCCCGGGCGGCGAGGCCGGCCGGCTGCAGCCCGAACGCCGACCCCGCCTTGACCAGTGCGTCCCACACCGCGCCGGCCTCGGCCGCCGGCACGACCAGCTCGTAGCCGTGTTCCCCGGTGTACCCGGTCCGGCACACGGTCATCTCGTCCACCGTGACGAACGACATGTACCCGTGGTCGGTCGGCAGGCCCATCGCGGCCAGTACGTCGGCCGAGCGGGGTCCCTGCACGGCCAGAACGGCGTAGTCCGCGTGCTCGTTGGCCACGGTGATCCCGGCCGGCGCTGCGGCCTGCAGGCGGCGGACCACCTCGGCGGTGTTGGCCGCGTTGGGGATCAGGAAGACGTGATCGTCGCTGTGCAGGTAAGCGATGATGTCGTCCACCACGCCGCCGGACGCGTCGCAGCACAAGGTGTACTGGGCCTGGCCCGGATCGATCCGGTCAAGGTTGTTGGTGAGGCAGGAGTTGACGAAGTCCGCCGCGCCGGCGCCGCGCACCCGGGCCTTGCCCAGGTGGGACACGTCGAAGACGCCGACCGCCTCCCGTACGGCGGCATGCTCTTTGAGGACGCCGACGTACTCGAGCGGCATCTCCCAGCCGCCGAACGGGGCCAACTTCGCCCCCAGCGCCACGTGACGGTCGTGCAGGGGGGAACGACGCAGGTTCTCGGTCATACCGTGCAAACTAGCGCCCCGGGTGCAGCGGTCGCTAAGCAAGGGAAACCTCCGTTTGCCGTGGCTGCAGGCCCATTAGAGTCAGCACCACGCCCGATCATCGGACATTCCGTACGCCACCTTGAAACCGCACCGGAGCCGCCGCCGTGACCCCGCTCTCCCTCTCCGACACCGACCCCGCCGAGCTCGCCGTCGACGCGATCGTGGTCGGCCTGCACTCGACCGGCCCGGCCGACTCGGCCAAGGGCGACGGCGGTACCGGCCCGTTGCTGGCCCCGGGCGCGGAGAGCGTGGCCGTCGCGTTCGACGGCAAGCTCGCCGAAACCCTGACCCTGTTGGGCGCGACCGGCGCCCCCGGTGAGGTCACCAAGCTGGCCACGCTCGGCACCGTCAGCGCGCCCGTGATCGCCGCGGTCGGGCTCGGCCCAGCCAACGGCGACGTCGCGTCGGACGTGCTGCGCAAGGCGGCCGCGGCGGCGGTCCGTTCACTGGCCGGAGCGTCGAAGGTGGCGCTCGCCCTGCCGACCCCGGACGGCCCGGAGGGTGCGACCGCCGTGCGCGCCATCGGCGAGGGGGCACTGCTCGGCGCGTACCGCTTCGCGGGGTACAAGACCAAGCCGCAGCCGGGCCGCCGTGATCCGGTCAAGGGTGTCGCGCTGCATGTCGCCGACGCCGCCGACAAGGCGGCCCGGGCCGAGGTCAAGCGGGCCGGGGTCGTGGTGGCCGCGGTCGCCCGGACCCGCGACTGGGTCAACACGGCGCCGAACGAGCTGCGCCCGCCGAGCTTCGCCACCCAGGTGTCGGCCGCGGCCGAGCAGGCCGGCCTCGAGGTCGAGCTGCTGGACGAGAAGGCACTGCGCAAGGGCGGGTACGGCGGCATCCTGGCGGTCGGGCTCGGCTCGGAGGCGCCACCGCGGCTGGTCATGATCCGCTACGCCCCCAAGGGCGCGACCTCGAAGATCGCCCTGATCGGCAAGGGCATCACGTTCGACACCGGTGGGTACGCGGTCAAGCCGCCGCAGGGCATGTGGGAGATGAAGTCGGACATGTCGGGGGCGGCCGCGGTCGCCTCGACGATGATCGCGATCGCGGCCCTGAAGCCGAAGGTCGCGGTCACGGCGTACCTGCCGATGGCCGAGAACATGATCTCCGGTACGGCCTACCGGCCGGGCGACGTGGTCACGATGTACGGCGGCAAGCGGGTCGAGGTGCTCAACACCGACGCCGAGGGCCGGATGATCCTGGCCGACGCGATCGTGCGGGCCGGCGAGGACGAGCCGGACTACCTGTTCGAGACGTCCACGCTGACCGGCGGTCAGGTCATCGCGCTCGGCAAGCGGATCGCCGGCGTAATGGGCGACCCCGCCCTGTGCGACCGGGTCAAGCGGGCCGGCGAGCGGGTCGGTGAGCCGGCCTGGCCGATGCCGCTGCCGGACGAGGTGCGCAAGGGCATGGACTCCGACGTGGCCGACATCTCCCAGGTCAACGCGGGCATGGACCGGGCCGGCCACATGCTGCAGGGCGGCACGTTCCTGCGCGAGTTCATCCGCGAGGGCCTGCCGTGGGCGCACATCGACATCGCCGGCCCGGCGTATCACTCGGGCGAGCCGACCGGCTACTGGAGCACCGGCGGGACCGGGGTGCCGCTGCGCACCCTGCTGGAGCTGATCGACGACATCGCCGAGAACGGCTGACCCGCGAAGGGCCGGGCGGGCTCAGGTCTGCCCGGCCGCCTTGCGGCGCTCGTTGTACTCGCGCATCCGCTTCGGGTAGCCGACCAGCGCGGTGTCGTACACCGGGATGCCGTTGCGATTCCCCCACGTGCGGGCGGCCTCGACACTGGGGACCCGGCGGCGGGTCCACTCGCCGTCGTGGGCGACCAGCACCATGGTCACCTCGGTGACGGTGGTCTTCGGCTCAAGGAACGCCTCCACGCCGCGCCGCGTCTGGGCGAAGTGCTCCAGGTGGGCGAAGTCGTTCGCCCTCTCCTGGCGTGGACTCGGGACGGACCGACGACGGAACCAGGCCACCGCATCCTCCTGATCGTCCGTTGGTGTGAGGCGGCTGGGATTGGAGCCTACGCGAGTTACGGATTCTCGACACTCCCCCGCGTCGGGCGGCTGTGGTGGGCAACACGGAGCCCGTTTGCTCCCTCGCGTCGCCGGTGCGTCCGGCGAGTGACAAGATGACCACGGGGTGCCCACGAAGCACCCACCCATCCGGATAACTGGAGAGCGAGTCACCCATGTCCAACGGCAGCGACGTCGTCATCCTGGGCGGCGGCAGCGGCGGCTACGCGGCCGCCTTGCGCGCCGCGCAAGTCGGCCTGTCGGTCACCCTGATCGAGAAGGACAAGCTCGGCGGCACCTGCCTGCACCGAGGTTGTATCCCGACCAAGGCCCTGCTGCACGCTGGTGAGATCGCCGACCAGACCCGCGAGTCGGAACAGTTCGGCATCAAGGCCGAGCTTGTCGGCATCGACATGGCCGGCGTCAACGCGTACAAGGACGGTGTCGTCTCCCGCCTGTACAAGGGCCTGCAGGGCCTGGTGAGCGCAGCGAAGATCAACTATGTGGCCGCCGAGGGCAAGCTGGTCGGACCGCTCACGGTGGAGGCCGGCGGGCAGCAGTACACCGGCAAGGCCGTCGTGCTCGCCACCGGCTCGTACTCGCGCAGTCTGCCCGGCCTCGACGTCGACGGTGAGCGGGTCATCACCTCCGAGCACGCCCTGCTGCTCGACCGGGTGCCGGCGTCCGCGATCGTGCTCGGCGGCGGCGTGATCGGGGTCGAGTTCGCCAGCGCGTGGCGCTCCTTCGGCGTGGACGTGACCATCGTGGAGGCCCTGCCCCGCCTGGTCGCCGCCGAGGACGAGGAGTGCTCGAAGGCGCTGGAGCGGGCCTTCCGCAAGCGCGGCATCGGGTTCAAGGTCGGCAAGCCGTTCGAGAAGGTCGAGCGCACCGACACTGGCGTCCGGGTCACCATCGCCGGCGGCGAGACCATCGAGGCCGAGCTGCTGCTGGTCGCCGTCGGCCGCGGACCGACCACCGCCAACCTGGGCTACGAGCAGCAGGGCCTGCGGATGGAGCGCGGCTTCGTGCCCACCGACGAGCGACTGCGGACCAACCTTCCCAACGTGTACGCCGTTGGCGACATCGTCCCCGGCCTCCAGCTCGCGCACCGCGGGTTCCAACAGGGCATCTTCATCGCCGAGGAGTTGGCCGGCCTCAACCCGGGCGTCATCGACGAGAGCGGGATCCCGCGGGTCACCTACAGCGACCCCGAGATCGCGTCGATGGGCCTGACCGAGGCGCGGGCCAAGGAGCAGTACGGCGCGGACAAGGTCCGCACCTACGTCTACAACCTCGGCGGCAACGGAAAGAGCCAGATCCTGAAGACGGCCGGCTTCGTGAAGCTGGTCAGCCTGGCCGACGGCCCCGTCGTCGGCATCCACATGGTCGGCGCCCGGGTCGGCGAGCTCGTCGGCGAGGCGCAGTTGATCTACAACTGGGAGGCGTACCCCAGCGAGGTCGCCCGGCTGGTTCACGCGCACCCGACCCAGACCGAGGCGCTCGGCGAGGCCCACCTGGCCCTGGCCGGCAAGCCGCTGCACGCCCACTCCTGAGCCTGTCCGTCCACGAAGGAGCAGTACAGATGCCGGTATCGGTCACCATGCCCCGGCTGGGCGAGAGCGTCACCGAGGGCACGGTAACCCGGTGGCTCAAGCACGAAGGCGACCGCGTCGAGGTCGACGAGCCCCTGCTGGAGGTCTCCACCGACAAGGTGGACACCGAGATCCCCTCGCCCGCCGCCGGCGTGCTCACCCGCATCGTCGTGGCCGAGGATGAGACCGCCGAGGTCGGCTCGGAACTCGCGGTGATCGCCGAGAGCGCTGAGGACGCCGGTACGGGTGGGGGGGCCCCGGCGGCCGCCGCGCCTGCTCCCGCCCCTGCACCCGCGGCGGCTCCCCCGCCGGCCCCGGCACCCGCGCCCGCGCCTGCGCCCGCTCCTTCGCCGGCCCCGACCCCGGCGCCGGCGCCGGTGGCGGCCCGGGGGGTCGAGTACGGCGAGTCCGCCGGCGATCCGACGGTCGAGGAGGAAGAGGCTCCCGCGGCAGCCGCTCCGGCGGCCGCACCCTCGGGTGGCAAGGGCACCGCGGTCACCATGCCGGCGCTCGGCGAGTCGGTGACCGAGGGGACGGTGACCCGCTGGCTCAAGCAGGTCGGCGACACCGTCGAGGCGGACGAGCCCCTGCTCGAGGTGTCCACGGACAAGGTCGACACCGAGATCCCGTCGCCGGTCTCCGGCGTACTCGTCGAGATCAAGGTGGCCGAGGACGAGACCGTGCCGGTCGGGGCCGAACTGGCCGTGGTCGGCGTGGCCGGCGCCGCCCCGGCTGCGACTCCCAACGCGGCCCCGGCGCCCGCAGCTCCGGCCGCCGCTCCTGCGCCGCCCGCTCCCGCCCCGGCCGCGGCTCCTCCGCCGCCCCCGCCGGCGGCTGCTCCTGCGCCACCTCCGCCCGCGCCCGCTGCGGCGCCGGTACCGGTGGCGGTCGTCCCGGCCGAGCCCGGCGACGCGGACGGCTACGTGACCCCGCTGGTCCGCAAGCTCGCCGCCGAGCGCGGCGTCGACCTCACCTCGATCCACGGCACCGGTGTCGGCGGCCGCATCCGCAAGCAGGACGTGCTCGACGCGGCGGCCCGGTCGGCCGCGGCGGCAGCGGCGGCCAAGGCTCCCGCGGCGGCACCGTCGACCCCGGCCCCGACCGCCGCGCCCGCCCCGAGCCCGCTGCGGGGTCGGACCGAGAAGCTGTCCCGGCTGCGGGCGGTCATCGCCCGGCGCATGGTCGAGTCGCTGCAGGTCTCGGCCCAGCTGACCACCGTGGTCGAGGTCGACGTGACCCGGATCGCGAAGCTGCGCGACCAGGCCAAGGGTGACTTCCTGGCTCGCAACGGGGTGAAGCTGTCGTTCCTGCCGTTCTTCGCACTGGCCACAGTGGAGGCTCTGCGGGTGCACCCGATCGTGAACGCCTCCATCGACGTGGAGGCGGGCACGGTCACCTACCACGAGGCGGAGCACCTCGGCATCGCGGTCGACACCGAGCGCGGGCTGGTCGTACCGGTGATCCGCGACGCGGGCGACCTCAACCTGGCCGGTCTCGCCAAGCGGATCGCCGACCTGGCCGAGCGCACCCGGACCAACAAGATCAGTCCGGACGAGCTCTCCGGCGGCACGTTCACGCTCACCAACACCGGCAGCCGGGGCGCGCTGTTCGACACCCCGATCATCAACCAGCCGCAGGTCGGCATCCTCGGCACCGGGTCGGTGGTCCGCCGGGCCGTGGTCGTGGAGGACCCGGACCTGGGCGAGATCGTGGCGACCCGGTCGATGGTGTACCTGGCCCTGTCGTACGACCACCGCCTGGTCGACGGCGCGGACGCGGCCCGGTTCCTCACCACGGTCAAGGAGCGGCTCGAGGCCGGCGCGTTCGAGAACGACCTGGGCGTGTAGCCGGGCCTATGCGGATCGTGCTCGCCGGCGCGTCCGGCTTCCTGGGCAGCCACCTGCGGCGGCGGCTGGCGCGCGACGGGCACGACCTGGTCCAGCTGGTCCGGCGGCCACCGGCCCACAACGGGCAGCGGCAGTGGTGGCCGGACCGGCACCAGCTCGATCCGGCCACAATGGACGGTGTCGACGCGGTGGTGAACCTGGCCGGCCTCGGCGTGGAGGACAAGCGCTGGGACGCCCAGGTCCGGGCCGAGCTGGTCTCCAGCCGGGTTGACCCGACGACGACGCTGGCCACGGCGATCGCCGAGCTGCCCGCGTCGGCAAGGCCCGGCGTACTGGTGAACGCGTCCGCGGTCGGCTACTACGGCGACACCGGGGACCGGGAGACCGATGAGGAGTCGCCGGCCGGCACCGGGTTCTTCCCCGACCTCTGCCAGCGCTGGGAGTCGGCCACCGACTC
>Ga0163163_10002844_pt1 | contig 14636 bp, 11 predicted proteins | sample S65metaG_FD_119766 | JGI IMG/M metagenome (GOLD analysis project Ga0163163, IMG submission 119766) | Switchgrass rhizosphere microbial communities from Kellogg Biological Station, Michigan, USA - S6-5 metaG | ecosystem: Host-associated > Plants > Roots > Rhizosphere > Soil | place: USA... | reverse complement strand
TCGCGCCGAGCGGGATGATGGACGGCCAGGTCGGCGCGATCCGAGCCGCCCTGGATGGCGCCGGCTACCGCGACCTGCCGATCCTGGCGTACTCGGCGAAGTACGCGTCGGCCTTCTACGGCCCGTTCCGCGAGGCGGCCGAGTGCGCGCCCCAGTTCGGTGACCGGGCCGGCTACCAGCAGGACCCGGCCCGCTCGGCGGCCGAGGCGTTGCGCGAGGTGGCGCTGGACCTGGCCGAGGGCGCGGACGCGGTGATGGTCAAGCCGGCGCTGGCCTATCTGGACGTCCTGCGGGCGGTCGCCGACACCGTCGACGTGCCTGTCGCCGCCTACCAGGTCTCCGGTGAGTACGCGATGGTCGAGGCGGCCGCCGCGAACGGCTGGGTCGACCGCGACCGAATCATCGCCGAGACGCTGACCGCGATCCACCGCGCCGGCGCGGACATCATCCTCACCTACTGGGCCACCGAGGTCGCCACCAGGCTTCGGCAGGCGTAGCGCCACACCGGCCCGCCGGCCGGTTCTTTCCTGGACGTACCTCCTTCTTCTCGCTTCTTGATCGACTCTGACGGCGGCCTCGGCGAACCTTCACCGAGGCCGCCGTCGTCTTCGTCTTTCGCCCGGTTCGTCCAGCGGAGGGCGACCTTGCACTCGATTCAGGGCAACCTCTTCTGGGCGTTCGCGTACAACGTCGCGGCGCTCCCGGTTGCGGCGCTCGGACTGCTCAATCCCATGATTGCCGGCGCCGCGATGGCAGCCAGTTCTCTGTTCGTCGTCTCGAACAGCCTGCGTCTACGCCGTTTCGTCCGCCGTCCCGCCAATCCAGGCGCCGCCTGATGGCAGGAAGCGGTCAAGGCGTGCCCTGGTCATCGTCTTGACCCCTGTCGTTGCACACGCACCAGTACAGTCAAATGTCGCGACGTAGTCCGAGGTGGCGCTTCTGCTGCGGTCCGTAACGGGATCGACATACTTCGGTCGGGATCGACGGAGCGGGCCGCTGCCCGCGCCGATCAGGGGGCGCCGGGTCGGCCGTCGGGCCGGTCCGCCGAGCGGAGGATCACCGAGACGCGGCCATGAGCAAAACCCAACGGGCACGCAGACCCGCGCCACCGAAGCAAGCGTCAGCTTCGCCGGCTGAGCCGGAACCACCCGCCGACCCCACGGATTCCGACTCGCCGTCGAGCGCTTTGGCCGTCTCCGAGGCCGAGCAGTCGGCCGCCACGGATTCGGCGGAGTCGGCCGCCATCGCGTCGGACGCTTCGGCCGGCACGGATCCTGAGCCGTCGGCCGCCAGCGAGTCCGCACCGCCAGTTGGGAGCGAGCGCGAGGAAGCGGCCGTCATCGCGCCCGAGAAGTCGGTGGCCGTCGACCAGCCGACGCCACCCGATCCGCCTCGCGCCGAGGAGTCCGCGGCGGTGGTCGAACCGGGTGGGGCCGACGGCGGCGAGCTGGCCGAGGCCGACCAGGCGGTTCCGATCGCGGTGCCGCTGGCCGCGGTCGAACTCGGCGGCATCGGCGACGCCGCGACGGCCTGGGCGATCGACGCGCGCGAACTGGTCAAGACCTACCGGGGACGGCGGCGCGGCGACCCGCCGGTCGAGGCCGTCCGCGGTCTGAGTCTGCAGGTTCCCCCCGGCACGATCTTCGGCCTGCTCGGCCCGAACGGTGCCGGCAAGTCGACCACGGTGCGTATGCTCGCCACCCTGTCCCGACCGGACAGCGGATCGGCCATCGTTGCCGGCCATGACCTGTTGCGCCGCCCGTGGGACGTCCGCCGCTCGATCGGGATCGTCCCGCAGAAGACCGGTGCCGACCTCGACGCCACCGGGCGGGAGAACCTGCTGCTCCAGGGCCGGCTCTACGGCCTGGGCGGCGCGGCGCTCGCCCGGCGCGCCGACGACCTGCTCGACCGCTTCGACCTCGCCGAGGCGGGCGGCCGGCTGGCCCGCACCTACTCCGGCGGCATGCTGCGCCGCCTGGACGTGGCGATCGGCCTGGTCCAGCGTCCTACGGTGCTTTTCCTCGACGAGCCGACGACCGGCCTCGACCCGCAGGCGCGTGCCGTGATGTGGTCCGAGATCGCGGCCCTCACGGCAGACGGGCTGACCATCCTGCTCACGACGCATTACCTCGAAGAGGCAGACCGGCTCGCCTCCCGGGTCGCGATCGTCGAGGGCGGTCGGGTGGTCGTCGAAGGTTCCCCGAACGAGCTCAAGAGCGAGCTGCGTGGCGACGCCGTCGACGTCGACCTGGCCGCCGAGCCGACCGAGGACCAGGCTGAGAAGCTGCGCGCCCGGCTCGCGGCCCTCCCGGGCGTGGTCGAGGTCGCGTTCGACGGCCGCGTGGTGCGAACCCGGGTGGACGAGGGCGCCGCGTCGCTGCGGGCGATCTTCGCCGCCGTCGACGGCGCGGGTCTGGTCGCCGCGGCGGCTACCGTCGCTCGGCCGTCCCTGGACGACGTCTATCTGCGCCACGTTGGCCACCGGCTTGGCCGGCGTGAGGAGGTAGTTGCCTGATGCCGACGGCGATCGAGCCTGCCGCGGGCTCGCCAGAAGCCTCCGCGACCGGTGCGACCGGCGCGACCGGCGCGACCGGCGCGACCGCGGAGCATCTACCCGGCGTCGCGACACTGGATGCTTCCGGTGTCGCCGCGCAGAATTCGCCCGACGTGGCCGCGCGGAATGGGCCAGGTGCCACCATGCAGGATTCACCGGACTTCGGTGCGACCCTGCCGGCGGGATCCGCGGCCGAGGCCGCAGGGGCCCTGCGGCGGGCGGCCCGCAGAGCGCTTGGTGGCAACGCCGCGCGGCCGACCGGACGGCGCCAGTCCGTCGCGCTGACGGCACGTATGCTGCGCGCGCTCGTACGTAACCCGGCGTTTCTTACGATCACGCTGGTGCAGGCCGTGGTCTGGCTGCCGCTGTTCGGTTCGCTGTTCCGTGGCGTCGCGAAGATCCCCGGCTTCGGCGTGCAGGATTACATCGACTACCTGACGCCGGGCGTGGCGACGATGAGCGTGCTGTTCTCGGCCGGCTGGGCGGGACTCCGGTTCATCGTCGACATGGACACCGGGGTGATGGAGCGGGTGCTCGCGTCGCCCGCCAGACGGTGGGCCGTGGTCGGCAGCACGCTCGTCTACCAGGCGGTGCTCGTGGCGGTCCAGGTGGTGCTGGTGGCGCTGCTCGGCCTGGCCCTCGGCGCACACTTCCGGTCCGGCGTCGCCGGGCTGCTGGTGATGATCGTCATCGCGGTCACGCTGGGCACGGTGGTCGCGGCGCTGTCTGACGCGCTCGCGCTGGTGGTGCGCCGGCAGGAGGCGCTGATCGCGGCAGCGAACTTCCTCGTCCTGCCGTTGACGTTCCTGTCGAGCGCGATGATGCCCGAGCACCTCCTGCCCGGCTGGATCCGTGTCGCGTCCCACTACAACCCCGCGAACTGGGCGGTCACCGCGTCGCGGACCGCGCTGAGCGCGGATCCTGACTGGTCATCGGTGCTGTGGCGTTTCTTCGGGCTCGTCGTCCTGGCTGGTCTCGCCTGGGCGATCGCGGTACACGCCTTTCGCGGCTACCAGCGTTCCCTCTAGTGACCTGTCCGCGAGAGTCGGCCTGGTAGCCCCCGTCCGGCGGCGAGCTTGATCGGCGAATGTGGACTCCGATCCGAACAGAATGCCGTTCTCCATTCGGATCTGTGTACACATCGGCCGATCTTTCCTGGTGAGGCGGGTGAACGTTGCCGGACAGCGCTCTAGCCGAATCGTTCCGATGGCTCCGACAGCACCGCCTTTCTTTCGATAGTGCGGAGTCTCTCGACGGCGCGGCTCGTGGGTGGTGGTGACCGCTACCACCCACGGCGTGCGCGGCCGTCAGCCGTCCGAGCGGTAACCGGCCACACGTGGCACGCTACGGAGGGTGACGGGGCAGACGGCTCTGACGGTTCTGACGGACGCGGCGATCATCGCGCTGGCCTCCTGGGTGTCGCTCGCGACCTGCTGGGGCGGGTACTGGCGGACCGATCAACGCCTGCCATCCCGGCGCACGCCGGCCAAGTGGCCGCCGGTCGCGATCGTCGTCCCCGCCCGGGACGAGGCGGCGGTGCTGCCGCTCACGCTGCCGACCCTGCTCGCCCAGGACTACCCGGGCCCGGTGACGCTGGTGCTCGTCGACGACGCGAGCACCGACGGCACCTCCCAGACCGCGCGAGACCTTGCCGCGCAGGAGCTCGCGCGCCGCGCCGCGGCACGTGACGCCGGTGACACGGCGGCGCTCGGCGGCGTCGGGCTCACCGTGCTCTCTTCCACCCCGCCGCCGGCCGGCTGGACCGGCAAGCTGTGGGCGCTCCAGCACGGCGTCGAGTTCGCGGGCGAGGCCGAGTTCGTATTGCTCACCGACGCCGACATCGCGCACCGGCCGGGCTCGTTGCGGGCGCTCGTCGAGGCGGCCACGACGCACCGGCTCGACATGGTCTCCCAGATGGCCCGGCTGAACGTCGCCACCCGCTGGGAGCGCCTCATCGTGCCGGCATTCGTGTACTTCTTCGCGATGCTCTACCCGTTCCGCTGGTCGAACCGGCCACGGTCGGTGATCGCGGCGGCGGCCGGCGGCTGCTCGCTCGTGCGTCGGCAGGCCCTTCGGGAGGCTGGTGGGCTCGCAGCCGTGCGCGGCGCCGTCATCGACGACGTGGCGATAGCCAGGCTGGTCAAGAAGGCCGGCGGGCGGACCTGGCTCGGCCTCGCCGAGCGAGTCGACAGCGTGCGGCCCTATCCGGCGCTTGCCGACCTGTGGAACATGGTCGCCCGTACCGCCTACACCCAGCTGAGGAATTCCGTGGCGCTGCTCGCCGCGACCGCCGCCGGCATGCTGCTGCTCTTCGCGGTGCCGGTGGCGGCGACGGCGACCGGGCTCGCGGCGGGCGAACCGGTGCTGGCGGTGCTCGGCGCGGCCGGCTGGCTGCTGCTCGCCGGAACGTACCTGCCGATGATCCGCTACTACCGCCAGCCGCCGGCCGCGGCGCTGCTGTTGCCGGTGACGGCGATGTTCTACCTGGCGATGACCCTCGACTCGGCGCGGCGCCACCGCGCCGGCCGCGGCGCCGCCTGGAAGGGCCGTACCTACGGCTCCCGGCCGGCCTCTTCGGCAGCCGAGCTCGTCGACGCACCGCGTCGGCTCGTGCTGCCGGAACAGGCAGCCGCCGGCGACCGCTACACCCGCGGCCGCGACACCCGCGGCCGCGACACCCGCGGCGGCGACACCCACGGCCGTGGCACCGGTGCCCAGGGCCAGGTCCCGGGTGCCGTTGCGAGCCAGCATGACCCCATTCACGGGAGCCCGGAGCCCACCTCGCCCGCCCCCGGCCACGACCTCCGATAGCGCTGGTTTTCGCTCGCCTGAGCCACTGGGCGTGGGCCGCTGGCGCACAGGGATCGGCAAGCCGGTACTTTCCAGGAAAGGTCGCGACCCAGGCGCGCCCGGCCGCCGTCACCCGATCGGCAACCTTGCTGGCACGTAGGCGCCCAGTCGGTCACGTCCTGTCTGGATGGGGGCGGCGAAGCCACGTGAACAGCAATCCTGGCGATCCTTCGCAGGCTGGCCAGCCGACGGACTGGACCTGGCCGCAGGCCACGCCCGCCACCGGGGTTCCTCCTCGCTCGGCGGAGCGATTCGGCGCAGCCAACGATCCTCAGACTGAGGGCTTCCCGCCACAGGCTGGTCCGCCCGTGGCTGGAATGACCGCTGGGCCGATGGGACCCTTCGCGCCTGCCCCGCCTGCCCCGCCTGGCCCGCCTGGCCCGCCTGCCCCGCTGCCACCAGCCCCGCCGCCGGCCGGCCCTCCGCCCGGGCCCGCTGTTCCCTTCGCACCCGTCCCCCCTGCTGGGGGCCCGCCGCCTGGGGCGCCTGTCGTGGGCCCCCCACCGGGGGTGCCTGTCTCGGGTCCACCGCCGGGGGCGCCCGGGGGCCCCGCGGCGCGGGGTGGGCCGCCCCCGGCGCCCGCGCACTGGGCGCACGTGCGGGGCCGAGTCGTGTTCGACAGCACGTGGAGCCCGCTACGGGAGGGGAAGACCAGCGGTTTCTCGATGATGGGCAGCCGCCAGCTGCTCCTCACCGACCTGCCGGCGGTGTACGTGCACGACACCGGCGGATTCAGCGCCGCGGTCCTCAGCGCGTTGGAGCCGGCCTTCGACCCGGTGGCCACGGTCGCGCTCGTCGAGGGCAGCACCCGGCTCGCCGTCGACGTCGCGTTCCCCGACGGGCGTACCTACCAGGCCGTGACCGTCAGCCCGCTGCCGCCGGAGCTGCTCATCTCCATCACCGGCCTGTTCGGCCGGCTGATGCCAGACGCCGCCCAGTCGCCGTTCGTCAGTCCTTGCGCCGTGTCCGTCACGCCGCACCACGAGCGGGACGCGGCTGCCGACGCCGCCGCCGGTTCCCCACCGGCCTCCGGCCCGACGCCGCGCCCGGCCCCGGCGCCGCCCACGGCCACGGCCACGGCGCCGCCCACTGCGGGCGCCGCCGGGACGATCTCCTCGACCACCTTCAAGAGCGCGGCGGCCAAGGTCGCGGCCGCCGCCCGCGGCCCCGCGGCGGCTGGGGGGCAGGGCCAGGCGCCGGCGGGCCTCGCCGGCCCCACTGACGGGGAGCTCACCGCCTACGTCGTCGTGAAGGACGGCCGGCTCGAGCTGCGCTCGTGGGGACGGACGATCATCGACTGGCCGCTCAACCGGGTCGCCGTCGAACCGGTCGGCCCCACGAGCGCCGCGGTGCGAGGCGGCGCCGTGCTCGACGGCCGCTTCCTCACCGGCGTGACGCTGCACCTGGCCACCCCGGACGTGCTCGCCGCCTTCCTGACGATCGCGCGCGCCGAGCGGCGCGAGGCCGAGCCCACGGCCATCGGCACGTCCGCGCCGGTCTGGGTGGGCGGGCTCGGCGGCGACGCGGCGCGCAGCCGGGCGGACTGTGTGCTCGGTGACACCGTGCTGGAGGTGCAGGCCCGTGCCGGCGCCACGACGCTGGCCCGCTTCGAGCTGACCGATTCGCGGCTGCGGGTCGCCGGGTCGGCGCAACGGTTCGTCATCTTCGACCCGGAGCACGGCCCGGTGGCCGTCGAGAGCGGCTCGGAGGCGTTCGGCCAGCGGGTCGCCGCGCATCCCGGTGTGCGGGCGGCCGCCGAGCGGACGCTGGCGATGGGTCCCTACCCGGTCGAGCTGGCCGACGGCGGACCGGTCGCGTGCGCGGTCGCGGCGGGCTCGCTGCGGGTGAAGGGGCCTGGGGTCGACCTGCGCGTGCCGTTCCCGATCATCCAGTCCGTCGAGGGTGCCGCGGACGAGGCGCGCGCCAGCCTGCGGGTCGCGGCGCAGGACGGGGCCGTGACGGTCGTCGGCCAGCTCGAGGTGGTCCGCGCGCTGCACATCGACATCGCCGCCGGCAACTACGCCACCGAGGACCCCCAGCACCTGCCCGACATGCTGCGGGCGGCCGCGGGCCTCGAGGACGACTACTTCCTCTATACGATCTTCGGCCCGTTCTACGAGCTGCACGCCGCCCTGCTCGGCGACGCCGGCGCGGGCGGCCTGGCCGACGAGGTGGCGCTGCCGGCGGACGACGAAGGCCGGCTGCGTACGGCGGCGGCGCTCTCCGAGGGGCTCGACGAGCTGCGCCGCCATCTGGACCAGGTCGGCTCGGTCCTGCCCGCCTTCATCCGGCACCGGGACGCGTTGCTGCTCGGCCCGGTCATCGGTGGGCGGGTGGAGCCGGAGTGGCTGAAGACGCAGGAGGCCCGGCTGCGCTCGGCGCTCGCTCCCGCCCAGCGCGCGGCGGCTGAGACGGGCGCGCTGTCGGCGCAGGTGCAGCGCCTCATGGACCTCGACCCGTCCGCTCTGCCGAAGGCCAACTACGCGGGTGCCGCCCTCGCCCTCGGAGCGGGACTGCTGAACCCGGTGTTCCTCGTCTCCGGCGCGACGCAGGCCTTCAACCAGTACAACCAGAAGGCGCAGCGGTCAGCGCTGATGAGCACGCAGGCGGCGAGCGGCTGGGCGAGCGCTCTCGACCGGTGGAACACGTTGGTCAACGCCACGCTTCCGGTGCTCGGCTACGTGCTTACCGAGAACCTGTTCGCGCTGCGCTGGGAGACCGCGCGCCGGCTCACCGAGGAGCTGCGACGCGCGGCGCCGGCTGCGAGAGGGCCCGTGATGGGCGGCGTCGCCCGGCGGCTCGCCCGGCTCGACGTACTGCGCCGCTACCCGGCCAACACCGGCATCAAGCTCACCCGTGGCGAGATCGCGCACCATCTGCGCGCGGCGCGCGACTCGGTCAGCACCCCCCGGTTCGTCGATTTCTGATTCCCTTAGATGAACCGCGAGGGAGCCTCGATGTCCATTTTCGCGAGCCAGTTCGACCGTGCTCGGGTCTATACGGGCATGTACACCGGCCAGGCCGACGACACGGCCTGGCGGACGACCCGTGGCGCCGCGACAGGTCGCGGCGGGCTTTTCGCCGGCGCCGCGGTCGTGGCGCTCGCCGCGGGTGGGGTGGGTGCCGGCGTCGCCGCGGCGGCCGCCATCGACGCGTTCTTCGACGGCGACACCGGCGCGGACGCCCATCACGCCGCCCCGCAGGAGGGCCCGGCCGACCCGCACGCCCACGGTCAAGGTCAAGGTCACGGTCACCTGGACGGTCACCTGGACGGCCATGCGGCCGGGGCGCACGCCGGCATGGTGAGCGCGCCGGCACCCGAGGCGGGTGGCGTCGGGTCGCCAGGCGATGGCGGGGTGGCGGCCCACGGGCATGCCGATGCCTGGGGCGCGAACTGGGGTACCGGCTGGGATGACGGCTGGGACGCCGAGTCCAGCCACCGGCTGGCGGCCGGCGGCCACGCCGAGACCGCGGCCGCCGGTCACGAGTCGGACCGCTTCGGCGGCGTGGCCGACCGGACGGCCCATCAGATGTTCGCCGAGTCGACGGGAACCGAGCCGGCCCACGCCGACCATGGCCAGGCTGAGTCGGGCCCCGCTCCGGGACACCCCGCCACCGTCCATCTCGACCAGGAGCACCTTGACCGGGGGGGCCACGAGAAGCCGGCGTCCGACGGGCCTGGCTATGACGGCCCGGGTTACGACGAGCACGGCGCCACCGACCACTACGTCAACACCGGCCACGAGGAAGCCTGGGCGCACGGCGCCGACCACGCCGGCCACGCCGACCACGCCGGCTTCGGCGGCGACGGGGACGGCTCCGCCTTTCACGTCTCCTGACGGCCGGCGATACGACCGGTCGACCGAACCCCAAAACCGGCGCGCCTCACCGCACCGGATGTCCTCCTGCGGCGGGTGTCCCACTGCGGCACCGATGCCGAGGGCGAGCCGCCGGTCGGTGGCGAGTGCCGTCGTCAGCGCCTGCTGGGCGAGCACGACCGAATGACGCGGGTACGTCGGCACCTCGGCCGTGCCTACCTCGATGCCGGCACCTGGCTGCCGACGAGCGCCAGCGCCGTCAGCGCGTCGAGACCGAAGATGGTCGTCGCCCAGGCGGATGCCATCCCGTCGTCGGCGGCCTGGGCGAGCACGTCCCGCAGCTTCGCGAGCGCGTCCGGCCCGGTCGGGTCCGGAAGCAGGGTTCCGATGCGCATGGCTACTCCGATCGTCCGGCCCCGTGCGAAGCGGCACGAGGCGACGCCTGGGCGCCTGGCGCCCGGAACGGGGGCGGTGTTCACATAGTGGTGGCGATGATGGTGGCGCCTGCCGCTATCTCGGACCGGCCGGTGTGCCGCCATGATCATCGGTCCGATGGTGGTGACTGACTGTGAGTTGGCTCACGTACCGGTGGTCGAATAAGGGCGAGCAGGTCGCGAGCCGCGCCCGGTGGACCTGCGAGGATCGAGGCATGCGCGTTCCAGCGGCCGGCACGGTCACCCCGTCCGCGGCACCAGCCTCCGAGCATCTGTTCGCCCGCGCCGGCCGGGTCGTCCCCGGCGGCGTCAACTCCCCGGTCCGGGCCTTCCGCGCGGTCGGGGGCGTGCCGCGGTTCATGGTGTCCGGCAAGGGGGCCTACCTGACGGACGCGGACGGCCGGCACTACGTCGACCTGGTCTGCTCATGGGGGCCGATGATCCTGGGGCACGCGCACCCGGACGTCGTCGACGCGCTGGGCCGGGCCGCCGCCGCCGGGACCAGCTTCGGCACCCCGACCCCGGGCGAGGTCGAGCTCGCCGAGACGCTCGTCGACCGGGTGGCCCCGCTGGAGCAGGTACGCCTGGTCAACTCGGGCACCGAGGCGACGATGAGCGCGATCCGGCTGGCCCGCGGGTTCACCGGCCGATCGAAGATCGTGAAGTTCGCGGGCTGCTACCACGGCCACGTCGACGCGCTGCTGGCCGCCGCCGGGTCCGGCATCGCCACCCTCGGGCTGCCCGACACCCCAGGGGTGACCGGCGCGGCCGCCGCCGACACCATCGTCCTGCCGTACAACGACCTGGCTCTGGTCGAGGCGGCGTTCTCGGAGCACGGCGACACGATCGCGGCCGTGATCACGGAGGCGGTGGCGGCGAACATGGGCGTCGTCCCGCCGCTGCCCGGGTTCAACGCAGGCCTTCGCCGGCTGTGCGACCAGTACGGCGCGCTGTTCATCCTCGACGAGGTCATGACCGGTTTCCGGGTCTCCCGCGCCGGCTGGTGGGGGATAGAAGGCGCAGCCGAGGGCTGGGCGCCGGACCTGTTCACCTTCGGCAAGGTCATGGGCGGCGGGCTGCCCGCCGCGGCGTTCGGCGGCCGCGCCGACGTGATGGGCCGGCTGGCCCCGGCCGGCCCCGTCTACCAGGCCGGCACCCTGTCCGGTAACCCGCTGGCGGTCGCCGCCGGGCTCGCCACACTGCGGGCCTGCACCGACGACGTCTACGCGACCGTCGACGCCCGCGCCGCGGACGTCGCCGGCATCGTGTCCACCGCGCTGACCGAAGCCGGCGTCGCACACCTGCCCGCCAACGCCGGCAACCTGTTCAGCTTCTTCTTCACCGACGCCGCCGCCGTCATCGACTACGCCGGCGCCGCCGCGCAGCACACCGCCCGCTACGCCGCCTTCTTCCACAGCATGCTCGACGCCGGGATCTACCTGCCACCGTCGGCCTTCGAGGCCTGGTTTGTCTCCGCGGCCCACGACGACGAAGCCGTCCAACGGATCGCCGACGCCGCCCCCGCCGCAGCGCGGGCCGCCGCATCGGTCGCGGACCCCCCGATCGCCGCCGGCGCCCATGGTGGGGCGGTGGCACCGTGACCGAGCCCCAGCCCGGGCAGGCGAGCTCACCGGCCGCCGCAGGCGAGGAGCTCCCCGGCGCCGACGGTGAGCTCCTCGCCGACGCGGTACCGCCGGCCAGCGCGGTACCGCGGGCCGTCGCCGCGCCGCGGGTCGCGGACCAGGCGGACGAAGAGGGGACGACGACCGTCCACCTGGTCCGCCACGGCGAGGTGTTCAACCCGGAGAAGATCCTCTACGGCCGGCTGCCGAACTATCGCCTCTCGGAGGCGGGGGAGCGGCAGGCCAAGGTCACCGCCGAGTTCCTCGCCAGCCTCGACGTCGCCGCGGTTGTCGCGAGCCCGCTGCTGCGTGCCCAGCAGACGGCCGCGCCGATCGCCGCCGCCCACCGGCTGTCCGTGGTCGCCGACCACCGGCTGATCGAGAGCCGCAACTTCTTCGAGGGCAGGGCTTTCGAGGCGAGCCCCCGGCTGCTGCGCGACCCGAAGATGTGGTCGGTGATGCGCAACCCGCTGCGTCCATCGTGGGGCGAGCCCTACACCGAGATCGCCGAGCGGATGCTGCGCGCCGCCGGCGAGTGGCGCGACGCCTTCCCCGGCCGGCACGTCGTGCTGGTCAGCCACCAGCTCCCTGTCTGGACCGCCCGGCGAGCCCTCGAGGGCCTGCGCCTCTTCCACCGCCCCGACCGCCGCCAGTGCGCCCTGGCCAGCGTCACCTCCGCCGTCTACGGTGGCGACGGCACCCTCCTGCGCGTCGACTACGCCGAGCCCAACGGCCCCACCGCCACCGGCTCGGGCTCCGTAGGCGCCTGACGCCTTTGGGCTGACTGTCCGCCGCGGCGGCGGCCAGCTCTCGGACGGCCGGCGAGCCGGCGGTCCGAACGGGCTCGGCCCGGTCAGTCCCCGAGTCGAAGTGGCACGACAGTGTCATCCGTCATACGGAAGGCGCAGGTACTGGGATACGTCTCTTCCGCTTCCGCTTCCGATTCCGATTCCGATTCGGATACAGGAGTAGAGCATTTGCTGTCATCTCCCAGTGGGCTGTGTAATAATAGTTTTCCTCCGGTTTGGAGTCGATCACAACCTCGTCGCCTTCGCGAATTTCATAGGAGCATTCAGTAGAAGCTTCTTGGGCTTCGATCGAAATCCGATATGGAATCCCGCGGCGGTCAGGCCGGGGTGATGGGTGGGAGGAGGCCGCGTTCGAGGGCGGCGGTGACGGCGTGGGTGCGGTCGTCGACCTGGAGCTTGGCGAAGATGCGCAGCAGATGCGTCTTGACCGTGGCCTCGCCGATGTACAGCTCGCGGGCGATCTCGGCGTTGGTGCCGCCGCGGGCGACCGCGGCGAGGACCTCGGTCTCGCGGCGGGTCAGGGTGACGGGCTCGGGTGCGCGCAGCCGGGAGGCGAGGCGGGCGGCGACGGGCGGGGCGAGCACGGTCTCGCCGCGCGCGGCCGCGCGGATCGCCTCGGCCAGCGTGTCGAGCGGGGCGTCCTTGAGCAGGTAGCCGGCGGCGCCGGCCGCGACGGCGCGGATGATGTCCGCGTCGCTGTCGTACGTGGTCAGCACGAGCACGGCTACGCCCGGATGGCTCGCGTTGATCCGCTCGATGGCGGCGACACCGTCCAGGCGCGGCATCCGCAGGTCCATCAGCACGACGTCGGGCGAGAGCTCCCCGACCTGGGCTACAGCCTGCTCGCCGTCGGCCGCGGTGCCGACCACGCGCAGGCCGGGCTCGCTGGCGAGCATGCCGACCAGCCCCGACCGCACCACCGGGTGGTCGTCGGCGACGAGGACTCCGATCGTCGCCAGGTCCCCGTCCGACATCGTCTCCGTCGGCTCCGTCATCGTCTCGTCCGTCGCCGTCTCGTCATCTCGTCCGTCGCCGTCTGGCCGTCTGGCCGTCTCACCGTCTCGTCGGTGGTCGTCTCGTCGGTCGTCACGATCCCCACCTCCGTCCGCGTGCCTGGTCCAGTGCCGTCACTGTCCACGCACCACCCGCGCGACCACCTGGGTACCGGCGCCCGGCGTCGAGGTGACGACCAGCTCGCCACCGGCCTCCTCCACCCGGCGGCGCAGGCCGACGAGGCCGCTGCCGGTCTCCGCGCCCACCGCGAAGCCAATCCCGTCGTCCACGACCTGCAGCGTCACCTCACCCGACCGGGCCGAGGCCAGCGTGAGGCTCACCCTGGTCGGCGACGCGTGCCGGCGGGCGTTCGTCAGGGCCTCCTGGGCGGCCCGCAGCAGCACCAGCTCCTCGGCCGGGCGAAGGCCCGGTGACCCGGCGGCGCCGCCGACTGGCTCCGCGGCGGCGCCGCCGTTCGACCCCGCGGCGCTGCCGCCGACCGGTGCGGCGGCGCCGACCGGCTCGGCTGCGAATCGGATGTCGACCTCGATGCCGGTCTCCCGGGTGAAGCGGCCGGCGAGCTGGGCGAGCGCGTCGCGCAGGCTGGTGCCGTCCAGCTCCACCGGCGACTGGGCCGCCACCAGGGCCCGCGCCTGCGCCAGGTTCTCGCTCGCGACCTCCTCGACCAGCTCGAGGCGCTCGCGCGCGGCCGCCGGGTCCGTTCCGAGCTGGGCCAGGGCGGTACGGGCCAGCATGAGGATGCTCGTGTAGCCCTGCGCGAGCGTGTCGTGGACGTCGCGGGCCATCCGTTCGCGTTCGGCCTGCGCGCCGCGCTCCCGTTCCAGCGCCGCGACCTCGGCCCTCGCGCTCTCCAGCTTCTCGATGAGGCGAGCCTGTTCGCGGCTGCGGTCGAACAGGCTGTGCACCCAGATGCCCATCAGCAGCGCGAACGCGACGCCGACCAACTGGTTGGAGATCAGGCTGACGAGATCCGGCCGGTCTTGGGCGGGGCGCAGCGCCATCCCGACGATGCTGGCCGTGACCAGCATGAACGACCAGAAGGTGCCCGGCAGTGGCCGGTCGACGAGCGACCAGATCTGGGCGTAGACGATGAAGTAGATGAACAGCGTGTCCGGCTCGGTCCTGGCCAGCAGTCCGGTCCCGACGACGAGCACGACCAGGTAGACGACGATGAGCCTGCGGCCACGGGGGGTGACGCGGGCCGCGCTCAGGCCGAACCGGCCCGCCACCACGTAGGTGACCACGATGGCGCCGATCGCGGCCAGCGCCACCGGCCGGCACCAGGCTTCGGGCTGTGAGTTGGTCAGGATCGTGAGCGCCGCGAGTATCGACAGGATGCCGAAGGCGCCGTGCAGGCCGAGGAGCACGCTGCGCCAGACGCGTTCGCCCATGGGCGGGCCCTCGTGCGCCGAGGGGTCGGCCTGGTTGGGCAGCAGGAACGAGCCAACGCCGCGCAGGCGCCTCGCCACCGCTGCCGAGCCTGAACTCACCGCGATCTCCTTCCTCGGCTTGGTGCTCCCCGATGGTCTAACGGC
>Ga0163163_10002842_pt1 | contig 14638 bp, 7 predicted proteins | sample S65metaG_FD_119766 | JGI IMG/M metagenome (GOLD analysis project Ga0163163, IMG submission 119766) | Switchgrass rhizosphere microbial communities from Kellogg Biological Station, Michigan, USA - S6-5 metaG | ecosystem: Host-associated > Plants > Roots > Rhizosphere > Soil | place: USA: Michigan... | reverse complement strand
TTAGCGTCCTTGCGCCACCCAAACATTGCCTCGTTGTTTGACGGTGGCGTTACGCCGGACGGAGCCCCGTACTACACGATGGAGCTAGTCGAAGGGGAGAACATTGCCGACTACTGCCGTGAGCACGCGCATACGGTGGAAGAACGAATCGGTCTACTAGTCCAGGTGGCCACGGCATTGGCCTATGCGCATCAGCATCTGGTGGTGCATCGGGACATTAAGCCGTCCAACATTCTGGTGACGGCCGAGGCGAATGTGAAGCTGCTGGATTTCGGAATAGCCAAACCGGTGGATGACACGGCTGAAGCGGCGATGACGCAGACGGGCATTGGCCCGATGACGCGCGAGTATGCGGCTCCGGAACAGTTCCGAGGTGGAGCGATCACGGTCGCCACGGATGTCTTCCAGTTCGGCACATTGTGCTATCGCATCTTGGGTGGGGGTCTGCCGTACCGAGCGGATCCGGACGATGCCTATGCCTGGGCACATGCAGTGACTGAAGAAGAGCCGATGCCGCTATCGCGCGCAGCGGCGACAGCAGAAGGCAAAACAAATTGGAGCGAAACCACCTCCGTGTCACGTCTACGTCATCGGCTGGGCGGCGATCTGGACGCAGTCGTACGGAAGGCACTGGCCAAGGTCCCCGAGAATCGGTATCGCTCGATGGACGCGATGATTGCGGATTTGGAGGCGTTCCTGGCCGGTCGTCCGGTGACAGCAAGGCGGGCCGGAACTGCCTACTACTTGTGGCGTTTTCTGGCGCGACGGCCGTATGCAAGCGCAGGAGCTGCGATAGCGATTTTGGCCCTGGCGGCGACAGCGTTTATTGCGTTTCGCCAAGCGCAAATCGCGACGATGGAGGCTCGGCATGCGGAAATGGAGGCTCGGCATGCCGAATCGGAAGCAACGCGAGCGAACAGCATGAATGACTTCCTGGTTGGGTTATTCAATGTGTCTGATCCTGGTGTCGGCCGTAGTGAAAAATTGACAGCGAAACAGATTCTCGACCAAGGTGCCGACCGGATCGATAAGAGCCTGGAAGCTCAACCGGAGCAGCGTGCGAGGTTACTGATCGTCATAGGCCATGTGTATCAGCAACTGGGTGACCTGCCTAAGGCGAAGCCGCTCTTAGAGAAAGGTATCGATGTGTTTCGAAAGTTTCCTGAGCGGAATGCCGTTGCTCTGGCAGACGCACTTAGGATCCATGCGTACGGAGAAGCCGTGACGTCAGGAGACCCTCAAGATGGCTTGATCCTATTGGATGAGGCGAAGGCGGTGTTGAAAGGCGCAACAACCAACGAACAGGTCAACGAAAAGGCGCTCGTGCACGTTGCCGCAGCCAGCATGCAAATCTGGCGCGGTAATTTCCAGGAAGCGAACAAAGACGTTAATGCGGCAAAGGAACTGGGGGCTAGGACCGGATTCACAGACACCGCAGAAGGGTCGAACATACTTTCCGTTTCTGGTGAACTCAATGAACAGCTCGGCAACCTACTTGAGTCCGCGAGGGACTTCGAAAGCGCCTATGCAATTTGTCGGAAAGAGTTAGGCGACGACCAATTGGACACTTGGGCTGCACGCGAAGATCTGGCACGCGCAAACGGTAACCTCGGCAATTTTGATCAGGCAAGATTGCAGATCATGGATGTCGCCGACCGTCAGCGGAGCCTGCGCGGCGAGCACAACTACGGGTATGCCAAATATCTACTTGATCTAGCACGTATAGAGCTCTTGCGTAAAGCTTACAGTTCTGCAACTGACAACTTAGACAAGGCGGACGCCATTTTCGCTACTTTGCCAAGGAGCGATAACAAGAAAAACAGAGCCAAAGTATCGATGCTTCACGGCGTCATCCACTTGGAAGAGCGAGAGTATGCGGAGGCCATGAAGTCTATTGAGAGCGCCTTGGAGGTTCAGCGGTTAGTGCTGCCTCGAGACCATCCCAACATCGCTGAATCTTTGATGTACGATTCAGAAGCTCTACTTCGGCTTGATCGGCCGGAAGAAGCCGTTACCGCCGCTGACACAGCGCTTGAGATTTTCCGCACCAAACTGGGATTGAGCCATCCTCTAACGATAAAGGCACTTTATCGCGTTGGTCTTGCACACGGTGGCGCGGGTGATCAAGCCGCAGCGACAAACGCATTCAGCGAAGTGTTGAAATACGGTCCGACCGCGTTTGTAAGTGCGACGCATCCAGAATTCGTGGAGCTGAAACAGAAAATAATCTCGGAGCAAAAACAGAAGTAGCGGCGTGTCAGGAATTTTGTGTGTGAGGTGTGTTAGTCCGTCCGGATCATTCGCCTTTCATATTGACGCTGAACAAACCCGAGCCTCTGCAATGTCAATCGTCCTCGGCCTAGCCGCCGAGGAGTGGCAGCAGCACGTTGAGTACAAAATCCGTGAGACAATGCCCGGTAATGTTGGCAACGAGATCACGACGCTTCATATAGAAGATTGTAAGAATGCCCCCGAGTATAAATGCTGCAAAGATACCCCCAATCCCCTGGCGATAATGGGCTGCAGCAAACATCGCGAGTGGCACGAGCCCGGCCAGCCACTTGCTGCTTGTGAGACTCTGCAGTCGTTCGATAGCGTAGCCCCGATAGAAAATCTCCTCGGCAACACCCGCCCGCAGCATAATCAAAGTAACCACCCACAATGACGGTCGGTAAGAATTGTTGTCACTGCTACCTAGGTGAACGCCGAACTGCTGCAGCAGTAGATACAAGCCGACCGTGATCACCAGAGAGATCACAGTGAGCAGCAGACCCCATAACACGGATTTTCCAAGCTTATCGCGGTGTAAGCCGATGGAAGTCAGTGGAAGTTTTTCCTGCCTTTTTACTAACCACAACAGCATGCCCACCGTGGCAAAAATGATAAGTTCGCGGCTTATCACTTGCAGGTCTGAATGATTCTCCCCCGTGATCAGACGAAAGCCTGCTACGAGAGCTGGTCCTGCTAGCAGGGCGATGATGAGGCCGATGTAGGTGGCAGAGGGACGGATCTGCGATTGGAGCTTCTTCATGGACTTTCAGTCTATTGAACAGTCAGTAACAATGCCTAGCCTGATACGAGAAAACGTGCCATTGAGGGCCATTTGGCCCGAGCTAGGGTGTTATCCGCTCTTTGCAAATCGATCTTTCGTACTGAATGGCGAATTGGTTCATGGCGGGTTTCCAGTGGTTAGCCGCTCGGCCACAATCGGCGGTGTTGTTGCGCAAGGCTAGCCAGGTCAGCTTGGTGGTGGAATGGATCAAGAGGCGCCAACAACTGGCGTATCTTGCAAAACACGAGGACTACTCAACTGGACAGCGACAGCCGCCTTCAGCCGTACTAGCAGCCAACCGAACACGGCCCCGACAACGATCGCTGCGAAGGCGCTTGCCAACTGGTCCGCGAGCCAGTTGTTGGGAACAATCAACGTACCGGCACTGAGCTGCATCAGGTCCATTCGTTTTGACTAGCCATTCACGGAATCAGTTGATGGCATACACATCGGAGATCAACCGCGACAGGTCCGCACCATGAAGGGCAAGCCTGACCGTAAGTGGCCGGTCGAGGACGGTATCACACGGTGGCTCTACGATGCGCCTTTTCCGAGAGTCGACTTTGCTCCGCAAACGAAGATCGTGGAGACCGTATTTATCTAGGGAATATCTGAACAAGTCCTTCGCTTGCCGTTAATGAAAGTGTAGCCACGGCGAAACCAGTCGCGACCAGTCAGTCATGCTGACATTCGGGCGCTACCGACGATTCATCGCATCAAAAGCTCGCTTCGCCGCGTACCGCGACCGGAAAAGCCCGTGAAGGTCGTTCGATTACCTGAGCGCATCTGAGATAAAGTCGCGCCTGCTCTTCGAACAGACGATTTCATTGTGCAGCCAGAGGAGTTTGAAATGAAACTAGCAATTCTCATCGGTACTGCGCTGCTTTTTCCAGCGGCGTACGCGCACGCGAATTCCGCCGCCGGCAATGTAGCAGCGGAAAAGCAGATTCGCGAGGCGCTTGCGCATTGGGTGGAGGCAGCGAACCACGGCGACTACAAGACTGCGCTCGCTGTATGGGCGCCGGACCTCATCGGCTGGCCTCCAGTGGGTCCAGACGATACGTACGAGCGCGAAGCGAAATTCGCGTCCATGAAGCCTCAGCCGATGACTTTTGTGCTGAAGATCGAAGAAGTGATTGTGGAAGGCTCGATGGCTGTGGTGCGCGATATCTGGACTCAGACGAACCGCGACTCTTCCGGAACGGAGAAGGTTGAAACCTTCCGCAGTTTTGAAGTCTGGCGCCGCCAGGCGGATGGCGCATGGAAGATTAACCGCTGGATCGACGGGCCACCGATGCCCGTCCGGAAGTGAATGCAGGAATGAATGAACCGTTGACAGGCGCCTTCCACGTATCCTGTCGGCGGTACCCGGCGGATTGAGTTTAAGTAGGTCCCGTGATCTCACTGACAGCAAGTGAAGGACTTGTTCAGATATCCCCTAGGCCATTGTCAAGCTCACCCTTCGTATTATTGCGCTAGCATTGCACCGTGCCGTTCGTCAGCAAAGCGCACGTATGGTCCTGTCTGGCTGCAATCGCCTTGACGCTAGCAAGTGCGCTACTCGTGGTCGAATTCCGGACCTGTACAGGTGTCAAGCTTGCCTTGTTGGAATTATTTCCAAGCTCGCCATTGTGACCATACCCCCAGTACATCGCGGTACCGCCCGCTATAGCATTGCCATCGATCAACGCGCAGGTATGGCCGCTGCAAGCATCGTGACGTTACCGAGACCTGCAATCGCGGCGGGCAATGAGCGATCCATGGTATCCCTCGTACCCAGCTGGCCATAAGAGTTGTTCCCCCAGCAGACGACTGTGCCATCTTGCTGAATCGCGCAGACATGATCTGCGTATGCCACGATGCTCTGAAGATCCGAGGCTTGCACGGGCTGCTTGAAAGTAGAAAGGTGCAGCCAGTGTCAAGCAGCCGGCTACCAAACGAAACGTTTGTGAAAACATGTCTTTTTCTCCGCAATCCCCTGGATCTCTTTTTTCTATTACGGTATTTCGCCGGAACGGGGCCAGCCCGACAAAGCGAACAACAGCCGCTTAACCATTCCATAGTGAGTTTGGGCTCCGGCGCATTGCGCGCACTTGGCACAAGTTCGCCTGGGCTTCGTAATAGATAAGTCGGAGCGGCAGCGCGTAAGGTTCCGTCGTTGCGAAGCAAAGACTACGGATGCCTGAACAGAAGCCATCTCCAGGCAGACGAACATTTGGCGATCTGAAGGCAAAGAAGTTCAATTCGCCGGCGCCTAGCAACAAGGCCACAGTAAGAGTTAGGGAGATAGCATGTTTCGTAGTTCAGTGTATGTGGGATTCGTTGCGCTAGGCTTGGCCGCTTTCGCTTGCACAGTCAACGCTCAGAGTCGCTCTTCGGACTCGATCTTGCGCGGGGGGTTTGATTCGCCGGATGCAGGCCCGTACGCCGACGCGGATGCTGCGCGCTTCTTGGCGCAAGCGACATTTGGGCCCACCAAGGCGGACATCGATTACCTGCGCTCGGTGGGCTACAACGGTTGGTTAAACGAGCAGCTTGACCCAACAAAGGCGCGGCCCACGCACGCAATGGACTATCTGCATTGGGTGAAGAGTGATCCTGCGAATACGGACAACACCCAAGTACGCATGGAGTCCTGGTTTCTTGGGGCCTTGGGAGGGCCGGATCCTTCGGATCCAACAAATCCATCTTTGAACCATATAGACCAACTGCGCCAGCGTGTTGCGTTCGCGCTGAGCCAGATCTTCGTCACTTCAGATGCGTTCAACTTCACGATTCAGGGTAATCCCGCTCCGCTTGCTGCCTACTACGATATTCTGGTGGACGATGCTTTTGGCAACTATCGCAAGCTTTTGGAAGATGTAACGCTCAGTCCAGCGATGGGCTCATATTTGTCGATGTTGGGAAATCGCAAGCCGGATGCTGTCCTGAATATCCGTCCCGATGAAAACTACGCACGAGAAATAATGCAGTTGTTTTCAGTCGGACTGGTTCAGTTGAACATTGACGGTACGCCGATACTCGCAAACGGCCAGCCCGTGCCGACTTACACACAGCTTACCGTCAAGGGTTTCGCGCATGCCTTTACCGGCTGGAGTTACTTCGGATGCCAAGGGAAATATTTCGTCAACCCAAATTGCGCGATGATCGATAAGAACAATGAGTCGCAATGGACGCAACCGATGGAGCCGGTCGAAGAGTCGAGTTTCTATTACTACGACATCGGTAGCAGTGACACGTCTGCGACGCCTGACGGAAAACAGCTGTTGGATTACTCCGGCGTGGCGCTAAGCAGCGGTATTCTGCCGGCGTATTCCACGGAAGCGCCGGGCCTCGCCGCCTCAGACTTGGAGCTTGCCCTCGACAATATTTTCTATCATCCGAATGTCGGGCCGTTTGTCTCCAAGCAATTGATCCAACGTCTGGTAACAAGCAATCCTACGCCTGCCTACGTCGCACGCATTGCACGCATATTCAACAATGATGGCAGCGCGCAGCACACGCGCGGCAACCTGAAAGCGGTTGTCACAGCAATCCTGCTCGATCCGGAGGCCCGCTCCGGGCAATGGGTTGACGCCGGGGGGTATGGCAAGTTGCGCGAGCCGATGCTTCGCCTAACCCATTTGTGGCGAGTAATGCATGCAGCTCAGGAGTGCGGCACTGACGAGTTTAACAATCCTTTTCGCTACACCGAGCTGCATCCCGAGCCGTACCTTGCGCAAGCACCGCTGCGAGCTCCATCGGTATTCAATTTCTATCTTCCGGATTTTTCTCCGGCCGGAGAAATGGCGCAGGCTGGCAAGCTAGCGCCAGAGATGCAAATCACTACCGATTCGACCATGACGAGCCTCACGAACGCGTTCCAGGGCAAGATCTACTTTAACGTCAAAGGTGGCCAATGTTATGGCGGCCCGCATAGCGTAGGCTTCGTCAGAATTGACCCGACAGTTGACGTCAATCGGGCAAACAATGTGCAAAGTCTGGTTGACTACTACGACTTGGTATTCATGTCTGGACAAATGTCGCCGTACTTGCGGACCAATCTAACAGCCTATCTCAACACGTTGCCGAATACATCTGCAGGTTTTTTGCAGCGCGTCCAAGATGCACTGTTTTTGATTCTCACGTCTCCAGAATACGTGGTTCAGCAATAAAGGAAATCATATGCACTACGATCGCCGTCGGTTCTTGCAAAAAAGCATTGGCGCAGCCTTAGGTGGCGCCACCCTGCTCGGGCCACTGGGCAATCTATCGTTGATCAACGCTGCCATCGGAGCTACGCCCGCGTTTAACGACTACAAGGCGTTGGTGTGCGTCTTCCTAATAGGCGGCAACGATGGCTTCAATACCGTCGTACCGAGCGATAGTTACCACAGCGCTTACGCGCAGCAACGTGGCCCACTGGCGATCGCCGCAAGCAATCTGATTGCTCTAAATCCCGTTGCGGGAGGGATGCCAAGCGATGGGCACACTTATGGCTTGCATTCTTCCATGCCAGAGATGGCCGCGCTTTTCAATACTGGCAAAGCGGCAGTTATTGCGAACGTGGGCACGTTATTGCGCCCAATAACGCGAGCAGAGTATCAAAGCGGACTCTATGTTCCGCCGCAGCTGTTTGCTCATAATGATCAACAAAACATGTGGCAAACGTCGCGGCCCGACGATAGCGCGGCGAATGGCTGGGGCGGTCGCGTCGCCGATTTGTTGCATGCGGCAAATCCTCCGTCGGTGCCGATGACAATGTCGATTGCACAGCAATTCCCATTTCTGCGCGGTGATACGATAAATCAATACGTGACCGACTCTGGCGGTCTGACCCAACTGTCATATACCGTCACTCCGAATGCGCGGACTGCCTTGTTCAACACCTTGCATCAGCCTAACGCGCCAACCAATATACTTCAGCGCGCATACGCCGGTACGTTGGATCATACAATTAATACCTACAACACCATTGCCTCGGTGTTGCCGGCGCCTGGTACTTACGCCGGTTTCACAAACAGCAACGACGGTGGCTTTGGCATGCAGATGGAGACCGTCGCGCGCTTGATAAATGCGTCCTCTGCAAAACTGGGGATGCACCGGCAGATTTTCTTTATTGGAGTTGGCGGCTATGACACGCACAATGCGCAATTGACTGGGCAAGCTGCACTGCTCGCAAATCTTTCGCAGAACATCAACGCGTTGTTCGCCTCGATGGGGCAAATGAATCTCGCCGATCAGGTGACCATATTCACCGCCTCCGATTTTGGACGCACATTGTCGGTCAATAGCGATGGAACGGACCACGGTTGGGGCGGTCACCACTTCGTGGTCGGCGGCGCCGTCCAAGGCCAACGATTTTACGGCACGATGCCGAGTTTAGCCGCGACGGCACAAAATAATGACGACGTCGGTTGGGGCCAGATCATTCCGACAACTTCTGTCGATCAGTATGCCGCACCGTTGGCAAGCTGGTTTGGCGTAGACAACGCGGGCATTGCAACCATTTTCCCGAACCTTGGCCACTTTGCGGGGCCGCTGGCGTTCATGGCATAGCCGCTAGAGAGCGTTCGGCAATAGCTCAAACGCGTTGTGAGTGTGTCAGAAAGACACACGAGTTTGTACGGGCCGATCGGTGGGTGCTGAGCGTCGGAGCACTGTACATCGGCGTTGCTTAGCCAATTGAGCCCTGAGCGTTATCGTCGCATCAGGCGGGCCACGCTACGTAATTGCTTGAGCCATACGCGGCATCCAGGCCCGTGAGCTTGGAATTGTAGCGTCTGGCCAGTTGTGAAGCCCCGTGTTCCGATAGCTCGAAATTGTGAAGGCATAGAGCGAAATCGCCGAAGCATGAAATATTGCAGAGATCAGTAAGCACGCGAATACGGGGATTTGCCAGTCAGCTGCCTCTTAGGCTTCCTATGCGACAGACTCGAAGCTGTCCCGTCAACTCGCACATTCAAAACGAGGGCCGCTCGCGCTTTTCGCGAGACACACCGGGCAGCAGGTTTCCCGAGCGACTCTAGTGGGCAAGGTTTTGTGTTGCGGTTGCTGTCCCCTGTTTGATTGTCCGTTCGTATGAGTATTTTGGCGCATGCCGGGAAGCGTGCATGAATTCTTCTCCTACTTGGGAGTCGCTCAGCCATGAATCAGCACAGCAGCAAGGCGCTGTTATCGTCATGTATTGCGGTATTGATGTGGATGGCTGGAAGCGGACAGCCAGTGCAGGCGGCGGGATCAATGGTGGGGGTGCAAGCTGCGACGATGCTCGCGGGATTGGACATGACGGGGACAGGGAGTGCGCCGCCGTTGCCGACGCCATTCACGCTACCGAGCCAACCGATTGCGGCAGGCGCGTCGGTGGGTTATTTGCCGGGCGGTGGGGGAGTCAGCGTAAAGGGTGAGTTTACGGACAAAATTCATTTTGACGTGCCGGCGGGGCGAGCCGGTATGCAACCGAACTTGTCGCTGGTGTATTCGAGTAGCGCAGGCAATGGTGCGGTGGGTGTGGGCTGGGCGTTGTCCGGATTGTCGATGATAGGTCGATGCGGCCAGACATTGTCGATCGAAGGGGTGGTAGCTGGTGTGCATGCGACGGATTATTCGTCGACCCCGGAAGCAGAGCGAGACCGATTGTGTCTGGATGGGCAAAAGCTCAGCCGGATTGATGATGGTACGGCGGGATTGAGTGGCAGTTACGGTCAGAGCGCGGAGTACCGAACCGTGCCGGACAGTTATGCGCAGATTATCTCAGTAGGCTCGTCCGACGGATCAGGGCCCGGCATGTTTACGGTGAACACGCGAGCGGGGATTGAGCGCACCTACGTTCCGGTGGATGCCAAGCGGTGGTCGGCGACGGCGACGAACTTGCAGTCAGCAGGATCGTTCCACGAGCTGTGGGTGCTGGCGCGCGAACGCGATGCGGCGGGTAACGGGATTAGCTATCGCTATGAGGATTTTGCGGATGGCCAACAAGGCGTGCAGCACTATCTGAAGGAGATCGACTACACCAGCGATGCGACCGGCAGCGGTGCTTATCGCAAGGTGTTGTTTGAGTATGAAGAGCGGCCGGACATGGAATTTGCCTGGCAGGCGGGACGTGAGGCGCGCTTAATCAAGCGCCTGAAGACGATCACGATGTGTGCGCCCAATCCGCTGGTATCGATGCCAGTGTGGCATTACACGTTGGAATATGCGACGAGCGAATACTCGCATCGCAGTCTGCTGACATCGGTGCAGCGATGCGCCAACGCCAGCAACGGTAGCTGCGCGTGGAAGCAGCAATTTTCCTGGGCGGGAACTAGTGTAGCGCTGGGCAAGGCGAACCGCATTCCGAGTTTCACTACGAAGGACATTACGGATCCGGCGAATCCGCTGCTGGCCAATCCGCTGGGATTGTTGGGGATGGATGCGCCCATCTCGGCAACGCCGGGGAACGTGTACTCGCCTAGCGGGATAGGGCCGTTCGTGCAGGTGATGGATGTGGACAACAACGGCACGGACGATGTGTTGTTCCAGCCGGGCGTGCTGCCGTGGGATGTAACCAGTGAAGCCGGTTACGCCAACTACCAAAGTATCGGAGCGCCGCTACCGGGGCCGGCGATGTTGCTGATGGGCGACCACGTCAACCCCTTAGTACAGCAGACGTTTGATCTTAGCAAGAACGGGGGGGGAGTATCAGCCGCCGCAACTGATCCCGTATACCAATTCCAATCAATACGAGACGATCAACACCGGGAATTTGATGACACCGCTGGAGCGGGTGTATGGATTGGACATGAACGGGTCAGGCCAGCCGGGATTGTATGTGAGCGCATTCGAGCACGATGGACAGGGCAACTGGACCGGCCAGTGTTTTAACAAGGTGATGAACTGGAGTTCGGGAACTAACGGAAGTGCGCTGGGGTTTGGGGACACAGGCGTGAGTTTCCCGGCGTTCAAGTGCGATACGGTGGCAACGGCGGACCTGTCTCCGCAGAAGCATTTTTTCCTGGATCTGGACGGCGATGGGCGGCTGGATCATTTGCAGGCGGATCCGCTGGGAACTGAGCCGGGCCAATGGCAGTGGCAGCTCAATCAAGAGGGCAAGACGATGTCGGCGCTGTCACCGCTGCCATTGCCGCCGATCGGATCGGCATGTCCGACGTACGCGGTGGATCTGGGTGGTGACGGGCGTGGCCAGATTTTGAGTCAGGTTACGGTGAAGGATAATAATCCGCCGGTGATGAATCCGCCGATCAGTCCGAACGATCCGCTAGGCAATACCGACTGTGGTGGTGCGGTGACGATGACGTATTCGTCGCGCACGAACAGCTGGATAGTGGATCAGGATATGGATGGACATTTGCCGAAACTGCCCAGTGGTCTGGCGGCCGTTCTGGCGCGTGGAGAAACGCAGCCGGTATTTGGTGATTTTAATGGTGACGGGTTGCAGGATGTACTGGAGCCGGAGCCGACGGCGACGGGCGGTAAATTGTGGTTGCGCTGGAATACCGGGAACGGGTTTGGCCCTCGCGTAGCCCTAGCGAACACCTCATGGCTGGTGATGGATCCCAATCCGGTGTGGGGGACTCAGACGAAATTGTCGTACCGGATGAGCGTGGTGGATATCAACCGCGATGGGCGAGCGGATCTGCTGGTGTTGCACGAGAAGCCCACCGCAGGGATAACGTTGTTGCTATCGAAAGGCGATGGCACGTTCGAGACGTCGGAGTTGGTGGATGATCAGGTGACCGGGCCGGAAGATCCGGGGCTGCAGACGTTTGAGGGCTTCCCGACGACCCGATTGGGGGACTTCAACAACGACGGACTGATCGACATTGTGCGGGTGAAGCAGACCAAGGCAGGTCCGTCTGGCACCTATGGGGACACGGCCTACGGGAAACTACAGATCCTGCAACAAATCCCACGGGACGTGGCGCCGGACCGGATCGAAGGTGTGTGGGACGAAGGGACGGTATGGCCGCGGTACTCGGTGACCTACGCGATGCAAGAGTCGGACAAGCCGGAGGCAGTGACCCCGTGCAGCTATCCGCAGCACTGTATGCGCAGGGAATTTCCGGTGGTGCGCGCGCTGACCGCACGCGACATGGTGGTGGATCCGGCGAGTGCATGGGATGCTTTTGCGGCGGGACACACGTTGTATTACAGCTACGAAGATATGGTCAGCGACATGCGCGGCAGCGGCATCCTGGGGTTCCGCAAGATACGCGAGTGGGATCCGCAACAGATCCGCGAGACGGTGACTGAGTGCGACAATCGGATACAGGTGGATGGGAAGTATTACCCGGGCGCATTTACGCCGCAGCGAGTAACGACGACGATCCCAATCGCAAATGCCAAGACTCCGCAGACACCGCCAGTGCTACCGCGCGAAGGGAACAAGCCGGTGCCGGTAAACGCGCGGGTCATGCGTGCGGACTACAAGCATCAGCTCAAACAGACCCATCAGGGGCAGACCTATGTGGTGCAGCCCTTGGGGTGGACGTCCAAGGAGTGGGAGCAATCGGTGATGATAGTGGCCTCGGTCACGAATCCGGCCGATCCGACCTCAGAGCATATTTTTGGGATCGTGGAGCCTGAGAAGCCTCTGCGCGTGCGGCACAGCTCGACCTTGAGCATCGATGACTTCGGCAATGTGACGGGCACGCGGGAGTATACCGAAGGCGGGACGAGCAAGGAGGTGCTTGCGACCTACGAGAACCGAACCAGTGGCACAAATCCGGTAACCGGTAGCCCGCGCTGGCAGATCGGATTGCTCAAGCAATCGATGACGGCACAGGGCAATTCTCAAACGCTCAGCGCGCGTGGGGTGGGATACGACTACGACGATAATGGTCAGTTGAGCACGATCTACCGGCAAAACTTTGCGACGGCGAACCAGCCGGCGGTCCTGCCAAAACCGGTGACGATCGGCACAACGAAGTTGACGCGCGATAAGTTCGGCCTGGTGACGGGTGCGGTGACGCAGGCACTGGGACCAGACGGTAAGCCAGCGACGCGCGAGACCCGCCTTGAATACGATGCATGGCCGGGTGCGCCAAATGAACGGATTTTTACCAGTCAGGTGTGGCAACCGTATGAGCCGCTGCAATGGCAGCCGTCGGCATGGACGCTGGTGCATCCGGCGTACGGCGTGGAGATAGCCACGAGCGATGTCAATGGCGTGAAGGTGTCCAACCAGTACGATGATCAGGGACGGCGAATCGGCTCCCAGGCCGATGGATCGGCGCCGGTGACGATCAATTATGCCGGACGCGTGGACAGTTACGGCGGCTTTAGCGGGATGCAGATCACTGCATCCTCGAACGGACAGCAGGCGCAGGTAATCACCGATGGTGGGGGCCGGACGTTGTTGACTACGCATCGGGCCTTTGATGGCACGACGACTAAGGAGCAGCGGGTCTATGACCGATTGGGTCGATTGCAATCGGCCAGCCGCCCGTATCAAGGCGCTTCGTCCAGCTATAGCAGTAAATACACCTACGATGGGCTGAATCGTCTGTTACAGACAATCGAGCCGGACAGCACTGCTGCCAAACCTGTAATCAGTACAAGTACGCCCGGGTTCTTCACCACCCAAACGACGGATCCGAGCGGTCACCAACATCAGGAGACTCGTGATGTTGACGGACGAGTGATCGCCAGCGAGGACTGGCTGGCGGCTCACAACGTTTGGGTGGGGACGTTGTATCACTATGCACTATTTGATCAGGTGGATACGGTCACCGACGCAAATGGCAACGTGATGACGACGCAATATGACTCGCTGGGTCGGGCAATGCAGACGCAGGATCCGGATGCGGGAATGATGCAGCTGGACTATGACGACTTTGACGATCTGCTCCATAGCACGCACCAGGATCCGACGCACCAGGAGCCAGACGAGGTCACCACGTATGCCTACGACGCGCTGGGCCGGCAGATTGGTCAGAACACTAACCTGGATGGTGACACGACCCTGACCTGGGACAGTGCGGCGAACGGCATCGGTCAGCTGGCCAGCGCGGTCAGTCGGGACAAGGTGATCACAAATTACCACTACGACAGCTACGGCCGCGCGACGGGGATAGATGAGATTATCGACGGCGAGGCGTATCCACTGGCGATAAGCTATGACAATCAGGGTCGCATCCTGCAATTGAGCTATCCGCCGGTGGGCGCGTCACCGGTGCCGGGGATGACGTTGCAGTATCACTACAACGCCTTCGACTACTTGAGCGAGCTCGACTATGAGACCGGCGGCGTGGGAAGCACGCCCGGCCTACCCCTCTCACCGTTGTGGACGATCACAGCGCGCAATCTTGACGATGCGCTATCTCAAGCAGCGTTCGGTCAGAACAAGGTGCAGCTGCAGAATCAGTATCTACCTGCATCGGGGCGGCTGCAGCGCATCACAGCTACTCCGACGATCAGCAGCGGGCCTGGATTCTTCGACGTCAGCTACACCTATGAGCTCAATGGTGCAGTCTCCAGCCGCACGGATCCGCTGAATGCGCGTGCCGAGACATACTTCCACGATACGCTGGATCGGCTGATCACGTGGAGTCTGGCGACCTGTGCGCAAGCGCCGTGCATGCCCGCGGCCACTGACTTGCCGCGCAG
>Ga0163163_10002841_pt1 | contig 14639 bp, 9 predicted proteins | sample S65metaG_FD_119766 | JGI IMG/M metagenome (GOLD analysis project Ga0163163, IMG submission 119766) | Switchgrass rhizosphere microbial communities from Kellogg Biological Station, Michigan, USA - S6-5 metaG | ecosystem: Host-associated > Plants > Roots > Rhizosphere > Soil | place: USA: Michigan... | reverse complement strand
GCGGTTACGGGCCTGGTGGTGTTGCTGTTCGGAGTGTCCGGGGTCGCTCCGTCCGATGTGATTGTTCCACGTGGAGTCAACACCCTGGTGGGCGGCGCCGTCGCCATGCTGGCCTACGTTCTTTGGCCCACCTGGGAGCGCACGCTGGTGACTGAGGCTCTGGCACGCATGCTGGATGCATATCGCGCCTATTTTCAGGCCGTACGCGACGGATACTTGCGCGCCGGCAACGCGGCCGGAGCAGCGATCGACGCCGCGCGACTGCAGGGGCGCATCGCAAGAAGCAACTTTGAAGCGTCGATCGGACGTTTGCGCGCGGAACCTGGGACGGCGCAGGAGCGAATTGCGCAATTCGACCGCATTCTTGCTAATTCTCACCGCTTCATCCACGCGGTCATGTCGCTCGAAGCAGGACTGCAAACGAGCCGCCCCGTACCGGCCCGCGAGGCATTCCGGAAACTGTCGAACAACATCGACGTTACTTTGTATTACCTCGCGGCTGGACTCCGAGGCGGCCCTCCTATGACTTCTGCCGATTTTCCAGACTTGCGCGAGGACCATCACGCACTACTCGAGTCCACCGATTCGCACGAAGAGCGATACGCGCTGGTGAATACGGAGAGCGATCGAATTGTCAATAGCCTGAATACGCTGACCGGTGAAATCGGGGCTGTGCTGAAGGACCCTCGGCGCGAATATCCTTCCTAAGACATAAGCGTGCGCAGCAACGCACTCAACCCATTCCACAGAATCTGGACGCCGATGCAGACGAGAATGAACGACGACAGCCGGATCATGATGTTCATGGCAGAATCGCCCAGGGCTCGCCCAATCCGTTCCGCAAACCGGTAGCTCAAATAAATGGACACCGCTATAAGAACGGAGCCGAGCACCAGGCCTGCCAGCAGAGGCCAGCGCCACTCCGATCCTTCAGGCCGATTGGCGCCGACAGCGATCGCCACCGAAATCGAGCCCGGGCCTACTGTCAGTGGCAATGTTAGAGGATAGAAGGCCTGGCGGGAATAGTTCTCGTCGCTGCATTTTCGCTCAGGATCTTTTTGCTCGCCGTCATCGCCCGCCGGCTGCCGGAGGAGTGCCCAGCCGGTCGAAATGACCACCAATCCACCGCCGATCTGAACCACCGGAAGCGAGATGCCAAAAAAGCTGAGAATATGCGTTCCGATGAAGATGGAGACCAGAATCAACGACAGACCGTTCAGCGAAATCATCCGCGCCAGGTCTGTTCGTGCCGAACGCGAGAGTCCGCGGGTCAGCGAGAGGAAGATGGGCGTATTGCCGATTGGGTTGACGATCGGAAACAGCGCCCCGACAACCAGAAAAGTGTGTTTGGTGAGCTCGGTGAATGCGCTGGCCATGGTCGATCTTTACATGTTAGCGGGGGTGGAAGGCTGCGCTGTCTCCCGCAGCCGTTGACCCGTAGGCCTGGACTTCCTCAGACTGGATATCGGAACACAAGTTCGGCTCCGGGCATCCGACTTGATCACTCAGGGGATGGACTCAATTTCCTAGCGACATTCATTGTCGCTCCATCGCAAAGTCGCCTCCTCCAGATTGACTCACGCGACATGCACCGGCGTCCAGTTTCGGGTAGCTTATGTTGTGTGGTAGGAACCTGAACACCACGCTGACTTCCCATTGAAGGAAATAACTATCTGATGAGCATGAACCGGCGAGAGATCTTGTCTAAACTGTGGTTTGGCGGGGGAGTGCTACGAAGTGTTTGGAGCCAGACTTCCTATCCCGATGGCCGACCTACCGCAACGCTGCGCTTGGACGTAAAGGACTTCGGCCCGATCATTCGGCATGGGCAAGGACCGGCACAGTGCGACTTCCTGGGTGCGCGCGAAGCCATCTGCTTCCGGGCCAACGGCGTCTATTATTTGCATTATGACGGCGCGGGTCCCAAAGGGTGGCTCGCTTGCCTCGCCGTCAGCCGCGATCTGAAGCAGTGGGACTTGAAGGGCCCGATCCTCGATCTGGGCGAGCCCGGTACGGATGATGCGGGAACGGCGAGTTCTCCCTGGACAGTGTTCGATGGCAAGCGTTGGCATATGTTTTACGTAGGATCGCGTAGGACGTCGCCCGCTCCGAACCGGATTCCTGCTGTGCCTTATTTCACGCTGAAGGCAACGAGTCCTCATCCGGATGGTCCCTGGATCAAGCAGCGCGATGTGGTTCCGTTCAAGACAGTGCGTGGGACGTACTATGCGGATACTGCGAGTCCCGGACAGATCGTCCAGCAGGGCAAAGAGTATCTGATGTTCTTCAGCGCGGCGGCATACACTGACGAGCCGAAGAGGCGCTTGCTGCGAACCGTTTCGATCGCGCGCACGAGGGATCTAAACGGAGCCTGGGAGATCGACCCGCGGCCGACATTCCCTCCGGAACAACAGATCGAAAACTCGGCGCTCTACTTTGAAAAGACGAATCGGACGTGGTTCCTGTTTACGAATCACATCGGGCTCGATCAACAGGACGAATACACAGAGAGCATTTGGGTTTACTGGAGCCGGGATCTGAACCACTGGAATCCGGAGAATCGCGCCATTGTTCTCGACCGCACCAACTGCCCGTGGGCGAAGCGATCGATCGGTATGCCCTCAGTCGTCCCTGTTGGAAAACGGCTGGCGCTGTTCTATGACACCTCGGCTGAAAATGGCGGGAATATGGGACGGGATATCGGTCTGGCTTGGTTGAACCTGCCTTTGGCGCCTCCGAAGTGAGGAACGCGGAGCCTTCCTCAGGCTCCGCGTATGAATTGAAGTGAGACTTCTGGTTAGCGAACCATCATCGACGAAATGCGGTCATTCCATGTGTGACCACCGCGGAATTTCACAGCTCGCAAGTCGCCAACGCTGGACCCAAAATCCTGCTTACCACCTCTGAAGTTGCGGTCGTTGAAAACCGTAACCCGGGCGCGGCCATACAGTTGAATCGAGGAGATGTTATCTCCAAACTCGCCCGGTAGGGCATCCAGCCTGTCGCCACGGGATACGCAGAAACGATCCCCACGGAATCCGGGCTCCTTAAAGAAACAAGCTCCAGTGCCAGGAGCGGGGCGGTCATTCCACGATCGATCCCACCTTGGATGATCCTTGTAGAGCCATGGATTTTGGCCGTAGAGGGCGAGGGCTCCCAAAAGGACGCCGGCCGCAATCACAACACGTTTCATGGTCATTTGCCTCCACTTGAAATTGAGCACGGCGCGACCCAGTCTGCTTCAATTGGATCGATTACCACGCCCCTTAGATTATACCGATCGATTATGAGCAAGAGGTGAAAGGCGCGCGGAGTCAGTGGCTCTCACGCCTGCAAAAATCCAGGCAACCGGCGGCAGAGAGGATGAGTCCGACGACGAGGCTGATCCAGAGCGCCAATTCAGCACTCTCCGGGTGCCGCGAAAGCACCAACATAGGGAGCGACCAGGGAAAATATTGCGGCCAGTCCGGAGTCCGGAACGTCGCCATGGTAGCCACATAGCCGATCACCATCGCGACAATACCGGCTCCGATAGCAACCGAAAAGGAACGCCAGCGTAAGCTGACCCAGTGCTGGATCGAGACCGAAAGGAATGCCAGGCCGGCGATTTGCGCCCCCATTCTCATCATCGGGCCCCACGGAATCGGGCTCGCAAAATGAAGCTCCGGCTGCAGCCGTGGAAGGATGGTACCGGAGATCACGATTCCAAACTCGAGCACGGTGACACTGGCGGTTAGCATGAGCACCAAAACAATCAGTTTGGCGACGTACCAGGTCCACCGAGGCGCCGGCCGCGCCATGAGGGCCTTCCATTGATTCTCAGAGTGATCGAGGCCAGCCACGAGTGCCGCCTCCAGCGTGATGTAGAGGGGCATCATCAATGCGGCCCAAAACATGAATGTATTCTGGGCAAGCCCCGCCCACTCCCCACCGGAGCCACCTCTTCGAATCGTGGAGAACGGGGCATTGACGGCCATGAAGAACACCAGGGAAGCGACGGCGGCGGGTGCGAGAATGACCATCTTGAGCGCGATGGTCCTCTTCATTTTCAATGACTCGGCGTAGAGAACCCGGAGGAGTGTCATTGTGCGACGTGCTCCATTTCGGCCAACGGCTGGCTTGTCAGATCAAGAAAAACATCTTCCAAAGTCTTGTGTTTGGTAGTCAGTTGTGAAACCTCGAATCCGGCCTCGACAAGCATCTTGTTGATTTGGGATGGTTCGCACTGCCCGCTGGGGACAATCAAAAGCTGGCCGCGATCGAGGGTGACGGAGTGCCCCATCCTGGTTAGGAATGTCTCCGCCTGGGTTGGCCGGTCGGCGTCGATGACTATGATCTTTTCACTCAGCTTCATCATATGTTCCGGGGTGCCTTCGAACTTCAGTTGGCCCTGCGAGATGATGGCGAAGTGCGTCGCGACCTGTTCGACTTCAGAAAGCAGGTGACTGGAGAGGAACACGGTCACCCCGCGCCGCTCGGGCAAGATGCGAATCAATTCGCGCATTTCATGAATTCCGGCGGGATCGAGACCGTTTGTCGGCTCGTCGAGCACCAGGAGTTCGGGGTTGCCTAGGAGCGCCTGGGCGATTCCCAGCCTTTGCTTCATGCCGGAGGAGTAGTTCCGCACAAGACGGTCTCCGACTGAAGCCAGTCCGACGGTTTCCAGCACCTCATCCACGGCAAGCCTGGAAATGTTCAGCAGCCGGCGATGGACCTCGAGATTCTCGCGTCCAGTGAGGTGCAGATAAAGCGACGGCGACTCAACCAGTGAGCCAATCCGGCTGAGCAGCGTGAGCCGTTCCGATTCGAGCGGCCGACCGAAGAGTGAGATCTTGCCGCGATCCGGACGTTGCAGACCTAGAATCATGCGGATCGTTGTGGACTTTCCTGCTCCGTTCGGTCCAAGAAACGCGTAGACGCTTCCCGGTGGGACTTGCAGAGTGAGTCCACGCACGGCGGCTTGAGCAATCGCTCGGGTCCCATATGTTTTCCAGACCCCTTCAACTACAATCGGTACAGCCAGTGGGGCGTCCATTGGGTCTTAGACACGAGGGAATCGCCAAAAGTTCCAAGCCTGGAGGAATGAAGATGTTTCGTAGGCGTTCCAACGCATGGCAGTGATACAGTGGGGTTCGGTAAAACCTGTCGCCGCGCCGATAGGAGAGTTCATCATGACCATTCGTTTCCTCACGCTTCCCATCGTCTTCTCACTTGCCACCTGCGCAAGCTTTGCCCAACAAGTTCCTAGTGGCTTCCTCGCCGGATTGGAGTGGCGCGATGTTGGACCCATGCGCGCTGGACGCACCTTCGGTGTTGCCGGGCACGCGAGCCAGCCCGATACCTTCTATATGGGCTCCGTCGGCGGGGGCGTCTGGAAGACGGAAAACTCAGGCCGTACGTGGTTTCCTATCTCGGACCAAGGCATTCCGATTGGCTCCATCGGAGCCATCGCCGTGGCCCCTTCGAATGCGAACGTCGTCTACGTCGGCACGGGGGAAACAGACATACGCAGCCAGAACTCCTACGGCATCGGCATGTTCAAGTCAATCGACGCGGGCAAGACCTGGACGCACATCGGCCTGGAGAAGACGCGTCAAATCGGGCGCGTCGTAATCGATCCTACCGATCCTAATCGTGTCTTCGTCGCGGCTCTCGGTCATATCTATTCAGGTAATCCCGACCGCGGCGTGTACCGATCCACCGACGGCGGAGCCCATTGGAAGAGAGTATTGTTCGACACGTCTCGCCCCAACGACGTGGGAGCCGTCGACCTGGCGATCGATCCAAAGAATCCCCGGATCGTATATGCCTCGCTTTGGGGGACGCGCCGTCCCCCGTGGTCGGTGTATGCTCCTTCGAATCTGCCGGGCGGTGGACTCTTTAAGTCCATTGACGGCGGCGAGACATGGAAGCGGCTGGCTGGCGGATTACCCACGGACGAATTCGTCGGTCGGATCGGGATCGCCATCGCGCCCAGCGATCCTAAACGAATCTGGGCTGTTGTCGACGACATCGGCAGCGCCTCTCCCGCTCCGCGAGCGGGCCGCGTGGCGGGTGGCGGAAGAGCCGCTCCGGCGGCGAAGACGCCCGGCGGAATCTATATCTCGAACGATGCGGGCGCCACATGGAGGCTCGCCAACAACGAGAGCCGGCTCATCAGTCGAGGCTGGTACTTCGGAGGCGTAACGATCGATCCCGTCAACCCCGAGCGCGCTTACATTATCAACACCGCCACCTACATGACGACCGATGGCGGCAAGACATTCATTCCAATCAAAGGAGCGCCGGGCGGCGACGACTATCATCAGCTCTGGGTGAATCCGAAAGATCCGAATCGCATGGTGCTCAGCAGCGACCAAGGCACCGTAGTCAGCGTTGATGGCGGGAAGACCTGGAGCACGTGGTACAACCAACCCACCGCGCAGCTCTATCGCATCTCGGCCGACAATCGCTTCCCGTATTGGCTCTACGGTCCGCAACAGGACAGCGGCGGAGTCGGCGTCAGCACTATGGCGCGCGAAGGCGTGCTTTCCTTCCGCAATTGGGAGCCGACGTGTCTTGCGGGTGAAAGCTCAGTCGTCGTGCCCGATCCAAAGGATGGCAACATCCTGTATGGAAACGGGAATGAACGCTGCGACCAGGCGTTGAACGTCGCGTTGTCCGGCAGTGGGGCGTTGCCGGCGGCCGATCCCAACGATCCGGCACGCAAGACCTGGACATTGCCGCAAGTATTTTCTGCAGCCGATGAAGCGCTGTACTACGCGAACCAGTTCGTGATGCGTTCACGCGACCGGGGAAAGTCCTGGGAGCAAATCAGTCCGGATCTGGCACGCGTGAATCCGCCCGTGCCGGCCACGCTGGATCCTTTGACGGCCAAGGATATCGACCAGCCGATGACGGATCGCTTTGGAGTCGTGTATTCGTTGGGTCCTTCGCCGCTCGAAGCGTCGACAGTCTGGGCTGGGACGGACGATGGGCTCCTTTACGTCACCCGGGATGATGGCAAGAATTGGAACAACATCACGCCTCCGGCCATGACGCCGTGGAGCAAAGTCTCTTCGCTCGATGCCAGTCATTTCGATGCGGGGACGGCATACGCGTCAGTGGATCGACATCGCTTGGCGGACGACAAACCGTACATCTACCGCACGCACGACGGTGGCAAGACGTGGCAGAACGTAGTTCGCGGCATTCCGGAAGGCGCGTATGTGAACGCGGTACGAGAAGATCCCAAGGCGAAGGGTCTCTTATTCGCGGCGACCGAATTGCGCGTTTATGTTTCGTTCAATGACGGCGACCAATGGCAGCCGCTACAGAACAATATGCCCGTCACTTCCATCCGCGACATGCTGATACATGGCGATGACTTGGCGATCGCCACTCACGGCCGTGGATTCTGGGTGATGGACCACATGACGCCGCTCCGCGAACTGGCGGGGGCGCAGGCATCGCAGATCATCTCCTCGAATGCATGGCTCTTCAAGCCGGCCGATGCGATTGCTGTGCGACAAGGAAATATGAATGGCACGCCGTTGCCGCACGAAGAGCCACAGCTCAACAATCCGCCTTCCGGGGTCGTTGTGTACTACACGCTGAAGTCCGCGGCGGCGCAACCGCTGAAGCTGGAATTGCTGAGCAGCGATGGGGCGGTGCGTGCTTGCGCGGCGAGCGATACATTCGTTCGGCCTGTGGATACCGAAGCCATTAATGTGGAGGCTAAGTGGGAGCAACCCGCACGGCCACCGTCCGCGGCTGCGGGAATGCATCGCTTCGCAATTGCAGGTTCAACCGGCCGAGGAGCGGGAGGTGGTGGTGGCGGGTTTGGGGGACCTCCCCCTCCTGCACCGCCGCCGGATGCTTGCACTGCGTCGACAGGTGCTCCGGTCGCTCCCGCAGGCCGTGGAGCGGGACGTCGTGCGGCGCCGCAGGTTCTGCAGCCGGGATCCTATTCGCTGCGGCTCACGGTCGACGGCAAATCCTATACACAGGCAGTCACCGTGAAACCTGACCCTAGAGAAGCGCGCTAAAAACGGGTCGCGGTTCGGACTGGACTCGAATGTAACGATTTCGAAATAATTGTCCGCATTCCCTCAATAAAGAAACGCTTTGTTGGCCCAATTCATGCGGCCGATGCGCGTACAATTAAAGAGGTAATTGTGAGCGCACATCTTGCAGAGTTCGAACATCTCCTCCAAAACCCGAGGACGCGAGCTTTGGCGACGGATCTGTTGTCCATGTGCCTGGACATCGCCGGAGTCGTCGACCCTACGCCGATATCGGACGGCGCGGGTACCGTATTCGCGCTAGTGCGTGGCCAATGGTTCGACGCCTTCATTAGCGGCGTCAGCATGTTTCCTTACATAGGAGATCTGGCCAAGGCCGGCAAGTTTCCGAAGTATTTGAAAACGATTGAGGAAGCCATCAACATGGCGCGCGAGTCAAAGGCCGTGGCCGATGCGCTGAAGCCGATTATGGTCCGTCTCGATCGATTACTTTCAGCCCTACCGGGTCACAACGTGGACGTCGCCCGGCTGCGGGCAAAGGTGGCCGAGTTCCTGACGGAGAACCGTGTGGCGAAGAGCGCCGCGAAGATCCTGCCGGATATTAGCGGGCATTTCCACTACCGGCAATTTACCCACAACGGCAATACGATCAAAGAAGCCACGGGCCGCCTCGGCGTACCGGGACACGTGCACCAGCACCGCAGCCGGTCGGCGCAACGCGGGGTGTCCGGTGGGACCGGCGACGACGCAGGACATCTGATCGGCAACCGCTTCGGAGCGTCCGGCAGAGCGGAGAATCTTTCGCAACAGAACTGGATCCAGAACCAGGGCGGCGGTACGTTCCACGATCTCGAAAATGCATGGGAAGAGAGCTTGCACCAGGGCGTCGGGATCGAAGTCCGGGTGCAGGACGTCCTCCGCAAAGGAGAGTCGCGGCCGTTCATGCGCAGAGTGCAGTGGGTGGAAGTCGACACGGCCGGGCATATGAGCCGGCATGAACTGATCTTCGCCAATCCTCATTCGGTCAAGAGCCGGCTGCAACAGAACATTCCGGGGAACGAATTTCCTCCGGGACACGTGGCCGATATCGTCGATCTGAATGCGTACCGGGCACGCCAGGGGAAGTAACGGCTATCGGGCGGTAACGGAAGCCTCGAAGTCCAGCTTGGCCGTCGTCCGAAGGGACTCCACCGCGGTCGACAATGCGCCGAGATCCTCGCTGAGCTGTGAGAAGTCCTCATGCGGCGCGACGGTCTCGATCTTGCGCGCAGCGGCACTCACTTGGGCGGCGGAGATACGCTCGGCGGCCGCAGCCAGGCGACGACTTTCGAGCTGTAACTGATAGCGGTCCTGTCGAGTTAAAGCGGATTCGATCTTCGACATGCGCTCCGGGGCCATCTCGACGAACAGGTGAAACAATCCATCGATCGCGGCCTTCTGGGCGGACTTGGAACCACCATTGGTCGGAGGCGCAGGAGCGGCAGGTTTGCTGTCCGACCCATTCACAAACCGCTCGATGGTCTGCAGGAGATGCGCGGGGGTGACGGGCTTCAATACATAGGAGTCCATGCCGGCTTCGAGGCATCGCTCGCGATCCTCATTCATCGCGTGGGCCGTCATGGCGATGATCGGGAGCCTGCGCCACGCCGGATTCTCGCGGATGCGCCGCGTAGCTTCCAGACCGTCGAGAACGGGCATCTGGATGTCCATCAACACCAGCGAAAACGGATCCTCCGCGGCAGTCGCATTTTCGAGCATGCTGATTCCCTGCGCACCGTCGTCTGCAATCGAGGTTCGGTATTGCCCCTTTTTCAGGATTGCGGAAACGACCTTCTGGTTCACTACGTTGTCTTCCACAATGAGGACGCGCGCCTTGCCGCTGGACGCCGCGGAGGACGAAGGCGTGGTGGGCGCGACGGTGGTTTCGCGCTCCGCTCCGATCTCGGCGCCGCAGGAGAACCAAAGCTGGAAGGTGCTGCCAGCCGCCGCGGAAGATTCCACGGTGACGGAGCCGCCGTGCAACTCCGCCAACTTTCGAGTGAGTGACAAACCCAAGCCCGTGCCGCCGTGTTTCCGGCTGACACTTCCATCGGCCTGCGTAAAGGACTCAAAGATGAGCGGTAACTTTTCGGGTGTGACTCCAGGACCGGTGTCGCGCACTTCAATCCGAATTGTATAATCCGAGGGTCCGACGGGTTCAGAAGAAACGTTCACGGAGATCGACCCACGCTCAGTAAACTTCACGGCGTTGCTGAGCAGATTGTCGACCATCTGGCGAATGCGCCCGGCATCACCCTTCAGCCGGCGTCGAGTGCCGGGCTGGATCGCGAGGGTGAGGCTAAGTCCTTTTGAAGCTGCCTTGTGAATGTAGGCGTTCATCGATTCTTCGAGCAGCGCGGGCAACTCGAAAGGATTCTGCTCGATGATGAGCTTTCCGCTTTCGATCTTGGCGAGGTCAAGCAGATCCGTTAGGAGGTCAAGTAGAGAGAAAGCGCAACGCTGAGCGGTTTCCAAGTGCTCGCGTTGATCCGGAGACAGCCGGGAGTCGAGCGCGATATCGAGCATCCCGAGGACGCCGTTCATGGGCGTGCGCAACTCGTGGGACATGTTCGCCAGGAATTCGGATTTGGCCTGGCTCGCTTCGAGAGCCTTGGACGTAGCGCGCTCCAGATCGTCGGTTCTTTGGTGAATGCGATCTTCGAGCAATTGCTGATGCTCGCGCAGTTCCCGTTGGAAGGCAGTCAGGGATTCGATCATCTGGTTGAAGCTGTCGCCCAGATACTCGATCTCGTCGCCGGTACGGCTGACGCGGATCTTGTCGAGCCGGCCCGTACGGACAGCATTCATCCCGGCTTGTAAGTTGGATAGCGGACGGGCGATCACGCGCACTGTAAAGCGTGCAACCAGACCAGACACGACCACCAACACCAAACCTGCGAGGACGCCTCGCGTTGTGTTCGGCGCTTCCTGCTGCATATCGAACAGCAGCATGACAAGCACGACCCACAAAACGAGGACGACCGTAAACACCGAATATTTAGCTGAAAGTGTCCTCACCATCTCGCCTTGGGGGAGTCCACACCCACCATTGCCCGATCCATCGGGGTCCGTAGTCCTCTTTCTCTGCTCGTACTAATCATCGGCATTCGGCGGGGTCGATACCCTCAGTAGAAATACTTAGGTACCTGAAGGAATGGGCACTAAGAAATCCAGTACTTAGAGCCATATCCGGTCCAGGACCCCTCATCGGGGCACGCGTGGTTCAATAGAATGCATGTCATTCGATTCGGGACGCTTCTCAAGGCGCGAGGCGCTGGGGTTGGGCTTGACGCTCGCGGCGGGTTGCTCAGCTTCCCGCTCGCTCGATGTGGAGGAAGTGCCGCTCCACGAACTGCGTCGGAAGATTGAAAATCGTGAAATCTCGGCGCGGGCTCTGACCGAGGCTTATCTCGATCGCATCGCGCGCGTAGACGAACTGACGCACTCGGTAATCGAAGTCAATCCGGACGCGGTTGCGATAGCAGGGGAGTTGGACCGATTGCTCGATCAGGGTAAGCCGAAGGGGCCGCTCCACGGCATGCCGATTTTGATCAAGGACAACATCGACACGGGCGACCGCATGATGACGACCGCGGGGTCGCTGGCGCTGGAAGGTCCACCGGCGCCTTCCGATGCTGGTATCGCGAAACGACTGCGTGACGCGGGCGCGGTCATCCTTGGAAAAACCAACCTGAGTGAGTGGGCGAACATACGTTCCACGCGGTCGACTTCCGGTTGGAGTGGGCGCGGCGGACTGACACGTAATCCATACTCACTCGACCGCAACTGTTCGGGCTCGAGTTCCGGATCCGGCGCAGCCGCGGCGGCAAGCTTGTGCGCGGCGGCGATCGGCACGGAGACGGACGGGTCGATCGTATCGCCCTCCTCTTTGAACTGCCTCGTGGGCATCAAGCCGACAGTCGGATTGCTGAGCGGAAAGGGCATTATTCCGATCTCGCACACGCAGGATACGGCCGGTCCCATGGCGCGGTGCGTGCGGGACGCGGCGTTGTTGTTGGGCGCGATTCAGGAGCCGCGCGAGGGCACGGTGAGCGACTACTCGCGTTATCTGGACGATCAAGGCTTAAAGGGCGCGCGTATCGGAATCGCCCGTCAATTCTGGGGAACGAACGCGGACATCGTCAAGATTGGCAACGACGCGGTCGAAGTAATGAAGCGTCTGGGTGCGGATGTTGTCGAAGACGTGAAGCTCGACATCCAGTACAACGACGCCGAAACCGAAGTTCTGATGTATGAGTTTAAAGCCGACTTGAATGCGTATCTTGCCACGCGGACCGGCGTGAAAGTGAAGACGCTCGCGGACGTGATCGAGTTCAACAATCGCAACGCAGGGCGCGAGATGCCGTACTTCAGCCAGGAGAATTTCGTAACCGCACAAGCAAAGGGCGACTTGAAATCGAAGGGCTACATCGAGGCGCTCGAGAAGTGCCGGAAACTCTCGCGTGCCGATGGGATCGACGCGGTGCTGGCGAAGTATAAGTTGGACGCGATTTTCTCAATCACCGACGGACCGGCGTGGATCACGGATTACATCAATGGGGATCACACGACGATCAGTTGTTCGACTCCGGCGGCGGTGGCGGGATATCCGCATGTGACGGTTCCTGGCGGGTTTGTGCATGGGTTGCCGATCGGTGTGTCGTTCTTTTCGACGGCATGGACCGAGGCGCGGCTGATCCGGTACGCGTACTCGTTCGAGCAGGCGACGAAGGTACGTAAGAAGCCTGGGTATGTGCCGAGTGTCCGAGTGTCGTAGGAGCGTGCCTTCCCCAGATTTCATGCGCCGCTCCACTCTGTGTTGCGAATTCCTCGCAAAGGCGCGGAGATCCGCTGAGGGCGCAGAGGTTTTTTGAGCTTCCTTTCTGGCTTGTTGCTTTGCTCTTGCGCAAGGTGCGCTCTTGTCAGCACTCGGACTCGCTTAGGACAAAAATATGGCTGAAGGGAACCGAACAGGAAGCTCAAAAGAAACTCTGCGCTCTCAGCGGACCTCTGCGCCTTTGCGAGGAATTTGCAACACAGAGTGCTATCGCGACGATCGGACGTTTTCCGCCAAAAACCGCTCCACAGTTGCCGTCAGCTCGACAGAGTCCCTGGAGATTAAGAGTCGCGAGAATCTCTCGCGGAATTATCAAAGTCTACGAGGGCCTCCAGGGCACGATCAGCCCCTGAGGGCTTTCGCGGGAAGTGGGCGACACCTGGTGACTTCGCGGCGACTCGAATTGCCTTCCACGAGTTATCCTGTATCGGATGGACCAGGGAGTTTCAACGCCACCCTTACCGCCGTCTCTTATTTTGCGGGAGCCTTTCTCGGGCTTCAAAGGGTATTGTTTCGCGCTCGCCGCTGTAATCGTCGCTCTCTGCTTCGCCCTCGTCGCTCAACATCTAAGTTTTGGAAACGTTGAGCTTCCCCTTTTCCTTTTCGCCGTTGCATTGACCGCCTGGTACACAATGGTGGGTCCAACGGCAGTCGCGCTGCTTCTCGCGGTCGCATCGTTCAACTACTTCTTTACTGATCCGCGATACACGTTCTACGTCACTCTTTCGGAACTGCCCTACTTCATAGTCTTCATGGCGTTCGCCGTATTGACGGCCTGGTTCAGTGCCGTACGCCGCCGCGTGGAACGCCAGCTTATCGACGCTCACACGCAGCTTCAAGCCGAAGTAATCGAACGCACTCAACAGGCAAACCTCCTCAACCTTACGCACGACACGATCTTTGTGCGCGACATGCAGGACGTGATCAAGTATTGGAATCGAGGCGCGCAGGAACTCTACGGATGGGCGCCGGAAGATGCAATAGGGAAGCGCTCTCATGAACTCCTGCGCACGACGTTTCCAGCACCCATTGCCGATATCAGCGCCGGATTGTTGCGGACGGGGCGATGGGAAGGCGAGCTCAAACACATTAGATCCGACGGAACCGAAGTAGTCGTCTCGAGCCGCTGGTCATTACAGCGTGACGGCCACGACCAACCTCTCGCCATCCTCGAAACCAACAATGACATCACCGATCGCAAACGCCGTGAGTTGGAAATCGAGCAGCTCAACCTCGAGCTCGCCAAGCGCTCCAGCGAGCTCGAGGGCACGAACAAGGAACTCGAAGCCTTTGCCTATTCGGTGTCCCATGACCTGCGCGCGCCGCTGCGCCATATGTCCGGCTTCACGGAGTTGCTGCAGAAAAGAGCAGCGTCGACGTTCGATGAAAAGAGCCAACGCTATACCACGGTGATTCTGGACTCGGCCAGGAAAATGGGAAATCTCATCGACGATCTGCTGGCGTTTTCGCGCATCGGAAGAGCCGAAGCTAAGAACACTGTTATCAACCTGCAGCAGCTCGCGAATGAAGCCGTGAAGGAAGTGAGTCTCGAAACTTCCGGTCGCGTGATCGCCTGGAAGATCGGCGCTCTTCCCGATTCCTATGGCGACCGCTCCATGCTGCGGCTGGCATTTGTTAACCTGCTTTCCAATGCGGCCAAGTTCACGAAGACCCGTCAGAGAGCGGAAATCGAAATCGGATGCGAGAGCGGAAACGAACGCGAACTAGTCGTCTTCGTTCGCGACAACGGAGTCGGTTTC